>JACKQG010002729.1_pt1 | contig 22605 bp, 13 predicted proteins | sample 8237621 | NCBI WGS metagenome assembly JACKQG01 (sample SAMN15677084, study PRJNA649215) | marine metagenome | biome: marine; feature: Black Sea; material: saline water; isolation source: suspended particulate matter (SPM) from the Black Sea western gyre | collected 2013-06-09/2013-06-10 | depth... | reverse complement strand
CCCTGGAACAGGAACTGGAGTGACGCGAGAAACAAGGCGAGGCGGTTAAGCTGGAAGAGTACGTGGCCCGCTTCCCTGACGACCTGGAGACGGTCCGAGCGACGTTCGCTCGACCGCGTTTCGCCGTGCAAGATCGCTCGGAAGAAAGCACCGATCCCGATGGCGAGCGGTCTCTAGCGGAAACCGAGCCGATTGCATCTCAGGCGGACAGTCAGGTCGTTGCCCCAACTTCAAATGACAAGCACCCAGAACGGATTGGCCGCTACAAGATCTTGGGCGTCCTCGGGCAAGGGGGCTTTGGCACGGTGTATCGCGCCCGCGACGACGAACTCGAACGGGATGTGGCGATCAAAGTGTGGCGCCCGGACAGATTTCCGGCCGGGGCAGACATCGAGAATTTGATGAAAGAGGCTCGCACGGTCGCCCGGCTCGAAAAGCATCCTTCGATCGTGGGCGTGTACGACGTGGGCCGGCGCGATGACGGCAGCCCGTTCGTGGTGCTGGAATTTGTCGAAGGGCAGTCGTTGAGGCAAGAACTCCGGTCCACCGGCAAAAAACTCCCGACGGAACGTATTTGGGAAATCATAATCCAGATCACCTCGGCGATCCAGCACGCTCACGCCACCGGCTTGGTGCATCGCGATCTGAAACCGGCCAATATACTGCTGGATGCCGCCGGAAATGCGCTGGTCACCGACTTCGGCTTGGCGGTCGACGAAGAAAGCCAGCGTCACAGGGCCGGCGAATTATCCGGAACGGCAGCCTACATGGCGCCCGAGCAGGTACGTGGCGAAACGCACCGGCTGGATGGCAGGGCAGACATCTGGGCTTTAGGTGTCATCCTGTACGAAATGCTCGCCGGCCGTCCACCGTTTCCAGGCGACACGCGCGACGAAATATTCGACGAGATCCTCCATCGCGAACCAAAACCGCCGCGCCAGCTCGATCCGGAAATCGACCAGGGACTTGAGCAAATCTGTTTGAAGTGTCTTTCCAAGTCGATTACCGAGCGATATTTGACCGCGGCCGATCTGGCCAAACACTTGTACCGCGTGCACCCGGAACGTAGACTCGCTAGAAAACGGCGTGTCATCGCGACGGCCATCTGGATAGGCGCGGCTTTGCTGGCCCTTTTCGGCGTGGCGTGGGCCTACGTTGCCTTTCGAAGCCACCAGCCGCAGATCACCATAAACCCGGGAGCTGGCATTCACGTGCACCTTCGTTCGACTCTGGTCGGGCACGGTGGCGAAGTCTGGTCGGTTGCTTTTTCACCCGATGACAAGACGCTGGCCTCGGCTGGCGTGGACAAGGTGATTAAGCTGTGGGACGTCGAGAGTTCGCAGCCGCGGGCCGAGCTGACCGGGCATCTGGCCGAGGTCTGCGATGTGGCATTTTCGCCCGATGGGCGAACACTCGCTTCGGGCGGCAACGACCGGATCATCAAGCTCTGGGACGTGGCCAGCGGCAAACCGCGGCGGGAAATCACAGACCATACGGGCGGCGTTCGTAGCGTGGCGTTCGCGCCGGACGGGCAACGTCTGATTTCCGGTAGTCTGGACAAGACGATCCGGTTTTGGGATCCGCAATCAGGCCACGAGCAGCTTCTGATCAGCGTCCATCAGGCCGCAATTCAGAGCGTCACCTGCTCGCCGGACGGCCAGACGGTGGCCTCGGCCAGCGACGATCAAACCGTCAAACTGCACAATGCGAAGACCGGTCAGAACGTATTGACACTGGTCGGGCATACCGATGGCGTGTGTGACGTCGCGTTTTCGCCGGACGGCAAGAAGCTGGCTTCCGTAAGCTGGGATAAAACGATCCGGATTTGGGAAGTGGCAACCGGCAACCCGCTGCTGGAGATCAAAGGACACCGGGATGCCGTGCGCTCGGTCGCCTTCTCGCCCGACGGCAAACGGCTGGCCACCGGCAGCGACGACAACACAATCAAGCTATGGGATGCCGAAACCGGCCGCGAACTGGCCACCCTACGCGCCCACACGGGCCCCGTTACCGCGGTGACGTTTTCTTCCGACGGCAGAATCCTGGCTTCGGCAAGCGGCGACAAGACGGTCAAGCTGTGGGAGCTGGCAGTAGACAAAGAGAAAAAACCCGAGGCGGGCCGTAAGACAGCGGCTTCGGCAATCGAAAAGCCGAAGGATAAGCCTGTTGAGCCCGCTCCGCCAAAGGCCGGGAAAAGCCCTGAAACTACAGGCCCGATGATCGACAAACCCAGCAAGCCGGAATCGCCTTCGCCGAAGCCGGTCGGACCCGCCGAGACACCGGCGCAAGCGCCGCCCCCGGCCATCGCCCCATTTACCGGCGAGGAGGCCAAGCAGCATCAAGAACGCTGGGCCGAATATCTCGGCGTACCGGTGGAGGTCACCAACTCGATTGGCATGGAACTGGTTCTGATCCCACCGGGCGAGTTCGAGATGGGAGTTAGCGAGAGGGAGATGGACGAATGGACGGATGAGAAAACGCTGGCGACGATGGAGCCGCGCGAGCGACAGTTCTACCGCGGAACCATTCGGCGTTCGTATCCGAAGTGGCGAGCCAAGATCACGAAGCCGTTCTATCTGGGAAAACATGAGGTGACGCAGGAAGAGTACGAGCGTGTCGTCGGTCATAATCCGAGCTGCTTCGCCGGCACCGGCAAGCGGAAGGCCGATGTGGCCGGCCAAGATACGAGTCGTTTTCCTGTCGAGGATATCTATCAGAACGTTGCACGAGAATTCTGCACCACGCTATCGGCTTTGACCGACGAGCAGTCGGCGGGGCGCGTGTATCGTTTGCCACGAGACGCCGAGTGGGAATATGGGTGCCGTGCAGGGGCGACAACCCGATATTGTTTTGGGCAAGACAAGGCGAGCCTTGGAGATTACGCCTGGTTCATGGGTAACTCCGCGGGGCAACCACATCCCGTCGGAGGGAAGAAAGCGAATACGTGGGGCTTGCACGACATGCATGGCAATGTGTGGGAGTGTTGTGACGACGAGTGGCGTCGCCTGCGCAGGACCTATTTCTCCTATGTCGAAGGAAGCATCGTGAATCGAGGTGGTGCCTGGTCATCGGACGCGAAGTGTGTGGAGTGCTGGCTTCACAACACTCGTCGACATGCGGCCGAACTCGTCGGATTTCGCGTCGCGTGCCCGATCGACACAGTGCCGGAGGAGCAGACCGTCGAGCTGATTGACGAAGCCTATCCGACAGTCACGGTTGAGGTCGGACCGAAGAGAAAGGTGGAGCCGATACGCATCGAGATTCCGCCGGATCCTGAAGTCAGCGGGGCGGAGCCCGGCGAAGCTCTGAGTTCGATGGCCCTGGTGACCGCCCCGGCAACGTTTCCTGGCGTGCAGTCGTGGACGCTTGAGACGGCCGGACACCGTGGCCCGGTCAACTGCGTTGCCTATAGCCCGGGCAGCCGCGTGCTGGCCACTGCCTGCGACGATGGTGTCGTCCGCGTGTGGGATTTGGAGGATGGACACTGCAAGAAGGCTCTTCTAGGACATCAGGGCGAAGTCCGCTCCGTTACCTGGTCGCCCGACGGAAAGTACTTGGCTTCGGGCGCCAAGGACAACACGATTCGTTTCTGGGACCCGCAATCCGGTCGTCTCCTGCGGACCATTGATGGCCACACAGCCGAGGTCACCGCGGTCGCATGGTCCCCCCACGGCCAAACCCTGGCTTCCATTGGCGATGACTCCGCGATCCGCGTGTGGGATGTGACGTCGGGCGAAGCAGCACGCGTGCTTGAGGCACATACCGATCGGATCAATGCGGTTGCCTGGTCGCCGAATGGCGAAATGCTCGCCTCATCCTCACGCGATAAGACCATCCGGTTGTGGCTCGCCCGCTCCGGCGAATCGGAGCGTACCATCGCAACCGTATGCGTCACCGACATAGCCTGGTCTCCCGACGGGAAGCTGCTTGCGGCGGCCCAGCACCATCCCTCCCGTCCGGGAGTGTCCGCGATACTTCTTGACGTGGTAACCCGCGGTCTCCCAGTGGACCTTCTCACCCTCAACGACGGCGTTCGCCGACTGGCTTGGTCACCAGACGGTGAGATGCTTGTGACCAGCGGAGAGTTCATGACCTGGAACGTTCAAGGCTGGGACTTCGACACGAAGGCCGAAGGGATGCAGGTTCCACCACCGCTCCCCGGACGACGTGAGGCAACCGCCCTGGCCTTTTCTCCCGATGGCAGGAGCTTGGCCGCTGCGGGAGTGGACGGCGTGGTGCAGATCGCGGACAGCGTTTCCGGCGAATCGCGGCACACTCTCCCCGCTCACCTGGGCATCTTCGGGGCGGTGTTCTCGAATGACGGCAAGATGCTTGCCAGCAGCGGCGATGCTGGCACAGTGCGAGTCTGGGACTTCAGGTCAGGACACGTGGTGGGAGAACAGCGACATGGCGGAGTGTCCATCCGTGGGCTCAGCTGGGCGCCGGACGGAAATAGCCTTGCCCGGGGCGCCTTCCCATGGGATACGGCTTGGGTGTGGGATTTCAGGGCCGATAGGCGGATCACCATCGGAACCGATAGTATCGTCTCCACCACCGCCTGGTCGCCGGACGGCAAGACACTGGCCATCGGTGCGTCGGGCAAGGCATTTTTGGTGGACCCGACCACTGGCGAGCGCATTCACGAGTTCCCAGGAGGCTCGGCCCGAGTCGCGTGGTCAACCGAAGGCAAGAGACTGGCGGTTAGCCAAGGCAACAAGATACGCATTTGTGACACTCAATCGGGCGAAATCCTGCTGGTTCTCGACAACCCGGGCCGTGTGGGAAGGCTGAAGTGGTCCTGGGATGACAAAATGCTTGCCGTCGGGACCGACAACGCATCGGTTTGCCTTTGGGACGCGAAGTCCGGCCAATTGCTGTCCGAACTTAGGGGTGGCCACAAGGAAAAGAGTCACGTGGACGTGCAGTGGATGCAAGACGGCAAGACGTTGTTTTCCAGTACACGAACCGAGTGTTGTGCCTGGGACACAGCGACCGGCAAGCTGCTATGGAAGCGGCCGCGGCAAGGCAGCTCAGTACTTTCGCCAGACGACCGTTTCATCGCCTGCCCGGGCGCGAGCTTCGTCCGATTCCGCAACGCCGAAGACGACCAACTCCTGTGGACCACGCTGCAACTGCAGGACAAGCAGGCCGCAGTCTTAAGCCCCGACGGTCACTGGCGCGCCTCACCGGGTACGGAAAAGGAGGCCCTCAGGAACGAGTTCGTCTACGTCGTGCTAACGGACGACGGCAGGCAACTGACGCTCACGCCCGACGAATTCGAGCAGCAGTACGGTTGGAAAAACGATCCGGCAAAGGTGTCATCCGAACCTGCTTCGTCAACCGAATGACCGAAAGTCACGGCGACTCCCACGTCGGCGGAGTAGAGCGTAGAGTGTAGGGTAGGCCAAAGCGGACCATCTCGTTTCCCTTTTGCGTGGTGTGAAAGGTCAGCATCGGCAACAACGCTGGCTTAGCCGAAAACCGAGCGGCGGCCCACCGAAATGTGCTCTCCACTGCCATTCCGGCCGCATCCAGCCAGAGAATTCGTCGCCCGCCGCCGACGCTCGGTCCGAGCGATAGGGGTGCAAGAACGGGTTTGCAGGATCTCGGTAGTTCCGAGGCACGAGTCGTAGCTGGATTCGCAAGAATTCAGGCAGATTTGGCCACACGGCCTGAATTCTTGCGAATCCAGCTACAAACGTGTTCTTGCGCCCGAGCGATAGTGGGGCCACGGGGTGGATAGTCATGCATTCAGTTCCCTCGACCATTTCTCGCGGATTACTCGCAACTTGCGATCGACCGCGCGTTTTGAAATGTCCAACTGCTGACTGATCTCGTCGATCGTATAGCCCTCCATGCGGCGCAAGGCCACTTGCCGGACCGTGTCGTCGCGGAGCATGGCCAGCAATCGCTGGAGCTGTTCGTGTATCTCGGCCAGGAAGCTCGGCGTTGGAGCTTCACCGAGGACGAGGTCCAGGCCCCCTTGCCCGCTCGTTTGATCGGCACGACGAAACGCCGACTCGCCACGGACCTCGCCGCCCCCGCGCTTCCGGCGTCCTTCCCGCCGTTTGTAGTCGACCGATTTCTGCCGGGTGATCATCAGCAGCACTTGCCACAGATCGTCTCGGTCGTTCAAGTTGGGAAAACGTCCGCGAGCGACGCCTTCGCACAGGCTGTCGAAGACGCTCAACGCGATATCTTCCTCGTCGGCAACACGTCGCGGCGCGTTGGCCAGATGCCCGCGCGCCACGCGTACCAGCTCGGTGAAATACCGCTCCCACAAGTGCCGAGCTGCATCCTGATCGCCCTGCTTTAGCTCCTCCAGCCATTCCGTGACGGATTTCTTCTCCGGTCCAGCCGTCATGTCACCCTCCTCCGAAGACTCCGATTACGGGAAAGCTGCAGGGCCTCTCCGCCAAGCAGGGGCGCAGGAACGGGTTTGCGCGACCGCGAGGATTCGTCGACAAAACTCGTAGCTGAATTCGCAAGAATTCAGACGGATCGCGCTGTCACTTCCTGAATTCTTGCGAGTCCAGCTACAAACCCATTCCTGCGCCCGTCCGCCAGTCGATCCGCCGATACGGTGGATTTGATGTTACCAACCAGCGACAAGAAGTGCCAGAAGTCCAGGGTCTTTCGGAAGCCCTATGTTCCAGCATTCCCGCGACTTTGGCTAACGCGACCGGATTTCTTTCATTTCTTGTGTCGCATCTCCGGTCGTCTTGGCGGAGAAACAGAAACGGAAGAACCCGATCACGTACTAATCCGGAGGGTCAGGAAATGTGGTTTGAAGCGAAAGGCAAGGGGCGGACAAAGTTGACGAAGCAAGTTGGCTTCGTTTGTGCTTTGGGTGCGGCGTTTGGCTGCCTGTTTCCCGTGCAACACGCTCTCGCACGGCGTCCAAAGGCAACTCAAAACACCGCCGACTCGGCCGTCACGAGGCCGTCGTTCGCCCATCTAAGCAAGCAGCAATTGCTCGAAAAGATCGACTCCCACGAGCGAGAGATGGCCGATCTCTGGTCGCGATACATCGACGCTCAGTCTCGTGCCATCGCGGCGATCGCGGTAACCCGGCCGTGGACAAACTGCCCGACGCCGCCAGGGCCGCCAGTCATGCGTTACGCCCCAGGCCCGAACGGGCACGTAATTAGCCCGCTTTATCTCGCGCCGGGAAAGGTGTTCCAAATGTCCGAAGCCTCACTGGTCTACCGCCGTACCATGTGGGCGATCGCTCGCAACCAAGCCCTGGCCGTTTCCATACGTTGGCGGATGCTCTGCCTCCTGAACGAGATATCGGTTCTGGAGTCGGAACTTCACAACAGGTTCAGCGAGTGAGGTGATGTCCAAGCGAGACCTTCGCTTCGCAGCACACAAGCCAGCAATGATGCGAGTGCTTGAGCGGAGGCCGCCGTTGTGTGATTTCGTTCGCGTCGCAGACACGTTTTCATCCTGGATGGAGGATGCTGTCATGAGCCCTCGTTTCGCCTATTCCCGTTTGCGTCCCCTTCTCTACGATCCGATCCGTCGGATGCGTCGTCGCCGCACAAGGCGGGCAACGCCGCGACGGCTGGCCCTGGAACCGCTTGAATCGCGATTCCTGCTCACCGAGTTCAGCGGACACATCGTCGACCATGCGATCTGGGATAACGGAGTGGAACCCTATGTTTTATCCGGCGATCTGTTCATCGATCCCGGCGCCTCGTTGACAATCGTGCGGGGAGTCGAGGTTCGAACGGTGAATCGCGACCACGACATCTTTATTGATGGTCATTTGGAGGCAAACGGAGCCGATTTCACGGGGAACGACACCGAGATTGCCGTCCGCGACGGTGGCGAGTTGGAAATGTCAGGCGACTCGACGATCGATGGCGACGCTTGGAACCGGGTGGAGAGTGGCGGCCGAGCGGATCTGACGGACGTACGGTTCCTGGGTGAAAATCGAGGCCGGCTTCGCTACGAGATGGGCTCATCGGGAAGTGTAACGAATGCGGGTGGCAATTGGGAATTGGAGGTCCACACTGACCAAGTGAACGTGCAGGATAGCACGATCAACTGGGTGACGGTATCGGAAACCGGTGCACCGACCATGACGGGCAATACCTTCACTGGCGATTACCCGTTGCGTTTGACGGACCCGGACGGTGACTTGAGCGGCATTACAGGAAACACATACACCGCGGCGACGCCGGGAATCCACGTAGGCGGAACTGCAGACAGCACCTACCGGGCCCTTGGATTTGAAGAAGGGATTGGCCGGTATCGGTTGATGAACAGCCTGACCATAGCGGCAGGCTGTACACTGAGCTTGGCTCCTGGTCTACAGTTGGAACGCGACTATTGGCAGCATGTTATCCACGTCGATGGCCGTTTGGAGGCGAACGACGTTGATTTTGCGGGGTGGTGGTATGTGGATATTGTGGTCCACAGCGGCGGAAGGTTCGTGGCCTGGGATGACACAACGATAGAAGGCGGCAGCGTCCGAGTGGAGGACGCCGGCCGGGCGGACTTGACGGACGTGCGGTTCTTAGAGGTCGTGGGGGGCAATCCAGCTCGGGTCCTTTACGAGACTGGTTCCGCGGGGTCCGTAACGAATGCGGATGGGAATTGGGAATTGGAGATTCGAAGCGACCGGGTGTCGGTCCAGCACAGCACGATCAACTGGATTGAGGTGACGGAGACGGGGGCACCGACGGTGACGAGCAATACGTTCACCGACGGTCATCCATTTCGAATGGCGGATCCGGATGCGGACGTTAGTGGCATCGCGGGGAACACGTACCCGGTAGAGGCACCGGCGATCCGTATGGGCGGCAAGATGGATAGTGCGACGGGCACCTTGGGCTTCGTGGATGGGATTGGCATTTATCACTTGGTCGGCGAACTGACAGTAGCGACAGGCTGTACGCTGACCTTGGCTCCCGGCGTGCAGGTGGAGAATACTCACGGGCAGTACGAGATCTATGTGGAAGGTCGCTTGGAGGCCAACGACGTTGATTTCACCGGATCTTGGGTGGAAATCGTGGTCCGCAACGGTGGTGAGTTCATTGCCGCGGGAGGCACGACCATTGAGGGCGGAAACGACTGGAACCGCGTAGAGAATGGCGGCCGGGCGGATCTCACGGACGTACACCTGGTGGGCGTAGCCGGCGTCGAAAACGAAAAGCCGGTGAAGTTCGTTTACGAGACTGGTTCGGTGGGATCGGTGACGAATGCAGGGGGAAACTGGGAATTGGAGATCCAGAGCGACCAGGTCACCGTACGCGACAGCACCATCGACTGGCTAACAGTGTCTAGAAATGGGGCACCATCGGTAACGGGCAATACGATCACCCACGATCATCCGTTGCGTCTGACGGATCCGGACGCGGATTTGAGTGGCATTGCAGGCAACACTTACACAGCAGCGGCTCCGAAGATCCTCGTAAGCGGCGTGGCAGATGGTCCGACGCGCACGTTGGGTCATGTTGATGAGATTGGTTCGTACCGGTTGCGAGGCGATTTGACGGTTGCGGCAGGCGGCACGCTGATTTTGGCTCCCGGCGTGCAGTTGGAAACTGCTGCCTGGCAACACAATATTTACGTGGACGGCCACTTGGAAGCGAAAGACGTTGATTTCACCGGATCCTGGACGGAGATCGTCGTTCGCAACGGCGGGAGACTGGTGGCTTCGGGCGAAACGACATTCGACGTGGGCGGTATTTGGAGCCGTGTGGAGAGTGGCGGACGGGCGGACTTCGTTAATGTTCATTTCGTTGGGGCACCGGTTCGGTGGCAGTACGCGGCCGGCGCCACTGGCAAGCTCAATTCATGTTGGGGCTCGATCGAAGTCGCGCTTCACAGCAGCAGCGACGTCAGCGTCGCCAACTGCGACTTCTCCGATGCACACGTCTTTCTGGAGGGAAACGGCGCGGCGACCGTGGATGTGACAGGCAACCACTGGGGCAGCAGCCTGCAGTTTATCGGGGCCACCGGACTCGACCACGCCATCTTTCCTATACACCCAGGGGATCTTCCGCCGGATCCATCGCAGGCGGAAAGTCGGATCACAGATCGCATGGACGACGCGGATCGTCCGCGGGCGCTATACGATCCGATGCTGACGCTCTCCCCACGGAGATTCACCGGCTTCTACGTCACGGGGCATCGTCCGAACCAGGATATTAGCGGTTCGCCGGGTCGGATCGAAGTCAGTTTCAACCGTATCCCAGATCCAGCGACTCTAACGGCGGACAACATCGAAATAGCGGGGCCGCTTGGAACAGTGAATATTAACCGGGTTTCGACGGTCAACGACTACACTTACGCCGTCGAGTTCGAACCGCCCACGGAACCGGGAGTCTACCATTTCGCCGTCTCGGCTGCAGTAACGGATTCCGAGGGGAATCCTCTGAATCAAGATCTCGACGGCACACCAGGCGAACAGTCTGATGCCTACGAGGCGACCGTCACCCTGGTCGGCGTGGCATCGGAGATTGCCCGCGATGATTCGCTAACGACGGACGAGGACGTATCCTTCGCCATCCCGTGGGCAACGCTATTGGCTAACGATGCGCCGGACGCCGATTGGCACTTCCACGGTGTAAGCGACCCGGTTCATGCCACAGTCACGAACCGGCCCGATACGCAAGACGTGCTATTTGTCCCAGAAGCAGATTTTTTTGGAGAAGCCTCTTTCTTGTACGCGCTTAGTAATGGCCAAGGCGACAGCGCGACGGCAACTGTAACGGTGGACGTCACGTCCGTCAACGACCCGCCTACGGCCGCGGACATAGCCGTGAGCACGGACGAAAACAGCGACAAGGCGATCACGTTGACAGCCACGGATATCGACAGCGACATGTTGACGTTCACCATAGTGACGCCACCGGCACACGGAGAGCTGACCGGTACGGCACCGGACCTGACGTACGCGCCGGAGTCAGATTTCAGCGGCACGGACGTTTTCACGTTCAAGGCGAGCGACGGCCAAGCGGATTCGAACGTGGCAAGCGTGACCGTCATGGTGACCCCCGTCCATACTGCACTTTGCGTCACGGACCTGACGCCTGCAGCCAGTGGTCTCTCACTGACCGTCAATCGCCCGGCGGACGCCATCGACCTGAACCTATATGACGGGGCAAGCCAGACGCTGGGACCAGCCGACGTGACGCTGGTCGGTGCGACGACCGGTCCAGTGCGCGGTTCGCTGGTGCTTAGCGATGGCGAGAGGCGGATTACGTTCGTACGTAGCGGAGAGCCATTGGCACCAGATACTTACACGCTGACGCTCCGCAGTGCGACCAACGGCTTCCGCGATGCGGCCGGTGAGTTGCTCGACGGCAACGGCGATGGGATGCCGGGGGATGATTACGTGGCCGATTTCGCGATCCCGCTTTCCCCGTTGAGCGAAGTCCTGATCAGTCTACCGGATTTCGCACGCGGCTTCGGTCAGGCGGCAAACGTCCCGGCGTCGACAAACACGGGCATCCCGGTGAGCCTGAGCACCGGCCAGGATGTGTCGAGCGTCGATTTCGACTTGCAGTACAACCCGGCGCTGCTGACCATCACCGGTTTCAGCACGAACATTCCCGGGGCTGCGGCGGCGTACAACGTGGTAAGGCCGGGCTTGGCCAAGTTCACCGTCAGCAGCGCGACGGAATTCAGTTCTTCGCCGGGTGCGATCGAGCTGGGCAGAATCGAGGCCCAGGTGCCTGATGCCGCCTCGTATGCCTCGAAACACGTGCTCGATTTGACCAACGTGCTCGTGTACGACAACGATCCGGACATCCCGCAGCCTCGGCCGGCGCGAGACGATGATGGCATTCACATCGCGGCGTATTTCGGCGACGTCAACGCCAGCCGGTCGTACACGGGCGGCGATGTGACACTGCTGCAGCGAGCGATCGTCGGCCTCGGCAGCGGCTTCACCAGCTTTCAGCTTGCCGATCCGCTGCTCATCTCGGACCTGAATCACAGCGGCTCGCTCACGGGCGGCGACACCACGCTGCTGCAACGGGCTGTGGTCGGGATACTGGTGTCGTCTGTACCTCCGCTCCCCGCGGGAATCGTGCCGGCACCTCCGGACGGTGCCGATCCGCGTGTCTTCATCCCAACCGATCTGATCGGTCAGGCCAGCGAAACCGTGACTGTCCCAGTGAACCTGACGGTGACCGAGCCGGCAGGGATCACGATCAGCAGCGTTGACCTGGTGATCGGCTACGACGCCAGCAGGTTCAGCCCAGGCGATTTCCGATTGGGGTCGCTGTTGGAAGGTGCCGGTTTCAGTGCACCGTTGGTGAATAGTACACCCGGAATTATCCGCGCGACGATGTCCACTGTCGGCGCCACGCCGCTATTGACACTGGGTACGACGGGTTCGTTGCTGTTGATTGACTTTATGGTCAACACCGGTGCACCGACCGGGCCGTCGCCAATCAACCTGCGTGCGGACTTCTCGGACGGAGTCAGCAGGACATCGACCAACCTGACTGACAGGGATATCGCCCAGCTCGTCTTGAACTCAGCCCCGACGAACGTTGACTCGGACCCCGTCGATGGCCTATTCACCATCGTCCAACCGCTGACAGTTCACACACCTTGGCACAACACCGCCAACCCGTTCGATGTCGCCGGCGAGGGCACTGTGACGCCGCAGGATGTGCTGATCCTGATCAACTACATCAACTCTCATCCCGGCGACGGTTCCCTACCTGATCCGTCCGGGTCGCCACCGCCGCCGCCCTACTACGATGTGAACAACGACGAGCGATGCACGCCACTGGATGTGCTGCTTGCGATCAACCATATAAACGGCCAGATCGTCGGATTGAGCGAAGGGGAGGCGCTGCAGTCTCCACCTCCGGTGCTCGCAACTAAACAATCGTCTTTGATGCCTAGTATCGTTTCGCTGCCAAGGCTGGCTCGCTATGTCACGAGTACGGCAATAGAAGCGAATGCCCAACAGTCGGGAGGCGACGAACAAGCGATATGGATTCCGCCGACAGGTAAACAGGCCGAAATCGACACTCCCGGCAGTACCGAGAGGATCCGACACGCCACTGCTAATAGGTTCTGGGATGACGACGCATTGAACGATCTCGATGCTGCCTTTGCCGGATTGAATGCTATTCTACCCGATATCTCAGACGAGATCGAGAGCTTGTGGAATGATGGGTAGTGGTCAAAGTCACGCTGGTTTCCATCCGTTGCTGTGGGACCGGCAAGGTGAATTTGGTGGTGAAAGCGAGAATCTCAGATAACCTTGCGTTTGTGGCGGCCAAAGCCGCGCACGGCATGAGCGAGGTTGCGAGCCAGGATCTGCCGGAGCCAAGCCGCCATCTCGGCCTCGGTGCTGCCGCGAAAGTTCCCCGGTGCTTGGTGCGATTGAAGCAGAGTCCTTTGCACCAGATCCTTTCGCATACTCAGTTGCCGGCTGCCATTCATACCGAGGTGAACCACACAGGTTTACTGCACTTGCAACATCTGGAGGGTCAGCGGTCAAAGAGCAAGGCCCGACATGGTACGTAAGGACGGGAGCGAGTAGCTGCGGTAGATGAGCCGGGTGATTTGCCTCTCAAAGCAAAGGACCGAGCGAGGTGGTGCCCTGGACCAAGGGGGGAGGCAGGTGTCGGGTGTCAGCGTTCAGGTTTCAGAGCAGGGGACGCTGAACATCCCCCCAATGCTGCAAGACGCGTCAGCACTCCGCGCAGACTGAGACACGCTGGAAAACGTGCTCAACACAGCGAGCACGTCCTGCAGATCCTACCCTATGGGAATCCGAGGAGAAGATGCCACGGATACCCCGCGGGCCTGCGACACCTGACACCTGACACCCGACACCCGACACCTAGAACCTTGACTTATCATGACCACTGTCCGAAACTAGGTAGCACTATCACAAGGAGTCCCATCATGTTGCGTGTTTCACTCGGTATCGCACTATTGTTGTTGTCGCCAGCGTTCTTGCCCGCTTCGCCATGGAAACGCCATACGATCGACAATTCGTCGCGTGGTGCCGACGGTGTTCGCGTGGCCGACGTTAACGGAGATGGCCTCCCGGACATCACAACCGGCTGGGAAGAAGGCGGCGTGATTCGCGTCTACCTCAATCCGGGCCCCGAGAAGGCGAAGGTGCCCTGGCCGGCGGTGACGGTTGGCCAGGTCAAGTCACCCGAGGATGCTGTGTTTACGGACCTGGATGGCGATGGCGCGATGGACGTCGTCAGCAGTTGCGAAGGCAAGAACCGGACCGTCTACGTTCATTGGGCTCCGAAAGAAGGCGAGCAGTACCTTGAATCGTCCGCGTGGAAGACCGAGTCGATTCCGGCGACCGAAGGAAAGCAGATGTGGATGTTCGCCTTGCCGCTTGATATCGACGGCAAAAACGGAGGCGATCTGGTGATGAGTTCCAAAGGCGGCGGAGCAGCCGTCGGATGGCTCCAATCGCCCGATCGGCCGCGAGAGCTGGCTGCTTGGACGTACCATACGCTGTATCAGGCGGGCTGGATCATGTCGCTGCAACTCGCGGACATGGACGGCGACGACGATGCGGACATCGTCGTCTCGGACCGGAAGGGTGCCAATCGCGGCGTCTTGTGGCTCGAGAATCCCGGTCCGAAGGCAGCGGCCGACGGGGCGGCGTGGAAAGAACATCGTATCGGGCCCGGCGATCGGGAAGTGATGTTCTTGACCTTGTGCGACTTGGATGGAGACAGCCGCCGCGACGTGGTTTGTGCGGTACGAGGACGCGGCATAACGTTCTACCGATCCACGGGTGACGCAGAGGCTCCGTGGCAGGTGCACGAGATCCAGATGCCCGACAATTGCGGAACCGGCAAGGGTACCGCCGTGTGCGACGTCGACGGCGATGGCAGAAAGGACGTGATCTTCAGTTGCGAAAGCGCGTCAGGCGGCAAATCAGGCGTCCGCTGGATGTCATACAAACAGTCTCCATTTGAATCCGTCTGGCAGGATCACGAGATCAGCGGCCCCGAGGGCGTAAAGTTCGATCGTATCGAACTGCTGGATCTCGACGCCGACGGAGACATGGACGTCGTCACCTGCGAAGAACGCGACAACCTGGGCGTCATCTGGTACGAAAACCCGTCGCGGTGACTATTCAGGCAACTCCTCGTCTTTCGTTTCCGGGGCAAACAACAGCAGGATCAGTCCCACGAGAAACAGCGACGCCATCACCGTAACGGCCATCCGCAGTCCGAGCATGTCACGAAGCTGAGCGCGGACCAAGAGCATCAGGGCCGAGACGAAACGACCCACGTTGAAACAGAAGCTGGCCCCCGTGGCTCTCAACCGCGTTGGGAACAGTTCGGGGAAGTAGATGGCGTAGCCTGCATGCATCCCCACCACGAAAAATGCCGTGACGGGCAAGAGCGCGAGCGTGTGCCAGTACGCCTGGCAACCTAGGAACGTGATGGGCACCACTATCACGGCCCCGATGTGATAGAAGGCGAAGGCGATGCGGCGGTTGGTGAGCATGGTGATCGGTGCGAACAGCACCAATCCGGCGAAACCGCCCGTGAAATTCATGATCAGATAGGCGAAGCTGGCAGCGCTCCGGCTTTCCTGGTTCATGACCGATGCGTACGCCTCGCCGGCCAACACTCCAGCCGTTTCCTCGCGATTTCCAACGTCATCGTCGGCGTCCAGTTGATGTAGCAAGCCGCGGGTTGTCGGCTTGTCGGTGGCCAGCAGGGCATCGAGGATCGTCATGTCGGCCTTGTCGGCCACGCCAAAGACCGCACCATTTTTGCCGACGTTGAACTCGGCCATTCCCATGCCTTCTTCGCTGACCAAGAAGTCATGTTCCGCCGCAACTGTCCCAGCTAGGTTCTCACTGGTAACATAGGCGGCCAATGCTACGGCAAGCACCTGCGCGTCGGCGGGCGGCGGGCCCTCGCCGGGCGACGCACCGCCGTCTGGCTTGCCAAGCGACTGGTAAAAGGCGGCCACCTGCTCGTTCGTTCTTCCGCTCAGATCATTCGATCCGGCATTCGCCCCGTACAGGTTCGGGCAGGTTTTCGCGAGCCAGTCAGCAAGTTCAGTGTCACTTGGCCCGTCGTTGAGTGACACGATTAGCTCTTCGGCATTCTCGGTCTGCCAGAACGCGACCGTGCGCGTAGGACGAAGCAATTCACGCACCAACTCTGGGCCCCAGGCATAGATGCCCCAATACGTGCCCAGACCAATGGACGCAAGCCCCAGTCCGATCAGGGCTCGCTTTCTCCAGGGGCCGGCGCCCAACAATTCACGGAGACTTCCGCCTTTCGGCTTCGGTTTCGAATCGTCCCCGCCTGCTGCCGTGGCAGCCGTCCACTTTTCGGACTCCTTGATGCTGACCAGCACCCACACGACCAGCAAGGCGGGTAGCAGTCCCACTAGAAACGCCGGCCGCCAGTCGGTTGCCTTGTCTAGCACCATGCCGATTCCCGCAGCGAACACGGCACCCAGGACGCTGGAAGCATGGAAGAGGCCGCCGGCCATAGCGCGGGCCTTTTTGGGGAAGACCTCGGCGACCAGCGAAGCAGCAATGGCCCATTCACCGGCGACCCCCATAGCGACGAAGAACCGCAACGCGACGATTTGCCATGGACCCTGCGCGAAATAGTGCAGGCCGGTGAAGGCCGAGTAGGTGAGGATGCTCCAGACCATGCTCTGGCGGCGCCCGATTCGGTCAGCCAGAATACCGAACAACAAGCCGCCAAATGCCCCGCCGATCAGAAACGACGCGAAACCCGCATTGCCGAACCAGTCCACGAGCGGATCGTTCTCGGCCACGCCCAGCAGGTCGGCCATGGCCGGCGTCTTGAAGACGGCGAAGATCTGACCTTCGAATACATCGAAAACCCAGCCCAGGCAGGCGATCACGAAGACCAGCCATTGGTAACGGGTAATCCCGTCGTACCACCGGCCTTCGTCTTGCTTCAGTTCGTTCATTCGATTTTTTCCTTAGTCTGATGTTGCACAGGTTCGGAAACACAGCCCGCCGGCACGGCCTCGCTGCTTGCCGTTCGGCCCTCGACTGTCGCCTGAGACGCGGCGGGGCCGTCTTTCGCAGCGGCGGATAGCCGCCATTCCATCCGGATCAGCAGCGCCAAAGCCGCCAGTATAATCGCCCCACCAAGGCACTGGAGCATCGACAACTCGATTCCTAAAAGAGGCCATTCGACAATTGCGGTCAACACCGGTGTCGCCAGCATAAACATCCGCAGCTTCCACACGTCCATCCGCCGCAGCGCTACATAGTACAAAGGCAGCGAAACGGCCACCAGCACTCCCAACGCGACGATGGGCAGCCACGCACTGGCGAATTCGAACACCTCGGCCAATCGCGCGAAATCGCCGCCGATAACTGCCAGAGCCACGAACCCCAGCGTGCTGATGGCATGATTGTAAAGCGCCACCGACTCTTCATCCATCATCAGCAGGATGTGCCGTATGACAAAGGCATTCACCGAGAACCCAAATGCCGCGACCACCGTCATCAGGTCGCCCACCATATGGCCACCCCAGTCGAATTTGCCGATTTCAGTCAGCAGCGCCAAGCCCACGAACATCACGGGTAGCAGCGCCAATTGCCCCAGCCCAATTCGCTCCAATCCCAAGAGGGACCCGATCAGTACAACGAAAACCACATCGAAGCGTATGAGCATACTGACGTTCGTGGCGGTGGTCCAATTGACAGCCCCAAACCAAAGGAGATTTATCGCAATCGAGAACGTTCCCATCAACAGTAGCCATCCGCCACGGCCGCGTGGCATCAGCCTTCGCCAACCGTCGCCGGTTGTCAGGATCCACGCGCCCAGGACCGGCAGTGTGACGCATCTGGACAAAACGCCGACCAAGCCCACCGATCGGCCCTCGACGCTGATCAACCAGCGCAACATCAGCGTCACCGCGACCCAGGGGACAACCGCCAACGACGCGTAGAACACTGCCCTCATCTACTTCTCCGGCGTCGCATCCCACGCGTTCTGGAAAATCTGCTCGCCCATGTTTGTGTAGGGATTGCGAAAACTGTCCTGGTAGACGGCAAATCCTGCAGTGATGCAGTGAGCGCCGGCCAAGGCCGCCTCGGAGATCTGCAGGCTGTTTCGAATCGCCGCGGCGATAATCTCGGACTCGTAGCCGTAGTTTTCCAGCATGACGGCCACCTCGGGAATCATGGACTCGGCCAAGTCGCCGTACTGCTCTTTCCAGCCGAGGAAAGGGCTGACGTACGCCGCCCCGGCCCGTGCCGCCTGCCATGCCTGTGGCACCGTGTGGATCAGCGTTGCATTCACCCGAATGCCATTCCCCGCCAATTCGCGAGTGGCCCTGAATCCGGCTTCGCTCACGCCGACTTTAATCACAAAATTCGGCGAGATTGCGGCCAATTCCAACGCCTCCGCGACCATTTGCTCCCAGTCCGTCAAATGTGGATTCACTTCGACACTCACGCACTTTTCAGTCCCCGCTACCAGTTCCGCGATTTCTTCGATGACCGTCCGAAACGGCTTGCCCGAATCGCACACATGCCGCGGGTTGGTTGTGACGCCGTCCACGTCCCACATCTCCAACGCGTGTTTGATCTCGTCGGTCTTCGCGCTATCCAAAAACATCTTCATAACATGCTCTCCAGATGATCAGTCAATTCCGCCGAAAGAGACGTGTTTCGTCTCCAAGTATGCATCCAGTCCTTCCGTCCCCAGTTCGCGCCCCACGCCGCTTTGTTTCATTCCGCCAAACGGGCACTGGCTGGTGGCTGGAGCGCCTTCGTTCACGCCCACCGTTCCCGCTTCCAAGGCTTCGGCCACTCGCCAAGCCCGCCCCAGGTCGCGTGTGAGCACGTACGCAGCCAATCCGTACCGCGTGTCGTTTGCTCGGCGGATCGCTTCGTCTTCCTCATCGAAAGCAACAACCGGTGCCAGCGGCGCGAACGACTCCTCGCTCATGCACTCGACGCCCTTCGGCACGTCGATCAGAACTGTGGGTTCCAGGAAGAACCCTTCGCCGCCCGCCCATCGCTGCCCGCCGCAGAGGACCTTCGCGCCATTCTGCTTCGCCTGTTCGATTTGCCCCAACGCATTGTCCAATGCAGCCTGGTCGATTAACGGACCTATATCGACGCCGTCGTCCAAGCCGTTTCCGACTTTCAGGGATTTGGCTTGCTCCACGAATCTGTCAACAAACGGCTCGAATACCGTGCGTTGGACGTAGATCCGGTTCCCCGCAATACACGACTGGCCCGTGTTGCGGAACTTGGCGATCATCGCTGCTTCGACAGCTTGCTCCAAATCTGCGTCCTCGAAGACGAGCACTGGTGCGTGACCGCCCAATTCCAGCGACAGCTTCTTGATCTGCTGGGCAGCCCCGCGCATCAGAATGCGGCCGACTTCCGTCGAACCGGTGAACGTGATCTTGCGGCAGATCGGGTTTTCCAGCATTTCCGCCCCGATCTCCGCCGCTTTGCCAGCAACCAACTGGAACACGCCGGGCGGCAACTCGGCCTCGTGGACCGCTTCGGCAAGCTGCACAGCGCATAACGGCGTCGCGCTGGCCGGCTTCAACACAACCGGGCACCCTGCAGCAAGCGCAGGTGCGAGTTTCCGAACGGCCAGAACCAACGGAAAGTTCCACGGCGAAATCGCACCAACAACGCCTACCGGATACTTGAGCACAAGGTGCCGCTTACCCGGCGCCTGTTGCGGCACGACGCGGCCATAGGCCCGCCGGGCTTCTTCGGCAAACCACCGCAGGTGGTCCACCGTCATCCCCACTTCGCCACGGCTCTGCGGCAGCGGTTTGCCGTTTTCCAGCGTGATCGTTCGTGCGATCTCCTCGACGCGGCTCTGCACGGCATCGGCGATCTTGTTCAGATAGACGCCTCGCTGTTGGCCGGTCAGCTTCCGCCAACCTTCCCACGCATCTTGCGCGTCGTCCAGCGCTTTGGCAACGCCTGCGCGGTCAGTCGTCGCCACTCGAGCGAACGCCTGACCGGTTGCCGGGTCGATCACGTCCAGCGGATCTCCCTCGTGAAACCACTGGCCGTTCAAATACAACGGTCGAATGTCGTGTGGGTTCTGTTCTGCCATCTGACTACTCCTTACTTGTATCGTTTAACCGCAAGCCGGAGGCATGCGCGGCGTCGAAGACGCGACCGGAACCTACGCGCACGCCTCCGGCTTGCGGTTAAACGATAGTCTTCTGCAACCTCGCCAGTCGCCCCACTGGTACAGATCTCCTATTGCGGCAAGTTGATCACGTCGTCAATTCGTCGACCGACGCGTCCATAAACTCTTTATGTTTGTCTCCCACCCAGTAGCGTTTGCCCGCCAGGCACCAGATGAAATGCAGCTCTTCGTCCTGGCTGAACACAGGATGGAAATTCAGTACCGGAATTGTGGCCGCGTCGAGTGTATCCATGCTGTGTACGAACGTCTTCGTTTTCTCCTCGGCGTACACCTCCATCGAGCCGCGGCCCTCGGTGAAAATGTAGATTTCCTCTTGGTCCGTGTGGTTGTGCGGCGGCCAGGCACGAGTGAACGGCTCGTAGATGGTATAGCCGGCCATCAGCCGGTCGGCCTTCTCCGTGACGTCGAACATCAGGAATACGTCTTTGCCCTCCAGGTGGCGAATTCGCGCCTCGTTCGTACGGATCTGCTCCCACACGGAATGAAATGGTGCGTGCTTCGTCTCGGCCGGCGCTCGGCACACCGCCAGCAAGCCTTCGCCGCCGGACGGATTGGTGATTCGGTATGGCGTCGACAACGGTACGTACAGTGTGTCGTAGTAGGAGATCTCGAACGCCTGCCCATCGACCTCGACGGACAGTGATTCGCCTTCCAGGCAGAACAGTATGGCTTCTTCGGTACGGTGAAACAACTCGTCGCTTATCACACCGGGGCCGATACGATACGTGCCATACGACAGCAGATCGAGGTTCGACGTGCGCGGATTACACTTCTGCAGGTATTCAAACTGACAGGCGTCGGCTTCAAGCAGATCCGCTGGTTTAATCTGAAGGGGCTCCTCGGGCATGTGCATTTCCTTCCTCGTCGGGGCTCTTCTCCAGCAAGCGAGGCTCCCGTCGAGCCGGACGCTGTGAAGACGGAATTCGCTGCCATTCTGGAACCGGACCGCTGCTTCGTCAAGCACGTCCACGAAGACCGCGAACTCGTGCCCCACCGCGCAACATGAGGGTCGATTGACCACCGCTATGCCACGCGTTAGCATGGCTGGCATTGGGAGACTCACGAAATGTCGCAAACACCCGTTCGTTTTGGCTTGATCGGTTTCGGTGCATGGGGTAAATGCCACGCCGGAGCCATTGCAAAGACTGATGGCGCCGAATTGGTCGCCATTGCCGACGGTTCCCAGGAATCGTGCCAGGCGGCCCGCAATGAATTCCAGCAGGCCGAGGTCTACACCGATTACCGCGAGTTGGTCGAACGCGACGACCTGGACGTGGTCGACATCGTGGTGCCAAACCACATGCATCACCAAATCGCATCGGCAGTGCTCGCGTCGGGCAAGCACTTGCTGCTGGAAAAGCCGATGTGCTCGACCGTCGAGGATTGCAGCGATTTGATCCGACAGGCAAAGGAAGGCGGCCGTTTGCTGGCCGTCGGCCACGAGTTTCGCCTCTCGTCCCTTTGGGGCAAGGTATACGACTTGGTGCGGGATGGCCTAGTTGGCGAGCCGCAGTATGCCCTCGTCGAGTTGTCCCGGAATCCGTATCGCCTTGGCTCGGACGGCTGGCGTTTCGACATTGGCCGGGTCGGGAACTGGATCTTGGAGGAGCCTATCCACTTCTTCGATCTGGCTCGATGGTATCTGAGCCCCGCTGGGAAGCCAGAGTCTGTGTACGCCTCGGCCAACTCGCGTCAGCCCGGGCATCCGGAACTGCAGGACAATTTCAGCGCCATCGTCAATTTCACCGGCGGGGCGTACGCCGTGATTTCCCAGACGCTCAGCGCCTTCGAGCACCACCAGACGGTTAAGCTGACCGGCACGAAGGGGGCTCTATGGGCAAGCTGGAGCGGTGCGATGGACCGCACGCGCCACCCAACCTTCTTCCTCAAGGCATTCGATGGCGAGGACCTGGAGGATGTGGAGATCACCAAGATCACCGGCGAACTGTTCGAGTTGGAGGACCAAATGGCAGCAATGGTCCGCGCGGTTCGCGAGGGCACGGAGTTGTGGTGCACCGGCGAAGACGGGATGTGGTCCGTTGCCATGTGCCTGGCCGCCCAGCAGTCGGTGGACACGGGAAAGCCGGCGGCAATCGTCGACGTGACACAGTGAGAGCTTGAAGAATGGCCAGACAGGAGGAAGTGCGTAGGCTGTTGAAGATGTCGCGCAAGCAAATGCTCGACAAGGCAGGGAAGCACCTGGTCATTCTGAAGGATATCGACACGCTGCATCTGCACTTCGCCGAGACCATTGCTGAAGAAATCAAGTCGAATAACGCAGAAGGTCGTCCCACAAAGCTGATCCTGCCCGTCGGTCCCGTTGGCCAGTATCCCATCCTCATCGACTTGATTCACTCGCAGAGAATCAGCCTGAAGAAGTGCTGGTTCTTCTTCATGGACGAGAACTGCGACGACAATGGCATCGCGGTGCCTCCGA
>JACKQG010002728.1_pt1 | contig 22606 bp, 19 predicted proteins | sample 8237621 | NCBI WGS metagenome assembly JACKQG01 (sample SAMN15677084, study PRJNA649215) | marine metagenome | biome: marine; feature: Black Sea; material: saline water; isolation source: suspended particulate matter (SPM) from the Black Sea western gyre | collected 2013-06-09/2013-06-10 | depth... | reverse complement strand
ACCGGCGCCTGTCCGTTCTTGGACGTTGCTTCCTTCATAAAAAATCCGCCACAAATAGCGGGTTTCAAAGCCTCTTGCCCCGGCTAAAGGTAATACAGGGTCCAGGAACTGGAGTTGAGCCCTGCCTTTATTTTTAAAGAAATAAATACTCCTCATAGACCATTGAGCAAAGTCCCTTTCAAAAGAACGCCGGGACATGAGACCGCAACGCGGGACTTCCAGAAGCGTTTGAAGCGGCACCCTTTTTTTTCGGATCAAATTTCTGCGAACCTTTAATGCTTTAGGGCTGTAAAAATAGCAGGTTGCCGCACCCAGTTTGGCATCCCGCACCGAGTCAGGGGAATCCTCCAGGTTTTTTTCCAATCTTCCGATCAATTCAGATTCGATTTCAGGGGCGTAATCCCGGCCCACCTCCCGGGCAATACTTATCACACCATCCCAGTCTCTGCTAGTCAGTGCTGTTTCAAAGTCAGCAACCACTTTATCTTGATAGTTCATTGCGGTTGCTGGGAAATATTCCCTTCCACCAAATACTTTGTTCTTCAAAAATTGATACCGATCAGGGTGGCTATATCGAAAATAAGGATAATTGATATACGCTGAAGCTGAGTTGGCGAAATCCTCCTGAGGGTTCTGCCGTGAATACGTAGATAGCTGACGGGTAGAAACCGGAGCGTAGTGGCCTGCATCAGGGTCATTGAGAGCCGTGAACAAATAATCATCTCCCGACCGACCGTCCAGAGCAGGAAGATGAATCAAGCTGAATTTAGAAATTTCGAGCCACTCTTTGGAAAAAGAAAGGTATCTCTGAAATGTATCAAAAACATGCGCCATCTCATGCTGGACAATATTCTGAAACTTTTCTCTGTCTTCGTAAAACAGGGCATTAAAAAACTCAACTCGAGGCTCCTGATCATCCACCTCGACATGATAAGACATGTGAGAATTCCTATACACGGTCTGAAAACCGGGAAAAGTGGCAGCAGGGATATTATCCACCGGCATCCCCTCTGGAGCCGCTCGCAACTTACTCAGATGGTAAAACCCCTTAACCCCTGGTATATGCAAAAATGTTTCCGGCAACCTGGCAAATGCCAAAGTGAGTTCTTTGATTTCATCTGGCTTCCAGCCTAACTCCAGATCTAACAATTCATAACCAAATTGAACTTTGAAATCATCCTTCAGTTGGTTGACCTGATGACGGTAATCACCAGGGTATTCATAAAAAGGCCTCTTGGCCTCTTGCCCCCAGGAAACATCCGCGCATAGAAGAATAAACACCAAAACCCAGCCTACCCCTAACCGTGAGGACAACTGGGTAAGAGTCCGTTGAAGCGAGAGCATGATTGACAGCAGTGAAAAGCTATTGCAATTTGTCAGCGGAGGCTTTCCGCTCGCCACCCATTTATCCATTGACTTTAAAAACTCCAGGTTGAGCAATGTCTTCAGGTTACCAGAATATTTTTTATTTCGCCACACTGATAATAGTCGTATGAAATCAGCATGTTAGACTGATTAAAGCGAGTAATTTTTTTTTACACAATTTTTGCACCCTTCCGCATGCAAAAACATCTTAAGGTTGTCTCTTAACAACCCATATTAAGGAGTTTTTTCTATGGCAACACTGCCAGGTAACAATGCAAAATTAATCAGGTTAAACCCGGAGTGGTCGGTAGAAAAAGCCGCCTCCACACCATTAGAACAAGAACTGTCAATCGACGATTTTAAGGGCAATAGACTCATCATCACCCTTCCAGGCGCGGGTGGTTTCTGCAACAAAGAATTTGATCTCGTTAAGGATAATCAGGATCAATTCAAAGCCGCAGGTGCTGATGAAGTGATTGTTGTAGTAGGAACCGATATTCTAAGTAACGCCGGTCGAGGTCTGCCAAACCTATTCCAGGATGTGAGTCAGGAGTTTGGGAATGCCAACAAACTGACACTGGAAGGAGTGAAAAGCCGTTACCTGCAACGCTCCGTCATTGCAGTGGATGCAAGCGGTGAGCAGGTCGGCCGGGAAGATGCGGAACTACTAGGGTGCAGAACTATTGATGCTCTGCTGGGTGTGGCAAAAAAAGCATTCTCCTAAAAAACAGACTACCCTTCAATGAAAAACCTCCCGGTAGAAACCCTGGAGGTTTTTTATTGCCCAAAAATGGGGATATGGATTTTTCAGTCTTTAGTCTCCGCAAGAGTTTCCAAAATAGACTCCAAATCACTTTTCACCTCCCGTTTCCATTCAAGAAAAGATTCCCGGTCATAGGCGAAATCCAGTTGGGTGCCTTTCTTTTTGAGTTTCTTGAGTTTATTTTTGGCACCCGCAATGGTGAATTTTTCATCATAAAGTAGACGCTTGATTTTCAGGACTAACTCAACTTCCTTTTTCTGGTACAACCTTTGCCCCGATTTATTTTTAGTCGGTTTCAGTGCATCGATTTCATCTTCCCAATAGCGCAAAACATGTTGTTCAACGCCAGCCAGACTGGCGACTTCACCAATTTTAAAAAATAATTTATCAGGAATCGGAGTTGTCATCACAAGGAGATTGGTTGGTGGAGTCCAGCAACTGTTTACTGGGCTTAAAGGTCAATACGGTCCGAGGTCGAATACGAATCGTTTCACCGGTTTTAGGGTTACGGGCATTACGGGCCTTTTTCTCTCGCAAAATAAAACTGGCAAACCTCGAAATCCGGACATTATTGCCATGAGACAACTCAGATTTAATTTCTTCAAATAAAATTTCAACGGCTTGCGCGGCTTCCTGGCGTGTGAATCCGACTTTTTCATAAACCTGATCCACAATATCCGCCTTCACCAGAGTTCCATTTATATCGACTTTATTCAAAATTGTTTCCTCAAAAAATGCTGGCCCATTTTAATACATTCTGTGTTTTCTGCTACTTCTCATCATAAACCCGGTTAGCTTCCTCAATAATTTTTTGCATCAAATGTTCAGGAACATCTTCATAGTGATCATATTCCATAACGAACATACCCTGCCCTCCCGTCATCGAAGTCAGGTCAGCGGCATAGTTCAAGACTTCAGCCATCGGCACATAAGCACGGATAGTCTGAGTGTCATCCCCCGAATCAATCCCTTGGATCTTACCGCGCTTGGAATTGATATCACCCATTATATCTCCAACATGATCGCCAGGCACTATGATTTCCATATTCATGACCGGTTCAATAAGAATCGGTTTGCAATCCATGACACCCTTTTTGAATCCAATTGAACCGGCAATCTTAAACGCCATTTCCGATGAGTCTACGTTATGGTAAGACCCATCATATAAACTCACCTTTACATCGACCATGGGACAGTGCGCAATAATACCACCAGCCATTGCCTCCTGAATTCCCTTGTCAACAGCGGGGATATAAGTCTTGGGGACAGCGCCGCCAACAATTTTATCTTCAAAGACATAACCTTCTCCCCTCTTCAAAGGGGAGATTTCTATCCAGGTGTCTCCAAACTGGCCCTTCCCGCCCGTTTGTTTTTTATATTTCCCCTGCACCTTTGTCGAACCTTTAATCGTTTCGCGATAAGGAACCTTGGGCGCTTTCACAACGACCTCCACACCAAAACGTCGTTTCAACCTTTCCAGCGTTACATCAAAGTGAACCTGCCCCAGCCCGGATAGCAACAATTGCCCGGTTTGAGCGCTTCGCTCCATCTTTAGAGTCGGGTCTTCTTCTAACAATCTATGCAGGGCATTACTGATTTTTTCTTCATCGGCCCTTGTTTTAGGTTCCAGCGCCCGAGAAAAAACCGGCAAGGGAAAAATAATGGGCGGGAACACTACCTTCTCCTCTGCATCGGAAAGCGTGTCACCCGTTATCGTTGACTTCAGCTTGGCCACGGCTCCCATATCCCCCTCGGAGATTTCCGAAACCTGGATTTGCTTCTTGCCCTGGAGCATATACAACTGTCCCACTCGTTCATTCATATTCTGAGTGGAGTTGTGAATGGTGGAGTCTCCTTTAAGAGACCCCGAAAACATTCTAAATAAAGTCAATTTCCCTGCATAGGGATCGGCAATGGATTTAAACACCAGGCCCGAAGCCGGTTTACCGGCATTCGCCGAACAGGCAACCTCCGAATCATCCTGCAATCGTTTTGCCATCACCGGAACCCGCAAATCAGGCGAAGGAAGATATTTAATTGCCGCCTTGAGCAAAAGATCCACACCTACATTCTTTAGAGCCGACCCACCGAGCACAGGTATCAACCGACCGCTTTGAATCCCTTCCTTTAGTCCTTTGGAAAACTCCTCCTCGGTCAACTCTCCCTGCTCAAGATATACTTCTATCAGCTCATCATCGACTTCCGCCACTGCTTCCATCAGGTCAGCATGGCTGATCTCCATTTCATCCTTAATCTCAGAAGGTGTTTCCTCTGTCGTTCCATTCCCCTTACTGTTTTTATCATAGGAGACATAATGATTGTCGATGAGGTCCACAATTCCAGAAAGTTCTTCCCCGGTAGCATTGGGGAGTTGCATAAAAACCGGATTTTTTTTGAATTTATTTTTAATGGATTCCAGGATGGGGGAGATATTAGCCCGTTCATGATCCAGCTTATTCAGAAAAATAATTCTGGGCAGGTCCAGTTCTTCGGCCCAGTTCCATATTTTTTCAGTATAAAACTGCAGTCCTTCATCGGCACCGACCACAAAAATCAGACCATCGACCACCCTGAGGCAGGCAGGCGTATCGGCTATAAAGTTACTGCTCCCAGGCATATCGATGAGGTTTAACTTGGTCCCGTTCACTTCACAAAATGCGACCGAAGCGTCTATGGAATGCCCACGTTTTATTTCATCCGGGTCATAATCCATAACTGATGAAACATCGCCCACTTGACCCAACCGGTCAGAGACTCCGGAAAAATACAAAATAGCTTCCGCTAAAGATGTTTTCCCCGATCCCCCGTGGCCCACCAATCCAATATTTCTGATATCTTGAAGTTTATATTGTTTCATATTCACCTCGCTTGGTAAATGAATCACCCGCAACCGGGGAAGTCAACTCCACTTCCTCAAAGCATGAAACAAGAGCCTCTGTCAATGAACTTCTTATCCTGATGTCCAGGAACTATAAACATTCCAAATTTCACAGCAAAAGTCAAAGCTTTATACACCGTTAATTTAATAAATATATAGGATATTTCAAGCCCTTTCTTGAAACCATGTGAAGTTCACAGGGGAAATGAGCTTAGATCATTCCCTATTCAATTCATTTCAAAGCGTTTAAGTCACAGCAGGAGAACATCAACCGATATCGGGGAAAGTCAAAACTATTATAAATCAGGACTGAAATTATCTGTAGATAAGGTTCTTCCAGAACACGTGAGGCATGCAGAATGAGGTTGGTTTTTTCAGGAATCTTTTTTTCTTTTTCCCGATAAGATGAGTCGAACAGGAGTCCCGACAAATCCGAATGTTTTTCTGAGAAAATTGATCATATACCGCCGGTAAGAAAAATGAATTCCTTCGGGGTAATTCATAAAACATTTAAAGGTCGGCGGACGCTTCTTCACTTGAGTGACATAAAACAGTTTCAGAAATTTCCCCCGATAATTTGACATGGGGTTTTTCTGAATCGCGCGCTCAAAACACTCATTAACTGATGAAGTGGTTATGCTTCGGGAATACTCTTCATATATCTGTTCTACTTGAGGCAATATCTTGTCGACTCGCAACCCCGATTTTGCTGACACCGTAAGCACGGGAGCAAACTCCAGAAATTTAAGCTTGTGACTCACCCTCTCCCCGAACTCCTCAAATAAGATTTCTTTTTCGCGGGACAAGTCCCACTTATTCCCCAGAATCAGGCACCCCTTACCACGATCAAAAGCATAACCCGCAACCGTAGCATCCTGATCGCTGATCTGCTCCATAGCATCCAACACCAGCACTGCAATATCACAACGATCCAGAGCCTTAAGAGCCATGATCACGCTGAATTTATCCAGAACCTGACTGGTTTTTCCCTTGCGTCGGATTCCTGCCGTGTCAATCAAAATAAAGCGACGCCCGTTCCAATCAAGGGACGTATCGATCGCATCCCGGGTTGTTCCGGGTATATCGGAAACAATACAACGTTCAGCGTTCAGCAATTTATTGACCAGAGAAGATTTCCCGACATTGGGTTTTCCAATCACTGCTATGCGAATACTATTCTCACCGAAGTCAGGCTCCTCTTCCTCATCAGGGAGAGATTTGGAGATCGCTTCTATTAATTCATAAAGACCAGGCCCATGTTCCGCTGAAACCGCAAAGGTATTCTCCAGCCCTAACTTAGAAAACTCAGGAAGAATAAAATGCTGGGAAGGCAAGTCCACCTTGTTCACCGCAAGAAAAAAAGGCTTGCCCGATTTACGAACCTGGGAAATCATTTCTCTATCTGGACCGGTCAGCCCTGTCTGGTTATCCACAACGACAATCACACAGTCTGCTTCGTCCCTGGCCCACATAGCCTGTTCCACCACTTGTAGCTCTATCTGATTGCTGGTGTCCACATCAACGCCACCTGTGTCGACGATCAACACAGAACGGTTGCCAAGTTCTGTGGCACCGTACATCCTGTCGCGGGTCACTCCTGGCGTATCATTGACAATCGCCGAACGACTTTCTGTGAGTTTGTTGAATAAAGTTGACTTGCCAACGTTGGCCCTGCCAACGATAGCTATAACCGGGGTTGTCATGCTTCCTCCTTAAATAGATGGTCCTTTATCTTGCAGGTATTTATGAATACCTTCCGCTATGGAGGAAGCCAGCCTGTAAAGGTAGTCAGGCTTGGAAAGCATGCGGGATTCCTTCCGGTTGGTCAAAAAACCGACCTCAACCAGAATACTGGGCATATCAGCGCCATGAAGAACATAAAAAGGGCCTTCTTTGACGCCAAGGTTCTTCAGTTCGCGAAATTTTTTCCGAGTGGATTTAAAAAGGTTTTCCTGCACTGTTCCCGCCAGTCGGGAAGAGTCGTTAATCTTGGTAGTCGTAATGAGGCTTGCCAGAATCTCCTGAACCTGATCATCCTTAACAGATTGAACAAGTTCCCCATTCTCCCTGGCAGCAGTTTCCAAAGCTCGGTCATTATTGGTCGTGCCAAGAAAATATGTTTCTATACCATGCGCCGATTTTCTTTCGGCTGCATTAGCGTGAATGGATACAAACAGGTCCGCATTGCGGTTGTTGGCAATCTCACTTCTTTCTTTCAGCGGGATGAATGTATCATCCTTTCGGGTCATCACCACCTGGTACTTGAACCGATTAACCAATATGGTTTTTACATGTCGGGCAATGGTCAGGTTGACATTTTTTTCATGGATTCCACTCCTACTTTTAGCCCCCTGATCTTTGCCTCCATGCCCCGCATCCACAACGATAAGAGATGTGGCATTTCCGCCTCTGTCAGACGAAGCATAAAGATGGCCCCTCTTGCCTTTTTTTTCTTTTTTGAAAAATACTTTTTTAACCGGTGCCTCGGACTTGGCTTTGCTGGATAAAACCACTTTTTTTACGGAGGCCGGCTTGGTTGACTTTTTTTCCTGATGGGTTAATTCAGGTTTGGAAATTAATTTGTTCTGCTCTCGGCTTTTGGGTGACGCTGCTAAAACCTGTTTGACAACCACCGCCTCCTTTTTTTTCTCTTCCGCCAAAACCACAGGTTTTGTATTTACAGGCTTAGCCGTAATTTTATTTGTTTTTTTATTGACCGGAGAAATAGAGGCTAGCTTCTTATATTCCAAGCGAGCCTTCCCTGCCTGGTCACCGCCGGGGTACTTCTCAAATATCGTTTTTAAAATTTCCGAGGCCGATGAGAAATCTTTTTTACCACGATATATCTCGGCCGACTCGAACAATGCGTCATCCGTCAGTGTCTCTTGTGAAAAATCACGGGAAACCTTTTTATAGTATTGGAGAGCCTGATCCAGATCTTTTGTGTTTTTGGAAACCGCGTTTAAGCCCTGATACAACCGGGCCATGGTGAAAGTGGCTTTATAAGCCTGCGGGCTTTCAGGGAAATGTTTCACCACTTTGGAAAATTGTTGGATGACTTTTTCCCAATGATGGCGGAATTTCTGTTTATCTGGAGATCCCTTGAACTGGTAATACGATTTCTGCGCCAGATAATAAAGGTCTTTTGAAGAATAAGACTTTCCGGCCCAGGCAGAAGAAGTCTGCAAACACAGAATCGCAATACCCACGACAAGAGCCGCGTTTTTAAATTTCATATGAAGTTGATGCACTGACATGGCAAGGCCTCGAAAAAGCCTACTCACCTTAACTAGCTAATTTTATTGAAGTTATCGATTAAGCATAACATTTCCCCTTTTCAGGGTCAATAGAGCTCATCTGTAAATGCAAGCAACTTTATCGTCCCTCTGCCAGCCGTTCGGCCAAGTCCAAAGGCATGCCACGATCACATATCTTTTTCTGAGCAGAGCTCAGGTCATATTTAAAGCGGTGGATTTTCACCGTTTTTTCTCCGGAATCATAAACCATAAAAGCCGGGTCCGGGTTACCGTCTCGCGGTTGCCCCAAACTTCCGTCGTTAAAAATATAACGATTTTCTGGTTCAATATTCCAGATATCCGAGACATAGTCGTTCACCTCGCCATCCGCTGTTTGTTCGAGAATGAGCGGCTTGTGAGAATGACCCACAAAGCAGATGGGGGCCTCAAAGCTTTTGAAGTTGCGTTTTCCTCCAGTCTTTGAAATCACATAATGCCAGGCTTCCGGCTTATAGGGAGAGGCGTGTACCCAATAAACTCCCCCTTCTTCATGGTCCAGGGGAAGCGAGCGGAGAAATTTTTTGTTCTTTTCAGTCAGTTTTTCCCGGGTCCACTGGCACGATTCATAGGCATGTGAATTAAAATAAGTGGTTTCGGTCTTATTCACGGCGGCCCAATCATGGTTACCCGCTACTGAAAAATCTGCATTTTTCATCACCCATTCAACACAAGGGTTCGGGTCGACTCCATATCCGACAATATCACCCAAGCAAACAATTTTGTCATGAGCAATCGATTCTATCTCTTTTTCGAACTGATTCAGGGCTTCGAGGTTACTGTGCAAATCGGAAAAAATAATGTAGCGCATGAACGGGTTTATTTCGCCGTTGGAGAGGAAGTATCCTTAAGTGTTTCTTTAAAAACCTTGTCGAGAATGCCGTTGATAAAATCTGGGGAATCCTCGGTGCTAAATTTTTTGGCGATCTCAACAGCCTCGTTAATGACTACTTTTGGAGGCGTGGAAGCCTCGAACACCAATTCACAAATACCCAGACGCAAAATGCTCCGGTCGACCATGGACATGCGCTCCAGCGTCCAGTGATCACTAAATTTTTTAAGCAGAATATCGATCTCTTCAGCCTGAAAAAAAACCTTTTCGACCAGACCCCTCATAAACTCGATGATTTCAACCTGGGTACCTGATCTGTCGCAAAACTGTTCCAACTGAGTTTCGAGATCATCTGGATTGAATTCGCTCTGATACAGGAATTTTAAAGCTAATTCCCTCGCAACACGCCGCTTCCCCATAAATTCCTCAAATTTTCCTGTATAAATTTGCCATCTCAACAGCCGCCATCGCTGCTTCTCTTCCCTTATTGGAAGAATCAGGCCCCGATCTTGCTACCGCTTGCTCAAGATCATTCGTGGTCAACACACCAAACAAAACCGGAATATTAAATTCAAGCCCCACCTGATTAATCCCTCGACTGGTTTCAGCCGAAATATATTCGAAGTGTGGGGTTCCACCTTTAATCACTGCACCAAGGCAGATGATGGCATCGAAGTTTCTGGTGGAGCAAAGTTTTTTCGCCGCCTGCGGAATTTCAAATGCTCCGGGAACCCGGACCACTTCCACGCTTTCCTCATTGGCCCCCTGTTCCTTAAATGTTGCAAGTGCGCCACTGAGAAGCTTGCTCGTCACAAAGTCATTAAAACGGCTCACCACGATTCCAAAACGTAGCCCTTTGGCGTTGTGATCTCCTTCAATATATCTAGCCATGCAAGTCGTTCATTTAATATTTTGAAACATATGGCCCATTTTTTCCTGTTTGGTCCGAAGGTATTTGATATTGTCTTTTTTGGACTGCACTTCAATGGGCACCCTTTCCACCATTTGCAGGCCGTAACCTTCAAGCCCAACAATTTTTCTGGGATTGTTCGTCATAATCCGGATTTTTCCTAGCCCCAGCTTGCGAAGGATCTGGGCACCAATGCCATAGTCCCGCAAGTCAGGCTTAAACCCAAGTTCTTCATTCGCCTGCACGGTGTCTTTCCCTTCGTCCTGCAAGGCATAGGCTTTCATCTTGTTAACGAGTCCTATCCCCCGGCCTTCCTGATACAAATAAAGCAGGACACCCTTGCCTTCACGATTAATCATCTCCATGGATTTTTTTAATTGTTCCCCGCAATCGCAGCGGTAGGAGCCAAAAACATCTCCCGTCAGGCATTGCGAATGAACCCGTACCAATGTCGGCTCATCCGCCTGAATCTCTCCTTTAACCAGAGCAATGTGTGTCTGATCATTCAAAATATTCTTAAAGACCACAGAACGAAACTCACCTGAATGAGTCGGCAAAATGGTGGACGTTACCTCTTCCACCAACGCCTCCTGTTTGAGCCTGTACTCGGCAAGGTCTTTGGTGGTGATCATTTTCAGACCATGTTCTTTTATAAATTCGGTTAGATGGGAAACCCTCGCCATAGTTCCGTCATCATTCATGATTTCGCAAATCACGCCATAGGGTTGCAAACCTGCAATACGCGCGATATCCACCGAAGCTTCGGTCTGCCCCATGCGAACCAGTACACCGCCATTTTTGGCTCGCAATGGAAAAATGTGTCCCGGTTTAACCAGGTCGGCCCTGACTGACTCGGGGTCAATCGCGACTTTGATCGTATGCGCCCTGTCCGCCGCCGAAATCCCGGTCGTCACACCATCCCGGGCATCTATGGAAACGGTGAACGGCGTTTCAAAGGCAGACTGGTTGTCATCGACCATCATGCTCAACCCCAATTCACGGGTCCTGCTTTCCGTCAGAGTGAGGCAAATCAGACCACGACCAAATTTAGCCATGAAGTTTATGATCTCTGGGGTGACTTTCTCGGCGGCGACCATCAGATCTCCTTCATTTTCCCGATCCTCGTCATCCACAATGACAATCATTTTTCCTTGCTGGATATCGGCAATGGCTTCTTCTATTGTGCTGAATTCTTTTTCCATGACTTCCTTTTCAAGAGAATCCCTGTTGTCGGAGAAAATCAAGAGGCGGTCTCTTCTCATTAGGTTTTAACAGGGTTTCACAGGCTTTAAATACGTATTTTCCTATCATATCACATTCAATATTTATTAAATCGCCAATTTTTCTGGCACTCAAGTTCGTATGACTCAAAGTAAAAGGAATGATGGAAACCGTGAACTGGTTGTCCTTGCAATCGAAAACGGTCAGGCTGATGCCATCCAGAGCGATGGAACCTTTTTCCATGATGAAAGAACCTAGTTCATCTGGATGGGAAAATCGAAACAGGACCTCGCCTGGTTTCTCCTCAATGCCCACGATTTCACCGACACGGTCAATATGTCCACTGACAAAATGACCGCTAATTTTTGCCGAAGGGGTGAGAGACCGTTCAAGATTAACCCGGTCTCCCTTTTTCATATTTTTAAAGTTGGTCCGGTTCAGGGTTTCGGTACTCAGGTCCAGTTTGAAAGTCGTCTGCGTGGAGTCCACAACCGTCAAACAAACTCCATTCACAGCAATGCTCTCACCATCTTCGAATCCGGAAAATTCCTCTTCCGTATTTACAACCAGCACAGCACCTTCGTTTTGCTGGACAAACTCACCAATCGTTCCTACCGATGCTACTATTCCGCTGAACATGGGGTTCCCTCCACCATTAAGTCCTCACCAATTTTGGTCACTTCAATATCCTTTAAGTTCATCGCGCCGCTCACCTTCATCACTCCCCGCCCCCCAAGAAAACCGGGAGCCTGAGCTCCACCTATAAATATGGGACTGATGAATGCAACAATTCTGTCTACCACGCCAGCATCAACAACGCTGGCATTCAGTTCGGCGCCGCCTTCAATCAGTATAGAGTTCATATCTCTGCTTGCCAATTCTTTCAGAAGATGCTTGATATGGAATCCATTTTTTGAGGATTTCCCATTTAGAATTTCCACCTTCCTGTCAACGAGCGCTTTCAGGCGGCGAGAAGAAATATCGGGGCCAGTCACATAAATGACCTTTTGTGAACGACTATTTTTAAAAACCCTGGCGGTCAGAGGCACTCTGTTTCTTCGATCCAGAATAATGCGAGCAGGATGTTTAACCGCGCCTGTTTTAAGCCTACAGGTCAAACGGGGATCATCTTTTAAAACGGTTTCTGTCCCCACCAGAATAGCATCAACCTGGTTTCTGATCTTATGCACATGATTTCGCGCCAACTTCCCAGTAATCCAACGCGAATCCCCGGAACGGGTGGCAATTTTACCATCCAAAGACATGGCTGTTTTCAAAATCACAAATGGCATTCCCGTTTTCATGACCTTCACAAACGATTCATTCAGCTTCAGACATTCTTCCTTTAGCACATTCGAGACAATGTCAATGCCTTGTGCCTTGAGAAAACGCAAACCTTTTCCGCCAACCTGTTTATTGGGATCTTTCATGCCGACAAAAACTCTTTTAATGCCCGCCTGAATGATCGCCTCGGTACAGGGAGGCGTTCGGCCAAAATGACAACACGGCTCCAGATTTACGTAAAGATCGGCAGAACGGGATTTATGACCCGCTCGCCTTAGAGCCTCGATCTCAGCATGAGGTTGACCAGCACGGGAATGAAACCCTTCTCCCACAACCTTGCCACGCCTGACCACAACCGCCCCCACCATAGGGTTCGGGCTGGTTCTGCCACGCGCTTTCTGAGCAAGCACAAGCGCCCTGCGCATATATTGAATGTGTTTATCATCTATCAAATGATGAGACTATTTGGGGTGGTTTAAAGAAGCTTTGCTCTATCGACGTAAAATATTCACCATGTGCTTGCGGATGCTACCACGCTGATACACAATTTCGATCCTGCGGTTGGTGGAGCGCCCTTGCACGCTGTCATTAGGAGCTTTGGGCCGGTATTGCGCAAAAGCTTCGATAGACAATTGAGCGGGGTTGAAACCGGCCTTAACTAACTTCCTGGCCACTTCCGCAGCGCGGGAAGCAGATAACTCCCAGTTGGAGGGGAAACGTGCCGTACTTATAGGTGCGTTATCGGTATGTCCTTCAATTTTCACCTGATAGCTGAATTGCTTTAAAATATCGAAGACTTGCTTGATAATCTCATCTCCGGTGTACGTCATTCTGGATTTGCCCGGAGGGAACATTACCGTGTCTGAGAGGGTTATGATTGCGCCTCTCTCATCGGAGGAGACATCCACCTTTCCTGCCAGTTTATTCTTGAAAACAAATTCCTCGACTTCCGAGGCAATTTCTTCCACCTCTTTTGCCACCATAGCACCCACTTCATCGACAGCATGAATCGTGGATTCATCTAGAACCTGCTCCTTAATGACATCCAGTCCCTCACGAACACCCGCCTCAGGAATATCTTCCTGCCCCAAGGCATCGCGCAAGGAAGATTTGATCTGCTTCCATTTTTCGTCTTCGATAGACCCCATGGCAAAAAGCAAAATGAAAAACACCATGAGAAGCGTTACCAGATCAGCAAAGGTCATGACCCAGGCAGGGGAACCCTCGGGACACTCGTGCTCCTCCTCTTCTTCCTCTTCTTCAGGGGCTTTTTTCTTCTCTTTTTTGGGATCTTTTTTCTCGGCCATGGCTAGCTATTTCTTTCCCTTCTCAGGTTTCTTACCTTTGTCATCCCCTTTCTTTTCCTTTTTGCCATGATAGGTATCCAGGTAGTTCTCCAGAACATCCTGCATAAACCTGGGGTTGACGCCCTTTCTGATATAACTGATTCCTTCTAGAACCAACTGCATTTCCAACGATTCAGTGGCGCTACGCCGTTTAAGCTTTACCGTCATGGGAATAAAAACCAGATTGGCCACAACCGCACCATAGAAGGTCGTGATGAGCGCGATAGCCATTTTGGGACCTACAGAGCTGACGTCGGAGAGATCGGACAGCATCTGGATCAATCCGATCAGGGTTCCAACCATGCCAAATGCGGGAGCAAATGCCCCCATCTGATTAAAAATCTCCCAACCATCTTTATGCGCATTCTGAAGTTGTTTGACTTCTCTTTTGAGTAAGGCATTGACGGTGGCTTCATCCTTACCGTCAACGGTCAACTCCAATCCTTTTTTCAGAAATTCATTATCAATTTCTTTGAGTTTGGACTCAATCGCCAGCACGCCGCCTTTGCGCGCCACGTTACAAACATTGACCATGGTTTCAATCAATTCGTACTGATCCGATTTCCGGACCATGAAAACTCGTATAAACAACCCCATCACCTTCATCACTTCGTTGATGGGAAAAGCAATAAGAGTAGCGGCAAGAGTTCCCCCAAGAACAATCATAGCAGAGGGGATATTGATGAACAGATCCAGACCACTGTTCATTAATATCGATGCCAAAACCAAGCCCACACCCGCGACGACACCAACTAGAGAAGCTAAATCCATATTTTATGACGGTTGTTTGACTTTAATAATTCCTGAAATCGGATCAACATTATGAAACCTTAAAACTTTATCCAGCGTCTCCTTATCAAGAACCATACCTTTTCTTAAAAGATTGATTCCCGATTCAGAAAAAATATCAGAAGCCAGTTCCATACCCTCGGCTAACGCAAAAACAGAGCATTCCATGGTGGGCACTTCTTTGACATCCCCCTGACTATCCACGTATTCAGCAAGAACTCCCAGGACGGCTTCATCAAATATACTTCCTGATTTTTCTTCCATCCTGGATAAAATCTCGGCCCCGGATTTGCCAGGGGACGACATTTTAATATGATCAAAATAACTGGCGGCACAAACAATTCGAGAACCTATAGGAATACGGTCACCATACATCCCATCTGGTCTCCCAGAGCCGTCAACGTTTTCATGAAGGTGACGGATGATTTCGGCAATCAGTTCAAAACCAGGAAATTCTTTTAATAGCATTTCCCCAACCAATGGATGATTGGTGGTTGCTGCACTGACCTCTGAATCGTTCCTTTCCCCTTCTTTAACGGCCTCTTTCCTTTTTTCCTGTGTTGGGAGAGCGACGATTCCCAATTCGTGCAGACGGGCGGCAGATTTGACATTTCTGATCTGATAATCTGTCAAACCCATTTTCCCCGCAATATGAATCGCCGCCTGCGCAACTCGCTCAGAATGGCCCCGGTGTTCTGTCTGATGCAATTCAATAATCGTCGCCAAAAGACCTTCTGTGGAATCAAACCGATTGGCCAGTTCCTCCACCATGGAAGATATTTGCTGGTTCTTGTTCTCCAACTGCTCGTTGAGCTCAGTCATTTCCTTAAGGCTACTGCCCAGGCGTCTCTTATCGTTCCGGAGTTCTTCATTCAGGGAGGCGAGTTTATGGTGAAATTGTTTCAACTGCCCCAAAGACGCTTCCAACTGCTTGTTCTTCTCAAAAACCGCGTCATTGAGGTGGGCCACCCGCATGACAAAGTTCACCACAAATAGCAGTTCACCTTTTTTCAGGGGCTTGGATAAATAGGCATCCGCTCCTGTTTCACTGGCCTTGATGGCATTGTCCTGCTCTGCATCATAGGCGGACATCAGGATCACTGCGGAACGGAGTTTAAGCTCTCGCACACGTTGACAGACCTCAAATCCATCCATTCCTGGCATATGGATATCACAAAGAATGATATCCGGCTTGATTTCACGCATCATTTGAAGTCCTTCTTCACCCGTTCCGGCTTGAAATACTTCAAGCACCTCCGGGCCAAAAGACTTCATCAGAATCTGCTTGACGATCAGCTGTAGCGTTCGATCATCATCAATACTTAAAAATCGTTTCGCATGTTTATTAATGGCCAAGTCCCAAAACTCCCATACTTGCAGGAAAAAAAATAGAGAAGATTTTTTTAATTAAGAATCTTCCTCCAACGAAATTATACTGATAAATTTTGAGCAGTTTGGGATTTTTTCGCCCAAAAATTCACAAATTGAAAGAATGCGCCTCAATCCAGCTAAACACGCTCTTTATCCGGATTTTCAGCAGACCCGAACCCGCCCCCTTCCGAGCAGGGGTAGCATTGTTATTTAGCTATAACTTGATAATAGAGTTTAACTACTCATTATCAAGCAAAATTTAATCAAATTCAACTCGTTATGGCCTTCAAGTGTCATTTCTTTCTTATCGTCCAAATAAGGAATTCTTTACCATTTTCATGGTTTTTTTTAAGGCCATAAAGACATCAAAAGTCATCCTCATCATCGCTCTCAATTTCGGTAAACCGGGGAGCTTCAACGCACCGCAGTCCCACCGCCAAATGCCGTTCGGAAGGCTCAAAGGAATTCCTGAAGATGCATTTGGCATGAACCAGATAATTCATCCACGACCCACCCCGTACAATCCTCTGAGTAGTGTGTCTGGATGCATTTTTCTGCATGCACCATTCCCATACGTTGCCCGCCATGTCGTAACACCCATAAGGAGACATGCCCTGCTCGAGGTCCATAACCGGATTGGTCTTGCAAGCCATGAAGTCACAGGTGTTGGCAAACCCCTTTTCATAACCCATAGGGTCACCCCAGGGATAAAACCGGCCATCCGTCCCTCGGGCTGCCTTTTCCCATTCCTGCTCAGTGGGCAGTCGCATCCCCATCCACAAAGCAAAAATAGTCGCCTCATAATAATTGATGCCAATAACAGGCTGATCGCTATCAAAAGAATACCGGGGAAACCGATTCTGGTGTTGCGGATCGAACTGCTGATACAAAGCGTTGGTGACCGGAAATTTCATGATCGAAAATTCTTTCAGGAGAACCTTATCCTCTTCATCGGTCTCTTCCTGATAAATGAATTTCCCTTCCGGGATCGTGACCTTTTCGGAAAATTTTTTTAGGACTGTCTTGTTCACCTGTTCCCGGTCAGCGACTTCATTAAAGAACGCCTTAAACTCTTCGAGGTTCTTCAGAGGTTCCAGATCAAACGTATCCAGAAGCTGGTGAAAATTCTTTCCATGCTTTGCCAGAATCAGTTCAAACACACTGAACAAAATACGACTGTCCCGATGCTCGCGCTTCATTAAACGGAGTAACAGGTCTTGCAGATACCTGGTTTCGTTGCTCTGAATGACCTCTTCGACACGCACCTGCCGACATTGAGCAAATTGAGGAAAGGTTTCCCGACACTGATATTTCAACAACTGCCTTATCAAGAGATCCTGCTCTTTCGGCAAGTCGCCCACCTCGGCCAGCGAATTCCCCGCCAACATCACCGCCCCCTCGGAAATTAAAATATCGAACAACTCTTTTCCAGAAACACCACCCGCCAATATCTTAATAGCCTCGTGCCATTTTTCATTGCTACAGTTTTTCCTGACTATTTCCTTCCAGCCATCGTTGTTCTGTATATACCGGCTGGCAAAATACTCCTGAAACGATGGGTGGCGATATTGCCAATGCCGAATCGTCTGTTGCAAAATGTCTTTCCACCAGGGAGCAACGTTTCCATCCGGCAAAAGAATTTCTTTTCCCTTCAGAATTGATTTTTCATAACCCGGCTCCACATCGAGAAAACGTTGTGGCAGACCTTCAGTCATCAACTGGTGAGAAACGTCGGCAAGTTGGTTGAGGCAGTTTTCCACCCAACTCTCATCTGCCGAAGGATTGGCCGTTTTCAGTTTAAAACGGAACCAGGCGGAATAAATCTCCATCCGGTTATTCAATCCATCAAGGAGTTCGTTTTCCGAAAGCTCACGAATCATCCGCAATAAAAGTGGGACCTCTAAAAGCTCTGGAGTGAAAAGGGCCAGATCTTTGACTTTTTTATTTTTAGATGCGTCTCCCAGATAGGCAGAACTATCTCTGAAATCAATTTTCTGGAAAGCCATTTGGAACGCAGCGCCCTCTCCACGCTTAACAACCGCGTCGGTGGATAAAGAACCAAAGTTGAATCCACTACTGGCGAGCAAAACAAAATTACTTCGGAAGGCGTTATCCTCCAGAAATGACTCCATAAAAAACTGAAACCGATCCTGAGGATGGAGTTGGTCAAACCCGTCTAACAGAAACTGGCACTTGCTATAGTTGAAGATTGAGTTAACTGTGTTTTCAAGGAGCCCTTCGTCCAAAATTAAATCCGGGTTCTCTTCCTGCTCAAGCAGAACCACATCGCTGATGTCACGGTTCACGGCTTCACGAAACAAGTCAAACCTGCCGCCTTCCGGCAAGTTTCCAAAATGGAAATATACAGGCAGGCAATAAACCTCATGCGCCGGTTTCTGCAGAAGCGTTTCCAAATAGCGTTTCAGGAAAATGGTTTTACCCATTCCCGGTCCGGCATCCAGCATAATCTTCAGCCGACTGACATCCAGCAAATCCTCATTAATGATTCTTGGGGCGGGGAACACCCGCTCAAGCAGGCTTTGCCGGTGCATGATCGGGTTGACATCGAGCAAGACCCACGGAATAAGGGTTTTACTTCTTCTTCCCTCACCCAGCGCCTCATCCAACCAATGGGAAACCCTTTTCAACTGATGCTTCCTGTAGGTCTCCACGACCCACTCAAGGGATTCTTCCGGTCTTTCCCGCGCAACAGGAACTTCTTCCCCGTCAAAGCCGGGAACCAGCCCTTCAGCCTCACTCATGAATAACCACCCAACAATCGTGTTTTATATAGACAGTCATAATATCGAATCTTGTTAGCCTTTAATTGAGTCCGGCGATGTCAAACCTGCTATTATTGTAGGACATTGTTTTAATACTATCATATTGCCCGCCAAAGCCCCTCGATGATCCCATTAAAAGACGAAAACCCCACAAAAAACTTCCCCGTATTCACACTCCTTTTTTTGGCAATGAACGTCATTGTGTTTATTTATGGGGTCAACCTGCCTGTCCACCCCAGCGTGCTTTATGAAAACTACGCTCTCATTCCCTACCAGCTTGTTCACCATCCAGTTACCGCATACCCCACCCTTTACACTTCCATGTTTCTGCACGCAGGAATCGGACATCTGGGAGGAAACATGCTTTACCTCTGGATTTTCGGCAACAATATTGAGGACGTTCTGGGGAGATTTCGCTTTATACTGTTTTATTTTATCTGCGGAACTATCGCGGCGTTGGGGCATATTGCCACGGACATGGACTCACAAATTCCAATGGTAGGAGCCAGTGGTGCCATATCAGGAATACTTGGTGCCTACCTGATATTATTCCCTTTTGCCCGAATCAAAACCTTTATTTTTCTCGGAATTTTCTGGACCATCACGCGAGTTCCAGCCATTGTTTTATTGCTCATATGGATTGGCCTGCAAGTTTGGAACAGCATGGCAACAGGTGCCGGGGGAACAGCCTGGTTCGCGCACATCGGCGGATTCATTGCCGGTGTCCTTCTCATCCTGCCCTTTAAGCATATTCGCTAATTTCTAGCGGGAAAACATCGAAATCAATAACGCCGCCATCAATACCAGAAAAAAAACCCATATGCCCATAAACCACTTCGGACTCAGGCTCGGATAATCAGGCTGTAGCGACTTATGGCAATGCGGACACATTGGAATCAGCGAAGCAATCTGTTTTTTACAATAAGGACAAGTCTCCATTATTCCCCTAAATCTCCGATTCGCCCTGGAGCCTTAATCGCACCATGTTCAAAGCGGCCTGCGCCGATCGTTCTTTATTTCTGATCCGGTCATGCGTGAAAACAAACTTTCTGCAATACGTGCCAGACCGGTCATGCACTGCGATATAAGTCAAGCCTACGGGTTTAAGATCACTTCCTCCTGAGGGTCCGGCAATTCCCGTTACAGCAACCCCCATGTCAGCTCCGGTCACCCGGCAAACTCCTTCGGCCATGGCCTGAGCTACAGGCTCACTCACCGCACCAAACTCTTCGATCAACTTTGGCTCTACTTGCAGACGACTCACTTTGGCCTCGTTGCTGTAAACAACAAAACCTTCCTTGTAATAATCGGAACTGCCCGGCACCTGTGTCAACCTATGCCCAATCAAACCCCCGGTGCAAGATTCAGCCGTAGCCAGGGTCAACGACTTTTCCGTTAACAAGGCACCGACTATTGCCTCAAGTTCATCTTCATCCTTCCCATAAATATTGCGGAATAAATGTTGAGTCAGAAAACGTTCCACTTCATCCAGGCGAGACTCCCCTTCCGGCCTGGACTCTGCCAACACGGAAATACGAATTCGAACACCCAGATGCGAGGGCAAGGATGCTATCGTTGCTTTTTTCAGCATCGCCTCCAACGGGCCCACCTTCGCCCATAAGTCGGCTTCAGAAAGTCCTGTGGTTTTAATCAACCGATGCAGGAAAGTTTTATTCTTCTGTGCGGCCATTTCCGGAGCAACAAATTTTTCAAACAAATGTTGCATCTCCAGGGGAACACCCGGGAGAGCAAACAAAACACAGTTTCCCTGTCGCATTTTAAATCCGGGAGCCGTTCCTTTTTCGTTGTAAAGAATTTCTGCTTTCTCAGGCACCTCACACTGGCTGCTCACACTATCAGGCACCTCCCGACCCCGGGCCTGAAATATTTGCGCCAACATGTCTGCCACTTTAGAATCTCTTTTCAAACCGCACTCGAACACTTTGAGTAAAACGGATTTGGTAATATCATCATGCGTTGCTCCAAGCCCCCCGGTCATGACAACCCAGTCTGAGCGTTCTAGAGCAAGTTTTACGCAATCTTCAATGGCAGAAGCCGAATCCCCCACGGTAGTTATGCGGGAAACCTCTATGCCCATTTCATGGATTGTCTCTCCTAAATACTGCGAGTTGCGATCCAGGATCAGGCCGCTGACCACTTCATCCCCAATCACCACCAATTCAGCACAAGGTACTTTACAGTCGCCAAAGATCATGAGACACCTGAGTTAAAGACAAAATACAGTTTCAGACATTAACCTTTTCATAATGGTTAAACTATCGGGACTTAACATCAGGAAGCATTGTTTGATTTGGGTAAGCCAATGATAAAGGTGCTTCCTACATTCACCTGGCTTTGCACATCCAGTTCCCAGTTGTGGGACTCCACCACTTTTTTGCAAATGGCAAGACCTATCCCTGCCCCCGAATATTGACTCCGACCATGCAGACGTTCAAAGGGCCTAAATATTTTTTCCTTATATTTTTCATCAAACCCGATACCATTATCCCGAATAACGATCAAAGATTGCTGGTTTCTATCCACTTCCACTCCCAAAAATATTTTTGGAGGCTCTTCAGCTTTCGCGTATTTCAAAGAATTGGACAACAGGTTTTTAAACAACTGGTACATTTGGGACCTATCCGCCTTCACCCTGGGCAGAGTTTGAACAGATATGTTTTCCCTGCAACTGGGGAAGCTGGGCTCAAGGTCGTCAAGCACTTCAATCACCACCTTGTTAAGATCCACCGGTTTGAAAATTATTTTCTGGGAAGTGATTTGTGACATTTTTAATAAATCATCAATCAACTTATCCATACGTTCAGCTGCATGTTGCAAACCCGTCAGATATCGCTGACCAGTACTTTCAGGTTCCACATGCACGACACTCTGAATGCGTTGGCTAAAAATCATAATTTTTTGCAAAGGCTCCTTTAAATCATGCGCAGCAAAGGAAGAAAAATCCTGTAGCGCATTATTGCTCCGCTCCAAGTCCCGTGTACGATCTTTGATACGTTCTTCCTGCACAGCTAAAATCTGCCTCAAATCGTCTTTAGCTTTTTGTTCGCTGCTAATATCTATGGCCATTTCCATAATCAGGGTGGCTCCATTTATATCATCGAAAGGCGTTACAACAGTCAGGTAGGTCTTGCCATCTAGAGAGGTCCATATGCTTGATTCCGTCTGGAGGGTGTCAAAAACTCTGAAAGTGGTACAAGGTTCACAAGGTGTTGAACGTTTATGCATCAACTGATGACATATCCCCTTCTCAGAATCTCCAAACCGCTCCCGGAACATTTTATTGGCAAAAGGAACGGTGTAATCTCTTGCCTGCAAGTGGAAACAAACTGGCAATTGGTCAAGCATGTTGAGAAATTTTTGTCGCTCGTTTTCAATTCCCTCTTCCGCCTTCTTCCTTCTGAATAACTCATCCATCAAAACAGATTTCATGGAATCCAGGCTGGTTACCCCTCGGGCCAATTGCAACCCTTGATCGACCAGGGTCTTTTCCAGTTCTTTCCAGTTGTTAATGAGTGACAACCCTTTATAAGTGGGATAAGCCAAAGCCATGAGGGCAATAATCGTTGTGGTCGATATATCCTCAAGCTTTGCAACAACACCCTCATGCCCATCCAGAAAAAATATTCCCTCCAGCACAAACTCCCAGAACAGGCTCAACAGAGCGATCACGAAAATCACGCAGAATACTTGCAGTAAAAAGAATTTTTTCATTGCTATATTTTACTGAAAACCATTTAATATGATGAACAG
>JACKQG010002727.1_pt1 | contig 22612 bp, 17 predicted proteins | sample 8237621 | NCBI WGS metagenome assembly JACKQG01 (sample SAMN15677084, study PRJNA649215) | marine metagenome | biome: marine; feature: Black Sea; material: saline water; isolation source: suspended particulate matter (SPM) from the Black Sea western gyre | collected 2013-06-09/2013-06-10 | depth... | reverse complement strand
GCAACCTGACGCCAAAATTATTGGAAAAACCCCGATGACTTCTATGAAATCATTAATCAAAAAACTTACCGAAACCTTCAGCCCCTCAGGCTACGAAGGCCCCATTCGAGATGTCATCACGACGGAGATCAAAGATCTTGCCGATGAGATCCGTGTAGACGCACTTGGCAACCTGATCGCACTCAAGGGATCGGGGGGGAAGAAGATCATGCTCGCCGCGCACATGGATGAAATCGGGCTGATCGTCACGCATGTCGATAAGAAAGGCTTTGCGCGCTTTACCAGTATCGGCACTTTTCGCCCGCATACGCTGGTTGGCGCACGAGTTCGATTTCTGAACGGAACCTATGGGATCGTCGGCGCGGAATATATCACCGAAGCAAAGAAATTGATCCCGATGGATAAAATGTTTATCGATGTCGGCGCAACCAGCCCCAAAGATTGCCCCGTCAAAATTGGCGATGTGGCTGCAATGGAACGTCCCTTCCATGATCTTGGGCATCGGATGATCGCCAAATCAATGGATGATCGGATTGGCGTCAGTGTCCTGATCGAAACCATGCGCCAGTTAAAATCCACGCCGCATGAACTTTATTTTGTTTTCGATACCCAGGAGGAGGTCGGCGTACGCGGTGCGGCAACCTCGGCCTTTGGGATCGACCCCGATCTGGGACTGGCAGTTGATGTGACCTCCTCCGGTGATACCCCTGATAGCCCCACGAAAAACGCCGATCTTGGAAAAGGGCCGGTGATCAAGATCAGGGATCCCGGGATGGTTTCTGATCCTCGCGTGGTAGACTGGATCACACGCACCGCCGAGAAGGCCCGCATTCCACATCAACATGAGGTGGATGTGATCGGCAGCACCGATGCCAGAGCCATCCAGATCAGCCGCGCTGGCGTACCGGTTGGCGCGATCTCGATCCCCTGCCGTTATGTGCATTCTCCTTCGGAAATGGTCGATTATAATGACGTACAAAACACCGTCAAATTACTGGTTGCACTTCTCAGCAAAGAGATCAAACTCTAAAATGAAAAAAAGACTGCAAAGAAAACTCCCTTTCATGATCGGCATTTTGCAATTCGCATTTTTGCCTCTGTTCCTTGCAGCTTGTACCAGCTTCCCATTTACCTCAGCCCCGCCTCCAACTTCCACTCCCCTCCCGGAAGAAAGCACCCCTCTGACTTCCACTCCAGAGGAGGTTGAAACCCCGGCAGGTGAAGATGATGCTCCCCAAACTTTACAGATCTGGCTGCCGCCGGAATTTGATCCAAAATCAGAGACAAAGGCTGGGATAGTTCTTCGTGCTCGTTTGGATGAGTTTCAAAATCGCCGTCCAGACCTGACCCTGGAAGTACGCATCAAATCCGTTGAGGGACAGGCCAGTTTGCTCAACTCCCTCATCGCAGCCAAACAGGCTGCCCCCTCTGCTATGCCCGATCTGGTCGCTCTGAAACGCCCCGATCTCGAATCTGCCGCGCTGCAAGGGATCCTCCATCCGATCGACGGCCTGACAACCTCCCTGGATGACCCTGACTGGTTTCCCTATGTTCGTCCTTTGGCGCATATACAGAATTCGACCTACGGGCTCCCTTTTGCCGCTAATTTGCTCGCCCTTCTCCAACACTCCGCTGAAGAAACCACTCTCCCCTCAAGTACGGAAAATTCCCCGGAAGATAAAAAGCAAATCATATTCCCTGCTGATAACGCTCAATCGCAACTTGCTTTTTGTCTCTACACGGCAAATGGCTCCCTGCTCCGCGATGAGCAGGGACAACCCACCCTTGCCAACGAGGAATTGACCAGATTGCTTGGCTTCTTTCAAAGCGACCTGATTTCTCCGCTATCAGCAGAAATATCCACCGCTGAAGAAGTGTGGGCAGCATTACCCTCCCAGCCAAATCTTAATGCGATCATCTGGACATCGGATTATTTTAAGAGAATGCCAGCGGAGACGACCCTCTCAACGATTCCTGGCCCGGAGGAAAGCCCCTGCTCCCTGGCATCTGCGTGGATTTGGGCGCTGGCCGGAGCCTCTCCCGATCTCCAACCTGCTGCCGTTGAGCTGGCAGAATTCCTTTCTGAGAGCGAATTCCTGGCTGAATGGACCAGCGCTTTGGGAAATCTCCCCACCCGCCCGACTGCCTTGGATGAGACCAATAATACTGCTTTGCTCGAATTGAGTCTGATCGCGCAACCGATTCCCCCTGCTGATATCGTCCAGAGGTTGGGGGAAATCCTGCGAGTGGCAACGATCTCTGTACTCCAGGAGCAAGTATCCCCAGGCGCGGCTGCGGAAGAGGCCCTCGAAAAAATTCAATAATAATTTTATGGCGGGGTCTTTGGACCCCATCCAACTTTTTATTCACTAGAGAAAAGGATAAGAGAATGCGTATCAGCGAAAAATTAGCCAACCTGATGAATGCCCAGATCGGGAACGAAATGGGCGCGGCCTTGCAATATACCCAACTTGCAGCTTATTTTGAATATCGGTCCCTGCCCAAATTTGCCGAGTTCTTTTTTGCCCAGGCAGCCGAAGAACAGGAACATGCAATGAAATTTTTGCATTATTTGCTGGATATTGGCGCAGAGGTGAAGATCCCGGCGATCGGTGCCCCCGCCTACAAGGTGGCAGATACGGCTGCCGGTTTCCAGATGTCGCTGGATTGGGAAAATGAAGTCACCGATCAAATCCACCATATGATGGGGATCGCCATGGATGAACGCGATTTCGCCGCACAGACCTTCCTGCAATGGTTTGTCACCGAGCAGGTTGAGGAGGTTTCAACGATGGAAACCTTGCTGGATGTGGTCAAGCGCGTCGGTGAAAAGAATCTCTTTATGATCGAAAGTTATCTGGAACGGGGAGAAGCACCCGCGGCGTAAAAGAGGCTTAGCAAAAAAACAGGCTTCCTTTTGGAAGCCTGTTTTTGGTTTAAGTTAAGCCATTTTCAGGCCCAAATCGCCCAAAGAACGATCATCGCAATACCGATCACAAATCGCAAAACAAAGGACCAGCCCCAGCCCGTCATCAATCCACGCGTGGTTGCCCGGGCCTCTGCCTCAGAACGGCCCAGGGATTTCTCGGATAAATAGAGCGCCAGGGGTGCGGCGATCAGGCCGCCCAGGGGTGAAAGGATAAGACTGACTCCAGTCCCGGCGATGAGCGCAAGCACCAGGGAGCGTTTCGAGGCGCCATGTTCGAGGGCCTTTGCGCCCATCAGGACACCGTCCAGCACATTCCCGACGACCATCAGCATGGTGATGATCCCGAAGATGATCCATCCCGTGGTGGTAAAAGCACCCGTGATCAGACCAAATCCCAGGGCGGCCAGCCAAATGATCACCAACCCGGGGAAGATGGGAACGATCAGGCCAAAGAGGCCAAGCAGCATGACGATCAGTGTCAGGACAGTTACAGATGTTTCAAGCCAGGCAGGCATAATTTTCTCCTCTTTATTTTATCTATTGCGGTAAGTACCCAGGGATCTCTTTAGAAATGTCTCTGCGAGGAGCATGCTCTCCCTTGCGCCGCCCGCTAGGGCAGGTGTGCGACGTGGCAGTCTCCTGCACCGCCGTGGAGATTGCTTCGTCGGAAAAAGCCCTCCTCGCAAAGACATCCCTGATTAGGTTGATCAGTTACCTATTATATTTAGTAATTCATTAACCTTCTACGCAAAATCTTTATCCAGGTAGTAAAGCTTACTCAGCTTATCTGATTTCAAAGGCCCAGCCCCCCCTCTGGCTCCCCCCGTCGTACGGGAGGAGAACATGTTCATTCGCGCGCGCGGAACTTGTTATGAGCGTCCCGCAGGTTTATTTGTATGAGAGCTTGAATTACGGGAACCTGCGGGACGTTACCCCACTGGCTCCACCTGCTCCACCGGGGGAGAACATTTAATGGCTATTCAGCCTGAATGACCTCGATCCCACCCATCCAGGGGCGCAGGACTTCAGGAATGATGATCGAGCCATCGGGCTGTTGATAATTTTCCATGATCGCGATCATGATCCGCGGCAAACCCAAACCCGAGCCATTGAGGGTATGCACAAAGCGATTCTTGCCACTGTCTTCAGGTCGATAACGGATATTTGCGCGGCGGGCCTGGAAGTCGGTCACATTGGATACCGATGAAACCTCCAGCCATTCGTTACATCCCGCTGCCCAGACCTCGATATCATAGGTGATCGTGGCCCCAAAACCCAGATCTCCGGTGCAAAGCTGATGGATGCGATAGGGCAATCCCAGCAGAGCGACAGTTTCTTCAGCATCCGCCATCATTTTGTCAAATGCGGCTTCTGAATCTTCAGGTTTGACGTACATATACATCTCAACCTTGTCAAATTGATGACCGCGCTTGATGCCACGCACATCCCGTCCTGCGCTCATTTTCTCACGGCGAAAACAGGGCGTGTAGGCGGTGTAATATTTTGGAAGATCCTCTTCTTTGAAAATTTCATCCATATGATAACCAGTCAATGAGACCTCAGCGGTGGGGACCATATACAAATCTTCTTCGTGATCTTTATAGAGATTATCGGCAAATTTGGGTAATTGCCCTGCCCCGTAGACAGTCGCAGTCTTGACCATAAAGGGCGTATATTTTTCGGTATAGCCCTGTTTGATATGCAGGTCGAGCATATAGGCAATTAAAGCACGCTGTAAGCGTGCACCCGCGCCGCTGAGCACGTAAAAGCGGGATCCGGTGATCTTGACGCCGCGCTCAAAGTCTATGATCCCGAGAGCAGGCCCAAGGTCCCAGTGCGCTTTCGGTTCAAAATCATATTCGGGCATCTCACCTATGGTTTTAAGAACAACATTCTCGCTCTCATCCACTCCATAGGGGGTTTTCTCACTGGGGATATTTGGCAGCGTGGACATGGTCGCTGTTAATTCCGCATCCACATTGCGAAGTTCATTGTCCAACTCGCTGATCTTGTCACCAACGGCACGCATCGCCTCGATCCTGGCCTGCCGTGACTCGGCATCTTTCATGCGGCTAATCTCTTTTGAGACGGTATTACGCTCAGATTTAAGCTTTTCAACCTCGCCAAGAATGACGCGACGGCGATCATCCAACGCTAAAATGGAATCCACAACCGAAGCATCTGCCTGGCGTTTTTCGAGCGCCTTGCGAATCAGATCAGGATTTTCACGAAATAAACGAATATCGAGCATTTTGCACCTCCAGGTTGAAATAAAATACGCCCCCGGTCCACAGCAGGACGAGGGGGCGCTCGTGGTGCCACCTGCTTTCGTTATTCTCACTTATAAAAGCGAGTACAACCTCTATGACGCGATAACGGGCGCGCCCGTCCTTCTTACGACCAATGATGATCCCTGCGAAGGAAACGCAGGTGCCTGGTGAGGCTCAGCACCCAAGCGGAGGGGAATTCGCTGCTTTTCCGACCACCTCACACTTATCGGTGGCTCTCTGGACGGCTGCGCAGCAACTGATCTCCGCGTTCGTTTTTGTTTATTATATGCAGAGGGGTGGGAGTGTCAAGCTGTATTTGAAAATTGTCACCATAAAAAAAGGACGACAGAAAACTGTCGTCCTTTTAATCACCTCTAAAAGTCTCTATTTGCGATTCATGGCATCCATCACGGCTACAGCAGCGATCTGGACGATATCGTTTACCTCGTCGCCGGTTTGCAAAACGTGAACTGGAGCACCCATACCGAGCAGGATGGGACCAATTGTCTGGACTTTACCAAGCCGTGCCAGCAGCTTATAGGCAATATTGGCAGATTCGAGCGAGGGGAAGACGAGAACGTTGGCATCTTTTACCTCACTGAAGGAATAGCGTTTTTCAATGATATCCGCAACAACCGCAGTATCAGCTTGCATCTCACCATCAACTCTGAGGTCGGGACGTTTTTTCTTCACCAACTCGACAGCTTTAGCAACCTTATTTGAAAGTGGATGCGGAGTCGATCCAAAATTGGAGAATGACAGGAATGCCACCTGCGGATCAAGTTCCAGTTGTTTGGCATAATCCGCAGCCAGGCAGGCAATTTCAGCCAGGTCTTCAGCAGAAGGCTCGATATTTACGGTCGCATCTGTAAAGAGATAGACACGGTCGTCCACAATCATTATATAAACTCCGGCGGCGCGGGTCGTCTCTTTAGAAGTATGATGAATGCGCAATGCAGGGCGAATCACATCGGGATATTCGACTGTCAGACCTGATATGAAAGCATCTGCATCTCCCATTTTTACCAGCATTGGCCCCAGGATGTTAGCATCTCTTACTCGTTTGCGTGCAATCGCTAATGTAACGCCTTTACGATCTCGGAGGTCATGATAAGCCTTGGCATATTCCTCGTGCCTTGCGAAGTCGTCCGGGTTAAACATCTCTGGACAACATGGCAGGCTAAGATCTTCAATAGTTGCCTCAATCACATCCGGGCGACCGAGCAAAATTGGAGTACCGATCCCCTCTTCCTTAATCCGGTGCGCAGCGCGAATAACCTTGGTCTCTTCACCCTCAGCAAAGACAATCCGTTTTTTGCCACCATCGGATTTGGCTTTATTCATGATAAGGTGACGAACGCGGGCCCCCTTGCCTTGTCGGAAAGCCAACTGCTCGCGATATTCCTCGATGTCAATTTGCTTACGGGCTACACCGGTATCCATCGCTGCTTGTGCCACTGCCGGAGCCTCCCACAAGAGGACACGCGGATCAAGCGCGGTCGGGATGATGTACTCGCGTCCAAATTTCATACTTTCCTTATTGTAGGCCCGCAATACGCTATCGGGCACATCTTCATGGGTCAAATCTGCCAATGCCTTTACTGCAGCCAATTTCATCTCATCATTAATTGCGCTTGCACGAACATCAAGAGCCCCACGGAAGATAAAGGGGAAACCCAAAACATTATTGACCTGATTCGGGTAATCCGAACGTCCCGTCGCCATAATACAATCCGGACGGACTTCCTTGGCTAATTCCGGCTTGATCTCAGGATCAGGGTTCGCCATTGCGAAAATAATTGGGTCTTTCGCCATAGATTTAACCATATCCTGGGTTACAACATCCGCAACCGAAAGCCCATAAAATACATCCGCATCTTTCATGGCATCGGCCAGAGTACGGTCTTTGGTTTCGATGACAAATTCTTTCTTGTATTTATTCAAGCCCTCACGCTCGGTATGAAGAACACCGCGCGAATCAAGCATGGTCAGGTTTTCAGGTTTCACACCAAGTTGAATGGCCAGTTTACTGCACGAAATTGCCGAAGCCCCGGCGCCATTGACGACGACCTTGATCTCACCGATCTTTTTGCCAACTATTTCCAGGGCATTCAACAAACCAGCAGATGAGATGATCGCAGTCCCGTGCTGGTCATCATGGAAAACAGGAATATCAAGCATTTTCTTGAGACGCGTTTCAACTTCAAAACACTCGGGGGCTTTGATATCTTCAAGGTTGATCCCGCCAAAAGTTGGGGCTATCGCCGCAACTACTTTGATCAATTCCTCAACATCCAATTCATCCACTTCGATGTCAAAAACATCTATATCAGCGAATTTTTTGAAGAGAACACCTTTCCCCTCCATTACAGGTTTTGAAGCCAAAGGGCCCAGATCTCCCAAGCCCAAAATCGCTGTGCCATTACTCACAACAGCAACAAGATTCCCTTTTGATGTATATTCATAAGCATTTTCCGGATTTTCGGCAATAGCCAAAACCGGAACGGCTACGCCTGGCGAGTAAGCCAAACTCAATTCGCGGGCCGTATCCATGGGTTTAGTGGGGATAACTTCAATCTTGCCTGGTTTCCCCTTCAGACGATGGTATTCCAAAGCCTCTTCGTTAGTAAACTTCATCATGAGACCTCCTAGGGTTCTCCGTTTATTTACAGGTATTATATCTAACCTACCAGTAGCATTATGACATAACATTAATTACATAAGTAGTTCCTTTTGTCACTTGTTTTGACGACGCCTGCAAGGTTTAAACGATTGGTCTGTTTTGTTGAACACAAACGGTTTATTAAGTTGTGTAACCAAAAACACATTTGCATTTTTTAATGTATAATAGATGCAATCTGTAATAGATTATTATAACGAAAATTCTCTGCCGCCAAATTGCGGCCATGACTGATAAACGGATCTTCTGGAAATTTTCAGGGTACGCCCTTCTAAAACATATTTGGGAAATCCATCATCTTATAAATGATGGACTGTGATGTGAAGCAAGTGGGTCAAAATATTATATATGCGCTGACCTGGCACATCCTTACCCTGTGATGACTTCTGTCATCCACACCTACTTATTTCTATCTCCCTGCAAACAGGATAAAAAGTAGGTCTTTACATAAACAGAAATTCTTGAAACAGTCGTGGCCTCCAGGCAGGCATACGGCTGTTTTTTATTAAGGATGCAAAAAATCACTTCGATCAAAGCACAGAGAAAGAATACTCAAAGAGTGAGTGTCTTTCTGGATGGAGAGTACGCCTTCGGTCTTACCCGGATTGTGGCTGGCTGGTTGCATATTGGGCAAATACTCAGCGATGAAAATATCGCCGCACTAAAATCCGAAGATGAGTTGGAGATGGCTTATTTGAGAGCGCTCAATTTCCTGAGCTATAGGCCGCGCTCCAAGACAGAGATCAGACGAAATTTGCGCAAGTATAAGGTTCCTGAAATACTCATTGAGCCAACAGTGGAACGCCTTGAGCAAAATAAATTTATAAACGATAAGGAATTTGCACAGCTTTGGGTTGAAAATCGCAACAGCTTTCGCCCGCGTGGACGCCGAGCCTTGAGTGTTGAACTTCGACAAAAAGGCATTGCAGATGAAGTTATTCAATCAACGCTGGATGAGCTTGTAAATGATGAGATTCTGGCCTATCAGGCTGGGATCAAAAAAGCCAGGAAACTGGCGAAATATGAGTGGCAAGATTTTCGCAAGAAACTTAGCGGTTTTTTGGCCCGACGCGGATTTTCATATGCTGTGATCTCCCCCTTACTCCCACAACTTTGGGAAGAAGTGCAAACGGAAGAGAACGAATAAAAACGTTTAACTAAGAGGAAAATAATGAATACCATGGGACCCTTTATAACAGCAGGACTCGCTCTGCTTTTAGGAGCAGTGATCGGCTTTTTTGTCAATCGTTATCTCAGAGAGCGCGAGCGGCAGCAGGAACAAAATACAGCCAATGATATTCTCAAGGGAGCAACAGAGCAGGCGCGGTTGATCGAAATCCAGGCGCGCGACAACGCTCTGAAGGTCACCCGGGAATCCGAAGCTGATATTGCCAAGCGGAGAAATGAACTTACGGAGGATGACAATAGAATTCAAACTCGTCGCAACGAACAAGACCAACGCGCCGAACGTTTGGAACAACGGGAGCAACTTGTAAACAAACGTCAAAGTGCTGTCGATCGTCGTGCCAACGAGGTTGATAAACAGTTTGAAGAACAGCTTAAAAAATTGGAAGAGATCTCCAAGATGACCACCGACGAAGCCAAGGAGATTCTCCTGGTTGAAGTGGAAAAAGAAGCGCACGGAGATATGGCTCGAATCATCCGCCAAATTGAAGCTGAAGCCCGTGAAGACGGAGAAAAACGTGCCCGAAAACTTGTAGCCGATGCTATCCAGCGTGTTGCTTCGGAACATGTGGCCGAGGTGACATCCAAGATCGTCCCCATCCCCAACGACGATATGAAAGGTAGAATCGTTGGGCGCAACGGAAGAAATATCCGGGCTTTTGAACAGGCCGCCGGTGTGGATGTGATCGTCGATGATACACCAGATGCAGTCACCATCTCCTGCTTCGATTCGGTTCGCCGTGAAATTGGCCGTCGAGCCATGGAGCGCCTGACCCTCGATGGTCGCATCCATCCTGCACATATCGAAAAGATCGTCAAAGAAGAAACCAAAGCCGTTGACAAGGTCATGGCCGAGGCGGGGGAACAAGCCGCTTTTGACGCCGGGATTAGTGGGCTGAAACCTGAGATCCTGCGCATGATGGGACGGCTCAAATTCCGCACATCTTATGGACAAAACCAGCTCGCCCATGCGGTCGAAGCAGCCAAGCTCGCCAGCATTTTGGCTTCAGAATTAGGTGCAGATATTGAAACTGCCAAACTGGGTGGATTTTTGCACGATATTGGCAAGGCGATGGATCACAACCAGGACGGTACCCACGCCCAGCTTGGTGCAGAATTTTGCCGCCGTTATGGAGTAATAAACGAGAGTGTTCTTAATACAATTGCTTCTCATCATCACGAGGTTGATCAGGCATCCGTTGAGGCTGTTATTGTCGAAGCTGCAGATGCCATCTCTGGTGCCCGCCCCGGCGCACGCCGTGAAGACCTCGAGGCCTATATCAAGCGGATCCGCGCCCTTGAAGATTTAGCCTCTTCTTTCGATGGCGTTCAAAATGCCTACGCGATCCAGGCCGGACGTGAAGTACGCATTATCGTCCGCCCTGAAGATATTGACGATTTCACCGCAGGAAAACTGGCGCGTGATATTGCCAAACAAATCGAAGAGACCATGCAATATCCCGGTCAGATCAAAGTAATTGTAATTCGTGAAACACGGGCGATCGATTACGCTAAATAACCCGAATAATAATCTCAAAGAGCCAGAGAGAAAACTCTCTGGCTCTTTTTATATAGAAGATTTTATGCAAAAGTCCGTTTTTGACACTGCCCCAGCCGCCGTCCTTCGCGTAGCACCGTTCGTCCAGCTTGACTGGATAATACTAGCAGAGTGTGGCGACGGGGACACCGCCGAGAGCACTTATTATGTCAGAGGTCTGGCCTAAGAAGACAAGGGCAAGATCACGGTTGCCAATTCAAAAAAACTTTCAAAACTCGCAGGTTGACGTCAAAATCAGTGTATTCATGAGTTAAAAGCTCAATATCCACCGAGGGGATTCCTTTCACGGAAGAGACCCAATCTGCCAGGTTGCCGCTATAATCGCAGCCAGTATCAATGGGAGGATAAGTGTATGGACTAATATTACTGAGACTTTTTGCCAAACGTTCAGAAGGCGCAAAAGGCGGTAACCCACCCGCGAAGATTCCCAAAGCCGCACTATGATAACTAATGAGTGCATCAAAGTCATGGAGGCTAATGAAATTCATCAGTGCAATCGTCTCAGGTTCAGAGGCGGGATGTGTTCCCGCTGTCAATGGGAGATATTTCCAGCATCCCTTACGATCCCATTCTGCTTTCCAATGATAAGGCCAGTTATGGTTCAAATCAACGCCGTTTTCGTTTGCACGCCCCTCGTAACCATGAGCGCGTGCCTCTCCATCTGGATTGAGACTGCGCAATATATAAAGGCTCACATTTTCAGGAACACTTTCTGGATGCTCTTCCAGGTGTGCAATTAATTCATCAGCAAGGGCAATTGTATTCCATTCATTACCACCATGAATCCCTGCAACGATCAGCCGTTCGCTGGGACCATTCCCAAATCGAAAAACTTCCAAAGGACGTCCCAATACCGAATAACCAATCGCCGCTGCTTGTTTTTTACTAGTGTCCACAAGAAATTCAAACGCTGTCGGTGTAACAGCTGCAATTAGCGTGCTACGCGGATTGGGCGTTATAGTAGGAAGGAAATAGATTGTGGGGGGCTGTACACTGGTCGATGCGGGGAGGGCGGCTGCCTGAGGGGGTGGGGAATTTACTATCTCAACGTTAGCAGGTGAGGGCGGTGGGAGAAAGGGATTTTCGGCCTGGTTAAAGAAGAAGATCCCTGCCAGTCCGATGGCACCGAAAATATTCAGGGACCAAATTCCGATCAAAAATATGGAAGTGCGTTTTCGCTTTGGAGCCATTACTTCATGACCGCCCGTCGCAAAATATTAATCGCAATATTCGGTGCCCAACTCAGTGCATTTTGTGGATGCCCTCCATAGCGCAGGATACGGGATTTCTCTTTTTCTGGAGTAATCAGTGAAAATTCTGCAGTTTGCTCATCTTTCCCGGGGAAAAAGGCGATACCCAGCGCAGCCTCTGCGCCACTCTCAATTCTTAGTTTTTGAAGCGCGGGGAGCAATTCTTTTGTTGCGAGTTGCCGATTTTCACATTTGATGAGTGCGGGATCTTCGGTTTTACTAAATTGATTTGAGAGGCGACCCTCCAAACCTGATTCGAGGAGGACCAGTTTCCAGCCTCGTTTTGATAAAGCCGCCAGCGTAACATCCGCCAATTTATCCTGATCAGTGCCAAAAATGATTTTTCCCAGTCTTTGACGTATCTCGTTTTCAACTTCGGCAATCATTGCATTGGCTTCAGCCTCTGTCTTTGCCTTGGCAGCAAGACGGATATCCACCACGCCCGTATGTGCGGCTAACCCAACTGTCGGATTTCTAAGTTTCTCAAGATCACCGATTTTCTCATCAATACGACCCTCACCCACCCCGGAAGTACGCAACACGCGAACCTTGATGATCTCATGCAGATCATAACGTTTCTGAATATACGGAATAACTGCATTATGGAGGATGGTCTCCATCTCACGGGGCACCCCGGGGAGGGAGATAACAGCGTTGCGTTCAGTTTCAAAAATAAAGCAAGGGGCAGTACCAACGGGATTTTCGATAGGAAGCGCCCCTTTTGGCACATAGGCTTGTCGTTTCTGATTTTCAGTGGGTTTGCGCCCATAAAGAGAAACCCGTTTGGCAATTTGCTCCCAAAGCTCGGGGATAAATTCGGTTTCCACACCCACAGCCAGGGCAACAGCTTCACGGGTTGGGTCGTCCACGGTGGGACCAAGCCCACCCGTTGTGATCACGATTTCAGCACGCTGCATGGATTCGCGAATAGATTCAGCGATCCGCTCAACATTATCGCCAATGGTAATCGTGCGGTACAAGCCCACACCCAGATCGCGCAAATTAAGCGCGATATGACGGGTGTTGGTGTCAACAATTTCACCAAGGAGGATCTCGGTGCCGATAGTGATAATTTCAGCTGCTGTCATAGAGATTTATAGTGGAAATACCGTTAAAAGCGTAAGTGTTTGACGGTCAATCCATGATTAATAAGTTCGTTTAGGGCATCAATGCCAAGGCGAAGATGCTTATCGACATAATCTTCGGTTACTTTTTGATCGCTTTTAGCTGTTTTGATCCCGGCTGAGATCATCGGTCGATCAGAGACAAGGAGTAATGCTCCAGTGGGAATCTGGTTGGCAAAGCCAGTAATGAAAAGGGTGGCAGTTTCCATATCTATTGCCATGGTGCGAATGCTCTCGAGATATGTTTTAAAGTCCTCGTCATGCTCCCAAACACGGCGATTGGTGGAGTAGACGGTGCCTGTCCAATAATCGAGTTCGTGGTTGCGGATCGTGGTCGATACGGCTTTTTGCAGGTTGAATGCAGGCAGTGCGGGAACTTCGGGAGGGTAATAATCATTGGAAGTCCCCTCACCCCGGATAGCTGCGATGGGGAGAATAAAGTCGCCCAGGGCAGTTTTTTTCTTTAGGCCACCACACTTACCCAGGAAGAGAGCCGCTTTTGGTGTAATTGCGCTCAGCAAATCCATGATTAAAGCGGCATTCGGGCTGCCAATCCCAAAATTGATCAGGGTGATCCCATTTGCCGTAACGTTGGGCATTGGCTTTTCATGGCCGCGGATGGGGGCATTGTACCATTCTGAAAAAAGATGGAGGTAATGCTCAAAGTTGGTCAACAAAATATAGTCGGCGAAATCTTTGAGGGCGGTACCCGTATAACGCGGCAGCCAATCCTGAACGATTTTAAATTTATTTTTTATAGTCATTTTTTACTTTCATTTATATGGCGAAGCTATGCCGACTTTGAATTTCCGATTCCGGCCATCTAAAATTCAAATTCCTGTCCAAGATTCATTACCTCAGCATTCTTAAGAGCAAGTTGGGCCGCCATGGCATCCTGAACGGCGATGCCGACAGATTTAAAGAAGGTGATCTCTTTTTGATTCTTACGCCCTGAAGCATTTCCGAGAATAAGGTCACCGAGTTCTGTTAACTCAGCGGGGAAAATTTCTTTTTTATTAATCGCAGCAACGATCTCACCTGCTTCGGCCAGGATCGCATCCAGGGAATCAATAAAAATGGTTGTATTGGCAAGGAGTTCTGGTGGATTCTCGATCATCGCTAGGGTATAGGAACCGACCCCATTGATATGGGTGCCGGGTTGCACATCCGCTACCTGGTAAACGGGTGAGGTGGAGGTTGTTGCAGTGCAGATGATATCTGTGCTGGAAAGGGCCTCTTTGGGGTCGCGGGTGATACGGATATCCGCAGGAATGGGAGCCATCCCAGTCATATCGTCCACAAAGTTTTTGGCACGCTGTGGGTCAGGATCTACAATCCAAACAGTGTCGATCTCCCGAACGCTGCAGATCGCCTCGAGCTGGGTGCGGCCTTGTGTGCCTGCCCCAAATATTGTGGCAACACGACTATCCGGACGAGCAAGAAGATCCGTGGCGGCGCCTGATGCCGCACCAGTACGAATGGCGGTGAGTGTGCTCCCTTCCAAAAGAGCGATTGTTTTGCCGTTTAGAGGGTCGAGGACGAGAACGACAGCCTGAATAAAGTCGAGGTTCTGCGCTGGGTTTTTAGGAAAAAGGGAGACGATTTTGATGGCAAGGGCATCATCAACTTTAGGATCGTGGATATAGGCAGGCATGAAAAGGCTGGTAGCGTCCTGAGATTTGATCGGGAGCGCAGTACGGAGCGGTATGATGGCCTGCCCGGCGCTAAAGGAGGCGTAGGCATTCTTCATTGCCTCGATGGTGGCACGCATTGGAAGGGATTTACGTACGTCACTCGCGCTGAGTATTCTCATAAGATTATTTTACCTGATTACAAAAAAGATGTCCGGCAGGATTGCTACCGAACATCTCCAAATTCTGAACAAATTTCCGGGGTTCTTGTTTAGAACCTATCCTAAAATTCTTTTGTAGTAACGGCTTCAGCCGTAAAGAGCGGCTAAAGTCGCCACTACGGGATATTTTCAGGATGGATACTTAGTTGGTTCTAGTCCATCCCAAGATAGGCTTTTTGAACCATTTCATTTTGTTTGAGTGCGGCAGAATCGTCATGAAGGACGATTTGGCCGGTTTGAAGAACATAGCCACGATTAGCAACAGAGAGTGCCATAAGGGCGTTCTGTTCAACAAGAAGGATGGTTGTCCCTTCTTTATTGATCTCAACGATGGCATCGAAAACGCTGTCAACAAGAACAGGTGCAAGGCCCATCGAGGGCTCATCAAGCAGCAGAAGACGCGGCTTTGCCATCATGGCACGGCCCGTGGCAAGCATTTGCTGTTCACCACCAGATAATGTACCGGCCACTTGTTTCCGTCGTTCTTTGAGGCGCGGGAATAAGCTAAATACACGATCAAAGTCGCTTACTATGCCTTCTTTATCATTCCGGCTGTAAGCTCCCATTTCGAGATTTTCCAGTACGGTCAGTTTTGCAAAAACACCACGTCCTTCAGGAACCATTGCAACTTGCTTGTAGACTAGCTCATGCGCGGGGATGCCAGTTATATTCTCACCTTCATAGGTGATTGAGCCTTCGCGCGGGGTAAGTAGCCCGGTAATAGTGCGCAGGGTTGTGGTCTTACCTGCACCATTCGCCCCGATCAAGGTAACGATCTCGCCTTCTTCCACAGTCAGGGAGACACCTTTCAGGGCATGAATATTGCCATAGTATGTATGGATGTCATTAATTTCCAGCATTGCCATTGGTCTTCTCCCGGTTCTAGGCCTCTACGCCTTTAGCTTCAAGATTCAAGCCAGAAGCCGCGCCGCGTCCCAGATAGGCTTCGATCACCCTGGGGTTGCGTTGAATTTCAAGCGGTGTTCCTTCTGCAATTTTTTGGCCAAAATCCATCACCCAAATCTCTTCGCTGATGCCCATGACCACCTTCATATCATGCTCGATAAGCAAAATAGTGATTTCCAATTCGTCGCGAAGACGGCGGATAAAATTCATCAGATCCCTGGATTCATTCGGATTCATACCAGCAGTTGGTTCATCAAGTAATAGAAGTTTAGGTTTACTGGCCAGGGCACGGGCGATTTCCAGACGACGCTGGGCGCCGTAAGGCAGGTTATGTGCCACCTGATCTCCCAATCCACTTAGGCCGACAAAACTAAGCAGGCGAATTGCCTCCTGGAGTGCATCTTCCTCCTCCTTTAAGAAGCGTTTGTTTTTAATAATGGCTTCGAACCAGAAGGTTTTCAAATGAGGATGCTGACCAACCAGAATATTTTCGATAGCTGTCATCTTCGAGAAGAGCCGAATATTCTGGTAGGTTCGCGAAATGCCCAGATTAGTAATGCGATCTGTAGTCAACCCCTGAATATAATGCCCGTCAAAGATAATTTTTCCTTCAGTGGGCTTATAGAAACCGGTAATACAGTTGAAAAAAGTTGTTTTCCCGGCGCCATTTGGACCAATGACGCTGGAGATGGAGTTTTCTTGTACGTCAATTTCAAATTTGTCAACAGCGATCAAGCCACCAAAGCGTTTTGTAACATTTTTTGTTTTGAGAATTACTCCCATAATGGCCTCCTAACCTTCTGTTCCAGCAGCTTGCTTGGGAAGAGTATCTTTTTCGTCTCGCAGCTCCTGGCTCCGTCTTGCTTCTGGCATGAAACCATCGGGTTTCACAATCATCATGATAATGAGAAGCATACCGTACATCAGCAGGCGGTATTCAGCAAACTCGCGAAGCATTTCAGGTAAGCCGATCAGGATGATTGCACCAACGACTACACCAGGGATACTGCCCAGGCCGCCGACGATAATGAGTGCAAGCGCGTTGATGGAGATGAGGATGTTAAAACTATGGGGGAAAATATTTCCCAAGCGTGCGGCAAAGATCGCACCCGCAAGAGCTGAAAATGCAGCACCGATTGAGAATGCCAGTAATTTGGTTTGGATCAAATTAATCCCCATTGCTTCAGCAACATCTTCATCCTCACGCATGGCCATCCACTGACGACCAAGACGCGAATCCCGCAGACGGATGGTTACAAAAGCTGCGAGAACCGCACCCAACACAACCAGGTAATACATAGCCTGTGGGCTGTTCATTGAAAGTCCAAAGAACTCTGGCTGAGGAATGTGGAGAATACCTTGAGCACCGCCGCCAAAGGGAGCTAGCCAGTTGGAGAGGGCCAGAATACGAATGATCTCACCAAAGCCAAGGGTAACGATAGCAAGGTAGTCACCACGCATTCGAAGAACAGGGAAACCCAAAAGCAGGCCCCAAAGTACACCGATCAGCATGGCGAAGGGGAGTGCCATCCAGAAATTTAAGTCGCTGCGACCAAGCGCACCCGTAGTGGTCAGAATCCCCATCGTGTAGGCGCCAAAGGCGAAAAAGGCTACGTAACCGAGGTCAAGCAGACCTGCATAACCAACCACGATATTTAATCCCAGACCCATCATGACATACATGCCAATAATGAAGAGTGCCTGGCTGAGAAAAAGACCAACCAGCCATGGAAGTATAGCAACAAAGAGAATTGCCATTATGATAATGAAAACGCGGCCTTTCTTCTGTTTCTCTTCAGGCATTGCAGCCCACTTATCGCTGGCTTCTTTTTTAAGACCGAAATAACTAAAGGCAAATACTACAGCAAAAAGGATAATTGCTGCAACCGGATTCATTGATTTGTTCGAAAAGATAATTTTTCCCAACCCAGGCCCAAAGAGTTCGCGTAAAATTTGAGCTACATTCTCTGAAAATAGTCCAACTGCGAGGACCCAAATGAGGCTGTTGATCCAGCCACGGCGAATTTTATCCGGGAATCGCAGAAAAGATACGCCGAGCATTCCCATCAAACCAAAAAATAAGAATAGCAGGATATTGCCCAGAACCATCCCCTGCCCGAAAGTCAGAAATTCAAACGCTGTCGGTGTAAAGCTCACAAACATATTACGCAAGTAGAAAACGGCGTCTGGGTCGGCTTGGATAACGAAAATCTGGATCACAATATTGAAAAGTATCAACGAGACACTTGAGAGTGCTCCTGCAAGAAAGCCAGCAACGTAAATAGATTTTGTTTCGGACTCTTTCATCGCCTGAGCGATAAGAATACCCACACCAATTGGACCGAGGACAAGGAAAGCATGTCCCAATGACAGGGATGTGCCAATCAGGTTACGCTGTGCAAAGGTTTCAACCATGCCAACTGCGACAAGATAAATTGCGACAATGCCGCCTAGCAGGGCGAATTTTTGAATCTTCTGGAAGTTTTCCTGAAGTGTTTTTATCATCTTTTTACCTCACTCAGGCTTTCTTTTCTGCCAACCGCTCGCCAAAGATACCTTGCGGGCGGAAGATCAGGATAAGGACAAGGATCGTAAATGCAAATGCATCCCGCAATTGATTTACAGCAGGGATACCCAAGCCTTCGAGGATCAAGTTCGGGCCGATGGCTTCAAAGACACCGAGGAAAAGACCACCGACCATGGCACCGGGGATATTGCCGATCCCGCCAAGAACTGCTGCAGTAAAGGCTTTGATGCCCGGAATAAAACCCATGAAGAAGAAAACACCTTGAGGTCGGAAGATACCATTGAACACACCGGCTGCGCCAGCAAGAGCCCCCCCGACAGCAAAGGTGATCATTATGGTTTTATCTACATCAATACCCATTAAGCGAGCAACTTCTTTGTCTTCCGAGACAGCACGCATCGCTTTTCCAATCTTGGTGCGCTCAATGAAAAAATAAAGACTGACCATCAGGAGTATTGCAGCAACTAGAACCACAATTTGGGTCCAGGGGATTTCAAATCCTGCAAGTGTCAGGAATTGACCATCCAGAGCAGGGATGATTGGGTAGGATTGAAATTCAGCGCCATACAATCCACGGAATGTGTATTCGATTGTAAATGAAGCGCCAATTGCAGTAATTAATGGAACCAGGCGGGGAGCGCCGCGAAGAGGACGGTAGGCAACCCTCTCGACAACCACATTTAATACCATCGAAACAGAAGCCGCCAAAAGGATCAGTAATAACACCGATATAACTGGTTGGGCACCGAGGAAACCGGATGCTGCCAGGCTGTTTGCCAGGAATACGGCAGTAAATGCACCGGCCATATAAACATCGCCATGCGCAAAATTGATCATCAAAAGAATGCCGTATACCAGCGTGTACCCTAAAGCTATCAATGCATAGATACTACCCTGTGCCAAACCTGCAAAGACAAGGGTTACCCATTGTCCGCTAGTGTATTTAGTGGCGCCTAAAGAATTGAAAATGCCGACAATAATAACTATGACAGCAGCTACCTGGAGTAGTCTCATGAAAAAGTCTACCCAGGAAAAACGATCAAGAAATTGTTTTAGCATAAAGAACTCCCGGAAAACGCGTCCAACAAGATGTTATAGATACGAATAATGAGTCAGAGGGGTAACCCCTCTGACTCATTACAGATTTTATACTAGAGGCTTAAGCCTACTCACCAGGGGTGTAAATTGCTGGGGGTGGCCAGTTACCATCTAACTCGGCCTGACCGAGTTCGAAGATGCCCAAAGCACCGCCGGTGGCGCAGTCGCCGTGGCTGATGCCGACCACGCCAAAGTCTTTGTCGGTGCAGTCCAGCGCACCAGTCAAGCCATCATAATTTGAGAGGGAGGACATGCTATCGCGCAAAGCCTGACGCCCGATGTGCAGGGTGCCATCTTCATCTACAACGGCAACGGCCTCAACGGCATCAAGGATAATGTTGGTGCCATCATAAGCGAATGCGTGGAAGCCACTCGGGGGAACGCCACCGAATTTGGCATCCCATTTTGCGAGGAACGCTTCATAAGCCTCACCAACAACGTACGGGCCAGAGAGATACATACCAACAGAGTTGGGGCCAGCATTCTCAGGGAAGGAGTCAGCCAGGAGGCCGTCAGCGCCCATGAGGGTGGTGTTTTCCAAACCAGCGATTTCAGAAGACTGTGCAACGATGAAGTCGCCTTCTGGCTCGAAGATCGGGAAGTAAAGTACGTCGGGGCCATCAGCCGCAACAGTGGTCAAAACAGTGCGCATATCGGTATCACCGATATTGACTGCGCCAGCGAAGGTTACTTCGCCGCCCAATTCAATAAAGCGCTTGGCATAAACAGCCTGAAGTTGGTCAGCATAGGGGCTGCCATCATGGATGGTAGCAGTGGTGCGTGCGCCCAATTCATTATAAGCAAACTCAGCAGCAACCGCACCCTGGAAAAGGTCGGTGTGGCAAACGCGATAGTAGCCAGGTTTCCAGGTTTGACCTTCAATGGTCAGAGCGGGGGCGGTATTGGATGAAGAAATCATTACCAAGCCAGCACTGCTGATGGTATCAATAGCAGCAGTGGCCGCACTGGAGCAGTTTGTGCCAATCACGCCGACAATGGTCGGGTCAGAAGCAACTTTTGTGGCAGCAGTTTGACCGCCTTCAGCGCTACACCCAGAATCTTCGCCAGTCAACACAATATCGTGGCCAAGAATCTTTCCATCGCGATCATCTATGGCAATCTCAATTGCGCCTTTGGAATCTTCACCAAGGAATGCGGTTGCACCAGAGATGGTCAGCATATAAGCCAGGTGGACAGGCTCATCAGGAGCAACATCAAGACAGCCAATTGCATCGGTGCATTCAAACGCAGGGGCTTTCGGGCCACATGCAGTAAGAATCAATCCGACAATCATCAGCGCTGCAAATACAGCAAATAAACGTTTAGACATAGTTCTTCTCCTCTTTCTAAGGGGGGTAATTGTAGTACCCCGGGATCGGGGTTAATATACCTGGCAGACAACGCCACAAAAAAATGTCACCATCACCTCCTTCTATTGAAATATTTTTGTTGTCATTCTATAAGTATTGATAAATATTCAATACAAATATTTTGTGCTTACGCTACCAATTAAATCTAAAGTGATAACACGAATAAATAACCAAAGACACGTAAAACATTAAATATAGCTCAATTAATAATCGTACAGGTATATACGGTAAGGGTCAAGAGTATGAAAGAGTTTTTACGTAATTTTTATTTCTTCGCAGTGTTCATTAATTCTGGTTACAGATACGCAAATCCGGATTGCGAATCTTCATAGCCAGGTCAGTAGAAAGATTATACAATAGCCGATACCCCAAATTGTGGATATGTTTCGCTCTCTTTTTTTCCTCGCATAAAAGGAAAACACTGCCGTAGTTTAGCATACTTGAACAGGGAGTGCAACTGCCTGACTAACAAGGATTTTCTCGATCAAATAACAGCTTGCTACCCTTTAAACGACAATTCCCTCTTCTATGAGAGGGAGTTGTCGTTCATCTTCTTCAGGACTTACCCAAAATACCTTTTTTCTTGCTGCGTTGTAGCTTGTCTACAATACTCCAACGCAGAGCATTGGGAATAGGACTGTAAAAATGCGTAAGTCCTATTCTTAATTTATCTACTCATCCAACAAGGTTGCTTCAACAGTCATACCCCATCGTAACGCGGAATCGCTTTCATCAAGACGAATTTTGACTGTGTAAATAATATCACCCGCCTGCGTCTTAAATGACTGCCCGATACTCTCCACGCTGCCATCCAATATCAATTCTGGCAATGCATCGGGGATGATCTCCACGGGCTGGCCGACGTAAACTTTGACCACTTCCAACTCTGTCAGGTCGCTGGTTTCGACATAGAACTCGCTAAAATCAGCAATTTGTGCTGCCCACTGTTCAGGACCCACCAATTGCCCAATCTCCACATTGATATCAGTAAGCGTCCCATCAAAGGGAGCTTTTAACTGATAGCCATCAAGAATATTCTCAGCCGCAGCAACCTGGGCCTTGGCATTTGATAATCGAGCCTCGAGCAGTCTTTTTTCATCGGGATCAAGTCCATCCTCCGCACGCACTTCGTAATCTCGCTTTGCTTCTGCCTCTACTGCGAGAGCGGAATCCAAATCGGCTCGGACCTCATCCAAATCTCGAATCGCCTCTTCCAGATCACGGAGGGCTTCGTTTAGATCTTCCTGCGCATCCTCAAGATCATCTTCTGCATTTTTCCGTTTGGTATTTTCCTCGTCAAGATCTATATATTTATCGAGTTCATCTTGTTCATCTTGCAGATCTTCTTCGCGATCACTGACATCAGCTCTGGCATCGTCAATATCATCTTGAAGATCGTCAATATTCAGCTTTTCCCATTCACGTTCTGCTTCGGCCCGAATAATTTGTGCGGCTAAATAGCTTTGCCAGGCATCGGCTGTTGCGAGCCCGCCTGTGCGGACAAAATCATCGTAGGCCTGCTGGACAGTGGTCAACTCCAGTTCAGCCGCGCGAAGAGAAGCCTCTGCCTGCTCCTGATCGGCGAGTTGAATGATAATTTGATCCTTGGCAACCTCTTCACCTTCCTCAACCAAAATTATGGCAACCGTGCCGCGCGCAGAGAATTTAAGCATTACATCCTGCGCCGGGAGAATATGCCCCTCGGCTACAACGGCATTTATACTTACACTATTAACTGGTACTGGCACAGGGGTCTCTTCTGCTCCACAGGCACTAAGGATCAATGCAGAAATTACGATCAGGAAAAGGATTGCTTTCATTTTTTGAGTGTTCATTTTATAACCTCTTTTTATCAGACTTTAG
>JACKQG010002726.1_pt1 | contig 22620 bp, 20 predicted proteins | sample 8237621 | NCBI WGS metagenome assembly JACKQG01 (sample SAMN15677084, study PRJNA649215) | marine metagenome | biome: marine; feature: Black Sea; material: saline water; isolation source: suspended particulate matter (SPM) from the Black Sea western gyre | collected 2013-06-09/2013-06-10 | depth... | reverse complement strand
TTATGGCACTTTGTGAGAGTTTAACGTGGTCATCGGCAACGACTGGTTACGCCACGGACTTGCCGTTCCCTACGGCCTGTAGGGAATTACTCAGTTGGATCGTTTCCTGAAATTCATGAACGTATTACAAATGACCGGAAAGTAGTTGATTGCGGCATTTGCAAGAAATCTGGCAAACGCTGGAATTCAGAGGAATATGGCCTGTAAATCCTGGCTAGTATGTGTCTCTGGATAATCCAACCGGTTACGTGCGCCTATTTTCCTGTTCGATGATCACTCGGTCCCATAGCTGTCCTGCTGTACCTGGCGTATTTTCTGCATCCAGCTTTCGCTGATGTAGTCGGGCATGAAGCCGGTTTTGTGCGGTGGCAGTTTATACATTTCGTAGAAGTAGGCGATGCCATTGGAGGCTGCAATCCTGATATTACGTTTTCCGCATCGGGACTCATTCGACAGGGTTGTCAGGAAGGAGGATCCCTGTAGTGCCATCTCCATCCAGCGGATGCTCGATAGCGGAATGAACAGGCGGCTGTCCTGTTGCACGACGCCAAGTTTATCCTGCCGACCCATGCGCGTGATGAAATAGTTATTGAGTATCGCTTCACTGCCGCTGATCAGCTGGGTCAGTCCAAAGTCTCCCTGCGTTGGCACAAATTCGGCGGCTGTTTTCATCGAGCGATACCAGGCTGATTCTTCGAATACAAAACGCAGGTTGGTGAGGCAGCAGGCTCCAAATTCGAGTTTGTTACTGCCCATCAGCTCCAGTGAGGACAGGCGCGAACAGCTGTTCGCTCGTAATACGCTTTCGCCTTCAATCAGTGCGGTTTTGATGGTGGCGTGTTCACTTTGCTTTGCAGCGTGACTCCGCTGGAACAGGCCGTTAATGCTAATCCGAAGCTCAGCAGGAGGCCGAGTAAACAAAATTTTTCGTTTTTCTGTGTCAGGCGCATGCGTCCATCTCCTGTTTTGTTTTCTGGCTTAAACATAACGCCATGCCGATCGGGCTGCAATAAGACAGATCAAGTAATCAGGATTTTAATGCGGGTGTTTATGGCGGTGGCGATGATGCAGGTCGGGCCAGTGCGGATGCTGGTGGGTCATTGGTTGGTGTGTGTGCAGATGGCTATGACGTGCAGAATCGGCTAAACCGTCATGCGCGTGGTTGTGATGGTCATCGTCATGGCTGTGGACATGCTCGTGGGTCATTGCTGCGTGATTATGCCGATGCGTATGACTTTCGATTAGCAGCAGGCTGACGCCTAGCAGGAATACCGGGGTGGCGATCAGGTGTACCAGAGATAGCGATTCATCGAGCAGTAGCACCGAGAGCATGACGCCGAAAAATGGAGCACTGGCAAACAGCAGTTGTGCACGCGTGGCACCGATCTGCTGGGCAGAATGAATATACAGCACGATACTCGCGCCATAGCATAAAGCTCCCACCAGCAGCGCCAGCGATAGCTGCTGAAATCCGGCGGAAATCGGTTCGAAGGTTAACCCTATGATCAGGTTGACGCTGCCTGCTATGGATCCTTTCCATAGAGTGCTCTGGCTCGGGCTGATGCCATCGATCAGTGCGGTCAGGTGATTGTCGAGTCCCCAGCACAGGCAGGCCAGTAGCACCAGCACGACCGCTAACGGGCCAGCGGAGTCGGGTGCCCCGGCCAGCAGGGCGGAAGCCAGCAGGGCCAGAGCGACACCGATCCATCCTTTGCGTCCGAGGTGATCACGGAAAACCAGCACCCCGAGTACTGCGGTAGCGGCCAGTTCCAGGTTCAGCCAAAGCGAAACAGATGCGGCCCCGGCCAGGCGTAGACCGAACAGCAATGCGACCGGAGCGATAATACCACCAAACACAACAGCGCCCGACAGACGCAACCGGTTGCGCCGGTCGGAGCGAGCGGGTAGCGCAAACCCTCCCTGTCGCAGTGCCGCCGGGACTAGCGCAAAGGCGGCGCCCAGATACAGCAGTCCCGCCAGCTGGAAAGGTCCGATGCCCTGCAGCAGCAGTTTACTGGCGGGTGTTGCGGCACCAAACAGTAGCGCCGACAGCATGGCCATCATGAATGGTGTTTTATGCATACACGTTAGCTCGCCCGAGTGCTGGTAAATGGTTTAAGCGGTGAGCGGAATCTATATCACAACCGCTTATCCCATTTAAAACCTTTAGCCATTATGGTGTCTACTCTCCGGTATAGTTAGCCGCGATAAACTCTCCGCTCAGGGTCAGGAAGATATAAATGGTTTGCTTCGAAGCATCGCTGATGGCGTCGTTTTTGAAGCTGATGACCCATTCCTCGCTACCGTTAAACTCCTTTTTGATCGCCTTTTCGATGGCTACCGATTTCCAGCTGGAATCGATCTTATTCTGTTCGACCAGGTTTAGCATGCCGCTTCTGGCTACCGTCTCGATCTCGCCCTGGGTAATCGGGGCATGGCTATGACCATGATCATGGCCGTGATCATGCTCGCTGCCGGCAAATACGGATACGGGTGAAAGGAACAGAACAGCGCTGAAAAGAATGGATTTGATTTGCATTGAGAGTGTCTCCGTTAGTTAATTAAAGGGTTTGTGAAAGGTTGATCTGCCGGGCTAGTCGGCTGCCATTGCCTGGCCGCAGGTTGACCCGTGTACTGGGTTTTAGTGTTTAAAAAATAGTTTCGCATGATTTATTACAGTGAGTCATGGGTGGTTTTGATTTTAACAGCGGGCACGACTGGAATCACGCTATCCGTATCGTTGCGTTGATAGTCGCCATTTACCCTGAGCGTGATGCTGACCGGCTTGGCGCTGTAGTTTTTCCAGTACCAGCCATGATTACCGGTGAAGCTGGCGCGCAGGGAGCCGCTCGACTGGCTATCCGTTTTTTTGGCGAAACTCTGGAAAAAGCCGCTACTGTCGTTCGCTTTATCACCATGAAAATCATAGAACAGCGCCTCACCATCGGTTTGCCAGGCGTAGTGCAGCGTGGCGTCCTGCTGCAGTAGCAGTTTGTACTCTTTTTCACCGCGCGCCGGAATGATGATGCTGATTGATTCTTTCCAGACCGGCTGACTCTGAACGTCAGAGTTGATTGCGGCTGGCTTGCTATCCTGTTCCAGGGTCTGGCCCTGGCTGGTGACAGCAGCGAACTCCTGCGCATTCGCGGTATGTTCATAGCCATGCATCTGCATCAGAAACAGCAGGCTGCCAACGATCATCAGTGCATAGTTAGTGAACGTACTGAAGGTCTGGAAGAAGTGACTATGACGAAATGTGGCGATCACCAGCAGCATCAGTGCGAGCGCCGTGAACTGACCCAGTTCGATCCCCACGTTGAAAGAAATAATATTGAGTAGCAGTTCATCCTGGCTGAGTGGCAGGTCCTGCAGGCGGGTGGATAGTCCGAAGCCATGAATCAGCCCGAGGCCGAGTATCATTGCCAGCATATTAGGCGGGTTGATATTCAGGTATTTACGAAAGCCATCCAGGTTAGCGAAGGCGATATAGCAGACGCTGAGTGCTATCACCGCATCGATCAGGAAGTAGTTGAGCTGGATCGCGTTAAAGGTGGCAAAGATCAGCGTGACACTGTGGCCCAGGGTGAATGCGGTAACGTATTTGGCAATGTCACGCAGGCTGGTGAGGAAGAAAATAATCCCGAACACAAACGCCAGATGGTCGTAGCCGGATAGCATATGAGTCGCGCCAAGCCACATATAACGCAGGTTGCCGCCTTCTATGATGGATTGCTTCTCCTGTTCGGACATGCCATGTGCATACGCGAAATCGGGTAGCAGTAGCAGCAACGCGGCTGCGATTAACAATAACAATGCAAGCGGGAGGTTAAAACCTTGATACGATTTAATCACAGGATGTGCCCCCCCTGTTCGACCGGGGTCAACCAGTAAACGCCCTGGCCGATAAAGTTATTGTCTTTTGCTAACAATCGGGCCAGAACCGGTTCGACATCATCATCCTGTAGCAGGATGTCGGTGCGAATGCGCGAAACGTAGCCAAGTGCTTTGTCGCGTGCGGCAATGAAGGCGTCGTGTTCGATCTCGCTGCCGTGTCCCTCGACATGGGTAAAGGTGAATCCGGGGGTCTGATCCATCGAGCGTAACAGTTCAGATAGCTCCTGCTGAACCTGAGTGTGAACGATAAGGGTTAATATTTTCATGCGTAATACTCCGCGATAATTTTAGTTTTTCCAGATCTGGAAACGGGTTTAAAACCGTTTGATTGATCAGTGACTTATCTGCATTGAGGATACCGATCAGGCAGAGGTCTGCGTGATCATCAACAATAGCGACAGGGTGGAAATAGAACTAAAGCGGCGGTGCGCGTAACGGAGGGGAAAAGTGGCGACGCCACGGAATAGCCGGTGGTTCAGGGCGACACAGAGAGGTTGTGAGCGGATAGAAAGCCGGCCGCAGCAGAGCAATCAGACCGATCAGCAGGGCCAGTGTCAGTAGCTGAATGAACACGTTTTGCAGTAAACCGAGTTGCTCGGTATTTATTTCGGTCACCATCCCAGCGTGGTGATCGGCATGCGAACTGTCGAGCGCAAGATGGGCTTCACCCCGATGCGTATGTTGGGTAAGCTCTGCTACTGAATCATGTGCAGTTGACGCTGAGTGGACATGATCAAAATTATGCAAATGCAGCTTCGCATTTTGCCCGCACAGCAATACCACCGATAGCAACAGGGTTGATAACCAGATGATTTTGTTAAGGCTACATGTTTTGCGGGAAACTGACATGGGTCGTATTCTAGTGCAGCCAAAATATTACGGCAACTTTTCGATATCCGCAGGATGTTTTCGTACTGTGATGACGGGCGTGGCGTAGGAATCTTTACCCTCGTTGGGCGCTGAAACACTGCACAGATTGCCGCGTTTACACTTGTAAAGACACGCCGGACGCGAATTTTAATAGGTTTTTTGCTTCAATCCATTACCATGGTCTGCATTGTTAACCAGCCAGCTTTCTGAAAATACGCCTATGACGCCTGTAAACTCACTGAAAAATCTGCAGCAACAACTGGAGTCCGTCATTGTCGGCCAGAAAGCGCTGCTGGAAAGGCTGATCATTGCGATTCTGGCGGGAGGGCATGTGTTGCTCGAAGGCCCACCGGGTCTCGCCAAGACCACTGCGGTGCACGCGCTGGCGGCTGGCATCAATGCCGACTATCACCGCATTCAGTTTACCCCCGACCTGATGCCCTCCGATCTGACCGGGAGTGAAATCTATCAGGCCGCAGATGCCCGCTTCGTGTTTAATCCGGGGCCGATCTTTAATCAGATCGTACTCGCGGATGAGCTCAACCGGGCACCGCCCAAGGTCCAGTCGGCACTGCTGGAAGCGATGGCCGAACAGCAGGTGACGGTCGGCAATCATACCCATCGTCTGAATAATTTTTTTGTGGTGCTGGCGACCCAGAATCCACTCGAACAGTTCGGTACCTATCCGTTACCGGAAGCTCTGCTGGATCGCTTTCTGTTCAAATGCCTGCTCGATTATCCAGAGCAGGCCGAAGAGATAGAGATCGCGCGGCGTGCCCGGCAGGATGATAAAGGCCATCTGGAAGCCGGTGTAGTGGCACAGATGCAACCGGCGGATGTGATGGCAATGCGACAGCAGGTGAATAAGGTTTTTGTCGAGCCCAGCGTCGAAGCCTATGCAGTCAGGCTGGTTTCGGCGACCCGCAAGCTGGCAGCGCATCATGATGCCTGGGGGGAACTGGTACGCACCGGCGCATCACCACGCGGCTCGATCGCACTGTTACGCGCGGCGATGGCACGTGCCTATTTCCAGCAACGCGATTATGTGATCCCGGAAGATGTGATAGCGCTGGCCCCGGATATTCTGCGTCACCGTATCATGCTCGATTTTTCGGCGCAGGCAGAAGGGGTTTCAGCCGATGCTATTATCCAGCATCTGCTGAAGGTGGTTGAGGCGCCATAAGAATGCGGTGGCTTACGATCATAACGGATAGATTTTGAAGGTGTTAGCTGTGATCAAACTGGATACCGGCATGCGCCGGTATGACGATATTAACGGCATTCTGATCGCAGCTTCCAGTCTACATCAGCGGCTTGATTCTTCACCAAAGGCCACTGGTTAAAACGGGTGAATCATCATTGCGCAACCATGTACAGAGTAATGTCAACTATCTATCAACAAACGTTCGTCATACCGGACTTGATCCGGTATCCAGTGCGCAGCGGGCAGGAAGTGTGATGGAGCTATCGAGCTCGAAAATGCTGTCAAAGTCCGGTTCCTGTTTAGGATACCTTTCAGCACTTACAGTGCTCAATATTTCCTGCATGTTCGGGGTCTAGCGGTGTATGCCAGTCGTCCACGCAATTAAAAAACTGTTCGACAGCGTCGGCGGATTATCCGCGCCAACGGTCGACGCGTTGCAGCGGCCACTACTGTCGACGCAGGAGATCGGTGAACTGATGGCAAAGGCCGGGCGCATGAAAGCTACCCCTCTGCTCAGTAGTAATCGATTTGCAGGCGCTGGTGAGCAGCCGTCAACGCTGCTCGGCAGCGGGCTCGACTTTGCGGGTCGGCGCACGTATGTGGCGGGAGACGATCCGCGCAATATCGACTGGCGAGCGAGTGCGCGCAGCCAGCAGACATTACTACGCAACCATTATAGCGAGCTGAATTCTCCGGCCTGTGTGGTCATCGATCGACGTCCCGCGATGGCTTTTGGAACCCGCAAACGGCTAAAGGTAACGCAGGCGCTGCGCGTTGGTATCACACTCGGCATGCAGATGCTGCGTGGCGGACATCATCTGGCCTGTTTGCTGCTGGATCATCCGGATTACTGGCAAGCGCCGGTTAATAGCCCCGCCCAATTTCGTCAGACCATCGAAAAAGCCGCAGCCGCGTGTTACCCGGATGATCGCAAACCACTCGTGCGCTGGAACCGAATCAGCGAAAACATTAAAAGGAATCTTGCACTGGGCAGCCAGCTGGTGATTATTTCGGATTTCCTGCCGCTCAACGAGGTGGAGTTGAAGGCGCTGCGACAGTTAAGTCAGCTGTATGCGCTGACCCTGATCCAGATACTCGACCGTAGTGAACTGGAGTTGCCGACGGTGAGCCAGATCACTCTGAACTATCGGAAAAAAAATCAGCAACTACTGGATAGCCCGCTGCGCGTCGAACAGTTGAACCGGATACTGGCGTCGCAATGGCAGCGGCAGCACAGCCAGTTCAAAAAAATTCCCTGTCGCTTCATTCGATTGTACGCGGATGATGAACTGGATGCTGTGCGGGTGCCGTTCTGATGAATCAGAATTCTCCGCTGCGCTTGGTCGATATACTGGCGCTGGAACCGGTTGCGCAGCATAGCAGCGCGTTACTTTTCTGGCTACTGGCTGTCGCGCTTATGATGATTACGCTGTATCTTGCCCTGCGTTATTATCGTCAGCCATTACGCCAGCTACAGCGCCAGTTGCTAACCCAACAACTATCGCCCCGACAGGCGGCGCACCGGCTGGCGCGGATCGTGGCGTTGAATGCGGAGCAGCAGGCGCAATTGCAGGTATTGCGTTTTGCAGGCGTTGAGCCTACAGCGCAGGCTGTGCTGGCCTTTATGCGACAGTTGCCGCGCCGATAGCATGCTGGAAGGGTTACATTTTCAGCAGCCTTACTGGTTGATCGGTCTGATAATTCCGCTCTGGCTCTATTTTAAAAGAGGCCGTCAACTGGCTTTGCCTGAATTAGTCCGGGCTACGCGTATTCGCTATCCGGCGCTGGGTTTGTTGCACAGTGATGATGCTGAGAAGAACTCTTCTTTAGCTGTCAATCGTAGTGATATCACCCTGCCTGTTTTGTTAACCCTGCTGATTCTCAGTCTGGCTCAACCGGCGCGTCTGGGAGCGCTATTGCCGCCCGAGCAAAGCCCTGAGCCAGTGGACCTTATTCTGGTGGTCAACACCGGTGTCAGCATGGTGCTAAGGGATTATATCATCGAAGGTGAACAGATCGATCGGATGGAAATGACGCGCCGCCTGTTAAATAAACTGGTCGATAACTTTAACGGGCAGCGACTGGCGCTGGTGGTACTGGGACGGCCACCATCACTCTGGCTACCCTTAACCTCGGACCGGCGCGTGGTAAAGGATGCGGTAAGTCGCTTACAAACTACGCTCGGCGGGCGCTCCAGTGATCTGGCGGAAACGCTCACACTGGTACATAAACAGTTTGCGCCTGGCGGAGCAAGCGATGGCAACCAGCGCATAGTACTGCTGCTGAATGATGCTTACGCTCAGCTGGGTGCGAGCGCTCCGGAGATTGCGTTACAGCAGCTAAGCGCAGACGGATTCAGGCTGCACACATTGGCGATCGGTACCACGCAGACGCCGGATTTTTCACTTGGCAGGGGAACCCTGATCTACCAACCGGTCGATCTACAACTGATGAGTCGCCTGGCTGTCCTCGGCGGTGGTGAAATGCTGCATGCGACAGACCTGTCCGTCATTGATCCGCTGATCAGTAAGCTCGAACCATCGGCTACACAAAAGATAGCAGTAGAAGAGTACCGGCTGATCATTGCGCTATATCACTATCCACTGACTCTGGCTCTTATATTGTTGTTTTACCGCCTGTTGTCAGCTGCAAAAATGACCAGCTCAGGCAGAGCAGCGCGCTGATGGATCTGTCACAACTCTACTGGCGCGAACCCTACGCACTGCTACTGGCTCTGTCGCCGCTTTTTTTTCTGGTATTTAAGCGCTGGACGCAAAAACGAAAACTGCTGCGCTTTGCCGATGCCAATCTCATTCCCTGGCTGAGCATCAGCGAGTCAGAACAGGTTAATCGATGGCCTACGGCCGGTCTATGGATGGGCTGGATTTGTCTGACCATTGCACTCGCCGGTCCACGCACGATTTTGCAGTTACCACCGGATTATCGGGCACAGCCTGCAAGCGTGATGGTGGTGCTGGATCTGTCGGCGTCGATGAATGCGCGTGACCTGCGGCCGGATAGAAGAAGTCTGGCGCAACAGCTATTAACAAGGTTACTGGCTGACAGCGATAACATCCTGGCCGTTGGTATCGTGGTTTTTTCAGGCCACGCCTTCCGTCTGATGCCTCCTACAGGCGAGCGAGCGGTCGTTACCCATTTTATCGGTAGCCTGAATGATATCAGGCTACCAACCGCTGGTAATGCACTGGCGGATGCTATTGAGCTGGCCAGACAGTCATTACCGGCAACTGGCGCTCAGCGTTTTCTACTGGTCCTGACCGATGGTGATATGGAAGTCGCCGAGCAGGACAGGGTAAACGCGAGCTTCAGTGCGGAGTCTGATCTGAAGGAGATACAAACCCTGGTGATTGGAGTTGCTGATAGCAAGCCGGTTTCGGTGCCGGATCATGACCGGACTCTGCTACAGTTTCAGGGCAGACCGGTATTGAGCCGGCTCGAAGCACAGTGGTTAAAAAATCTGGCCAGACGTGACAATATTCAATATCTGCATTACGCACAACTGCTGCAACCATCGATGCATGATCTGCTGCAGCTTTCAGTTAAACGTGCAGACAGCGTCACCCAGTCACGCATACGGTGGCAGGAATGGTTTTTCATCCCGTTGCTACTGGGTGTGTCAGGCCTGCTGATGAGTTCGCTGATGAATGCGCGTAAAACCTCTCGCACCAATACCGATCTGCCTTCCCTGGTGGTGATGGGGCTATCGTTAAGCCTGGTCAGTCAGTTTATACCCGCCACCGGTTATGCGCAGGATCAGACTGCCGCACTGGTACCTTTAAATCGGGCGAATACGGTCAGCGCAAATTTTGCCGAAGCGACGGTATGCTATCGTGCTCAGGATTATCAATGTGCACAGCAGGGTTTTGCGGCAGCGGCCTGGCTTGCAACTGATCAACAGCAGCGTGCAGTAGCGGTGTTTAATCTGGCTAACAGTTATTTCTTTCTGGGTGATTATGATCAGGCGGCGGTGCTGTATCGCGATGCAGAATTGCTTGGCATTGCGCCTGAGCTGATTGCGATTAACCTTAGTTACGCCGAGAGTATGCAACATTCGATTCAGAAACAGCTGGATCTGGTGCGGCAGAACTTCGCAAGGGCTCAATGGAAGGCGGCGCTTAACGCAGAAACGGTGCCTACGCTGCAGGAATTTCTGTCCAACGATGACAACCTGATGGTGACGCAGAGTGAGAGCGCATCGAAGCAGAATTTTTATCGGGTGCCAACGGAGATGATTAACAATGAAATCCTCAGCGCTTTAGGGTTCAGTCGAACAGCAACGGGTACGGCTGCAACGCGCTGGATAGAAACAGAGCGCGTGTTGCCACGCACCACTGCCGGCATGTTAAATCGCCTGTTTGAAATGGAGCTGCAAATTCCACTCAGTGTTGCACAACCGCAGTTAGTCGAAGGTAAACGCAAATGGTAGCGGGTTTTAAGTGGCGATGGCTGGCAGAGCTTCGGCTGCTCTGTGGGTTTATGCTGTTGTGGCTGTATATCCCACCTGTGCTGGCTGCCGAGCTGACGGTGATGCTGGATAAAGCAGAATCGGAAATGGGTAAGTATTTTCTCGCCGATATCCGCTATCGGGGGGAGCCCACTGATGCTGAATTCAATCTGTCAGAATGGACGGCTGAGTTTCATCTGAGTGCGCACAACAGGCAGACCCTGGCACTCGAAAATGGAGGCATACAAAAGTCGCTCAGCGTGCGCCTTTACCCGCGCCATAGCGGGCAGTTGACACTGGCGTCGATCGCTTTCGCGGGAGTGATTGCTGAATCGACCAGTGTCACGGTTGAACCCTCAATCCGCAACCTTATCGATGCGACCCCGCGATTGCAGCCGTTGCGTGATTTCTACTGGAGCGATCAGGCTATTATGATCCAGCTGGATGTGGCTCTGCACGACCCGCGTAACCGGGTGGATGCGGATGAATTTGAACTGGAGGGGTTCAGGGTACAGGCGCTGAAGCCACAGCGTCTGAGCAGCGCAGAGGGTGAGTTTGTACGTCTGCAGTGGATGCTGATCACGCCGTCGAAGGGCCATGTAGAGATCGAGTTACCGGCGATCTATCAACGTGGACGCGGCCAGTTCCGTTACCATCTGACGCAGCAGATACTGCATATCAAACCGTTGCCAGCCTATCTGCCTGCAACCATTCCGGTCGGTCAGATCAGCGTGCACAGTGAACTCCAGAGGATCAGAAATCAGCCGGCGTGGTGGCGTATCGATATTAAGAAAATCGGCTACCTGCCACCGCAGCTGGAAGGCCTGCAGGAATTTATCGATAGTCTCGGCATAGATCCGGATCGGGTTGAGATTGAACAGACCCACAATAGTGAGAGTGGAGATGCTGAATTGCGCTACCGGATACCCGTTCCAGAATGGTATTTCGCACGCCCAGACCGCATTACTTTTCCCTATTTTGATACCGAGACCAGCCAGCTCAACACCCTGTCGCATACGCTGCCGGTGATCTGGCAGGTTCCGCCTTATATGCTTGTGGCGAGTCTATTCCTGCTGATGATCGTGATGTTTTATGCGGGCTATCGGCTAAATAAAGTAGCAGAGCAAATTCGCCACTGGAGGCGTTTGCGCCGGCACATCAAACAGGCCGATTCTGCGCATAGCCTGAGACGGTTGTTGACGGCAGGTTTAGCGGTAAAAACCCTGAGTGAATGGTCGGCACAATATCCGACTGCGCTGACGCAGCGGATCGCACAGGATTTGAATCAATACTGTTTTGCCAATCAAGCGTCGCAGGAACTGGATCAGATTAAAATACGCTGCCTGCGCTTTTTTACCTTCGCCCATACCCGACGAAGTGTCAGCAGCATCAACAGTGAGCCAAGTGCGAGCGCTGGTAGTGGATAGGTAATCATCAGCAGCGGAATAAACAGCAGGCCGCGTACCAGCATCCGCAACTGATCATGTCCGGCTATATAGCGCGCTAGCGCAGGTGAGTAGCGATAATAAACCGCCACAAAATGCCGCCCCCAGCCCGAGGTCAACAGCTGCTGATCACGAAACTGACGTAATAGCTGGACCTCTGCCTGCATCTCACTGCCGTAGGCGGCGGTGGCAATAAAGCAGCCGGGTGGACTTTCGCACTGATCTCCACAGGAGGGTTCGGGCAGAATTTGAATGGTAGAGCCACGGGTATTATTCTGCGGATCAGCATCGGCTGTGGCACTATTCACGCGGGCTGAGGTTTGTAGAATGGTCCCTTCCACGCCTGTAATCGTAGCAACGATATCGACAGTCATTACGGTTCCGGCACTTAGCGCACCGATTGCACAGTGCACAGTCAGTGGTAATTGCAGCGCACTGATACAGGCAAGGCCCGCGCAGTTGTTTAATGCGGTGCTACAGCTACCCTGTTCAGCGCTGGCTGAAATAAAGTTCGACAGGGTGCGTTGCGGGATAGAAAAATCCAGCGTTGCATCACTAACGCCTGCTGGACCATTGTTGACCGCCAGCAGCGGGAAAGTGGTGTTCAGGCCGGAATAGGAAAAAGTCGACCAGATGCCATTCACATCGTACGACTGGGGGTAGTTATAGGCAACAGCCAGATCGGCGGAGTCGCTTAGTGCGACAACCTCCAGCGTGGCACTGGCGTTATTGTTCAGGGCATCCGCATCAGGGGTGCTGCTAGTGGCCGAAAAACTGGTATTTAAGCTGCCAATGACGGTGCTGTTGATTTCCAGCGTCACCGATGCCTGTACACTCAAATTGCCGGCGTTCAGGGTGCCAAGATTACAGATGATGGTTGCACCTGCAGAACAGTTACCAAGAGTGGTTGATACATTGACCAGATTCAGGCCCGCAGGCAGTGTGCTGGTGACGACGACATCCTGAGCGGCATCAGAGCCCAAATTAGAGAATGTGGCAGTGACAAAGCTGTTGCCATTGAGAACCAGAGGTGAAGGTTGTGCCTGTGCCGAAACAGCCAGGTCGGTAGCGCCCAGAGCAGCCGCTGGTAGTGTAGACAGAACGGCTAGTAGCCGCACTATCCTTGAAATTGTTTGACGCATACGATTTGTACCTCAAGGCACAGAAATCAGCACGATGCTAGAAAACTACGTTCTGTCTGAGGCGGGAAAGTTTATCGCTCAGAGTCAAATTAGTGTAAGCCTTTTTTTTAATGATGCCAGCTCTATTAAGCGTTGGTTTTGGATGAGCATAAAGTAAAGATTTTCTGAACGCAGTCGCTGCTATCAGGTATGTTTTTGACCTGAGCGATAGAGCTATTATTCCTATAATGGGCAGTCGAATATTTTTTCCGATTTCAGGGGCCCATGTTTTCTCAGAGTGGGTTCGTTTACAGTATCCGTTATTAAAATCCGCATTCATTAAGACGGTTATAGCGGAATCAATAGCGTTAGCAGGGGCGGGATTATGTGAGTTGCTTCCAGCGCTCCGGTCAACGCTGATTGCGCGGGTTTGTGAGCTACTTACCCTCTTATTAAAAGCTGGCAAGTTTCGCCTTCGATAGCTAAATTGCTGTGGGATTCATTCGAAGCGTGTTTGAACGTGCGGATTGATATGTTTTTTACCATCCAGAGTGATAACTGAGGATGTAAAGAGCCATGTCAATTAATTGAGGTTTATTCAGGTTGCTTTTTATGGCTAACAGGTGGATGGTTAAAAGCATGATTTTATAATGGATTATGGCCATGGCAGGTGCAATCAAGGTGCTTTTAATCGATGACCATCCACTTTATCGAACTGCATTAATACCGGTAGTTCATGGAATCGCTGATGCAGTAAAAATATTTGAAGCAGGCTCTATTGCGGAAGCATTTACGGTTATCGATGATCAAACCACGTTTGATCTGGTATTGCTTGATCTTAGCTTGCCGGATGCCAGTGGTCTGAAGGCTTTGTTTCCAATCTACCAGTTACTCAAAGATACTCCCATTGTAGTTATTTCCGCGAATGAAGACAGGAAGCTTATTGCGAATGCAATCAGTGCCGGAGCGAAAGGCTATATCCCTAAATCTGCCGCCAGGCATGAAATTAGAAATGCGTTGATTCTGGTGTTAAGTGGTAGTACCTATATCCCGGCCATAGCGCTTGATTTGAGTTCCGCCGCATCGATACAGCAACAGCAACACGAAATTTCACTCACCAGACGACAGCATCAAGTATTGCAGTTAATGGCGCAGGGGTTTACCAATAAACTGATAGCGCAGCAGTTGCAAATTGCCGAAACTACGGTAAGGGTGCATGTTTCTGATGTCATTCATCAGCTAACTGCCAACAACCGCACCGATGCTGTTATAAAAGCGCAGAAAATGGGCCTTATTGATCTGGTCTAGAACCATTACAATACTTAACTCTCAGCGCTATCGAGTAGTTCAATGATGGATATTTTTAGCTGTCTCGGGTCTACCGGTTTGTGCAGCAACAGGTAGCCATGCTGATGAGCTTCCCTGATTCGTGCCGGAGATGTGTCGCCAGTAATAATGATTGTCGCCGTATTTTTTCCTGTAACCGGTTTCAGTTCTGCAATCGCATCAATCGCGGTTGAGTCCCTGGCCAGTCGGTAATCGACTAACAATAAATCTGGCGTCTGCGCTAACTGGAGAATCTTTGGCAAAGCTTCCTGTGCCGATGTACTCGTTATCACATGCCCTCCCCATTCCTTAATTAACGATCGCATCGCTTTACGTATAGTTTCATTATCATCAATAATGACCGCTAAAAAATGCTTGGGTAAGGGTTTGTTAAGCCTGCTTTCATTGCTCTGCTGTTTAAGCGTGAGGGGTAAATCATTTGCTGCTGGCAGTAATACACTAAACGTCGAACCCTTGCCAGGGCGCGAAGACACATTTATTTCATGGTCTAGCAGATGACATAGACGCTTAACAATCGATAGTCCGAGCCCCAGACCTTTTTTGGCATTTCTTTCGGCATTATCTAATTGAGTAAATTCGAGAAAAATATCATCCAGCTGGTCTGTTGGAATTCCGGAACCCGTATCACAAATTAATATTCTTACTTTCCCGTGTTGCCATCTACATCCGAGTAAAATTCCTCCTGACAGCGTATATTTAATCGCATTCGACAGTAAATTACGTAAAATTCGTTCTAACAGTATTGGGTCACTATTAACGATCAACCCGGGGGAGAAGTAATGGAAGCTTAAGCCTTTCTGGATGATCTGCGGGCCATATTCGTCGCGCAAACTATCCAGCAAATTTTCCGTATTAAAATTCCTGCGATTAACCTCGACTACTTTTGCATCAAGACGGGAAATGTCCAGCATTCCTTCCAGCATAATTCGCAGATTCAAGATTGCTTCTTCAATATTATTTAACAGTTTACGACTTTCAATATTCTTGAATTTGTGATGCAGCGCTTCAACAAATAATCCTATCGCATGTACCGGCTGACGCAGGTCATGACTGGCTGATGCCAGGAACTGAGTTTTAACAACGGCCGCCTTTTCCAGTTCCTGCTTTTTATCAGCCAGTTGTAAATGTAATAAAATGGATTCGGACAGCATGCTTGAGTATTTTTTGGCGAAGGTCAGGGTAGCCCCCATCATCATCATTAACAGCACAGCGGTCATCAGTTCTGCACGACTGTCCTGTAAACCCAGGGTGAGAATAAAGGGGACAGTACAGGGAATGTAATAGGCGTAAAATGCTGGCATATAAACGGCTAAAGCAGCAACCGGAGCAACCGGAATCAATGCCAGTAAAACCAGCATATAAACTTCATACTCTGGCAGCAGGGGAGGGTACAGGAAGATTGCAGCACTGCCCCAGATACCGCCGGATATTAGTGCTGTGCTGATTGAGATCCAGCGCCATTTTTTTTGAATATTACGTTCACTAGCGCTCGAAAAGTACCACTTGTAGATAAAAATTCGTAGTGTGGATATTCCAATGACAGCCGCCAGGCCTGTCTGTAAATACAGTGAGTTCACGGCGTCCCATAATACCCATGCGGTAAAAACAGCACCCATTGCGGGGGCAATAATGACGGCAGGTAATTGCTTATAATGCGTATGTAGCTGTTCTTGAGTTAGTCGATTTCTAAGTTCAGGCTGAGTCCGGTTTACATCTTCCATGTAGGGTGTATTGATCCGTTAATTTATCGTGTCCGTGGGTTTAAGGCAGCCTGCTTTAAGGCTGTCTCACTGAAAAGTCAGCACTATACCTGATGTCATAATGGCTTCCACTCCTACAAATGTAGTAGTTAACCAGGTATTCGGGAATAAACGCTCAAATTGCCAAGAAACTGGAAATATGATCCAGCTTAAATGATCGCTCTGGTAAACAATTTCAGAAGTTTTTTGAGCATTCCTTAGTGTCTCCAATAGTCGTGTTTTCCCTGCAGGGATAACTACTACATCTAGTCAATTGTTTTTTAATATCTGGCTTTCATACTTGTTCGCGCAGGAGTTAAAAGGTCATTCTCTGTACGTTTATCGACGGCTGCATATCTTGATGATCTGAAAAATTGTATCAAAGTATCAATGGAAACCTCAGACCGGCGAACGGAATGAGGCCTCAGGAGAGTTAAAAATGAAGCATAAAAAAAACCATCTCAGAGATGTATTCAGCTATTTATTATTTTCTTCCACGTTGTTATCGCTGAATGCCTGCGGCGGTGCCGCCAGTACTGACCCAGTAGACGACACCAGCCCTCCTGAAACCAGTATTATCTCAAGTCCGGGAGCCAAAACCGATTCAACGACGGTAACCTTTGAATTCATTTCTTCTGAGGCTGGATCAAGCTTCGAATGTTCACTGGATGGCGCGACTTTTAGCGCCTGTAGCAGCCCTGTAAGCTATAGCGCAATGTCGTCTGCCAGCAGTTATGAGTTCAGGGTGCAGGCGATCGATAAAGCAGGCAACACCGATCCCACACCTGCCCGGCATCAATGGGTTTACGATTCAACGGTTCCCGATACCTTTATTCTATTCGGGCCTGACGACCCGACTAAAGCAGACAGTGCGCGATTTGAATTCAACTCGTCAGACCCAGGCGCAACCTTTCAATGTGCTCTGGATGGGAATGCCTTCGAGGTCTGTAGCAGTCCACGCGCTTATTCCGGTCTGGTGTCAGGTCAACATCGTTTCGCTGTGCAGGCGAGCAATACGCAGGGGAATACCGATGCTTCTGCGGCCGTCTATGACTGGCTGGTTGACTTAATTCCACCAGTGACGTCTGTGAGTAGCGCTCCGACCAGTCCCACTAAACTAACCGATGCCAGCTTTATATTTAGCGCAGACGATCCGACCGCCACATTTGAATGCTCTATCGATGCAAGTGCGTTTAGCCGTTGTGTGAGTCCGCAAACCTATATGGCTCTCACGGAAGAAGCACATACCTTCAGGGTGCAGGCGATCGATAGTGTGGGCAATGTCGATCTGACTCCCGCGATTCATGGATGGGTGGTTGATATAACACCGCCTGTATCAAACATAACATCGAAGCCGGTTGACCCGACCAATTCAACCAGTGCCAGTTTTGCTTTTGAGGCATCAGAGACGGGCTCTACATTTGAATGCTCGATGGATAGTGCTGCTTATGAGAGTTGCGCGAGTGCGAAAAGCTATTCGGGAATGACGCAAGGCAGCCATATTTTTAAGCTAAAGGCATCCGATATCGCTGGCAATATTGAGCCGACTCCTGCCAGCTATAGCTGGATGATTGATTTAACACCACCTGAAACTACGCTGGACTCAATCCCCGGCATTCTGACCAACGCCACCACTGCAAACTTCGCCTTTTCTTCTTCAGAAGCTGGGTCAGGCTTCCAGTGTTCGATCGATGCTGGATCTTTTACCAGTTGCGCCAGCCCGCGTGAATACACCGAGTTACTGCAGGGAGAGCATAGCTTCGAGGTTAAGGCCATAGATCCGGCTGGAAATCACGATTCCTCCCCTGCGACATATCATTGGACAATCGATGTGACGCCTCCAGAAACCGCGATTAGCAATGGGCCCGTCAGTCCCACCAATGCTGCCAGTGCCAGTTTTACCTTTACTGCATCAGAATCAGAGTCGACATTTGAGTGTTCTATCGATGATGCCGTGATGGCTGAATGTAGCAGCCCACAGAGTTACAGCGGCCTGGCCGAAGGGGGACATTTTTTCAGCGTGCAGGCGACAGATAAGGCGGGTAACACCGATCAGACAGCCGATCGTTATGACTGGATTATCGATATAACCGCGCCGGTGGTAACGGCCCCAACTGGTATCACGGTGATTGCCACCGATAGCAGTGGCATATCGGCAACAGACTTTGGCATCCAGGTGTTTTTAGATGGAGCGACTGCGAGCGATAATGTGGATGGTAATGTAACTGCCGGTATCATCCATGACGCCACAATAAGCTTCCCCGTTGGCATCACTAACGTGACTTTTTCGGTAACCGATGCCTCGGGTAATACTGGACGCGCTGTTTCTACGGTAGAAGTGATTGAAGTGGATACGATCAAACCCGTTACCAGTTCCATCGCCATCAATAAAAATACCGACTATGCGCTTGGCGTCAATGCGTTTAGCGTGAGGCTGATTGCTTCAGACAACGTCGGCATAACCGCGTATTTTATTTCAGAACATAATTCGACAGATCCATTCAACATAAATCCACCTTATCTGGATCCATTGATCTCGGACAGTGGATGGGTTTCTGTTGTTGAAGCCGCATCTGTTGATACCACGATTCAGCATTCAGTGGCAGGAAGCTATCAATGGGGTGATTCGGTTGAAGTGTGCGCCTGGTTTAAGGATCAACAGGAAAATATGAGTGACCGGATCTGTGACTCAATCGTTTATGGTGTGAGTTGGGAAAATGGCTGGGATAACTGGTATGCGGATAATGGGGTCTGGCAGGTTGGCACACCTACAGCTGGGCCTGCCGCCTGCTTCAGCGGTACACAATGTGCGGGCACTATCCTTGATGGAAATTATCCAGCGTATACCGATAGTCGTTTAGTGAGTGCAACGATGACACTGCCGGCGGTAACAGGGTTCGAAGAGCTTCATCTGCGTTTTATGCAGTGGCTTTCCTACACGACGGATGCCGATTCCGGTCAGGTTCAAATTCAGGTATGGGACGATGTCACTCAAACCTGGCTGGCATGGGAGAATGTTGGTACTAGTGTTCAGTTGCTATCTGGCTGGAGTTTGAAGGATATCGATCTGACGACTTTTTCCGGTCAAACTGTACGACTCGGCTTTATGCATACAGATAATTCGTTTTCTCAGAGTACTGGCTGGTACATCGATGATATTCAAATCATCGTTAAATTACCTGAGTTTACGGGTGGCTTCGAAACAGGCTGGGCTGACTGGGGCACTGATCGTGGGGTCTGGCAGGTTGGCACACCGACTGTAGGGCCTGCCGCCTGCTTCAGCGGTACACAATGTGCGGGCACTATCCTTGATGGAAATTATCCAGCGTATACCGATAGTCGTTTAGTGAGTGCAACGATGACACTGCCGGCGGTAACAGGGTTCGAAGAGCTTCATCTGCGTTTTATGCAGTGGCTTTCCTACACGACGGATGCCGATTCCGGTCAGGTTCAAATTCAGGTATGGGACGATGTCACTCAAACCTGGCTGGCATGGGAGAATGTTGGTACTAGTGTTCAGTTGCTATCTGACTGGAGTTTGAAGGATATCGATCTGACCGCTTTTTCCAGTCAAACTGTACGACTCGGCTTTATGCATACAGATAATTCATTTTCTCAGAGTACTGGCTGGTACATCGATGATATAACCATCACTATTTTTTGATGGCAGAGCAATAATAATGATGACTCCTGATATTTTTATCATGCATCCACTGTTGCCTTTTATGCTGTTACTTCTCTCTGCCTGTAGTAGTGATAGCGATAGCAGTAGTGGCGGTTGCGATTTAATAGCCAACCCGGATGGTCCTGCATTCTTTAAGGTTGAGAATAATATAACTAGCGGCCTGGAGTGGTACTTTCAATCTGGGTATGCGTTTGGTGCTGATATGAAACCGGGTGAATGCACTAATATGGGTGTTGCTTCGAGTCAATATACCGTGCATTTTCAGCCGTGTAATATCGGGGCCGATAGCTGTACTTCAAATTTCGGGGTTGCCAGGTCGATTGTTTTCTCTGTGATAGGCGGTGAGACATACACCGTTACCGTAGATAATAATTTTTTCAATTGATAGCTGAAAACTTATGGCGACAAATGCCATAGAGACGGTTTGATCCATGGGCCTGTCCGAGAACATTGGTTGAAAAAATCAATGTCCGGCAATATCAAAAGGTCTTTTGGATGATGGCTTCATTCAGCTCTTTTTATGCAAGCGCTGAAAAATAAAAGTTGTGGCTGTCAGAAAGTCGGTTGAGGCATTAAAAGTGTCTAAGTGCGTGCAAAGTGATGACAGTAATTGCAGGCTTTTTAAAGATAGAAGTAGTGCTGTAGGTATCGTACGGAAACAACTTCGGTGCAAAGTTTTAAACCTTGCACCGGATATTTTTTTTAAGGCGCTTTACATCGAGGCGTATCACCCTGAATTCGCGTCATTTATGCCTGAACAGAGTGGGTCAGGCTAGCGTCTTCTCCACACGGCTACCAGACCGCTGGTGCCAGAAGATGTCTGCTGCTCGATATTCATTTCCATGTCGCGAATCAGGGCTTTGCGAGACTCAATTCGCTGTACAGATTTTTGCTGCTCTGTTCCCTGTTCAGGAGAGGCTTTTTTTTCGCTGAAATATGGGTTAGTTTTAGTGGCTGGTGTTGACATTTTTTCATCCTCATTAAATCGTTATTTTTATAAACTTGCTAGCGTGATCAGAAAACGTATAGAAAGACGTTTTAAGTGTTGTTGCTGCAAAAGTTATTGTAGGGATTTCCCGCATGCTCGGTGTCTAAACGAAGAAAAAATGAGCTGCTGAGATTTATTTATTATGTGTTGTTAATTATCCATAACTATAGAGCTAAAATGAACCTGCCGTACATCTTGTTCGATACTATGTTGATCTGCATCATTTTTAAATCGAAAAATCACCCTCCTGCTACTCGCTACCCTGTCAAACAGTTCTGAAACGCTCAGGGGGAGATAGAGCGGATGGGACGTGGATCAACTGCTTTCGGCACTATGAATGGGTTGCGCGTGATCCTCCGGGTTGTATTTATTTCGTTTAATTTGCATCTGCGCCGTAAAGCCGTCGTGATAACTCAGGGCTGAATAGTGGCTCAAATTTTGCTTTTTGAATAGAGGGTATCGTTAAAAAGCGAAAACGTTGGTTTTCTAATCGATAGGTATTAACAGTGTATCAGTGGGCATCCAGTTTCGCGTTGCATGGCTGGACTGGCGCTCAACTCCAGTTGTGAGTCGAGCAGGTTTTTATCTTCTGCGGTGACTTTTAAGCCGCACTGCAAGGCGTTCTGGGCCTGTGTTACGCAGCCGTTAGCGTGTAATGCATACGCCAGATTGTTCCAGCTGTCTGTTGATGCGGGGTTGAGTCGGGTCGCGCTCTGGAAGGCCGTTATCGCCAGCGGCCAGTCCTGCTGCTGGAATGCACTGTTGCCAAGTAGCAGCCAGCTGTCTGGATTTTGTGGCCATTGTTGTGTTGCGGCCTGGTAGGCGGTATGGGCGAGATTGGGGTGGCCGGTTTGTTCGAAGGCAAACGCGGTCTTCAGGTATTGCAGCGGTTGGGCTGTCTGGGGAATTCTACCCGCCGGCAGTATCACCAGTGACCAGAAATCGGCGCGTTGCCAGGTGCGTTCAAACACTTCGAAAGGGGTGATCCAGCGCCGGGTTGTGCCGGAACGCAGGATGATGTCACGATTTTCCATGTCGTATCCGATCACCACCGCATAATGCCACTTTGGATACCATTCAAAACTCAGGTTCTGCAATACCAGTACGGGATTGCCGGCGGCGATCTCGTTCAACAGAGCCTGTAGTTGCGGTTCCAGTTGATACGCCAGCATCGCATGCCGTCGCGCAGTACTTTGTATCTCGATTTGCAGGCTGCCTTTACGCGCAGGCAGGTAAATCTGGCGTGAAAGTTCATCAATGCTGGTTTCAACGCCCTGGAAACCGAGCATGGTCGCCAGAGCTGCCGGGCCGCACTGATATTCTGTCTGTGGGTAAAATGGTGTTTCGGTCAGCTCCTGTGCCAGCGGCAGGCCCGCGGGAAAATTATCGTGGATGAGCCGACTCTGTGGGGTAGATGCGCAACTACTGAGAAGCAACAGTACCATCAGCAGTCCCGGAATCTTCATGTATATTCAGGGCTTAACGTACCGGATGTATGAAGGGGAATATATCCGTCGCACCGATCACATCGGTGATTACAAAGATAATGAATACAAACAGCAGGGTCCCCAGTGCGCTAGAACCGGCCGGTAGTTGCGCCATCTGTTGATTGAGTTGAGCCATCTCCTGCGGAGTCATGTGGTTGACACGCTGCTCCAGATCGTCAGGGCTGACCCCCATACTTGCCAGTTGTTGCTGGATGTCGTCGCGTTGCAGGGTTTGCAGCAGGGCCTGTTTAGTGTCGAGATCGCTGGCGTGGTAGATGATTTGCTGGCTGGATACTATCGCGGCCTGGGCATTGCCAAGGCTAAGTAGTACCACGGAAATGGATAAAATCAGGGCTAGTGCGCGTTTAATCGGTT
>JACKQG010002725.1_pt1 | contig 22626 bp, 21 predicted proteins | sample 8237621 | NCBI WGS metagenome assembly JACKQG01 (sample SAMN15677084, study PRJNA649215) | marine metagenome | biome: marine; feature: Black Sea; material: saline water; isolation source: suspended particulate matter (SPM) from the Black Sea western gyre | collected 2013-06-09/2013-06-10 | depth... | reverse complement strand
ATCCCACCGCAGCCATGCGCCAGGAAGCAGCCGTACTTCCCGATATCACGCAGGGCACGTCCTGTACTCAAACGTCTTACAAAATTGGCAAAACCACATTTTTGTTTGTCGGCCCAGGCGCAAAAGGCGTCGGCTACAAAGCGATGCTCAAATTGGACAAATCGCTGCCCAAGGCCCAGGAAATGGAAGCCAAAGAACCGGATCGATATTCCGCCGGAGCCAATTGGGTAACCTTACGCTTCAGCGCCGAAAATCCGATTCCCAAAACCCTTTGGAAAAAGTGGATTCGGGAATCCTACGAAATTTGCGCTGCGGGACCGGCCCCAAAAAATGCCATGCGTAGGCGATAGTTTTGCCCTACATTCGGTCGCCGCAATCCTGGCAGAATTTCGAATCCTCTTCGTTAAGAAAACCACAGGCGCGGCATTTAACCACGACTACTTTTTGCGGCTCGCCACCTCCACGGCCAAGGTTGATGTCGGCTTCTTCCAACACGTCCTTGACCATGCCGCCGGCCATGCGCGAATAGGGTTTCAGTTCTTCACGCGCCTTTTCAGGATCCAAAATCACGCCTGAGCCAGCCAGGCCGCGCGCGCCGATGCCGCGAATAACGCTGCCAATAATGATCATCAACATGCCGAGTACGCCGCGTAGTATGAATGAACTGGCATCGGAATCGAAATTGTCGAAGTCGCCAAAGTTCATGGCAGTGCTGATGAATATCGAAAGGAACGTGAGTAAACCAATCAGCGAAATAATGCCGCCCAAGTAATAGGCAGTCTTGCGTCCTCCAGAAATTTTGTTGGCCATGATGGCTATAGGTTAATCGAAATGGGGCGTTGATGGAACTAAAGGACCTTGCTCATATGAATCAAGTCCACAACATCCCCGTTCCAAATTTCCACCGCCGCCACCCGACGTCCATCTTCGACGAAGCCTAGTTTTTCATAAAGCCGGTAAGCCTTAGGGTTGTTTGAATATACACCCAGCTCTAAGCGCCGGACCTGTCGTTTGCGAGCCCATTTTTCGACATCAGTCATTAGTTTGGTGGCGATGCCCTGTTTACGATACGGCGCCAAAACCGACAAGCCGAATTCGCAATTGCCAGACAGCTCCTTTGGCTGCAGGATTTCCGCGTGCAGGAAAGCAACTATGTCGTCGTTCGCCCAGACCGCCATGACGATACCGGTCTTGCCGTCGAATTTTTTCAGCCAATTGATTTCATCTGCCACGCTGGGAAGCTTCTGCATTCGATTCAGAGTTAGAACTCTTTCTTGATGCATCGCTTGCAGGAAACGCAAAACGTCCTCAACGTGCTCGGGGGTGCAGACTTTGTAGTGCAGATCCATGGTCGGGCGGTTCGGCGCCGGCGGTGGCTAGGACAATACCAAGTAGACTCCGAGGTCGGCAATAAGGTGTGCAAGGATTGGAGCCGCCAAGCCTCGAGTGACTACGCGCATATAGCCTAGGACTATTGCGAAGACGAAGGTCAGCAGTGCCCCCGAATAGCCGTTTGGAACTGATTCCGCGCCTAGGTGCACCCAACCGAAAAGCAGCGCTTGCAACAGGACCGGGAAGTGGATTGCCTCGGATGAAGCCTGCAGTGCGCTTTGCAGAATTCCGCGGAAATAGGCTTCCTCCACCACAGCGTTGATGAATGCAAACCCACCGGCGAACAGGATGGTGTATAGAAGTGGCGCGCTACCACGACTAGGCAGCCGATGGAAAAGTTGAGGATCGATCAGGGACTGCCAGGCCAAGAGTACAGCCACCGCAAGTAATCCAACCACCGCTGCAGCCAGGGCAATGGGCTTGTCGAAATAGCCCATGGTCAAAGCCGGCTGGGGCGTTCGAAAAACCTGGAAGCCTGCCATGAGGAGTACCGCAAGGATGACCGGCAATAGAAACTGAAATGGCCAGATTGCCCAGACTCCGCCGAAATAACGAATCAGACAGGTCGCCAACAGCAAAGGGACTAACCGACGTGGAACCTCCTTTCCTAAGGCAAAACTGGCGGCGGATGCAAGAATCAGGCCGAATAAAAAATACTGCGCCGCCGGTGGCTCAGCTAAATAAGCCCCAGCTGATAATGCAATCAGGAGTAGCGCATACAAAATCATCAAGTGCTTCGCGATGGCGCGAAGTCAGCTTGGATTAGTTTAGCTTCTGAATTTGCAGACGGAGTTCTTTTCCAGCCGAGACTGAAAAGCCGACGCCTTCCAGCAGTTGCGTTCCTTTAAAAACCAGCGCTTTGCCGACGTCGCCTCGTTGGATTCGATATTCGGCGGCGGGGTCTACGCAAAACCATTCCGGGAATTGGTTGATACGCGGCCAATCCAGCGGCAGCTTCATGATGGATTGATGGCGGATGGCGTCGAAATGGATCTTGCCATTCCAGTCGGCTTCGGCGGTGACGGTTAGATATAGGGTGTCATCTTTTTCGACTGCGCCGAATTGCAAATCTCGCCGCCATGGATGCGCCGATACACCCTGTGTCTTCCATAGGCAGTACATCAAAGTGGTGCGGGCAAAATTGCCGTCGCCATGCCAGCCTTCGATGACGCCGTCGGGCTTTTGTTTGCTCCACATGACCTGCATTTCGCTGTCAATCCACTGCCCCGCCGACGTAACGGGTTCGCGGTTGTACAAATTCAATGCGCTTTCAATGGAATCGGCGTAGCCGTCTGAGCTATTACCTTCCCATTTGTAGTTGCGGTAATGTTCATTGATGCTGGATAAGGCTTGAAGCGTGGCCGCTTGGTAGGATCCCGTTCCGTCCAGCAAATACACCGTATAAAAACCGTTGAGCGTGTAGCCCCAAGTATCCGCAATTCCCCCGCCGACCTGCTTGCCTTGCTGTGGGTCGATGCTGTTAAAAAACATGCCATGCGGATTGCGTCCGACCTCAAGGATGCGATCAAGCATTTCGTGAATAGGTTTGGAATAGGCTTTTTTCTTTTCCGGCGCGGCAAAGTGTACTGCAGCATAAAGTTCGCACAACCCAGAAACGATTTCGCAACCATGATCGCGCAGGCGCAAAGTCTTGAAATTCTTGGTCGGATGTTGATCCCCCAGCAAATAGTAGTCGCCCAACCGTTGCGCCCACTGCAAATACTTGGCGTCGCCGGTCATCCAATAAACTCGTGACAGCACTTGCAGCATTTCGCCGTTCACCTCGACGTTGTTCGAAACAATGCGACCGAATGGCGTATCCACCGGCGCGTGTTTCCACATGTCATCAAGTATGGAAATCATGCGCTGCGACCACGGACTGTGGCCTAGCCATTCCGTCATCGGTAGCAAGCCGTCTTTAATGTATTCCGACGAACCAAAAATTATGCGGTTTAGATCCGGCTCTCCTTCAGCAAATCCTTTTTTTGCAAAATGATAGGTGTCGGGCAACGCGTCTATACGCGAAGTAAGTTTGATTTCCGCTTCGAGCATCTGCCGCATTCGCCCGCCATACATCACGCGATTGGTGAACGAAGTTGTCAACACCATAAACGGATAGTTATCCGCCGCCGAATCCTGCGCATTCCAATATTGATCCTTGGTATTGCGTGGAATCAAACCACTATGCGAATCCGCCAGCAGCAACCAACCGTCGACGTAATCCTGACAGCGCCGAAAGCCTTCGTTGGCAAGTTGCGCATTTTCAGCAGCTCCGACAAAAGGGTCCTGGAATTCCAAAACCGGCTCTTGCCATGGAAGGAGGGCTAAAGCGGTTAGGCTAGGGCGGAAAAACAATCGAAGGAGTTTATTAGCGCGCAAAACGAAAGCTGGTTTGTTTGAATCCTAAATGGCGATAAAAATCCTGTGCGTCCTGACGCCGTTCATGACTGGTGACTTCCACTATTTCGCAGCCGCCATGATGAAGAATGTTTTCCGCCGCTTCCACTAGCGCGCGCCCATAGCCTTGCCCTTGAGCAATCGGATCCACTCCCAATGAAGTGATTCTACCAACCGGCTTCGGTCGATGAAGCACGGTCATTTTGTGCAGGGTGATCACTCCTAGTAGGCTATTTTTTCCAGGGATCACCAAAGCAAAATTTCCTTCGGCCTGCCAAGCGTCCCAAACCGCGGCCACATTTGTGCCGTCAATCTCAAAACCCTGCAGTGCAATTAAACGCGCAATTTCGCCGACGTCCTCGCGGGTGGCTAGCCGAATCACGCGTCGCTGGGATGTTCTGGTGGTTGCCAGAGTTCGACGCGATTGCCGTCGGGGTCCATCACCCAGCCGAATTTCCCCATTTCGGAGTCCTCAGTTTTTTCGTCTACATCACAGCCCTCTTCACGCAGGGCAGCGAGCACTTCATCAAGATTGTCGACCCGGTAATTCACCATGAATGGTGCGGTACTAGGCTCGAAGTATTTCGAAGACTGTTCAAAAATGCTCCAAACCGTCGCGCCGCCAGGATTCGGGGCGTCGGGCGAATTCCAATGAAAGACGGACCCGCCCCAATCGGCAAGGTCGAAACCCAAGTGATCCCGATACCACGCCCGCAAGCGTTCCGGGTTTTCGGACTTGATGAAGATGCCGCCGATTCCTGTGACTCTTTTCATGATTTCCTCATGCTTAAGCTTAGCGGAGCATTCAAGGCAGAGGTGTCAAATCTGGCTCGACAAACTGAGTTTTTGCGTCGGGGTGTAAACGATGGCCGGCTGAATAAAAAAAACGCAAAACGTGCTTGCTCATCAGTTGTGGATGGGTATCGCAAAATTCGTCGGCGCTGGGCGTGGGAAAGGCGTCTTTGTAATGGATTATCACTGCATTTATGAGACGCAGGAAAGCATGGGTAGTGGTTTCGTTGTAGCCCTGCAACGGGCCTTCGGGCACTCGGTTGGCGGCGTTGTAAGCCTGCACCCCGGTCCGCATTTTTTGCAGCGCGGTTTCAAAATCGTGGGCTCTTAAATAGAGGAACGCGACCTTGACGTGCGTACGATGATCCCACTGCTCGAAAGGCAGTTCACAACTTTCAAATTTCTGAATCAGTTGCTCGTCGTTCAGGGCGTTGGCTTGCTTCATTTATTTTGGGTCCACTACAAAAGCCTTGGCTTCCTCCATCAGTTGCAGCCAACGAGCTTCATCATAGGCTTCCACCAACACCCATTCTTTGAATACTCGACCGGCCGGCGCAAACGATTTGCCGACGCTTTGTTGGACCAAGTCTTTCACCCGCAGTGGCGTAAACAGGGAAAACCCATAATCGTTCCCTTGTCGACGTCCTTGCTCGCCAAAAACGTTTCTGCAAGCTTCCAAAACGGCGCAGTGATCGAGGGGGGATACATCTTCAAACATTCTTCGGCCTCAAGCCTACTGTCAGCGGATGGCCAGAAGAATGTTTTGGCAAGGAGCATGCCAAAAGTACACGAAAAGTATAAAATCGTTGAGTCCCGGAGAAATCATGAGTTACCGACACACTCAACGTGGAACTTTGGTTTTGGTCACGATGGGCATTTGCGCCCTGGTCATGTCCATCATTCTGATATATACCAGCATTGTGATCGGAACTACAGCTTTAGTGGTTTGTCTGTTATTGATGATAATGTTCGGTTCGTTGACGGTCGCGGTGGACAATCGCGCCATCGAAATTGGATTTGGGATAGGCTGGATCCATCGTGAAATACCGCTGGAAAAAATCGACTCAGCCGAAGTAATCAAAACTCGCTGGTTTTACGGCTGGGGAATCCGATTGACGCCCAAAGGCTGGATGTGGAATACGTCGGGATTTGATGCGGTGCAATTGAATTATCAAAACGGCAAGCATTTTATTATTGGCAGTGACGATGCCTCCACTTTGGCGGAGACTATCAATCAAGCCAAAATGGGATGACAGACCTCACCGGCGACGTCGGTCAAACGGAAACGTCGACCCTGGTGTTTGACGGTGAGTAGTTCGTGATCAAGGCCCATCAGGTGCAGGATTGTGGCTTGTAAATCATGCACGTGGACTGGGTTTTCAATTACGTTCATGCCCAATTCGTCGGTCGCGCCGTAGGTCATGCCCGGCTTAATGCCACCTCCCGCTAACCATTGAGTGAAAGCGTATGGGTGGTGATCTCGGCCCCAGCGCTTACGGTCTTTTATGTCGCCTTGCAAAAACGGCGTGCGGCCGAACTCGCCGCCCCAAACCACTAGGGTGTCATCGAGCAATCCGCGTTGTTTTAAATCCTTGATCAACGCCGCCGACGGCTGATCGGTGTCCTCGCATTGGGTATAGAGTTCGGTAGTCAAACTGTTGTGTTGATCCCAACCCGCGTGCATGACTTGCACATAGCGCGTGCCGCGTTCGACCAGCCGGCGCGCCATCAAGCAGTTGTATGCGAAGGTGCCGCGTTCTTTTACCTGTGGTCCGTACATATCCAACACGTGCTGTGGTTCGTCGGCAAGGTCGACCAACTCGGGTACGGATTCTTGCATGCGATAAGCCATTTCATACTGCGCGCTGCGGGCGGCGACTTCTGGATCACCGCTGCGTTCATGGGTCATATCATTCAGCGCGGCGATGTCGTCAAGCAACCCGCGACGAACTTCTCGGCTCATTCCTGGCGGGTTGCTCAGATAAAGCACCGGGTCGCCGCCGCCGCGTAATTTCACCCCCTGGAATCGCGACGGCAAGTAGCCCGCTTCCCAATAAAAGTCGTAGAAAATTTGACCGCAAGTAGTGTTCTTGCTGATCGAAGTCATCACGACGAAGGGCGGCAGGTTGGGATTTTCATTACCAAGTGCGTAAGCCAGCCAGGCACCCAAAGTTGGCCGTCCCGGCATTTCCGAACCGCTCATGAAAAAGGAAATCGCCGGTGCGTGGTTGACCGCTTCGGTGTGCAAGCTTTTGACAAAACATAGTTCGTCGGCAATTTTTGCGGTGTGCGGCATTAGCTCGCTTACCCACGCGCCCGATTCGCCATGCTGGTGGAAGGGCTCGATGGGCGCCAACAGCAATTTCCCTGACGCGCTACCAGTCATCGTGCTGAATCGTTTGCCAGCGATAAATTCTTCCGGTACCGGCTCGCCGTGGCGACGGGCAAGTTCGGGTTTGTAGTCGAATAGGTCGACGTGCGTAGGTGCGCCGTTTTGAAATAGGTAAATCAGACTTTTGGCTTTGGGCGGAAAGGGCAACAACCCGGCCGATGCAGATTTTTCTTGAGCGCCAAGCAAAGGCAAACCTGAAGCCGTCGCCAAACTGGCTAGGCTGCGGCGCAACATATTGCGACGAGAAATCGGCGAATCAGAGCGCGGGCGGGAGGTCATCGGATTATTCCTTAGTCAATGTTTCGTCGAGGTTGAAAAGTGCAAGTGCCATGCTGGTCCAGGCGGCATGTTCGATGGCGTCGATGTTTTGGTCACGCGCACTGGCTCCTACTTGCAGCAATTGCTCAGCCTCAAACGAGGCGCCTTGGAATTGTTGGCGCAAACGCTGCAAACTACTTTTGATCAACTCCGTTTCCGACGCCGACGGTAAACGTGAAAGCACCAATAAAAATGCCTCGCGAATTCGAGCAGTTTCGCCGCCAGCAGGATTTTGCAAAATCCGCTGCGCCAAAAAACGCGACGCTTCTATGTAAGTAGTGTCATTCAACGTAGACAGCGCGTGCAACGGCGTATTGGTGCGCCGCTCAGTTACCGAACAGCTTTGGCGCGTGGCGCTATCGAAAAACATGGTCGGCGCCACAATGCGTCGCCAAAAGGTGTAAAGGCTGCGGCGATACAATGACGCGTCCTTTGCTTGCGGATAAGTGCGGGTTTGAAATGTGAATTCTTGCCACACGCCGGCTGGCTGGTACGGGTAATTTCCGGGGCCGCCAATTTGATCCACCAATAAGCCGCTTGCTTGTAATGCATGATCGCGAATCATCCATGATGGCAAACGATAGCGCGCACCGCGAGCAAGCAAACGATTTTTCGGGTCAAGCTCTTGCAGCTCCGCGCTGCGTTGCGAGGACTGGCGATAGGTGGCACTATCCACCATCAATCGCATCATATGTTTGACGTCCCAGCCGCTGCGTTGAAACTCTACTGCCAACCAATCCAGCAACTCCGGATGCGTAGGCCGCTCGCCTTGAGAGCCAAAATTATCCGTAGTTTTCACCAGGCCGACGCCAAAAACCTGCGCCCACAATCGGTTCACAATTACCCGTGAAGTTAGCGGATTCTCTGGCGACACCAGCCATTGCGCCAACGCCAATCGATCCATGCGGTTATCCATCGCCAACGCCGGCAACACCGACGGCAATCCGGGCAGGACCTCCTGTTTGGGCTGGTTGTAGAGCCCGCTACTCAGCACAAAAGTGCGGCGTTGATGGACTTGTTCCTGCATGATCATGACGCGAGGAATGGCGCTACGCACCGATTGCATTTCATTGTCAAGCTGCTCGTGCTGCTCATTCATGCTCAGCCATTTCAATTCTTCAGGCTGCACCGCATTGGTGAATGAAATTCTGAAGCGTCCCAAATTGTGATATTCGTGAACCGATTCATGGCGCAGTGTGAGTTGCAAACTTTGCCCAGGCTGCAATTGAATCGGCTGCTGCAGATAAAAAATCGCTACTTGATCACTGGTGATCGGCTGTCCTTGCCATACCGCCCAACCACTTGCCGAGTCGTCATCAATCGCGCCTGCCACTTCAAATCCATTTTGCTCTACCGACGCCCGCGCGTATTGAATTTTCACAGATTCTGGCGCAGATCCCTCCGTCAACAATTGCGCCTCGAAACCCGTCAGCACAAAATTCCCACTATCCGACCGCGCGATCCCGCCTGCAGTCATGCTTTCATGTCGCTTCGCTTCTAAACGAATTGCGGCAATGGGTTCACTCCAGTCACGATACTGCAAGCTGTAAATGTCCTTCTCAGCATTGGTGCCGCTGACCAAAATCGAGTCGTCGTCTAAAAAGGATAAATCCTGATGCTCAGCCCGTAGCTCTTTGGGCTTTGAGCTCTTCCATTCCGCCTGCGCCGAAGCAACCTGCCGCAACACTTCAGTACGTTGCCTCTCAACTGTATTCAAACGCTTTTGCAAATCCTCTATACGTCGCAACTGTTCCTGCCCCGGAATTTCCATCATCGGTGCAGTGCTCGGATTGTCACCCCCACCCGTCACTTCGGTTTGATTAAAAAACGCGAATAACTGAAAGTAATTCTCCTGCGAAATGGGATCAAATTTATGATCGTGACATCTGCAACAATTCATCGTCAAACCCATCCAAGTCGTGCCGACGGTTTCCAATTGATCAAAAATGTACTCCACACGATTTTCCTCGGCGATACGTCCTCCTTCGCCATTGATCATGTGATTGCGCAAAAATGCCGTCGCCAGTTTTTGCTCTTGAGTAGGGTTGTCCAATAAATCCCCAGCCAGTTGCCAAACCGTGAATTGATCGAACGGCAAATTTTGATTAAAGGCACGCACTACCCAATCGCGCCAAGGCCACATGGTGCGATCCTTATCCCCTTGGTAGCCGTTTGAATCCGCATAACGCGCCGCGTCCAGCCATGGCCAAGCCATGCGCTCGCCATAGCGCGGGGAAGCCAACAAACGATCGATTTGTTGCTGCCAACGATTGCCGTCAGGGGCTTCCAAGAACTCCGCCCGCTCGGCAGGTGTCGGCGCAAATCCGGTTAAATCTAAGCTTAAACGGCATAATAGAGTTTGCTCATCGGCGGGCGGGGACGGCGTCAACTTTTCGCGATCCAGCCTTGCCATTACAAAATAATCGATGGCGTTGCGCGGCCAAGATGGATCGGAAACTTCCCGAAAATCAGGTTGCGTCGGCGCGACGTAGGCCCAGTGTTCCGCCCACGGCGCACCTTGCTCAATCCAGCGATAAATTAATTTCTTTTGCTCCGCAGTTAATGCCAGGTGCGAATCCGACGGCGGCATGACGTCGTTTTCGATCTCCGAAAAAATGCGCAGGATGATTTCACTGTCGTCGGGATTTCCCGGGTACACCGGTGCCCAACCGTCGCGCTCTTGCAAAACGCCCTCTTTGATATCCAGCCGCATTTTGGCTTTGCGCGTGCTGATATCGGGGCCGTGACATAGAAAACAATTGTCACTTAGGATCGGTTGAATCTCGCGCGAAAAATCAACCTCCTGCGCCCAGGATGAATTTTGGCCGAGGCTGAATATCGCCAAATACACCGCACATGCAAAAATGAATTTCCTATTCATCGCCAAAAATCCCGGTGTACTTATCATCTAAACTTAAAGTATTTTTTTCACGCCAGTACTCCTTGATCTGGCTTAAATCATGGGCCTCTTCCCATTTCTTAAGAGTCGGACGCTCCCCCTTCCATTCCAAAAATGGGACCCCATACCCACAAGAGGTTTGCACCAAACTCAAGTCCAAAACAAAAATTTGGCGTGCGGCTAAGCTGGCAGGGAACAATGAAGAAAAGTTTTTCCAATCCTTGTCACCAAGATGAATGGCACGCGCATTGCCATAAAGCCGAAGGATCATTGGCTGGCGTTCAAAAGAGCAAAACATCACCGTCATGCGGCTGCTTTCTAGCAAGTGCGCCGCGGTTTCATTGCCGCTGCCAGTTAAATTAAGCCAAGCGACTTGACGCTTATCCAATACACGGAAACTGTCCATGCCTTTAGGCGAAACATTAACCAACCCCTCCGGTGCTGCAGTACCCACAAAAAAAATGTGCTGCTCCTGGATGAATGCGGTGTGCTTTTCGCTTAACTCTTCAAATCTTTCAGCCATGCTTACTGCTCAAGAAAGGATTTCAGCCGATCGCAAATGAAATAATTCCAACCTCCGACGCAGCTGTCACGTTCGAATTCCGGGATGTCTTCTTGAAAGCTTTTCACGACGTCCATTGTTACGGTTAAGCGACTTTTTTGGTTATCACCGGACACTTCAAATATGGTGAATGCGTCGCCTTCAAAGTCAGGGTAGCGCCAACTGTAAACCAACTTGTGCGGCGCTTCGACTTGAATGACTTGCCACTGATGCAAAAAAGTCCTGCCGCCGGATTCCACCGCGAACTCAGTGCGAAATCCGACCTTTGCTTGGAAGTCGGGGATATTTTCGAAATACCACTGCCGCATCAAATCGATTTCGGTGATAGCTTGCCAAACGTCGTGCACGGAACGATGAAATTCCTGCTCAACTACAACCGGGGGCTGGTCTTTTTGCATGGTCCGCTAACCACCTTAATCAAATTTATTATTTGGTGCCTGCCGCGATCACAAATTCGCATGGCCCGCTGAAGCCGTCAGCCGTTTGGAACTTTTGCAGCTCTTCTTCGATCTCCACCCAGGCTGCTTCTTTTTCGGCATCCGCAAGGCCAGACAGCATTTGGTGCAAGGCGCCGAAAGATTCTTTTTCAAAGTTCAAACACTCGATTGCAGTAGGCACGCACAGTGGAGCGTCGATGACTTTTACTTCGACGTTTTTGAAACCGGCCTTGCGCAAAGCATCTTCCAAAACACCATCACCGCCTAGACTGAAGGGACCAGGTTGACCCGGAAGTGGTGGCGGCAGCATCGCGCGGCGACGAATGATGGAAACCGGAATGGAAAAAAATCCATTGCGCTCGGCTGTTGAATAAACCATCGCGGCGACTTTTCCGCCTTCTTTCAGAGCATGATGCATGCCAGCCAAAGCACGTTGCTGATCCGGAAAATAAATCATTCCTACGCGCGAAATCGCGGCGTCGAACGAGCCTTTTTTCAGAGTGGATAGCTCTTCGCCATCCAGCGTTTGAGTTTCTACATTTCCAAAACCAGCTTGCGAAGCTCGGGCCGCGGCAAATTCCAAGATGCTGGGCGAAATATCTGTTGCCAAAACTCGACCTTGCTTGCCAATGCGCTCGGCAACCACCATAGTTTGGTCACCGGCGCCGGCAGCGATGTCCAGCACGTGACTTCCAGGGCCGATGCTGGCCATATCGAGCATGACTTGAGTGGGATAATCTAGCCAAGTAGTGAGTAGAGTTCCCCAGCGATGCCAAGCTTCGGCAGCTGATTCCCATTGCTCAAGGGTGGTTTTTTTGTACTTAACAGGGTCGAATTTGGGGGCGTTTTCAATCATTTTACTTTGGCTGGGCCCTGCATTGTAAGTTACCAAATACGAGTACGGTACAAATCTCCCAATCCGTTTCCTGGCGCATACCAGCTTTGACGCAGCTCGTGCACGCTGGCAGATTGAGGCGACCCAGCAGCCTCTGCCAGCCGTCGACTGGTGAACCAAAGCTCGCCCTCCGCGCCAAAAAACAGTGGGCAGAAATCCAGGGATGGCCCGTTGACGTCGCCGGTCAGCATGATGGCTGGTTGCCAAATACCGTTTGCGCCGATTTTACTCATGTATAAATCCCCACCGCCGCGGCCGCTCTCCCGCAACGCGCCAAAAACCAAACACTTACCGGTTGGATCAATAGCAGCGTTGAATTCGTCGGCGGTGGAATTGACTCCAGAACCGAGTGGAGTAGGAGTGGCGAAGCCGTCGCTGGTGGCTATTGCAACCCAAATGTCTTCACCGCCGTGACCACCTTCTTGTTTGCTGGTGTAATACAAGTCACCGGCGGTGGTGATGGATGGGTAGAACTCATTGCCAGCGGTGTTGAGTTCGGTGACGGCCTGCGGTTTAGCCCATTGACTGCCGGTCCAATGCGTACGCCAAATGTTAAAGTCGTCCGCTTCGCTTTCGTTCTCAAGGGGGCGATTTGAAACAAAGTACAGCTGCAAACTGTTGGGAACAAATACCGCTTCTAAATCACGCCATTGGCCGCTAAATGTTGCCGTGGTCGGCGCGATCCAGCTCTCGCCCACACGACGCACGTGCATGATGCGCGCATCGCGTCCGGATTGCAGCGTATATAAAAAGTGATTGCGATCAAAAGAAATGGCAGTGTCGCGCTGATCCATGCCGTCGGAAATTTGGCCTGGGGCGAACAAGGTGGCTGAGGAAGTCGATGGCTGTTGCAAAGCTGCATCAAATGCCGACGATGACCATTCTGATGGAAAGGCGGTTGACGGGTCACCTGCATTGGTTGACGGCGTGCTGCAAGCGGAAATGATTGCCAAATATGCTAGGCCGATACCACGCTTGAAACTGGCGTGCATCGGAATCGAAGTTGATTGGCTCATTGAATTCATCATCTAGTGGCTCCCATCAGACCGCCAGTTTGACCACAGGGTCATTTCCAGTTATTTCGCGGGCTCGATTTTAAGACAGCGCCTGGGCAATTCGCACTAGCGTTGGAGTAAAAACCAGATACCATGCTTAAGTCACCTTTCAACCAAATCTGGAGACCTAAATGCTATCTCCCAGCAATCGCGCTCTCATCGGCTTGGCCACAGCGGCTATAGCCCTCACCTTGGCGGTTTACTTTTGGCCAGATTCGAGCGGTCTTGTGGAAGTCCCAGCCGTTTCAAACAATCCCGCCGCTTCCACTTCGGACAACCACGAAGATCAGGAGGATCTGCATCCGAAAAAATCGGGGAATGCCGATGCTCTACAGCCAAGCCCTCCTAACCGCAGCGCCTCTAATTCTGAAGAAATTGAAACTGTTGAATTCCATTCAAGCAATGCTCACTTACAGCTAGAAATTGTGGATTCAAACGGAGAAGCAATCGCCGACGCTGGGGTATTTGTACTCATTGGCCCCAGCAGGAATGGCAATACTCGATACCTTCCCGCCTCCGAGCGAATACTCCGGTCCCCCGATCAGGTACTTACACGGGGAACCACGAATTCGAGTGGCATTGCCTACTTAGGTGAACTAAACGCGTTTACTAAGTACGTAGCACTTTTTGAATGCGACGGATACGCCGCTGTTGAACATGCGTTTGAAACGGATGATTTGTCCAAGCCAGTGTTGATCGGACCCGTCCCGCTAGGGCCTGGTGCCAACATTGTGGTTGAGGTAGAAGAAAGCAACGGCGCGCCTGCCGTCGGTATTGGAATGACCATGCATGCGGATCCAATACCGGAAAAGTATTCAACGAAATACCCGCCAATTACGGAACAGTATGCCATTACCAATGAGGATGGAATCGCTTATTTGAATCAACTTCCGCAAATTCCAAAATTCCGCTATGCCTATAGTGGAGAAATTCTTCGTGGCGATTCAAAAATCGAACCCGTCGGAGAAGTTAGTGAAAAGGGTGGGCGCGTACACATTACCGTTCCCACATCTGATTGGATTGAGGGTAGCGTCGTAGACACCTCTGGCAATCCAGTCGCTGGCGCCCAAGTCACTATTACTCGCACTCAAAGCTGGAATACGTCAGATGAAATGACGGAGGAGCAATTGCGTGAACACAGGCCGTCGATGTTGTGGGGTTCTCACACTGAGTTGGCGCAATATAAGTCTGATTTTAAAACCAATGAAGCTGGCATCTTTCGGGCAAAGGTACCGGCGAAAAATTCGAATTGGAGCGGATCCGAGCAAAAGTATCCAGACATGCTAGGTGCCGTCGTACTTTTGGGTGATGACTTTGGGCAGTGCAGCTATTGGACCTCGATTGGCGATCGCATAGAGGTTGTGGTGCCGGTGCTTTATCCAGTCACCGGGCGGGTGCTGGATGACGCTGGCAATCCGGTTGCCGGGGCTGCCATAGAATTTCATGATCGATTAGGGCCGGGCGAGTCAAAACCTGAAAAAACTGAGCGGGATTTTTCTTTCCGCTTTGACCGTGAGCCGGCCAAATGCGACGCCCTGGGTTACTTCACCAAGAACCTACTTCCCGATCATTATTGGGCTGAAGTCCAGGTCCCCGGCGGGAGTCACTTTTTCCCCGGCCCGTACTCCATCACGCAGTCGCAAGAGATTGGAATCATCACCATTCCAACTGGCCGCATGGTGCAGCTCATCGCCAGGACGTCGGAATCGCAAACGATTTCTGGCTTGGAAGCCCGCTAGTGAAACGCCTATTCCAAAAGAAAATGGTCGCGGTTCCACTTTCCCTTCGCGACTAAGCAGAAGCGAGCCGAACACGCCGTGGGGAGATCGCGATTCCTATTGGGGGAGTACTAGCGCCGAGGGCCACGTCAAGGACTCGACGGCAACTTGGTGCAATGAGCCCAATGGGAATTGGCGCTACCTTCTGGAGGCTCCAGGATTCGTGCCGGCAGTAGTCGACTTAAATTTGAACGAGGGCGTTGGCGATCAAACCATTGATGTGCCGATGGAAGCCACTGGTCGAGCTCGCATCAAAGTGACCCAGCGTGATGGCACTCCGGCAACTGGAATCACCATTTTTTTATCACCGGCAAAAGACAAACCCGAACACCCGATTTCGGAAAAGCTTAACCAAACTTATCGCTTTTGGTATCGACCTGAACAAGAAGCGCAACCGGATGAAAATGGCATCGTCCGTTTTCATAACCTTTATCCGGGCGAATTTGAAATTATTTCAAAGGAGGGCGAGGACGCAGATCGATATTCGAGGGGGGATTCGGCAAGGCCAATTCTTGCAACTTTCAAAGTAGTTTCTGGCGAAGTCACTGAAGTGGAAGCGTCTTTGGCTGCAATGGCCGAGCTCAAGATTTGGGTGACCCGCAATGGTCAGCTACTCCCGAATGCCGAAGTCTTCGCCGTGACCAAAGACACGAGCCCTTGGCGCGCAGGTGAAATGCTGGACCCCGAAGCTTCGGGCAAAACCGACGCTGATGGCGGTTGCCTAGTTTCGTCACTCGCACCTGATCACATGCATGTCATCGGCGCGCGTATCCCTGACGGCTCGCGGCTGTATGGGGTGTCGACTCCGTGGACCATGCAAGAAGTGATGATCAAAACTGGGGCTCAGGAGGCCACTGTTGAATTATCTAGCGGCGGAGTTCGCTTACGCTTGGAGGGTGGCGGCCTGTCTGGTGATGCCAAAGTAAGTATCGTCGCGGTCTCTGCTCCCTTGGAGATACCGGCCGATGCTGATGAGGATACCAAGCGCTTGTACAACTGGAGCAATTTCCGCCAAAGGGTGATGCCCGACCACAACGCTGTGCTATTTTCGAGCGTGGCCGGAAACTACATCAGGCTTAATGAGGCTTATGAGTTTGCTCATATACCTCCAGGCAAATATCAAGCCATCGCTGAGAAAAACCAGGATGAAAAAAGCTCCCGCATCATTTCACCACCGTTTGAGGTGAGACAAGAATTAGTAGACATCGGAACTTTGAAGCTCATTCCGCTGTTGCCGACGGAAGTTACCGTTACCGGAATTGGCGACTTGGAACTGGGAGTGTCGTCAGATCTAAAACTTTCTTGTTTTCCAGTTGGAGGAAGCCGCGCAATGGAAGAATCTATGTGGTTTAAGCCCGATGAAAAAATGGAATGGGAATTGCCCGTTGGTCAATACGAGCTAGTCCTATTTTACGATCAAGTCGAGGCATTCAGATCGCCAGAATTTAGCGTCGACGCCTTGGGTACGACCGAATTCACTTGGACCATTACGGACTTCAAATTACCGAGCAAAGAATAAAATCGGAGCAATGCTGCAGCTTATTTAGGAGATCCAGTTCAGCCTGTGGCTCGTTACTTGCCATTCGCCATTAGTTTTCACAACGGTGTAAGTGCAACCAGAAGAACTTAACCCACCCTCGTAGTAGCCACCTTCTACTTCGATTTTTGCCTCGTTGACTCTTGTAATCTTCTCAATTCTGAAGACTAAACCTTCACCTAGCTTAAACTTGGAATCAACCTCAACCGGCGGGAGGTGGCCATCAAACCTTTCCATGAAATCGGGGGTCGGATTTTGGCCAAATAGCTCCAAACAATACATAGCCGCTTTTCCTTGCGCGCCCGACGCATTATTCTCAAACTGATAACGAAACACTAATTCGCTAATGTCCAGGTCAACCTCGGCCTGAGTTTTAGGAATTGTGGTGTCGGACCGAGTGCATCCAAGAGTGATGATAAAGATTAGTAAGATTGAGTACAGATTTTTCATGGTCTTACCATTAGGGTAATTGGATCCAATCCCAGTTAAATCATACACTGACGGCCCTAGCCGTGGTTCCAAATTGACTTCAAACGGTGGATTTCCAACTGGATCAGCTCTGCCCCCGCGCCGTCGGCGAAAGCTGATATTTGTTTTACTTGACCGCGTTTGTTTCTAGGTTGGGTCAGGTAGACGCGGCCTTGATTGCCGATAATTTCCAGCATGGGGCGATCCATGATGACTCGAATTTCGATCACTCCGTCGACGGGATTTAGATCGGCGGCACCGAGTTTTTGGGCTACAGCATCGTACGAAATTCGATTGTCTCCGATATCCAATCCGACCTTCTTCGCGTCATTCATTCTAAATTTGGCACGAACATCGAATAACTCACCATCTACGGCGATGGAATATGGCTTTCCTGGTTGAAGCTGCTGGTGGCTGGCTCCATGCGAATGGTTGCGCAACTGGTTCAACTCCTCAACTGGTTCAGCAAACATGCGAATGCCGTCGGCGGTGGTGCGCAAAGTGAGTTGATGCGGCAAGCTGAAGCCTTGATTGAACGCCATGTCGGGGAAGTTGATTCGTGCCCAGCCAATTTGAATGCGACGACCGTCGGGTGCGTTACTGAAGGTTTGCGAGGCGTAATAATTTCCGTAATGAAGACGGTGCTTGCCTTCATGACCTGGGGTGAATTTTTTGCCGTCAAAGTCGCCGATTGCGTATTGCGCATCCGCGGCAAATACGACCCACCGGGGTTTTTCTGAATCACCGTCCACCGCCAACTCAAAGATCTCCGGACATTCGTAATATCCTGGCAGGTTACTGGCATGATGCCATTTCTTAAGATCCGTTGACGTGTAAATCGCCAAAGTCTGCTGCCCGTTCACCTCGCTGTAAACCGCCATGACCCAATGCTGCCCCGGCGCATACCAAATGATTTTCGGATCGCGACCCGTATGCTGCACGACGGGATTGCCTTCGTACTCAATAAAACTGCGTCCGCCATCGTTGCTATAGGCCAGACATTCACCGCGTCCCGTGCTGGTCCACGAAGCCACTATCGCCGGTCGATCGCCCACTTGCCATCCAGCAGTATTCTTTACGTCGACGACCGCGCCACCCGAAAATGCCCAATCCCCATGCTTGTGGTTGTAAATCGCAATCGGCAGTTCACGCCAATGCACCAAATCACGACTGACCGCATGCCCCCAATGCATGTTGCCCCAATTCCAGCCATACGGATTGTGTTGGTAATACAAATGCCACTCGCCGTTGGCGTAGACCATGCCATTGGGATCATTGTTCCATCCGATGCGCTGGGAAAAACGCAATTGCGGCCGCAAAGCTTCGTCATATAGATCATCGGGCGTCGGAATTGCGTCGGCGATTTGAATGAGATCGACGGACTGGGGCGTTGCTGCACTAAAACGCAACGTGGCAGGTTTACCCGAAAAACTAGCGACGTCTAGGTGAGACCAGAAACTGATCTCCTCAGGATTCGAGGCGAGTTCGATATCAAATTGCCTTACATCAACGCCATCTATGTGAAGATCGATGCGATTTTTACGCGCACCATTTTTGACCGGGAATAATAAATAACGTTTGTCCAACATCACTTCGCGTTCCATCTTTGTAGGCCGCGGCGGGATCACCGGCTTCACGTCCGTTTGCACCACATGGTCCAAATTGATATGCCCCCAGCCGCCTGTACGGGCATCGACTACCTGCAAAGAAACTGCTTCATCTTGTAAATCCTGCAAGTCCCAAGCCCATGGACCTAATGCTTCACTGCCACCTGAAACTGTATTCGGACCGGTGGCGGTGCGCACAACTTGGTCTTTGTAAATGAGATTGACGCAGGTCGTATTTTCATAGCCTCCGCCGCCGATCAAAAACGTCATATAACGTCGCTTTACCGTGAACAACGGCGACGTCAGCGTGCCGGTTGCGCCATCCCCACCGCAATAACTATTCACCAATCCCTGACCAAGGAAACCGCTGACCTCCATTTGAAGCGGCAACGTTCCGCGCGCAGGGCCACTTCCAAAAGCTGTGCCGGTGGTATGCCAAAAACCATAATCCACACTCTCGAAATCGGCGACCACGATGTCGGGTTGTTGTGGGCTTGCTGCAACTGTGCAAAGCAACAAAGGCAAGGTGAAACTCATCATGGCAATCGGGGTTTGTCCAAGGGTCAAGAGGTCCTAAGGTGCTCTTCCATTTGCTCAAGCGAAACGCCTTTGGTTTCTGGAACCATCCAGCGGATCCAAAATAGTTGCAGGATCATCATGGCGCAAAAGAACATAAAAATAGTCGCTGGAGCGAACGCACCCACGACAGTCGGAAATGCCAAAGTCAGCGACGCGGCAAAAATCCAGTGAGTAAAACTACCCAGTGCTTGGCCTTGAGCCCGGTTTTGATTCGGGAAAATTTCCGATATGAATACCCAAATCACTGCGCCCTGGCCGATCGCATGGGCGGCGATAAATGCAAAAATGCAGGCCGGCACGATGGCATAGGTTTCACTATAAAAAGCAAATGAGCACAGTCCCAGCGAAGCTATGTAGCCGAAGGAACCGATGACTAACAAAGTGCGTCGGCCTAGGCGATCAATCAAAAGTAGGCCGACCACAGTGAAGACCAAATTAGTCACGCCGATGCCAATGGATTGCAAAAGCGCCGCTTGTTCGCCTAAGCCAGTCAATTCAAAAATTCGCGGTGCAAAATACACCACCGCGTTGATTCCTGAGAGTTGATTGAAGAACGCAATCAGGATCGCAAGTGTGATTGGGCGGTGCAGCTTGCGAGTCCAAAAACGCGGCTTGCTGGCTAGGCCAACTTCGGGCGTTTGTTCGGTTTGGGCGACCTCCAAAGCCTTACTAATCAGCTGCTCTTCACTGGCATCAGGATGCGTTTGACGTAGAACGGCAAGCGCCTCGTCGCGGGCGTTGCGATGGGTAAGCAGCCAGCGTGGACTGCGCGGGATTTTGGTGCAGCCCAACAGAAAAATCAGCGCCGGAGCAGTTTCTATTCCCAGCATCCATCTCCAGGCGTCCACGCCAACGCCGGAAATGGCGGCATTGGAAATGAATGCGACCAAGATTCCGAACACGATGTTGAATTGGAACAATCCCGTCAAACGTCCGCGCAATTCGGCTGGCGCGATTTCGGCGATGTACAGCGGGGCGGCGATGGTGGATGCGCCTACTCCCAACCCACCCAGGAAACGCGCGATCATGAAGATCGAAACGTCTGGCGCCAGCGCGGACGCCAAAGCAGAAATCAAATACAAAACTCCGATGCCGATCAAGGTTTTACGTCGCCCGTAGCGGTCGGCGGGAAAGCCGCCCAGCATGGCTCCAATTACCGTTCCCCATAGCGCCATGCTCATTGCCAAGCCGTGCATACCGTCGCTGAGGCTCCAGAGTTTTTGGATGGTTTGCTCGGCGCCGGAAATCACTGCGGTATCAAAGCCGAACAAAAACCCGGCCAGCGCCGGAGTCAATGCCCAAAGGAATAGGCGTTTATTCATGCGCACTTCCACGCCAGTTCGGCCAGCAGCAGACCGCCAAGAATTCCAGCTCGATTACCTAATCCGGGAGCGACGATGAAATCCTGGATGCGCTCGGGGCTGAGTTCGTCGGCGTTTAGGTATTGATTGAGTAGCCGCAATACGTGCTGGTGAATCAAGGGAAGTAAGTGCGGTTGTTCCATTACACCTCCGCCAAGGATGATGCGTCGCGGCGAAGTGGTCAGGATTAGATTCACCAAACTTGCAGCGATGTTTTGCGCTTGGATTTGCCATGCAATATGGTCGGCGGGCAACTTAGATGGATCCATCTGCCACCGTTCCTTCAGTGCCGGGCCGCTGGCAAGTCCTTCCAAACAGTCGCGATGAAATTTACAAACACCGGCAAAAGTATCGCCAGGTATGCGTGGAATTCGCATGTGGCCAATTTCTGGATGCAACAAACCGTGCACGATTTGATCGTTGCTCACCACTGCTCCACCGATGCCGGTTCCAACCGTCAAATAAACAAAATCACCGACGCCTTGCGCCGCACCCCAGCGCGCTTCGCCCAACGCGGAAACCCCGACGTCGGTTTCAAAACCTATTGGAAGATTAAGATGGCGCTGGATGTAGCCAACAATGTCAGTATTGCTCCATCCCGGCTTGGGCGTAGTAGTGATATGGCCATAGGTGGCCGAGGTACACCGTAAATCGAGGGGTCCGAAACTACCGATGCCGAGCGCGGTCAAACCGTCGCGATGTTGCATAAAAAAATCAACGACTGCGGCCAAGGTCTGCGCTGGATCGCGAGTATCCAAACGTACTTCAGCACGCAGGTCTTCAGGCCCTGTCCCCACTGCACAGCAGAATTTGGTTCCACCGGCTTCGACGGCTCCGAAGATGTTCATCTGTGCAATATGAAGGGTGAACTCGCTGCTCGCAACAAAGTAATCGTCAATCTGACAGTCGAAAAGGGTTTTCATCGCGGTCAACGCAGGCGACAGCTTGGATGATGGCTTTGGGATTCAGATTAGTAATCGGGCTGGCGGCGACATAATTGCGCATACGGCAACCCACCATGCTGACGGTGAGCCGCTCGGTTCCCTTAATCAGCATGAAGTCCTGAGATTTACCGACGGTAGTTAGCGCGCCATTGCCACCGGAAAAACATTCCACGTTGCTGATGGCGGTGTGGCCGCGCCCTTCGATGATGAACGGATGAATTTCCTCCAGCGGCGCTCCCGCGTTGGCAATGATTGAGCCTTGCGCAATTTGCCAATTTCGATTGAAGGTGCTATCTCCCAACTTGTGAATGCCGACGGCCACACAATCCAAATTGAAGTTTGTGAGTTGGCCATAACTCGCTGCACCTAAGCGAACGCCGCCCCAGGTGCCGAAGGTGAAAATATCGATCATCTGCGCGTTGTCAGTATGGTCGATTTCGAAACAGAAGGTCCTGCGCGCCATCACCGCGTCGATCACCGGCTTGTGATGTCCACCGTCAATTAGTCGACGGTTGGCCGGGTTGACGTGGCAGTGCAAAATGCGCGGAATGTCGTAACAGTAATCAATGCGAATGAAGGTCCCGCCCAACGGATAGCCATAACAATGCTCGATCAAAATTTGCTCGCACGGCTTATTGCGTTGCGCTGCAAAATCCATTGCCATGTATTCCCCAAAAAAAGTCAAATTCGACAAGGTGACGCCTTGCACGCTGCGCTGCTGCGACACCTGAATCGTCGGCGGATAAGCAATAATTTTTTCCGCATCACCCCCCGTTTGAGCCGGGTACCAAAACTGAATTCCGCGTACTTGTGTAGCATTTTCGACCGTCAAAAATGGCTGTGATTCATCGGTGATCGCAAACACACTACCGACGGGTTGGGGTTTGTTCGGGTGCCGCGTTCCGCGACCGACCGGGCCATGCACGCCGATCAGCGAAACGTTGGCCCGCAGAATTATTCCGCCACCAATGGGATATGGGTCTTCCACCGGCTCCACAAACGACGCCGCCCCGCGCGGGTGAGCCCAATCTATTGCCTCTGGCAGAGCGACCGTAGGTTACGCTGCAAGATGGGTGGGCAGCACTCCAAATACCTGTAGGCTTCGCTGCGCGCCGTCGAAACTGTGGGCGCAGTTTGGGCTAAGCATGGACGTGCTCTCTCTCACTAAGTCTGGGGGCCCACCTGGACGGGCCAGCACGCCCGGAAGCATCTT
>JACKQG010002724.1_pt1 | contig 22628 bp, 16 predicted proteins | sample 8237621 | NCBI WGS metagenome assembly JACKQG01 (sample SAMN15677084, study PRJNA649215) | marine metagenome | biome: marine; feature: Black Sea; material: saline water; isolation source: suspended particulate matter (SPM) from the Black Sea western gyre | collected 2013-06-09/2013-06-10 | depth... | reverse complement strand
GGGAAAACTCGATCATGGTGCCCAGCCCGGTGGTTTCGCGCCAGTGGATGGCCGCTAGAATGCCGAAGGTAATCTGGGTTCCGGAATACCAGTCGATGCACCAGTTGGAATGTTTGGCGCAGTGGCCGCCCATAAAATCGTGCATACCGGTGATGGATGCCAGCCCGGCGTGGGCCTGTCCCAGAATGTCGTAGGAGCCTCCAAACACCTTGGGACCGTAGCCGAAACCGCCGCCCCACACATAGATGAACCTGGGATTGAGTTCCTGCAGATACAGGTAGCTCTGTTTCCACTTGTCAAAGGTTCCGGGCCGGTAGCACTCGGTGAGCCCGTCGGACATCTTCACCAGCCGGTAAAAGGCATCCTTGATCTCGTCCAGGTGATAATCCATGCTAATGTGGAACTCGCTGGGATTGGCACCCAGAAAACCAAAACCGGTACCGGTCATCGGCCGGGTGTCGTGCAGCGGATAAAGATAGGCCTCGTTGAAAGGAGATGTATGCCGCATGGGATCGCCCATCCTCGGCATCTCTACCTTGATCACTTCGGCCCCCAGCTCAGCCAGGTTAGAGACGGAATGCGGCGTGAAGATATACATGGTGGTGCTCAACCAGCGGATGCCCTTGAGCGGCTCGGGTTTGGTGTGTTCATTGCCCGGATCAAAGGCGGCCCGGCAGTACTCCTCATAAGGCATCTTCATTTCTTCAAGCTCTTCCTTGCTCTTGGGGCCTGGCAGATCCTCTATCCTTGTTTCTCTCAAATCTTTTGCCATTATATCACCCCCTTGCTCTTGAGTTTTCTGACTTCGTTTTGGCCCATGCCGAGCCACTGCAGGTATTTGAGAAAGTTGTCCTTCCCTAAAGGCCTTCCGATCCACTTGACCCGGTGCGGCGTCCTGTACTGGTAAGAGTTCGGCGACGTTGCATACAGCACGGTCCCGTATTGGTCGCTGTCGATGGTGTAAACCCAGGGACGGTATTTAAAGTGTGGGAATTCACTGACCTCGTCGATGAACAGAACCGGCCCGGCCGCAATCTCATACTGAAGCAGCTTGGTCTCGGCTTCAACCCGGTTCATGTCCCGCAGCCAGCGCGTGGTCACGGTATAGGTTTTGATCAGGGCCTGGAGTGCGTTGCGGGCCCCCATCTCTTTGAGGAAGGGATCTTCGTGAATCAGTCTGCCGAACTGCAACTCATCCCGCTCAATGCACATACCGATACGGTACCAGAGCCGGTCGGTCTGACCGCCGATCATCATGTAGCCGTCCTTGCAGGGGTTCCACTCGTACTGGTTCAAATTGGGATCCCAGCCGCCGGTTCGGGCCTTGATGCTCTTGTTGAAGCCGTACCAGCCGATGTCAAAATCAAGAATGTCCATCTGGGTTTCAGCGCCGGTAACCTCGATGAACTGGCCCTCGCCGCTGAATCTATTGCGCCAGTTGATGGCTGCCAGGATGCTGCAGGCGCCCTGCTCGCCGGCGACATAGTCGGCAAACCAGACACCGGACCGCGTGGGATCGCCGCCCTTGCCCCGGGGAAGCTGGTCCTGGGGAAAGCCGGTGTTGTGCACAAAGGAATTGGCGCAGCCGCCGAAAGGCTCAAGGGTCCACTGGCCGAATTTGGAGAGTTTGTCCTTGTATGGGCCCCACGATCCGCGTACACCGATCCAGCAGTAAACCAGTTTGGGGTTGATCTCTGATAGTTGGCGATAGCCCAGACCGAGTTTGTCCATATAGCCCGGGGGATACTCTTCGATCAGTACGTCGGCGTGGGCCGCGAGCTTTTTGTATATCTCCTTGCCCTCGTCGGTTTCGATATTCAGTGTGATGGAGTACTTGTTTCTCATCTCATGGATGAAATCCAGGCCGCACTTTTCGCCGGTACCCCTGTCCTTAAGCATCAGCTCTTCTCGGCCGAAGGGCGTGAGTTTTCTCAAAGGGTCGCCTTCGGGCGGTTCGATATTGATGACCTCGGCCCCGGCTTCGGCCAGCAACGTGGAGCAAAACTTGTTGCCCATCCGGTATAACCCCATACAGAGCACCCTCAGACCCTGAAGGGCCTCGGGTTTGCCGAAGCTGTACTCGAACCTGAGGTTGTCCTCACACCACTGGCCGAACTTGGCCGCATTCCGCTTGGCATACACCTTGGCCACTTCTTCCGGCGAAGGAGGCGGCGTCACAGGCCAGGGCCTGACCTCGGGGCTCATCAGCGGAAGGGTGTCCTTCCTGCTGTTTATTTCCACATCTCTTATTTCTGCCATATTTTGACCTCCCATCCATTGGTTTTGCTTTAGACTAGATCCAAACTCCTCCTTGCCGCAGCACAAGCGCAATTGTCTTTCTTTACAATATCAGTTCGACAATCGTTTGCTGGGAGGAGGCGGTCTTTCTTGTGGTATCTCACCTCCTTTCTGGTAATGTAAGCGGTTGTTGCCGGATTAAGCAAAATAATCCGTTAACAGCAGAGAAACAAAACGCTTTTGGACAATTGGATAAAATTACATATACAAGATTCCTGCCAGGAATCAAAAAAATGCGAAAATTTAAACTTCCGCGGCTGATTCAGTTTAAATTCCAACTGGTTATAATGGTTTAAAAAAATAAAATGTTGCCGGTGCCGGTAAGCGCCGCTTCCGGTGAGATTATGATTGGTGTACGGAATCGGACTCCAATTTTGCAGGCAAATCTAACAGCGGGATCTATACGGGAACTTTAGGGCTGTACAAAAAAGGACCCTAATTGTTCATATTTCATACAGAATGGGTCCCTTTTTCAAGGCTGTAACGGCGGATTTTGCTGTAAAGGGTGCTGCGGCTTATTTCCAGACGCCGGGAAGCTTCATGTTTATTCCAATTGGATTCCTGAAGCGCTCCCAGAATCAGCCGCCGCTCATTTTCAACCAGGGAGGTAACGGAAGGTTCAGGTGCAGATTGCTTGAGGAATTGAGGCAGGTGCCTTCTTTCAATGACCTGACCCTGGACCAGGATTACCGCATGGCTCACAGCGTTTCCCAACTGGCGGACATTGCCGGGCCAGTCGTGATCCATCAGGGCTTGCATCGCATCCGGTGAAAATGGTTGCAGAGTATGGGGATATCTTCTTTGCGGTCGCGCAAGGGCGGAAGTTCGATGGTAATGACGTTTAGGCGGTAATAGAGATCATCTCTGAATCGGCTCGTTTCCACTTCCCGGTAAAGGTCCCGGTTGGTTGCCGCCAGTACCCGAACATCGATCTCTATGGTTTCTTCCCCGCCGACCCGTTCGAAGCAGTGATCCTGGAGAAACCTGAGCAGCAAAACCTGGGTGGCCGGAGAAGTGTCACCAATCTCATCTAAAAACAGGATGCCCCCTTGAGCGCGCTCAATGCGACCGATTTTGCGCTTGATGGCGCCCGTAAAAGCGCCTTTTTCGTGGCCAAAAAGCTCGCTTTCAAGGAGGGTCGGCGAGTAGGCCGAGCAGTTGGCTACCACAAAAGGCCCATTTTTGCGATGGCTCTGCCGGTGGATGGCCTGGGCGACCAACTCTTTGCCCGTACCGTTTTCACCAGTGATTAAGACGGTGGCATCGGAGCTTGCAACCAGATCGATCAGTTCGTAAATTTTCTGCATCGCGTTACTCCGGCCGATAATTTTTCCATGCGAAGTCTGTTCGGTTACCCTTTGCTGAAGCAGATTGATTTCACTTTCGTGAATAATGAGATGTCGAATATGTCCGGCGACCTGACTGAATAAGGTTAAAAAAAATTGCATATCCTCTCGAGAATCCTCACGAGCAAACGGTGACCCCAGCACAAAGTAGCCAATGCACTGTTGTGGTGACGAGATTGGCAGACCGAACCAGCTTTGATAACTTTCTGAGATTCGGCTTAAAAAATGAGGAGTGTTATTGCTGTACTCTGAACCAATGATGTGAGGCTCCCTGATATTTTGCAGGTACTGGATAAAGCTGGAAACATTCCGTGGCAGATCAAGTTTCTGCTTCATGCGGTGCAGAGATTCTACAACGCTTGAATTGCAGCCTTCCAAATCCAGAAAATTTTGGTTTCCGGCCTCCAAAAGAAAAAATAGGAATTCTGAGTCGGAAAAGATTTGCTGACCGATTTGGTGAATAAAGTCAACCAATTCTATGAGAGTATTTTTAGCGTTCACCTGCCGTGAAGTTTCAAAAAGCGTCTCCAGTTGATGCTGGGTTCTCTGCAACTCCTTGGAGCGGAAGGCCAAAGCTTGCTCCATTTTCCGCTTTTCGGTGACATCTCGTTCTAACCGGACTATCGAACTGATCTCCCCCTGAGCATCGAGGATCGGGTAAGCGGAAATTTCCAGCATCCGATCCGTTCCCGCGGCATCCGGATAATTTTTATCCAGCAGGACCGGACGCTTCGTTCGGAGGGCTTCTTCCAGCGGGCACCGCATCCCGGCCTCCTTACAGGGAATGGGGCTGTTTAAAATAATTTCATGGCAAAATTTCCCCACTGCATTGGGAGGTTTGAGACCTAAGCGGGCATGAAAGGCGTTGTTGGCCTGGATAATCCGGAATGTTTTAGCGTCAGCGAGAATAAGGTTTTCCGAAATGCTGTTAATGATGCTGTCGTTGAGTTCTTTTGATGCCCACAATTGTTTTTCGAGGGTTTTGCGCTCGGTAATATCTCTGATATACTCGACCGCCTGAATGGTTACCCCCCGGCGGTCCATGATTGGACAGGAATGTACCTCGAAAATGCGTTTGCTTCCGTCGGGTGTGGGAATGTGTTTTTCCTTCATCCACGGTGTGCCGGTATCAAAGACCTCTTTAACATGACATTCCGGGCACATCGTCGTACGCTGATAAAAAACCCTATAGCAATATTTGCCGATAAGCTGTTCGGCAGAAAGTTTAAAAAGAGTCATCAGGGCCTGGTTCACTTTGAGAATTCGAAAATCACGATTGTAAATGGCAAAAGGATCGGCAACGCTGTTGAAAACCCTGTCGAGGAATTTCTCATTATAATCGGTCATATCCGCCTCATGCCTGTCGTTTTGATCATATATGGGTCGTATTTGAAACGTCTAATTTTAAACATAATACCATAGATAGAATTTGACTGTCAAGAGAAAGCGTTATTCCAAATCATGAAACTCTTTGTGAAAATATAGCATATTTTAAGAGTCGTAAATTAAACAATATTAAAGCCAAGGCTCTATATGATCAGGACAACTGCGGACACTGTTGCAAAATTACCATATTGTCCATAGGATTCATTGCAAAATTGAAATGATGGAAAAAGTCCTAACTTTGCAGTTGCTCTGCTCCAACTTGATATTTTTTATTTATTTCATATAGTTAATCGTGCGGATTCCTCATTTTTTCAAGATGGCATCATAATTGCTTTTTCAAGTATTTACTGTGTTGATCGATTGCAGTTAGACCACCCACTATCCTCTGTGAGCCCGGAAACCTTATCGTCCGACAACTGTACGTGGTCTTAAAAAAATACACGAACAAGACCCTTGCCGCCGGTAATATTCTTTGTGATTACCAAAAAGAATAAAGTTAGGGGAGAGAAGAACCAACATGCTGTCAGTAATTGAAAGGAGGTGATTTTATGTTGGATCCAAGCATCTATCCGAAGATTGATTTAAACACATATCAAAAAGAGACAAAACTAAAAGACGGCACCAAGATGCTTCTGCGTCCTATGGTTCCGGAAGATGAAGATGCCTTGTATGAGTTTTTCAAAGGGGTTTCCAGAGACGATGCGCGCTATTTGCGTGATGATGTTGGCAACCGACTAGTCGTTGAAAAATGGGCGAAAAACCTTGACTACCAAAAGACACTACCCCTTTTGGCGCTAAAAGATGACGCCATTATTGCCGATGCTACGATTAATCGCCGCCGCTCCGGCTGGAAATGGCATCTGGGAACCGTGCGGATTTATGTACGTGAAGACTACCGGGGTGCCGGTCTGGGGCATCTGATGATTAAAGAGATCGCCGATATCGCCTACAATCTCGGGATCGAAAAACTCATTGCCGAGATTCCCGACACCAGTACTGACGCCATCAATGCCTTTACCAGAGCAGGTTTCTATCGTGCTGCCGTGATTGCGAACATGGTCAAAGACAGGGACAACCAGCCTGTCGATGTTGTGGTAATGATGAAAGACGTTAGGCCGGCGCATGATGATGCCTATGACTATGACTTCTAACGCCGGCCTAAACCGTATGCGGACCGGAAAACAAAGGGTCTTCAGCTCCCCTAACTAAATTTTTATCTTGGAAATCTGGACCTTATATTTTCGCGGTTCTAAGAAACGTTTTTGCCAAAAGATCCCACCCGAGCTGCGGGAAATTACCGAACACATCACTGATCGACCGGCCGCCCGTGGCCGCCAGACGTTCATATTCCGGTCCCATCAGGCTCAACAGCTTCCGGCTCTCGTGTTCTATCCACTGCATGCTCTCTTTGCCGTAGTAGAGACCTTTCAGATTTTTTTTGGGCATGTCGGGCTCCAGAATATAAAGCCACCCCTCATGGTAAGGATCCTCATGGGGTATCCCGGGATACTCTTGGACCTTTTGATTTACGGCGAGCACCGTACCGGTCACCGGAGAGAGTGAGGCGGCTTTATGATCGTCACGACCGAACGTTAATCCGACCTGATCTTTTTTCAAAGTCGCACCCAAAGGCGGCAGGGCCAGAAATTGGGATGCACCGAACAGCTTGACCATAAAGTCATCAAATCCAACCTTGACGCGTCCCCCATGATCGAAACGGACCCAGCAATGTCCCAGGTGATAATAATAACCTTTGGCCATTTTATAACCGGATGCTAAAACGTAGTCGGGCGGATCGCCAAGTTTTCCGATATCAAATTCGTCTAACATCTGGTCAAAAGCACAATGATAGCATTCATAATTCATCGGACAGATTTTGGGAGCATCAATACGTCCTGTTAAGGCATGGCGACATGGCCGTTCCGGGCCATGATAGTGTTTCTTTAAATGATCGACCCATCCAGGTTCCTTCAATTCGATCTCGGCATGATCCCTGGGGCTCATGGCGCGCTGCATTCCAGCATCGAAGGGACAATTGTAGCAATCAAAAGCATTATCGCATAATCGAAAATTGACAACCCCGGCCTTCATCCAAATACATTCATCCTCCTCCACCTGAAACCCGACAAGGCGTTTCTTCCCTCTTTTTTTATGCATGTATTCTTTTGCTTTCATTTTCACAACCTCCTAAATCTTTACCCGGCTAGCCTTTAAAGTAACCTGATAGTTCAGGCGTTGAGCCGGAATTCCTATTGAACTTAAACTTCCATTTGTGGAAGATGAAGCTTCGATTATATTTATTTCCGATAAGCTCAGTGTTGTCCTTTTTAATTGCAATCTGAATGCCAACTATTATCAGACAGATTGTTATTAATCTATCCATCTGATATCATTAAATTATAGCTCAACTTTCTTGTCGAAATTGAAAAACGGCGTTTTGAAGGGAGGAATAGATGTGATTAAATTAGCTACGCATGGAAGAGATATGAGAAAAGATGTTATAAATAAATATGTAAAAACAACTAATTATAACACTGTAGCCTTTAATGCAGTCGCCGTAGCAATTGGTTACACTATATCATTAAATTATTTGAACCACATACTTTCAACTTTAATAATGATTATGAAGTTCCCTGCAAATCTTGTCCTTTAGGATGGGTTTTGCGGGGAAGAAAACCGGTCAAAACAACATTTTGAAATAAACACTCAGTGCTAGAATCGGCTCTTGGACTTGGCATGATGATCTGCCTAAGTTTTTTGAAAAGTTAAAGCGTTATAGATACTTAACTAAAAATTAACGTTGACAAAAAAATCTGAGTGTGGTTTTTAAATTGACAAAATTACATAATAATAATTTAATATATTTACAATTAATCGTTGAGTATTTGATATGACAAATCACCTTTGCCCGGTTAAGAAACTATTTAACACAATATCAGAAATTCCGCCCGGACAAATCACCCAATCTCTATGCAGAAAGCAAATCGGAAGGCTGTTAGAGCTTTTGGACGATATCTGCAATGGCAAGGGGAGGACTAACCACCTTGCGGTCATGGACAATCTAGCCGAGTCCCTGGTGAAAGACGGTGCTGATAAAGTCTGTATGGATTTAGGCCGTATAGTTGCCTCTGCTCTGGATAAAGACAGAGACGTCTTCCTTAGTCACATAGAAGCCCATTATTGTCCCACCGGAGACTGTGTTACCCTTTCCGCTGCTGCATGCCAGCTGGCGTGTCCAGCCAGTGTCGATGCACCGACCTATGTGGCCCTTGTGGGGATGGGACGATATAAAGAAGCCCTGGAAGTGCTGCGAGAGGATCTTCCGTTGCCCGGGACGCTCAGCCGAATCTGCGTCCACCCTTGCGAGAAGGCTTGCCGGCGGGGAATAGTGGATAAGCCCATCGCCATCTGCCAGCTCAAACGTGTTGCCTTTGACAAGGCCTGCGAGGAAGGATTGATCGCGCCCCCAAAGGCCCCCCATCGATTTGAAGAGAAAATCGCAGTCATCGGCAGCGGTCCGGCAGGTCTTTCCACGGGCTACTTTTTGGCCAAAAAGGGCTACAGACCAACAATTTTTGAATCCATGTCCGAACCCGGCGGTATGCTCCGGTGGTGGATACCCGCTTACAGGCTGCCCCGTGACATATTAGAGCTGGAAATTGACTATATTAAGGCAATGGGCGTTGATATTCATACAGGGGTTGCTTTTGGAAGAGATATCTCTCTGGAATCTCTAAAAAAACAAGGCTTTCAGGCGATTTTTCTGGGGATTGGCGCTCATAGACCCATGCGTCTTGCCATTCAGGGAGAAAAAGATTTTTCCGGAGTCGAGGACTGTCTAACTTTTCTCTATAAAGCCCGCCAGGGAACAGCAAAGGTGGGCAAAAGGGTAATGATCATAGGAGGAGGTAATGCCGCGGTTGACTGCGCACGTACCGCCCTCAGGTTGAACACTGAAGAAGTTCACTTGGTGTACCGGCGAACCAAGCGGGAAATGCCTGCCCGCCCAAAAGAAATTCAGGCTCTGGAGGAAGAGGGAGCAATTTTGGACTTTCTATTGTCTCCGATTCGCATCCATGGTGAAAATGGAAAGGTGGCCGGACTTGAGTGCATTCGAAACGGACTGAGTAAGCCCGATGCAACCGGTCGAAGACGTCCTCTTCCTTTGGAAGGGACAGAACATATCGTTCCGGCAGATACCATCATATGCGCCATTGGGCAGGAAGTGGATACTCAAAGTCTGAGACTGGTCAACCGTTTGGAATTAACGAGAAGAAACCTGATCACCGTCGATCCGGTCACCATGGAGACTTCTATCCCCGGAGTTTTTGCCGGCGGAGATGTGGTCACCGGACCCGCCACTGTTATAGAAGCCGTTGCTTCCGGCAAAAAAGCTGCAGAAGCCATCCACCGTTCTTTGAGAGGAGAAACTTATCCTAAATTTACACTGATACCGGTCCGACGTCAGCAAGTCCGGGTCATTGAAATTTCATCTCATGAAAAATCATTTCCCTCCAGGCCTGTCACCTCCATGGTAGATCTTGAAACCAGAGAGGGAAGTTTTCAAGAAGTGGAACTTGGTATGTCTGTTAACAGCGCGATTCAGGAAGCAAAAAGGTGTCTGCGCTGTGATATTTGCATTAGCTGCGGACGGTGTATCGAGGTATGCCGGGACCAGATGGGGTTGGATGCTATACACCTTTCTTATGTGGACAGAAACGCCACTGAGGAGACGGATTTCCATCGTCCTGCCGGTTATTGTATCGGCTGTGGCGCCTGTGCCCTTAACTGCCCCACGGCAGCCATCAATATGCAAGACAAAGATGGGATGAGAACACTTCGCATGTGCGGCACAGAGATGGCGCGGCATCGACTGATCACATGTACTTCCTGCGGCAGCTCATTTGTCTCCCAAAAACAACTGGATTTTGTCCTGAAACGTTTGGATGGCAATCAAAAGACCAAATATTCGGGTCACGTCTGTCCGGTTTGTGCCAGAAAGATCAAGGCAGAAAACCTCATTGGTGGTTTTTTTGTTTGCTGATTCCTACTATGATCCTAAAAATATTGGATTGGGTGCCTTTTTCGCACCTCTGAATTTCAAGGGAGCTGTTCCGGTTTCGTTCTATGTGAACCAGAAAGGGCGTTAGATGGAAAGGGAGAAAATAAATAAAATAGTGACTAAACACCGGCATGAAAAGGCCGCTATCCTTGCGATTCTTCATGAGATTCAGGAAGAAGACAAGCAATTGGAGACGGAATCACTCAATTATATCGCACAACTGTTGAAGGTGCCGGTTGCCAATGTTTATGGACTGGCTACATTTTACAGTGCCTTTAGCCTTTGGAAAAAAGGTGATACGGAGATTAGGGTCTGTGACGGTATTTCCTGCCATATCAAGGGGTCAGATAAAATTATAGGAGCCTTGAAGTCCCATTTAAATGTCGAAATTGGTGAGACGACCTGGGATAAAAAGTTCTCTTTGGAGAAAGTTAACTGTTTGGGACTCTGCGCTATAGCGCCCAATGCCTCTTTCAACGGGGAGGCCCACTCTCAACTCAATATAGAGAAGATCCTTGAAATTCTTAAGGAAAGGATAAAGGATTCAGAATGAAGATTCAAAATATTTGGGACTTGAATAAATTAGAGGAAATGGGCATCCGATCTCTAACCCCCAAAAGACCCAAAATCAGTATAGGGACATCTACCTGCGGCTTGGCCCTTGGCGCAGATGATATATTTGAAGGGATGAGCCGAGAAAAGGAAAGACAGGCCTTGAAGATGTCCATATGCCGGACGGGTTGTTCAGGGTTCTGTGATCTGGAACCCATGGCCATTGTCAGGATGCCCGGCAAGCCACCGCTTCTCTATACTCAAATGACCGTTAAAAAGGTCAAACAGATGATGCTGGATATCAGACGAAAAAAGATTACCAAGGAAGGATTGCTTTGCAAAATCGGAGCCCCGACCTTACCCGGTCGACCGGATCCCCTCTTGAATGAGGTTCCCGACTATCAAGAAGCATCTCCTTTTAAGGATCAGCACCGGCTGCTTCTGGGAAATTGCGGTGTCATAGACCCTCTGAGTGTGCCGGAATATGTGGCGATGGGAGGATATTCCGCGTTGTATAAAGCGCTCTATCATATGAGTCCAGAGGAGGTGTTGGAGGAGGTCATTCGATCCGGACTAAGGGGTAGAGGCGGAGCCTGGTTCCCCACCGGCATCAAATGGGATATGGCACGGAAAGCTACAGGTGAAGAGAAATTTGTTATATGTAATGCTGATGAAGGAGACCCCGGCGCCTATAAAGATAGAACGATTATGGAGGGAAATCCGTTCAAGCTGTTTGAGGGAATAGTTCTGGCCGGATATGCCATTGGCAGTCATCTGGGGATCATTTATCTGCGTGAGGAATACCCCCATACCTATCAGTTCCTGAACAAGGCTATCGATATTGCAAAACGCTACGGTCTTTTAGGGAGAAACGTTTTAGGGTCTAAATTCAACTTCACCTTAAAAGTCATTCGAGGGGGCGGATCATACGTATGCGGTGAAGAAACCGCCCTTATGGATTCCCTCGAAGGGGAAGTGGGCGACCCTCGGCTGAGGCCGCCATTTCCCATTGAAAGGGGCTTGTGGGAGCAACCGACCATCGTAAATAATGTGGAAACTTTGGCGAATATTCCCCTCATAATAGAGCATGGCGGTGAATGGTATGCCGGCATCGGCACAGAAAAGGCCAAGGGGACAAAGATTTTTTCCGTAATCGGTAAAGTAAAACAGCCCGGTCTGTATGAGGTCCCTTTGGGAACAAACTTAGAGGATGTAATATTCAAAATGGCCGGCGGTCCTTTGAATGGAGGCCAAATAAAAGCGGTACAAGTGGGCAGTCCTTTTGGCAGTTTTTTGACCAGGGAAAAACTGGACATATCACTTGATCCCGAGACGTTGAGAAATATAGGTTCGATGATTGGTTCGGGCGTAATTGTTGTCCTCGATCAGGAGACATGTCTTGTGGATATTCTCCTTCATACACTCTCATTTTTCGTGGAGGAATCCTGTGGCAAATGCGCCCCCTGTCGAGAGGGCGTTTTCCGAATGAAAGAGATAATGACGGCCATATACGAAGGGCGCTCAACAATGAAAGATCTAACCGATTTGAAAGATTTAGGAGAAATGATAAAGGACTTCGCCTTATGCGCACTTGGAGGAGGCGCCCCATTGATCATTCTAAACGGCATAAAAGACTTCAGAAAGGAATTTGAGGCACATATCACTACCGGGAAATGCCCTTGGTCCTCTTGATGCTTTCAATTCCTCCCTGTCAAACTGCAAAGACTCTTTACCTGTAAGTTTAGGTTCTATGCCGGTTCATGATTCGGAGCTGCAGCGCGACAATAGATTGCATCCTTTTTTAAGCCGGTTCAGGTAAAATGTATTTAAACAGGAGAAGATACAGCCATGATCACCCTGGAAATAGACGGGAAAAAAGTTGAAGCTGAGGATGGTACTACCATTTTGAATGCCGCTCAGCAAGTGGGCATTCAAATTCCCTATTTCTGTTATCACAAGGATATGGAACCTTATGGAGGATGTCGTTTGTGCATGGTAGAGGTTACTGTGAATGGTTTCACCCGGCTGCAACCATCATGCGCTTATCCCGCAAAGAACAATATTATAGTCAAAACCAACACGGAGCGGTTGATCAAAGGCAGGAAACTCATCGCCGAGCTGCTGCTTGCCCGTTGTCCGAATATCGACTCCGTGATAAACCTCGCAGGTTCTCTTGGCGTCAAAAAAACCCGTTTTAGTCTGATGAACAGCGATTGCGTTCTTTGTGGCCTCTGCGTGAGAGTCTGCCGGAATGTGGCTAAAGTGGGGGCCATAGATTTTGTAGGCCGGGGAAGAAATCGCCGCACGGCAACACCTTTCGACATGCCGTCAGAGGATTGCATCGGATGCGGCTCTTGTGCTTATGTATGTCCTACCGGCGCAATGAAAATGGAATACGAAAATGTTTTGAGATGGAGAAAGCTTCCCGGCCCGCTTCGAAAATGCCGGTACATGCGTATGGGCTTCATTTCCTATAAAGTATGTGCCAATGATTTCCAGTGCTGGAATTGTGAAGTAGACCAGAGGATGGAGGATCTTAGCACAAGCCATCCTGTTTTTATGTTGAAAGAGGCCAGAGCAAAAGAGAGAGAAAGGTTCGGCGGATTCGAGATGCTTTCCGACCGTTTCTATGATGAGGGGCATATCTGGGTAAAGCGCATCAATGGAACAGTCAGAATGGGAATTGATGACTTTACTCGTCAAATCGTCGGTCTGATAAATGATATAAAACTCCCATCCGTTAATTCTTTTATCAGTCAGGGAGACCCTCTTTGTATAATATCCGCAAACGAAAAGACCCTCCATCTGTATGCACCCCTGGAAGGTAAAATCGTTGATATCAATCCCGATGTCATTGACAATCCTTCGCTTGTCAGTGTGGCACCCCATGGAAGGGGATGGATACTAATGGTGGAACCATCGGATATAGTTCAGGCATCAAAAGAACTCCTTTCAGGTCGATCAGCAACAGAATGGCTGACGCATGAATCCCACAAATTTCATGAGTTAATCCTGAAAGAGGCGCAAATAAAACTCTCGCCGGAAAGGCTCTTACCCCAAGATTTTCCTAGAATCCTGGAACAAGATGTCTGGAACAAAATTGACAAGACCTTCTTTATGGTGAGACAAAAAAGAAGGGTAAAGCTGTATAGTGTCGGCCACACCGATCCAGATCCCCAAAAAGTTACCTAGAGCAGCCGGCGAATGTATATCATAATGAAATATAGATATTTTCTATGAAACACCTTTGGGAAGGGGTGTTTCATGGAAAATATTCGGGTTGGTATGTTGCTTATTGGAGGCTTATAAGGTAATATCAGCGGCGTACATTGAGTACGCTTCACCGCAAACCCTTGTGTCCCGCCTTGGCCGGGACTTGACGAAAAAATTGCTCATTTCTGAACTGGACACGCTGTTGTGCCTCCACGATTCGTGGACGGGCGGTAGCTATAAATTTTGAGTTGAACATGAACATCGGTCCGTATACCTTTGAAGAGTTCCTCGATCTGGTTGCGTCCTTTCATGGGAATGCAGCTCCCGGCGTGGTGATCGGGGGCATTATGGTCGAAGCGGCCCGCGACCGCCTGCCGGAGCGAATTCTATTTGACGCGCTTGCGGAAACCCGGGCCTGCCTGCCCGATGCCGTCCAGCTTCTCACCCCCTGCACCATCGGAAACGGCTGGCTTAAGGTCATCGACCTGGGCCGTTTCGCCTTGAGCCTCTATGACAAATACACCGGGGATGGGGTGCGGGTTTTTTTGGATCCCGCCCGCGTAAAGGACTGGCCGGAAATCAATAACTGGTACCTAAAGCTGAAGCCTAAACGAGAACAGGATAAGGACTTGCTGCTTGACCAGATCAAGGCGGCCGGTCGGAATCTTCTGGGATTGCACGCCGTTAAACTCAGGCCGCAATTTTTAGACAAACGCAGGCGGGGAAAGGTGGCTCTCTGCCCCCTGTGCCGGGAGGGATATCCGGCCCAGGATGGCGGTATTTGCAAGGCCTGTCAGGGCGAAGCTCCGTTTCTGGATCCGGAGGAGCTTGGGGCAGCGGCTGAAACTTGTGTGCCGTCGCTTCATGCCGTGTCTCTGGACCAGGCACCGGGACGAAAGGTCTTGCATGACATCACCCAAATAATCCCTGGAGAAAGTAAGGGAGCTGCCTTCAAAAAAGGCCAGATCATAACCGTGGGAGACCTGTGCCGGCTGCAGCAGATGGGCCGGCAACATTTGTACCTCGAGCAGGATAACAAACCCGGCCCCGATTGGATTCATGAAGACGAAGCGGCGGCGGCCTTTGCCGAGGCTATGGCAGGGGAAGGGGTCGTTTTCGTTATGCCGCCCCATGAAGGTAAACTCAATCTGTCGGCCGTTAATGATGGACTTTTCACGGTTGAAAAGTCCCGTCTTCGGGCCTTCAATCTGGTGCCCGGAGTCATGTGCGCCAGCCGTCACGGCAATACTTTGGTGATGCAGGGTCGGGTAGTGGCCGGCACCCGGGCCATTCCCCTCTTTTTGCCGAAAAGTGACTTTCATAAAGCCATGGCTGTCCTGGCTGACGACCCATTATTTCGGGTTTTACCGGTTAAACCGGCCCGCGTGGGCATTCTGGTTACCGGCAACGAGATATTTCTCGGACTGGTTGAGGACCGCTTCATTCCCATCATCCGCAACAAAGTGGAAAAATTCGGCTGTGAGGTGGTCAAATCTCTGATCGTGCCGGATGACCGGCAAGCTATCAGCGAAGGTGTTAAAGAACTTCTGGCAGCCGGAGCCGAACTTTTGGTGACAACCGCCGGGCTCTCGGTGGACCCCGACGACCTAACCCGCTTGGGCCTTATAGACGCCGGGGCCACGGATATTCTCTACGGCGCTCCCATTCTTCCGGGCGCTATGACGTTATTGGGCCGGATCGAATCGGCCCGGATTATCGGGGTCCCGGCCTGCGCCCTCTATTTCAAGCGCACCAGCTTTGATCTTTTATTGCCCCGCCTTTTGGCGGGTTTGCCCATTAACCGCAGGGATTTGGCCGATCTTGCCCACGGGGCCATATGCCTGGAGTGCCAAACGTGCTTTTTCCCCAAATGCCCTTTTGGGCGCTAAACCGAATTAAAAATTTTTCCGTCTACAAAAGAAAGACTTGATGCCGTCGGAAGTGATGATATATTATTTGGTTTTAAAGACTTTAACAGTGTGCCGCCCAGGGCTGGAGACGGCTTCCGGAGATAGGGATAGGATTTTAGTTTTTCGGCAATCAGCGGCATAGCCGCTTTTCATAAAATAAAAGAGTGATCAGGACTTTGGGGAGGAAGAAAAGATGTCTGATTCTAACACAAAAAGAGTTTTCAGCGTCTGTGCCACGTGCAGCGTACGGTGCCCTATTGAAGTAGAAGTGGAAAACGGTGCCATCAAGCACATTTGGGGCAACCCCTACCTGATGGGTGGACGAAACCTTTGCCCGAGAGGAACGGCTCAAAAAGCGACACAGACCGATACGGAACGCGTCCAGTACCCGATGATCCGAGATGGTGAACGGGGTTCGGGGAGGTGGAGAAAAGCCAGTTGGGATGAGGCGTTAGACTATGTTGCCAACAAACTCAAAAAGGTAACGGACACGTACGGCGGAGAAAGTGTCGTCCTGGGCGACAGGGGGGGACCCTTTAATGATTTACACAAGGCTTTTATCAAGGCGCTTGGATCGCCCAATTACTTCAACCAGCACGCCACCTGCTCCAACAGTGTCCACAACGCCCACAATGGAATGGCCGGTCAGAGGCGGAACACGGTCACCTATGACTGGAAGCATTGCAAATACACCATCCTTTATTCAAGGAACATCCTTGAATCCATCGGCACCAAAGAAGCAAAGGACTTCATTGACGCCCTGGAAAGAGGCATGAAGTTCACGTATACGGACGTCCGCTGGACCTATACGGCCGCCAAAGCCGACCGCTTTTTTATCCTGCGCCCCGGGACCGAATACGCCTTAAACCTCGCCCTGATCAACGTCATTGTGAAAGAAAAGCTGTATGACGCTGAATTTGTCAATGACTGGGTTTTAGGAATGAAAGCACTGGTCGCTTTCGTAGCGCCCTATACTCCGGAGTGGGCCGAGAAAGAAACCGGTGTTTCAGCCAAAGAGATAATTACGATGGCGCATGAACTGGCTGATGCCAAGCCCTCCGTCATACTGCATCAGGGATGGATGACGGCTCGAAGTGCTGATGACTATTATTTCCGACGCTCCATCTACATTCTTTACGGTCTCTTAGGAGCTTACGAGGCACCCGGAGGTCTGCTTTTCAATAAAAATGAGACGCATTGCGGTTTCAAGCCGCTAAGGAAGTTCGTGAATCTGCCTCCCAAAGTGGAAAAGAAGCGTTTCGACGGCATCGGATGGAAGTATAAACATCTTTCGCCTGATTACGGGCTGGGGCAGATGCTGCCTTATGCCATATTAAATGAAGATCCGTATCCGGTCAAAGCCTTTATCTGCTACCGATTCGATCCGCTCTCTTCATTTCCCGATCCGGAGGCGTTCAAGGCCGCTCTTATGAAATTGGATCTGCTGGTCTCGGTTGATATCAATTACAGCCATATCGGGTGGATTTCGGATGTGATCCTACCCGAGGCCATGTATCTCGAAAGGACAGATCCGGTGATCGTCAAGGGCGGGCCGAAGCCGGCCCTGTGGATCCGGAACCAGGCCGTCGAACCGAAATATGACAGTAAACCCAAATGGTGGATCATCAAGCAGCTTGCCGAGCGGCTGGGAATCGGCCAGTACTTTCCCTATGATACGATCGAGGAACTGATCGCCTGGCAGCTCGAGGATATGGGGTTCAAGCTGGCGGACTTCGACGAAAAAGGATACGTGGAACTAACTCCAAAACAGATCCTTTTCGACCGCAAGACAGCTATGGACTTCAAAACGCCCTCCAAGAAACTCGAATTCGTTTCCAGCATTCTGGAGGAGAACGGCATCTCCTCCTTTCCTCCATATATCAGCCCGAAGTCCCCTCCTGAGGGCCGCTACACGCTGATTACCGGCAAAATCGCGGTTCATACACAGGGGACCACCCTCAACAACATCTATCTGAACGAGATCCAATCCGAGAACCGGTTGTGGATGAACACCGGCGAGGCTAAGAAACTCGGAATCGAGGACGGCGATCTTGTGGAGGTTTCCTGCGACGGTGTCTCCGAGAAAGTGCGAGCGGCTGTAACCGATTACATTCACCCGGAGGTAGTTTACACGCTGCATGGATACGGCTGTGAGATTCCGCTTCAAACCAGGGCCTATAAGAAGGGCATGAGAGACAACATTTTCATGAAGGGGCTGCTGAAAGTGGCCGTCGGGGGTAACTGTCCGACTGCGGATTGTGTGGTGACTGTGAGAAAAGTTTAAGGCGAGAGCAGAAAGGAGCGATCCTATGAGCAGCTACTATTTATATCAGGATAAGAAAAGGTGTATTGGATGCAACGCCTGTGAAGTGCACTGCAAGACCAAAAACGACCTGCCGGTCGGCCCGGCCTTCTGTATGATCATCCCCGTAGGTCCGAAGCTGATCGGCGGCATTCCCAGAATCAATTTCGTATTCATGCCCTGCTTTCACTGCGAGACACCCTGGTGCGTTTCGGCATGTCCTACCGGTGCCATGCAAAAGCGGGTAAAAGATGGGATCGTATTCGTCGATTCTACTCTGTGCGTCGGCTGTAAATCCTGCATCACGGCCTGCCCCTGGGGCGCACCTCAATGGAATCCGGAGACCGGCAAGGTATTCAAGTGCGACTACTGCAAAGATAGAATCGATGAAGGACTTGAACCGGCTTGTGTGACAGGATGCACGACCGCTGCGCTCAAATGGGTGTCGCCGGCAGAATCTACGCGCATAAGGCGTGAGTTCTTTGCGAAAGCGCTTACCGAAGCCAAATCCTTTCCGTAAGCAAGACGCATCACAGCACACGTAATTTAGGAAACGTTTCGAGAGGCGGTACGTTTTTTTAATTGCCACCAAGTGCTCTAAGGTTCACCCTGTTAAATAGTTCTAAATTTGGCTTACTAAACGATATTCGATAATACTTTTTAACAAAAATCGACCCCGATTTTTTAAAAATTTAACAGGGCAGGCGAAGAAAGAATAATAAAAAAATCTTTTGTGTCTTTTGTGTCTTTATGTTTTTGTGTCAAATGAACGTCTCAATCTCGTGAAAAATCCGGGTTAGGGGGGTGTCGTGAAGCGGTTGCCATGCCTATAAGGTGACGTCATGAACGCTCAAACTGGACAGGCCGAAGAGCAAACACCATCGTGGATTGGTGATCTTTGGGGCGGACTGGCTGCTATGCTGGTGGCGCTGCCTTCCTCCATCGCCTTCGGGGTCCTTGTCTACACGGCCCTGGGGCCCGAGTATGCGGGGCAGGGGGCTTTGGCCGGGATCCTCGGCGCGGCCGCACTCGGCCTCGTTGCACCGCTCATCGGACGGACGGGTGGATTGATAACGGCTCGTAACTGATTTGAATCAAAGGGGGTACAGGATGACTGTTAAAATTATAAGTAAACGCGCGTTCCAAATGGATGAGAAGAAATTAGTGGTTCCGCTTCTAACGGAATTACGCTCCCGTTCAAAAGGACAACCCGGCCATATTTCCCGCGAGACATTAAGAAGCCTTGATAATCCCGGAGAATACCTGGTCATAAGCGAATGGGAGACGGCTGAAGACTGGAAGAAATGGAGGAGCAACCGGGAAATAAGGGATATTCAGGGCAAGATAGATTCTCTGATCGGAGAAAAAACCATTTGGGAAGTCTTTGAGCCCGAGAGTTTTTAAAGGACAGCACCTTTAAGTTTTGCGAACCTTTTGTTTCAAGGTATTGTAGAAGGTTTCCAGCACCTTGGTGCGCGCATATTCCTTGGAGTCGGCCTCCACCAGCGTCCAGGGGGCGTATTCCGTGCTGGTGCGTTCGATCAGCTCGTTGACGGCTTTTTCATAGAGGTCCCATTTTTCGCGGTTGCGCCAGTCCTCTTCGGTGATCTTGAAGTGTTTCCAGGGGGTCTTCTGGCGCTCTTCAAAACGCCGCAACTGCTCTTCAGAGCTGATATGAAGGAAGAACTTGTTCAACGCGTAGCCGTGTTCGGCAAGCTGTTCTTCAAAATCGTTTATCTCAGCGTAAGCCCGGGCCCATTCCTCTTCGCGGGCATATCCTTCCACCCGCTCCACCATCACCCGGCCATACCAGCTGCGGTCAAAAATGGTGATGTGGCCCTGGTCGGGAAGGTGGCGCCAGAAACGCCAGAGGTATTGGTGCGCCCGCTCCTCATCCGTAGGGGCTGCGATGGGGACAACGCGGTAGTCCCGGGAATCCAGGGCCCCGGTGATCCGGCGGATGGCCCCTCCCTTTCCGCCCGCATCCCATCCCTCAAAAATCAGGATGCTGGCGACGCCTTTTTTCTTGGCTTTGCGGTACAGCCTGTTGAGCTTCCCCTGCAAGGTGTTTTGGCTCTGCTTGTACTCCTTGGGTGTGAGGGTGCGTGTAAGATCCAGTTTGTCTAAAATGGTGATGTGCTTTTTGCCTGCCTCGATTTTTTTGGCACTTTTGCGGCTCGGCTCTTCTGCCCCCGCATCTTTTAGGCCGCCTTTTTCTTTTTGGGCGACCTTGGCTGCTTTTGCGGCTTCCCAGGCTTCCAGGCGTTTCTCAAGCTGTTCGGCAATCAGGTTGCCCACGGTGAGGCACTGGTACCGGCGGTCCACGGCCTCAACGATGGTCCAGGGGGCCTCTCCCGTGCTGGTGACCCGCAGGGCGTTTTCGTCGATTCCGCGGAACAGATCATACATCTTCAGGTGTTTGAAGTCCAACTTGGAAACCCGCCAGCTGTTCTCGGGATCCTTTTTCAGGTTTTTAAGGCTCTTTTTTTGATCTTTCTTGCTCAGATGGAACCAGAATTTGATCAGCAGCATCCCGTCGTCCACCAGGGTCTTTTCCTGGCTCTTGATGCGCTGGAGTGCCACGTCGAACTCCTCGTCCGCTATTTCCCCGTAGGCGCGTTTGATGATAGGGCGGGTATACCAGGAGCCGAAAAAAATGCCGATCCGACCTTGGGGAGGAAGGGCCCGCCAGAACCGCCAGAAAGGGGGCCGCTGGCTTTCATCCTTTGTGAGGGGGCCGAATCCGTAAGTGAGCAGAAAGCGGGGATCCATCCATTCGTGGAGAATATTGACCACTTCGCCTTTCCCGGCCCCGTCGGCGCCGTTGATCAGGATCAGCACGGGAAACGGAGCATTTTTCAGGCGTTCCTGAAGGTGGAGCAGTCTCACGCGTAATTTAGGGACCTTGCTTTTGTATTCCTCTTTGGTGACATGTAAACCCAATTCGGCTGCCTCGAACATGACACTCCTCCTTCCTTGGTTCAACAGCGGCTACTGTTTCTTGTATGGACAACCAATACTGATTGATAATAATCCGGTTTTGGGGCGCGGCGCAACCGAAAAAATATTTTGTATTATCTAGCGATCACATCATCAATATCTCATTTTTTGTGTTCGACCTGGAGAACCGTCAGTTTCATTTTCCCAATGGCGGCCATGATCTGCCATTCTTGGGATATGTCCACCGGAAAGCGGATGTGGGTTGCGTCGATCAAAGTTTGACCCCAGGTAGGATCAAGCGGTACCCACACACCGTTGATGACGACTTCATTCCAGGCGTGCAGGCCGAATTCCTGAAAGGCATCACCAAGATATATCAATCCGCCCACCGTCCGGCAGGGAATTTTCAGGGAACGAGCCATGGTCGTAAACAATTGGGCATGTTCGCTGCAGTCGCCTTTCTTCCTGGCGATAATATCCAGTACGGTCAGGGGGTTGGCCGTATAATCGTCTTCAAGATACTGATAAACGAATTTGACCAATCGGCCGACCTTTTCGGCAGTGGTGCCGGCGTCACCCACTGCTTTGCGAGCCAGGCTGATAATTTTGGGATGGTTGGCAGGGATATCGGTTGTCGCCGCCAGATTCTTTTTAATTTCTTCATCCGTAGCGGTCAACTGACAAGCACCGGCTGGGTTTATGGTTGCGATAGAGGAATCATTGGCCGGGTCAGGCGTAACCGACTGCCCCGGAGCATCGCCGAGCAGTGCCCCGGAGATATGGTCTAGCGAAAACTTTAAAAGGGTCACCTTTTCGGAATCCCCCAGGAGCCGGTTGATCGCTACCGTATTGCTGACAAATAAATCGACCGGAGTGTCTATTTTGGTTGCCAGCGCTTGCGGTTCCAGGCGGCATTCAAACTGCTGTCCTAAAAAGATACTGTAGGCCGTTCCATCGGCGCCAAATACCTCTTGAATCTCAAGTCCATCGCAACCTGTTGTAATCACATTATAATAAGTTATCTTTACACCGGAAGCAACGGCGTCATGAATTGCCTCGATGCGCGCGGTATTTTCTTGGATGTTTAGTGTTGCCAGATTTAGATGCCGGTACTTGATGGCGGCACCTGCAATGGGATTTTGGGCGATCCAGTTTTGAACCGCTGTATAATCCTTAAGGGTGTAGTCGAAGCGACCAATCGGCTGGGTATGCGTTTCCCCACCCTGCGTAATGCTTGCCTGATAACCATCGGCCATACTCACGATTTTGATCTCTGAGATATCGTTTTTATGTATCGTTTTGTCGGCATAACGTATCAGTGAATATGGCGGCCGGGCCCTGAATTCGGCCACAATACCCATTTCGATCTTATCGACTTCATTCTGGGATGGCAGATGCATTATCCCTGAAAGCTCAATTAGATAGCTTGTGCCATCGGGACCTGTTTGGCGGCGGAACGTGCTTTTCAGGTAACCGATTTTATTTTCCTGCACATAAATTCCGTACCAGTCCGTGCCCAGGCTTTTCTCGACAAACTGAGTAAAGCGAGCGTCTGCCCGGGAGCAATGCGGTAGCGGCGATAAGGCTTTCGGAGCGCATCCTTCAAGCAACAGTCCCGC
>JACKQG010002723.1_pt1 | contig 22631 bp, 20 predicted proteins | sample 8237621 | NCBI WGS metagenome assembly JACKQG01 (sample SAMN15677084, study PRJNA649215) | marine metagenome | biome: marine; feature: Black Sea; material: saline water; isolation source: suspended particulate matter (SPM) from the Black Sea western gyre | collected 2013-06-09/2013-06-10 | depth... | reverse complement strand
TTTCTCTCTGTTCGTTGCGGGATATTGTTTGTAAAACACAAAACATCTTCTTGGTATGTGTTTAACAAAGCTAAAGTTATTTCAATGCTTATGTTTTTATTTTCAGTTTTAAAATAAATTGGTTCATCGTGAATTAAAGTTTTCTTTTTAGTTATCTCTTTTATGTATTCAACAATACCGCCATCATATTTATAGCTCTCTTCAATTGCCTTTCTTTCATCTTTAAGGTTAATTGTTATTCCGCTGTTAAGAAAAGCAAGCTCCTTAAATCTTCTCCTTAGAATGTCGCTGTTATAGCTTGTTAATGTAAAATAAGTTTTGCTTGGTTTAAAAGTAATTTTTGTTCCAGTGAGATCAGTTGTTCCAGACACCTTAAGCTTGTCTGTCGGCTTACTGTTTAAATATTGTTGCGTGTATGTGCTGCCATTTTTATATATTGTTAAATCTAGGCTTTCTGACAGCGCATTAACTACTGAGACCCCAACCCCATGTAGCCCCCCAGAAACTTTATAAGAATTGTCGTCAAACTTGCCGCCAGCATGCAGCACTGTCATTATTACTTCTGCCGCAGATTTTTTTTCGCCAGGGTGCTCGTCAACCGGTATTCCTCTCCCATTATCTGTAACTGTTACTGACTGGTCCTCGTGGATTATTGCGCTAATAGTGTCACAATGCCCAGCCAACGCTTCATCAATTGAGTTGTCCATGACCTCAAATATCATCTGGTGGAGGCCGCTGCCGTCATCAGTGTCCCCAATGTACATTCCTGGCCTTTTTTGTACTGCCTCTAGGCCTTTAAGGACCTTGATGTTTGATGAATCATATGCGTTCTTGGTCATTGTTTCTCTTGTGTTATTTTGCCATCAATCAGTTTATATATGTTCGTGTCTTTGCCTTCTAGGTCTAGACTCTTAAGTTTTTCGTGGTATAAATCAGGCGCAGTTAAAAAACATTGTGCCCCCAGCTCTCTTAGTAAGTTTATCACAAGCCGCAGATTCTTATCATCTATTCCAAAAAATAAATCGTCTATAAGCAAGATGGGTCTGTACTCGTGTTCCACGTGAAACACCTGGCATTGGGCAAGCATAAGCAGAAGGCTTACAATAACCTGCGTTGACATTGACGAGGTTTGTTTTAGGAGTTCGTTGTTTGCAGTAATAATTATATCTGCCCTGTGTGGCCCAACAGTTGTATACTTCAAAGCCCTATCTTTTTCTATCGATAAATTAACAGCATCAATCATGGCTGGGGTGCCATTCCAGCCATGGTAATAAGAAATTGTGGTGTTTTTTATATCATCATAAATGTCTACCTCTTTGTCCACGGAGAACCGGTTAATTAGGTGGACATATTGATCAAGCAACCGAACAAAATATGATTTTCTTTTGGTATTAAGTGATTCACCAAAAGAACAAAGTTTTTCTGTCCAATAATCAAGGTTTTCGCTGCTTCTGTCGCGGAGCAGCATGTTTCTTTGTTTTAAGCATTTTGTGTAGTCCTTAAACAGAGAAAGGTAAGAGGGTTCCACGTGGAACGCGCCCCAATCTAAGAGACTTCGCCTAGAGTCTGATCCAAGATTAATAATATTTTCTGTTCCAAAAGACAGGGCAATAACGGGAAAAGATAGCGAAAGTTTGCTAGCAGAGACCCTTTTTTCATCATATTTTATGGAGATAGAGGATTTTAAGCTCTTTTCAAGGGAGATAATGTGCTTATTGTTGTTTTTAGTTACATTTAAAGCTATTTTTAGCTCGTTTTTGGACCCCTTAACAAGAGAGTCTGTTGTGACGGGCTTAAAGCTTTTAAGAGTTGAGCAAACGTTTATGCCCTCTAAAATTGAAGTTTTGCCCGCATTGTTTTGCCCAACTATTAGGTTGATGTTGGGGCCTGGTACAAAAGATATAAAGTCAATAGACCTGAGGTTCGCTGCCGAGTAGTTGTCGATTATCACAGCTACACACGCATAGGCATGATTATATACTTGTTGGCGCTTGTTTCAGATCCCGAAGAAATCAGGCAGCCAGAGTCTGAGTTTTTAAGTTCAAGGCAAAGCTCTTTTGAGCTAACAACATCTATAACCTCCAAAAGGTAGCTTAAGTTAAAACCAATCTCTATGGAGTCCCCATTATAATTACAGCCTATTATGTCTTCTCCCTCTTCTTGTGCTGTGCTGTTTGTTGAGAGTTTTAGCTCCTCTTTGCTTACAGAAAGCTTAACTCCTTTGAACTGATCATTGGAAAGAATTGACATTCTTTGCAGTGCAGCCCGGAGGGTTTCTTTATCAACCAAAAGTTTGTTTGGCAGCGCATCAGGAAACACCTTCTTATAGTCCGGGTAGTTCCCCTCAATGAGCTTGCTTTTAATCACAAAACAGTCAATATTAAAGGTTATTTCCTTAGAATTTATGCTAACTTCTGTTAACATCTCCTTATTGTCCTTAAATGTCGCTAAAATTCTCCTAAGTTCACCTATGCACTTTCTTGGAATAATACATGTTGAGGTGGTGCCTTTTTTGTCAGAGTTAGGTGCCGCAGACATGGCCAGCCTGTGGCCGTCTGTTGCGACAACTGTAATTCTTTCGTCGGTAATTTCAAAAAAGAGACCGTTGAGGAAGTGCCTGGCATCATTGAACGCCATTGAGAAAGAAGTTTCAGAAATAACCTGCTCTAGAGCCCCAATATTTACCTTCTGTTTCTCTTCGTTTTTTTGTTCAGCGTAGGGGAACTCTTTGGCTGGTATTGTGGCCAAAACAAATTTGCTTTTCGCTGAAGTAATCGTGGTTTTTGTGTCCTCAATGTTGAACTTAATTTCTTCTTCGTCATTAAGGGCTTTAACAATCTCTAAAAGTTTCTTGCTTGGTATTGTTGTTTCAATGCTTTCGCTCACTCCGCAGTTAACTCTCGCCGAGACCTCAACTTCTAGGTCGCTGCACACCATAAGAAGCTCTCCATCGGATATTTTAAAAAGCACGTTCCCTAGAACAGGCATACTATGTTTTTGCTCGGAGACACCGGTTACAGCTTTTAGGGGTTCGATCAATAACTTTTTATCAAGGGTTATAATCATTATTAAATTATATATTATTTTTATTATTATGTTTTGTTAATTTCTTCTGGCCTCTTTCTACTCCGGGGTTTTTGGTTGATTTAAGATTTGGTTTGAGCTTAAAAGGGGCTTGGGGGTTTGTTGAAAAACTGTTGAGGAAAAAACCAAAAAGGGTTGCCCACGGGTTATCCACAATTAATTATTTAAGCTGTGTATTATGTTCTGGTAGTCTTTCGACAGAGAAGAAGAAGAGGTTTTAAGCGCCATGATTTTTTTACACGCATGCAAGACGGTTGTGTGGTCTCTGCCGCCAAAGGCATCCCCAATGCTTGGCAGGCTATGGCTTGTTAGTTCCCTAGAGAGGGCCATAGCAATGTGCCTTGGCAGCGCTATCTTTTTGTCCCTTTTTGCAGAAATAAGGTCGCTTACCCTAACCTTATAATATTCAGCAACTGTTTTTTGTATGTGATCAATTGTCAAAAGCCTTTCCTGTAAAGAGATTAGGTCTTTCAGGGTTTCCTTAACAAAAAGCAAGCTAATATCTTCTCTCTTAAAGTGGGCTGCCGCTATAACTCTTCTAAGGCTTCCCTCTAGTTCCCTAACATTTGAATATACGTTTTTTGCTAAGAAAAAAGCAACGTCGTCAGGTATTGTTTCGCCAACCATCCCGGCTTTTTCATGCAATATTGCAACACGTGTTTCTAAGTCAGGCGGGTCAATAGTAACATTCATCCCCCAAACCAAACGAGACTTGATCCTCTCCTCCAGCCCGGTTATTTCTTTTGGGTATTTGTCCGAGGTCAAAACAACCTGCTTTTTATATTCAAACAAGGAGTTAAATGTATGAAAAAACTCTTCTTGAGACCGCTCCTTATTGGCAAAAAACTGAATATCATCTAACAAAAGGGCGTCTACAGAGCGATAGTATTTTTTAAATTCTTCAATTTTGTTTTGCCTTAACGCGGTAACCATGTTTTGAACAAACTTTTCTGAGTGAAGGTAGACCACTTTCTTGTTTTTGTCAGCTTTTATAATTTCATTTCCTATAGAATGCAGCAAATGAGTTTTGCCAAGGCCAACACCCCCATAGATATACAAAGGGTTGTATTGTCCAAGCTTTGTGACAACAGAAGTACAGGCTGCTTTTGCAAGCTGGTTAGACTTTCCCTCAACAAAGCTTTCAAACGTAAGGTCTTTGTTTAAACTTGTTTCGTGTCTCTTGTTTGTTGTTGTCGAATTAGGTTGATCCTGCTTAGTTTTTTGAGGAACTGGCAAAGAGAGCAGTATTTCTGAAACCTGGTTAGAGCTTTCGCTTAATACCGTGTCTTTAATCAATAATAAAAAATCATTTTCAATAACATCCTTCACAAATTTATTTGGGGCAACAACATTCAGCGTTTTATCCTTTCTTATCACCTCTAGTGGGTGAAACCAGGTTCTCATCTGCTTCTCAGAGAGCACAGAATTAAAGGCGTTCAAGCATTTGTCCCAAAGGATTGTATCAGTCATAGTTTTTTATAATTACCCCGAGTGTCTAATATCACATAAAAAAAAATAAAATTATATATTGACAAAGAAATTTATAATTAGCAGTATACAACCGAGAAGTATTTATATGAAGAGAACATTTCAGCCAAGCAATCTTAAGCGCAAGAGAAAACATGGGTTTCGCTCAAGAATGAGCTCTGTTTCGGGAAGAGCAATCTTAAACGCAAGGCGTGCGAAGGGACGACACGTGCTTTGCCCATAAAAAAAACAGATATCCGCGACCCTATAATTTTAAAAATTGACACTAACACACTCAAAAGCTTTCTTGGGTCAACCACAATTAAATCTCAACACCTGGTGCTCAAACATACCCCAAATAATCTGGACCACGCAAGACTTGCAATCCAAATTACTAAAAAAGCATCCAAGCTAGCGGTAATTAGAAACAACGTACGGCGAATAATTAGGGAAGACTTCAAAAAAAATTTATCTGTATACCCTCATTTTGACATCCTTATACTAATTACTAATAAAATCCATTCTGAAAAATTCAAAATAAGTGATATTCTTATGCAAGAATGGAAACAATCGTCAAAATTATTACTAAAGCCCTCGTCGGACTAATTAGAATTTATAGAACTTTTGTGTCGCCTGTCATGGGCCCAAGATGCCGACACATCCCTTCGTGTTCTGAGTATGCTCTTGATGCAATAAAAAAAAGAGGCATTATTTCTGGGGTGCTATTAACATCAAAAAGAATATTAAGGTGTAGGCCGGGCGGAACAAGCGGATATGATCCTGTGCCAGATAAGAAAGAAGGGCTAAGTGAATAAAAGGCTTTTTCTTTATAGCGGTCTAATATTTGTAATAATATTGTTGTTTGATGCTTGGGACAGAGAAACACACGAGCCCCTAGCAACAACAACCATAGAAGAAAGCATTCCTGAAACAGCAAATGATTCTGCAGTCCCTGAAACAGCAAACGATTCTGCAGCTTCGCCCCAAGACACCCCAAACAAAATCCCGGCTGCCTCAAACAAGACAGCACAAAGCTTAGCAAAGGTGGAAACAGACACACTGATTGTGTACATAGATTTAAAAGATGGCTCAATTGTGTCCTCTGAGCTCTTGCAGTATCCATCTGTATATGGAGAAGACAACAACATGAGGCTGTTAAATAATAACGGAGAAAAATATATCGCCAGAGTTGGCCTTCAAAGCCGAAACACAGCTTCTCCGGTTTCATACACAACATCTAATAAAAACAACATGATGGGAAACAAGGACACGCTTGAAGTTATTCTAACAGGAAAGGCTGACAATCAATCTGAGGTCGTAAAAAAATACTTATTCACGCGAAACAGCCACCTCATATCTATCGAACAAACCGTAAAAAACTTAACATCGGAAAATTCTCATTGGAGACAATATAATACTTTAGAAAGAGGGGAAGAAACTGGTGGGAGCGCAATGTTGCCAACTTATACGGGGGCGGCATTTTATGATGAAGAAACAAAGTTCAATAAAATAGATTTTTCTGACATAGAAGACGAAAACTTTCTTATGAAAATAAAATCTGGCTGGATTAGCATGATTCAACATTATTTTTTTACCGCATGGATTCCAAGCAACGAAACAGAGACAACGCAAACAGTCTACACAAGAAGGCTGGAGGCAGGCGGACAAAATGGATATTTAATTGGCACTGTTGGAAACTATAAAAAAACAGAGCCTTCAAAAACCCAGGTTTTTAAAAGCAGCCTATTCGTTGGACCTAAAAAACAGGACGAGATTGAAAGCATAGCCCCGGGGCTTGTATTAACAGTTGATTATGGAGTTCTTACTTTCCTGGCGGCCCCATTGTTTTGGGTTTTAGACAAAATAAATTATGTCTTTGGTAACTGGGGCTGGTCAATCGTCATGTTAACAATACTTATAAAAATTATATTTTTTAAACTTTCAGAAACAAGCTATAAGTCTATGGCAAAGATGAAAAAATTAGCCCCTAGAATGCAACTGCTTAAAGAAAGATTTGGGGACGACAGAAAAAAATTTAGCGAGGCTTTAATGAAGGTCTACAAAGAAGAGAAAGTCAACCCTCTTGGCGGTTGCTTTCCGATCCTAATTCAAATTCCTGTTTTTATTGCCCTTTACTGGGTTATTATTGAGAGCGTTGAAATGCGCCACGCACCTTTCATAGGCTGGATAAATGATTTGTCTAGCGCAGACCCCTTTTTTGTATTACCCGTCACCATGGGGATAACCATGTATTTACAACAAAAGCTTAACCCCCCTCCAACAGATGAAATGCAAAAAAAGATATTTGCGGCGTTACCATTTATATTCACTTTTTTGTTTGCAACATTTCCGTCGGGCTTGGTTCTTTATTGGCTCACAAATAATGTTTTGTCGATAGCCCAGCAATATATAATTAACAAAAGACTTGCTGCTTAATAAACAAATGAACAAGCTAGACACGATAGCGGCAATAGCAACAGCTCACGGCCATTCAGGCGTGGGAGTTATAAGGGTTTCAGGCGCAAATGTTTTAAATCTCATTAAACATTTCTTTATAAAGAAATTAAAACCAAGACTTGCAACAAACAGAAAAATTAAAGACAAAGATGGAAATGTAGTTGATGATGTTATTGTAATCTATTTTCAAGGCCCCAAATCATATACAGGAGAAGAGATGTTGGAAATTCAAACACACGGGAATCCTGTGATTTTAGAAACAATACTTAATGAGATTATTCCTGCCCATGCAAGGCTTGCAAAACCAGGAGAGTTTACAGAGCGAGCTTTTTTAAATAATAAAATTGATTTAACACAAGCAGAGGCGGTCGCAGACTTAATTTTTTCTTCTAACACAATAGCAGCAAAAGCCGCATGTGCTTCCCTACAAGGAAAGTTTTCAACTAAAATAACAGAGCTGATCAATAATCTTATAGGTTTGAGAGCAGAAATTGAGGCAGCAATAGATTTCCCGGAGGATGAAATTCCAAAAAAATCAATGTCAATTATCAATGATCAGTTGGGCGGGCTGATAAGCGGCACCGAGGGCATAGTAAGAATGGCCAAAAAAGGAGTTAAACTTAATGAACAATATACATTCACCGTAGCCGGAAAACCAAATGTTGGGAAATCTTCTCTTATAAATGCATTAGCAGACGAAAGCGAGTCCATTGTTTCTGATATACCGGGAACCACGCGTGACGCAATTAGCTATAATTTAAAAATCGACAGCTTTAACATTACAGTCATTGATACAGCAGGGCTAAGAGAGTCAAAGGATAATTTAGAGATCCAGGGTATTGAAAGAACAAAAAAAGCAATCAAAAAATCAAACAAGACACTGTATGTTGTTGACGACAACATTGGTTTTGACAAAATTGATAAAGAAATAATTTCAAAAAACAAGATTGATGATTACTGTTTAGTATTTAATAAAATTGATATATCAAAAAAAACCGCAAAAGTAGTTAAAGGAAATATTAATAAAATATATGTTTCAGCCACAAAGAATATTGGGCTTGAGCTATTAAAAAAAGAGATGCTTTTAAAAAATATTGACAAAAATGAGCATGAAACTCTCGGGACAGCAAGAAAGAGACATGTCGAAGAAGCAAAGAATGCGCTGGAATTACTTTACACAGCAAAGAAATATCTTGATAATTATCAGCTAGAGATTATGGCAGAAGAGCTAAGGGTAGCGCATAGTCATTTGGCCGCAATTATAGGCGGCAATATAAACGAAGATCTTCTGGATCGAATATTTTCAGAGTTCTGTATTGGAAAGTAAATAATGAAAAAATATGGAGTAATTGTGATTGGTGGCGGCCATGCTGGCTGCGAAGCAGCTAATGCTTCAGCTCGCTCAGGCGTGAAAACTTTACTTGTTACAATGAAGTTAGACTCTATTGGTCAAATGAGCTGTAATCCTGCTGTTGGAGGAATTGGTAAATCACATTTAGCAAGAGAAGTTGATGCTTTGGGAGGCCTGATGTGTAAAATTGCTGATAATTCAGCATTACAAAAAAGAAAACTAAATTCTAGAAAAGGCCCCGCTGTACAAGCAACCAGAATACAAACTTGCAGAGATACTTATAAAAGCAACATGCAAAAAGAAATGCAAAAAACTCAAAATCTAGATATACAGCAAGCCACTGTTTCTAGATTATTAATTACTGACAATCATATTCGAGGTATTGTTACTGACCTAAATGAAAAAATTTTTTGTGATGCGGTTATATTGACAGCAGGAACATTTTTAGGGGGAATAATTCATGTTGGCGGCAAGTCATTTCAAGCAGGCAGAGCAGGTGATAAATCATCAGTAGAATTAGAAAGCTTTTTTAGAGATTATTGTTTTGATATAGGTAGGCTAAAAACTGGTACTCCGCCCAGAATAAATAAAAAATCAATTAATTACGAAGGCTTGCTGAGACAAGACAGTGATATAGAAAAGCCATGCTTATCGTATTTGTATGATCATTATGGCCTTAAACATATAAGCATAAATGAAATTCCTTGCCATATAACGCACACTAATGAAGAAACACACGAAATAATAGAAACATCCAGAAATTTGTCTCCGATGTATAATGGCAAGATAGATTCTCTAGGACCAAGATACTGCCCATCAATAGAAGACAAAGTAACGAGATTTGCTGATAAAAAATCTCATCAAATATTTTTGGAACCAGAGACATTAAGTGATTTTGAGGTATACCCAAACGGCCTTTCAACAAGTCTTCCTGTTGAAATACAGGAAAAATTTTTAAGGACAATCAGGGGTCTTGAAAATTGTATTATCACTCAGCCAGGCTATGCCATAGAGTATAGTTTTTTTGAGCCAACTTGTCTTAATAGCTTTTTAGAAACTAAAAAAATTAAGAGCTTATTTTTTGCAGGTCAAATTAATGGAACGACTGGATATGAAGAGGCAGCAGCACAAGGAGTCTTAGCCGGGATAAACGCCTCTTGTGTAGTAAGAAATATTAATATGTGGAGTCCAAAAAGAAATGAGTCTTATCTCGGTGTAATGGTGGACGATTTAATAACACATGGTGTTACAGAGCCGTATAGAATGTTTACAAGCAGGGCTGAACACAGACTAAGATTAAGAGAGGATAATGCAGATGAAAGACTAACTGAAGCTGGCTTTAATCTTGGCGTCGTTAGCGAAGAAAGGTTTAATTTATATAAGAAAAAAATATCTAAAATACAAAAGGAATCTGAAAGATTAGAGAAAATTAAAATTATGCCGGACAGCGCTGACTCAATTAATCTTGAAAATAAATTTAATATAAAATTAAAAGAAACACAGACAATGAAAAGCCTATTAAAAAAATCTGACATTGGGTATCAAGATTTGTGTGAACTCGAGACATTTGGGTTAACCGCAAATTCAGATATAGGCCATCTGGTAGCAATTAATGAAAGATATTCAGGTTATTTAAAGAGACAAGATAAAGAAATTGCAAAAATGAGCAACGACGGTAATATAAAAATCCCCAACTCTCTTGTTTATTCGGACATTAAAGCTTTATCAAATGAGGCTATTGAAAAACTTAAAAAAGTATCTCCTAAAGATCTTGGGCAGGCGAGCAGGATTGCGGGGGTTACTCCAGCCATGATATCACTATTGCGGATTTATATTAAAAAACACAGCATAAATTAAACCACTAATAATCCTCAAACCATTAATGCTACAATCATTAATTATCAGCAGAGAAAAACATGAATGATTTGAGAAAGGTGTTAAATGAAACCCTCGAGGCTTTGTTAATAACTTTATCTGAAGAGAACATAAAGCTTATAGAAGAATATATAAGCATGCTTTTCAAGTGGCACTCAAGGCATAATATTATTTCTACAAAAGACCCTGAATATTTTTTAAAAAGAGATTTTTTTGATAGTTTATCAATGATAAAGCATTTGCCAAAGGGGGCGTTACTTGATGTCGGATCTGGTGGAGGAATACCGGGATTAATAATTGGATTAATCAAAAAAGAAACGCCTATTACGCTTATTGACAGAAGAGAAAACGCCACAAGATTTCTTGAGCATGTTAAGCTGAAATTGGGGTTGGAAAACATTAAAGTTATCTGCGGAGATGTTAGGCTTTATAATGATAATAATTTTGAAGGAATATTAATAAAAAATTTTAGCAACAAAGAAATTTCTAAATTAGTATTTACGGATAAAATTAAATATTTAACTGAACTAGTAACTAATAAAATAAAATCAAATGCAACAATTTATATGTTAACGGGGTCTCAGGCGCTGGAACTTAATGGCAGTCCAATCGAAACAAAGGTTAACATTAAAAACATAGAGACAATTAAAATAATGACGCCATTTTTTAAAACGAATAGATATTTGATAAAGATAAGCGTATGAAAGAAATCATTGCAATAGTTAATCAAAAAGGGGGTGTTGGGAAAACAACAACTTGTATCAATCTGGCCTCATCATTGTCAAAAACTAAAAGAACGGCTCTTTTGGTTGATTTAGATCCACAATCAAACGCAACAAGAGGGTGTGGGATTGATCCACACTCACTGCAGCATTCTATTAATGACGCCCTTTTAGAAAGAGTGTCTGTTGATAACTGCTTAGTAAATTTAGATAACCTTGGCTTTTCAATTTTACCAGCAACACCACAATTAACTGAATCAGAAGTAAAGCTTTTGTCCTCAGAAGAAAAAATATATATGTTAAAAAAAATTTTAGGAGACTGCTCAAGGTCATTTGATTATGTATTGATAGATTGTCCGCCATCGTTGAACATATTAACGGTTAATGCTCTTGCATCAGCTACAAGCGTTATAATTCCAGTCCAATGTGAGTTTTTTGCGCTGCAAGGATTAAGTGAATTAGTTACAACTATTGACACAATCAAGGAAAATACAAACAAAGGTATTAACATAAAGGGAATAATAAGAACCATGTTTGACCCAAGAAATAATTTAACCACAGATGTAAGCAAGCAGCTTTTAAAACATTTTCCCGGGAAAGTTTTTAAAACAATAATTCCTCGTAATGTTACATTAGCAGAAGCTCCAAGCCATGGCCTGCCAGTTTTAGACTATGACAAGCACTCAAAAGGAAGTTTTTCATATCTATCTTTAGTTGGGGAAATCATAAAACAAGAAAAATAGGTCTCTACATCTGATTAATCTCGAGTTATATTTGTCTTATGGTAAAAAGAAAAGCACTAGGGTCTGGGTTAGAGGCATTACTGGGGACACAAACAAAATCTAGTCCTAAAAAAATTAATGAAACAGATAGTGCTAAGAAATTATTATCAATCCCGCTAGATAAAATATCCAGAAATAAAAATCAACCACGGAAAAAATTTTCCGAAGATTCTTTGGCTTCTCTAGGCGCAGCAATTAAGGAGCGCGGCCAACTTATACCAATAATAGTTAGAAAGACGGAAGATGGCTATGAGTTAATAGCTGGAGAAAGAAGGTGGAGGGCGATGCAGGCAGTCAGAGAGGACGTTATACAGGCGATAGTTATGGATGCTACTGATCAAGAATCTGCTGTCATTGCTATTGTTGAAAATGTACAAAGGGAACAACTTAATGCAATTGAAGAAGCTGAAGCGCTAGAAAAGCTTCGTAACGAATATCAAATGACACACGATGATATTGCTAAATTTACTGGCAAATCTAGATCGCATGTTACAAATATAATTAGGTTAAATGATTTAACCGAATATATTAAATCCAAACTAATCGAAGGCCTTATAGAAATGGGGCATGCAAGAGCTGTGTTATCGCTCAACCCTAAAGAGCAAGACCTAATTATAAAACGGGCAATTAATAAAAAATTATCTGTTCGCGCAGTTGAATCTTTGGTAAAAAAAGGTCTTTCTGGGAAAAAAACCCCAACAATTTCTAAGGGGCCTGATACATTAGCAATTGAAAGAGAATTGTCAGAAATCCTTGGTGCAGACTTAAATATATCTCATTCGAGTAAAGGCAAAGGCAGAATTCAAATTAAATATAATAGCATTGATGAATTACAGGGAATTATTAAAAAATTCAGAAAATAATTACTCTTGAGCCATAATATTTAAGCATATAAATTGAACTAATTTTAATACTCATCTATACTATCATCAGCCATTAAGGTAGTGGTTTTTTGCTCATGGTGAACATTAAAAGTGTTAAGAGTAGTAATGTATCAAGTCGCAATTTCTATAATTGTAGCACTTGTTTTTCTGGGCTATGGTTCAGACAGCGCAATATCCTCCCTCTATGGAGGCTTTATGTCGATTATTAATACATTGCTCCTTGCAAGGAGTGTAAATATCGCTGGAGAAGCAGCGGTTGAGCAAGAAAGAGGGAAAGGTGCCTTAGTGTTAGTCAAAAGCGTAATTATGAGGTTTGCTCTGGTTTTAATAGCTTTCTATATAGGAATAGTCCATTTAGAACTGGCTGCTTTACAAATACTTATAGCTTTCTCGCTCGCACAATTAGGGTATATATTTTATAAATCACAATATATTTATTAATATTTTATGGTAGACAACGTGTTATGAATCAAGGACCAGCAACAGATTATCCGGTAGCTTATATATCACATCATTTGCAGCCCTTAACTGTTGGCTCTGGGTTTTGGCAATTCAACATTGACACAATGTTTTTTAGCACTTTTCTTGCATTACTGGTTATGCTCACATCTTATCGTGTTGGCAGAAACCTAACATCCTCTGCGCCATCTGGGATTCAGAATTTTTTTGAGATTCTTATAGAATTTATAAATAATCTGGTAAAAGAAGCATTTCCAAAACCCAATAAGTTAGTTGGGCCCCTAGGGCTAACAATTTTTGTCTGGGTTTTTTTAATGAATGCAATGGACCTGTTGCCAGTTGACCTTCTTCCTAAGGCTGCAGACTTAATGGGCATTCACTACTTGAAGGTAGTGCCAACAACAGACCCACATGCCACATTTGCAATGTCATTAACTGTTTTTGCACTTTGCATTTACTATAATATTAAAATAAAAGGAGCCGGCGGTTATTTGAAAACATTTTTTGTTCATCCGTTTGGTATTTGGCTAGCGCCTATAAATTTTATTTTAACGATGGTCGAAGAACTTGCAAAACCTTTAAGCTTAGCTTTAAGGCTTTTTGGCAATATGTTCACAGGAGAACTTATTTTTTTATTGATCGCATTATTGCCATGGTGGTTTATACCTATACCTGGAAGTTTATGGGCAATTTTTCACATACTTGTAATTACACTACAAGCTTTTATATTTATGGTTCTAACTATTATGTATATAAGCTTGGCATCAGAGGAAACACATTAATTTATTGAGAGGTTAAAAAATGGAAAATACACTTACACCAGAAATGATAACGCAAATTTATTCTTCAACAAGTCTAGGCGTTTCTATAATGTTGGCGGCAGCAGGACTTGGTTCAGCTTTAGGTTGGGGATTGATTTGCATGAAATATATTGAAGGAATAGCAAGACAACCAGAAATGTTGCCAGCGTTAAGGATTCAAATGTTTATTACAGCTGGATTAATGGAATCATTCCCATTTATAGTTTTAGCATTTGCAATGTACTTTGTATTTGCAAACCCATTTATTGGAGCTGCAAAAGCAGCGCTTGGCTAGAGAATAAATATTAGGACGAAATAAATGAATGTAACAGCAACACTATTCGGACAAATGATAACTTTTGTTATCTTTGTATGGTTTATCAAAGCTTATCTGTGGGAACCTCTTATAAATGCCATGGATGAGAGAACAAACAAAATTTCTGAGGGACTGGCTTCAGCTGAGTTAGGTCAAAAAAAGATAGAGTCTGCGAAAAGCGAATACATAAAAATTGTAGAAGAGGCAAAAGTTAAGGCTGCTGATGTAATAAATCTGGCTCAACAACAATCTAATGCAATGATAGATGATGCAAAAGCTATTTCAAAAAAAGAGGCAGAGAAGATTATTACAGCATCAAATCATCAGGTTGAACAAGATTTAAATCAAGCCAAAGAAAAACTGAGACAAGATGTTTCAAGGATTGCTATTCAGTGTGCTGAAAAAATAATAGATGCTGAAATTGATGAGTCAAAGCATAAGAAAATTTTTTCTGATGGAATGAAGGAGCTCAAATAAATGTCTGATAACTATACTTATGCAAGACCTTATGCAGAAGCAGCTTTTAAAATATCATTAGAAGATAATTCTGGAACAGAATGGGCTCATAATTTATTGCTCCTTGAGACTATTCTTGAATCAGAAGAAATCAAGGAAGCTCTTGCCAACCCTAAAATAGATAACGAAGAAAGAGTAAAATTGCTACTCAGCTTTTTTAAAAAGCAAACTACTGCTCGGTTACAAAATTTTTTAACCCTATTATTAGAAAAGAAAAGAATTGTTTTTATGAAAGAAATATACGAGATCTTTGAGAACCTGAAATCAGATTATAATAAAGTTTGCAATGTAGAGGTTGAAAGCCCTTATGTGTTGTCTTCTGGCCAACTCAAGGAACTTGAAAAACAACTTAAGCTGAAATATAAATCTCAAATTAAAATTCATCAGGTTATAAGTAAAGAGCTTATTGCCGGAATAAAAATAAAAGTTAATAACGAAGTTACTGATTTAAGTATTAGAAATAGATTAGAGCATGTAACACAACATTTAATGATGTAATTATAAGGTAAATAATATGACAATTAATCCAACAGAAATCAGCGATATAATAAAAGGAAAAATTAAAGAATTTGACATTAAGTCAACCCCCCATAATGAAGGCACAGTTGTTTCATTGACAGATGGTATTGCTAGAGTTTATGGAATTACAGACGCACTTCAGGGTGAGATGCTTGAGTTTCCTAATAAAACCTTTGGAATGGCGCTTAACTTAGAAAGAGATTCAGTTGGAGCCGTAATACTCGGTGATTACAAACATATTTTAGAGGGAGACCCTGTGAAATGTACAGGCAGAATCTTAGAAGTTCCTGTTGGGAATGAATTATTGGGCAGAGTTGTAAATTCTCTTGGTGAGCCGATAGATAATAATGGTCCCATAAAAGCCAAGGAAACTTCTCCTATTGAAAAAATTGCCCCTGGTGTTATTGAAAGAAAATCAGTTGACCAACCAGTCCAAACAGGTTTGAAATCTGTTGATTCCATGGTTCCTATTGGACGGGGACAAAGAGAGCTGATAATAGGTGATAGACAAACAGGGAAAACTGCTGTGGCTATCGACACAATCATCAACCAAAAAAATACAGATGTAAAATGTATATATGTTGCAATTGGGCAAAAAGCATCTTCAATCGCCCAAGTAGTTAGAAAACTTGAAGAGCATGATTCACTCAAACACACAATTATTGTTGCAGCGACAGCTTCTGACTCAGCCGCAATGCAATACATTGCTCCATATGCTGGTTGCGCAATGGGTGAATATTTTAGAGATATTGGGCAGGACGCCTTAATTATATATGATGATTTAACCAAACAAGCATGGGCTTACAGACAAGTTTCATTATTGCTTAGACGACCGCCAGGTAGAGAGGCATATCCTGGTGACGTGTTTTATCTCCACTCAAGATTGCTTGAGAGATCTGCAAGAATAAATGAAGATGCTGTCGAAAAATTAACAAACAAAAAGGTTAAGGGAAAAACAGGTTCGCTTACTGCTATGCCAATTATTGAAACACAGGCAGGAGATGTGTCAGCATTTGTTCCTACTAATGTCATATCCATAACAGACGGACAGATTTTCTTGGAATCAGATTTATTTAATGCAGGAATACGACCAGCTATAAATGCTGGTTTGTCAGTATCTAGAGTTGGTGGCGCCGCACAAACAAAGATTATCAAAAAACTTGGTGGAGGAGTTAGGCTAGCGCTTGCTCAATATCGAGAATTAGCAGCTTTCTCGCAATTTGCATCTGACCTAGATGATGCTACAAAGAAACAGCTAGATAGAGGACAAAGAGTTACTGAATTAATGAAGCAAAACCAATATTCGCCACTCAGTGTTGCTGAAATGGCATTATCATTATTTGCTGCTAACGAAGGGTATTTTGATGATGTAGAAATTAAAAAAGTTATGGTATTTGAAAAAGCCCTCCATGAGTATGCAAGAGCAAATCATAATGACCTATTAAAAAAGATTAATAACTCTCCAGATTATAATGATGAAATTGGGAAATCCATGAAGGCTTTAATGGATGACTTTAAGGCTAATGGTGTCTGGTAATGGCTGGAAGTCAAGAAATACGCACCCAAATAAAGAGTATTCAAAATACTCAAAAAATTACAAAAGCCATGGAAATGGTGGCAGCAAGTAAAATGAGAAGGGCGAAAGAGCAAATGGAAAGAGCAAGACCTTATGCTTTTAAAATTATGAATGTAATATCACATCTTTCTAAGGCCCATCCAGAATATAATTCTGTATTCTTTGAAAAAAGAGAAACAAAGAAAAAAGCCTATATCGTAATATCTTCTGATAGAGGATTATGTGGAGGCCTCAACAATAATCTTTTTAAAAACATTATTGAGAAAATGATTGAAAACAAAGATGAAGAAGTTTCATCTGCTTATAGCATTTTTGGTAATAAGGCAGCTGGTTTTTTTCAGCGAATAGGCGGCGAGGTTATATCTCAATCTACACATCTTGGCGATAAACCACAGATTGAACAATTACTTGGAACGATAAAGTCTACGATTGATAAGTTTCTAAATAAAGAAGTTGATGAAGTTTATATTGCATATAATAAATTTAAAAATACCGTTACTCAAACACCAACTATTGAAAAAATACTTCCTATATCAGCTGACCTTAGTAATGAAGACCAGGCAGATTATGATCATTATTGGGACTATCTTTATGAGCCAGATGCAAAAGAAGTTTTAGAGTCACTGTTTACAAGATATATTGAGTCCCTTATTTATCGAGCTCTGGTTGAGAATCTTGCATGCGAACAAGCCTCTAGGATGGTTGCAATGAAATCCTCATCAGATAATGCATCTGATTTAATTGGAGAGCTTCAAATTATTTACAATAAAAATAGACAGGCAGCAATCACACAAGAAATATCAGAAATTATTTCGGGCGCATCTGCATTATAATTAATTACATAAACGGAGATTAAATTAATGGAAACAGGAAAAGTTGTAGAAATAATTGGAGCGGTGATTGATGTTCAGTTTCCTCGTGAGTCAATACCTAATATCTATGATGCACTAATAATTGACGAAGGTAATCTAACTCTGGAAGTCCAGCAACAAATTGGAGACGGCATTGTAAGAACAATTGCAATGGGTACAACCGATGGTTTAAAAAGAGGGCTCAATGTGACCAACACTGGAGCGCCAATTAATGTTCCTGTAGGTGACAAAACACTAGGAAGGATAATGAATGTTCTAGGAGAGCCAATTGATAATGCCGGCTCTATTGATGCAGAAAAAACTATGCCAATACACAGAGCAGCCCCTACATTTGCAGAACAAGCAACAGAGGTTGAGCTTTTAGAAACTGGAATTAAGGTTGTTGACCTAATGTGTCCGTTTGCAAAAGGAAGCAAAGTTGGCCTGTTTGGTGGTGCGGGTGTTGGTAAAACAGTTATTTTAATGGAGCTTATTAGGAATATTGCAGCAGAGCATAGCGGTTCTTCTGTATTTGCAGGCGTAGGCGAGAGGACCAGAGAAGGGAATGATTTTTATCATGAAATGACAGATGCAAAAGTTATAGATAAGGTGGCATTGGTATATGGTCAGATGAACGAACCCCCAGGGAACAGATTAAGAGTTGCTCTAACAGGATTAACTATGGCTGAACATTTTAGGGATGCCGGTAGTGACACATTATTATTTATTGACAATATTTATAGATATACGCTTGCGGGAACAGAAGTATCTGCCCTGTTGGGAAGAATGCCATCTGCTGTCGGTTATCAGCCAACACTTGCAGAAGAAATGGGCGTATTGCAAGAAAGAATAACATCTACAAAGACAGGTTCTATTACATCTATTCAGGCAGTATATGTGCCTGCTGATGATTTAACAGATCCATCGCCGGCAACAACTTTTGCACATTTAGATGCAACAGTGGTGCTTTCTAGAAATATTGCCGAGCTTGGAATCTATCCTGCGGTTGACCCACTTGATTCAACAAGCAGACAATTAGACCCTCTTATAATTGGGCAGGAACACTATGATACAACAAGAGCAGTTCAAGGAGTGTTACAAAAATATAAAGAGCTGAAAGATATTATAGCTATTCTTGGGATGGATGAGTTGTCAGATGAAGATAAACTTGCAGTAAACAGGGCAAGGAAAATTCAGCGTTACCTTTCACAACCATTTTTTGTTGCTGAAACATTTACTGGTACACCAGGAAAATATGTATCTTTAAAAGATACAATCAAAGGGTTTCAAGCTATAGTAAATGGTGATTATGATGATTTGCCAGAACAAGCATTTTACATGATCGGTGAAATTAAGGAAGCTAAGAAGAAAGCTGATGAATTATAGTCATGGGACAAAATAAAATAAGACTTGAAATTGTAAGTGCCGAAGAAGAATTATTCTCTGATGATGTAGAAATGGTTTTTGCACCTGGGGTAATGGGGGAATTAGGAATTACACCAAAACATACACCATTAATAACAACTCTAAAAGCTGGAGATGTGAGAGCTCAGATATCTGAATCAGATACAAAAATTTTTTTTGTTAGTGGAGGGCTTTTAGAAATACAACCTAATACAGTTACAATATTATCTGATACTGCAATAAGGGAAGACGATCTAGACGAAGAAAGGGCTAAACAAGCAGAGGAGAATGCTAAGAAGGCAATGGAAAATAGCGGCACCGATATGGATCTAATTAAGGCTAAAACAGAACTAGCCCAAGCTGCTGCCCAACTAATGCTAATTAAAAAGCTAAAAAGAAAAAAATAGCCTCAATTAGGGAGAACTCCGAGTGTCATTGTCAACAATCATATTAGCAGCCGGTAAAAGTACACGGATGTTATCACTTAAATCTAAACTTCTTTTTAAAATATCGGGTGATCCAATTATTGATCATGTTTATAGAACAGCAAAATCTATTTCATCAAATGAAATAATATGTGTTTTAGGTGATTCACCCAAAGAATTATTAGATTTTGTTAAAAAAAATAAATTAAAAACAGTTTCACAAAAAAACCCTTGTGGAACAGCTGACGCAGTTAAAATTGCTATTAAATCAAAGACAGTTAAGAATAATAATAAGATATTAATTCTTTGTGGTGATGTGCCGTTTATTTCATCTAAGTCATTGAAAGTAATTATTAAAAAAACAAATAATAATGATCTTTGTTTGGGCACAACACTTCTTGAAAATCCTAGTGGATATGGAAGAATAGTTAGACAGAATAATAATATTATAAAAATAGTAGAAGAAAAGGATGCTAATAATAAAATAAAAAAAATTAATGAAGTTAATACGGGTATACTTTGTATAAAAGAGGGAGTGCTTAGAAAATATATACAAAAGATAAAAAATAATAATAAGCAGAAAGAATATTATTTAACAGACTTGGTATCCTTATTAAGTGAATCAAAGAAAAAAATTACAAGTTATAAAATAAGCAATGAATTAGAAACTATGGGAATAAATTCAAAAAAAGATTTAGTAAACCTTGAGAGAAAATTGCTTATTGATAAGGCAACTAAGTTATTAGACAAAGGTGCCTTAATTAGAGATGTTTCAAGGACAGATATTAAGGGCAACTTAAAAGTACAAAAGGATGTTGAGATAGACATAAATTGTATATTTGAAGATAATGTTTCAATTGGTGAAAATACAACCATAGGGCATAACTGTTATTTAAATAGATGTAAGATTGGCAAGAATGTTCACATCAAGCCTAACACAATTATTTTTGGCGCAACTGTAGGCGATAATTGTATAGTTGGCCCTTATGCAAGAATCCGCCCAGGGACTATATTAAAAAACCATTCAAATATAGGAAATTTTGTTGAGGTTAAAAATTCGACTATAGGAAATAGAACAAGAGTTAATCACTTGAGTTATATCGGAGATTCTACTTTAGGGAATGATATAAATATTGGAGCCGGGACAATTACCTGTAATTTTGATGGAAAAAATAAATATCAAACAATAATTGAGAGTAATTCATTTATTGGTTCTGGCACAAGACTAGTGGCTCCAGTAAAAATTGCTAAAGGATCATATATAGCTGCTGGCTCAACAGTAACGAAAGATACACCGGGTGGTGGAAGTTTAACAATTGCAAGAAGTAAGCAAGTCACTATTGCAAAATGGAAGAATAATTCAAAATCAGGTAAGAAATAATGTGTGGAATTTTTGGAGCAGTTTCTTCAAAGAACATACAGGGCGTTTTAGTTGATGGTCTTATAAAACTTGAGTATCGTGGGTACGACTCAGCAGGCCTCTCTGTTAACTCAAATGATAATAGTTTAAAACGTCTTCGCTGCGTGGGTAAAGTTAAAGAACTTAAGAAGCTTCTGTCTAAATCAAAAATATCGGGGCGTTGTGGTATTGCCCATACCCGGTGGGCTACTCATGGCATTCCAAATGTTAAAAATTCCCATCCACATAATTATGGAAACATATCCATTGTTCATAATGGAATTATTGAAAACTTTGACGAACTTAAGTTATCTCTTACTAAATCTGGCCATAAATTTTCATCTGAAACAGATTCTGAAGTCATTGCGCATTTAATTGCAGCATGTATATCTAAAAAGCGCACAATTTTGGCTGCTATAACCGTGGCTTTAAAAAAGTTAAAAGGTTCTTTTGCGCTCGGAATTATTAGTAAAGATTATCCAGATATGATTATAGCCGCATCTCACGGGAGTCCACTGCTGATAGGTCTCGGTAAAAACAACAACTATATTGCTTCAGACATACAGGCACTTGTTGCTAATACAAAAAAATACATATCTCTTAATGATAATGAGATAGCTATAATTTCCAAAGACAAAGTCACTGTTCATGGTTTAAATGGAAGACAAATAGATAAAGCTATTTTAACCAGCAAACAGAAAAGCAATGAAATATCTAAAAATGGATATAGACATTTTATGCAAAAAGAAATTTTTGAACAACATGGAATAATTAGCAGAATTATTGCAGATAAAGTTGGGACTAAAAAAATTCTACCTAATATTTTTGGTCCAAAATCTGACCTGATGCTTAAAAACATCAAACATATTCATTTTGTTGCATGTGGTACCAGTTATAATGCATCTCTTATTGCAAAATATTGGATTGAAGAAGTTACTGATATTATGTGTACAGCCGAAATTGCAAGTGAATATCGGCATAGAACTATTAATGTCCCAAGCAATACTCTATTTGTAGCAATATCACAATCTGGTGAAACAGCTGACACAATCCACTCTGTAAAAAAAGCTAAAAATGGCAGGTATAAATCTATATTATCGATATGTAATGTTGCTGAAAGTTCTTTAACACGATTGTCAGATTATAATTTTTTAACTCAAGCAGGACCTGAAATAAGTGTTGCATCAACAAAAGCTTTTACATCGCAACTTATAGTTTTGCTACTTTTAGTTGGAATATTAGCTCGTTTTTCAACTAATAAGAAAACTGAGGCAACTATAGTCAATCAACTTAAGACTCTTCCTAAAATATTAAAGAAAACTTTTTTGCTTGAATCTAGCATGAAAAAAATTGCGAAACATTTTGCAAACAAAAATCATACATTATTCCTTGGTAGAGGAGCTTCATACCCAATTGCCTTAGAAGCAGCATTAAAGCTTAAAGAGATTAGCTATATCCATGCTGAAGGTTATGCTGCGGGGGAATTAAAACATGGCCCACTTGCTTTAGTTGATAAAGATATGCCAGTAATTGGATTGATGCCTGAAAATAATTTAGTTAATCAAATTTTATCCAATTTAGCTGAGGTTAAAGCTAGACAGGGATTAGTATATATATTAACAAATAAAAAACTCTCTTTGAAAAAAGGTGATAAAACTAAAATTATTCCAATGCCACATTGTGGACATTTTATAATGCCTTTAGTCTATGTTATCCCAATGCAATTATTTGCATATTATGTTGC
>JACKQG010002722.1_pt1 | contig 22640 bp, 20 predicted proteins | sample 8237621 | NCBI WGS metagenome assembly JACKQG01 (sample SAMN15677084, study PRJNA649215) | marine metagenome | biome: marine; feature: Black Sea; material: saline water; isolation source: suspended particulate matter (SPM) from the Black Sea western gyre | collected 2013-06-09/2013-06-10 | depth... | reverse complement strand
CATCAATAATGCGGGCAGTGCGAGGCGAGTCGCGGCAGGGTCGTCCAATTGCCCCCAATGGTAACACATCAGTATGAAGAAATTGACCACCACGATTGCGATCACCGCAGCGCCGGCCTTCATTTTGTGGCTGGGAACCGTATTCATCTCACGCCGGGTCAATATCAGATACAGTATGGATACGAGTGATAGGATGAAAGTCCACGTTAGCAACGGACTACTTGGCTGCAGCGCCCCTGACGCAAAAAAGAAGTTGGCCGCACGGCCAAGGTTGGCCGCGAGGTATTCATAACTAAAGGGTGCTGATAAATGATCCGGCAACTGCCAAAAGAAATCATGCGCATTCATGACTTTCCGTTGGAGTGCATACACGATCAAAAAGAGGGGTGACAGGATAAGGGTCGCGGTGATCGTGACTTTCTTTCGAAGATACCACATAGAGATAATAGCCACGGCTACTGGCAAAATAAAGAGCACCGACTCATAACGCGTCTGCGCCAGAAAAAGAGCACTCAGAACTAAGATATTTTGCTGTCTGGCTCTGGGGTTTTTCAGATATTCGGCCAGAATAAACATCAACCCCAGAATCAGCAGCAGATTCAGTAGATCAAAACCGGAACCGGTCGCGTTGACGATGACCAGTGGAACTGTTGAAAATAAGGCGACTAATACATAGCCGCCATAAGGTCTACATACATGAGTTCCCGCAAGATAGAGCATGCTCAGCAAGCACAACAGGAGGCCGCCGTTCAAAACGATACCCTGACTGGCTCGGTAGCCAGTCCAGTCGTGCAGCAGACTCATCAAAAACGGATAGAACAAGGGCCGCTTATCAACAAATTTCTCGCGCGGGTAAGGAATGCCTTCGACGTGGTAGATGTTACCCGCAGCATAAGCCTCTCTTGCCGTGTGCATCTGCAAAGAAGTGGCCACCAAGACAGGCTCATCCATGACTATTTTGAACTGTTTGGGCTGACTGTGCCAGAGAGTTGTAAAAACCAGCAGCAGAAAACAGATGGGGAAGAAGACTCGTTGCACATTCGACCCGCTTAAAAAAGGCCGAATAGAGCTGGAGGCGTGACCGACTAGGAAGCGACTTCCCCGGGCAGTGATCGACTCGACCAAGAGGAGGCCCACTTGTTGAACAAATAGGATGAAAGCAGCGAAAATCTGCCAATATCCGAAGCGTCCAACAAATTCTGCCGATTCTGTCGCATCCAATGCGAAGAAGCCTACATAACAAGCTAGGATCGCACTGCCCGAGAGCAGAAAAAATCGCACCAGAGTATTTCGCATATAAAAAAGCCGCCCAGCGAAATGGGCGGCTAGTCGTTATTGGAGAAATATTCTAAATTAAAGACTTAGAATTCAACACTGATCGTGCCGGGAGCACCACCTGTTGCCTCAATGGCCACTCCTTGTGTAATGGTGGCTGGATATGTTTCGTCAGCGACTGGATTAAGCGTCTTTACATACTTATCGGTACCAACCAGTTCTGTTTGAGCCACTTCTGTAACGCCGTTTTCGAGGAAGTACTGATCCGCCGCCGATGCGAGCTGACGAAGGTTATTAGTGATTGCCTTCGTTTGCGAAGTTTCACGAACCTTTTGGAAGGCGGGGATGGCCATTGCAGCGAGAAGGCCGATGATAACGACCACGATCATGATTTCGACGAGGGTGAAACCCTTTTTGTTTGGAGTATGCATGATGATATACCTTGTTTTATTATGATGTATTGTATACTGATTTTCGTGGAGAATCCCGAACACGCTTAAGACAATAGACTCACACAAAAAAGCCAATCAAAAACTTACCTATCAAGGATTTAACAAATTATTTAAACTTCTGAGGACTCGCCAAGATACCATAGGTGCTCAAACGCTGCCGTCCGCAATATCTGGATAATGCGTGGCAAAAACCATCTTCCCCCCCGAGGATGGGACAACGGAATCGACTTCCACCCGGATTTCTTTACCGATCCATTTCCGTCCGTTGTTGACAACTAGCATGGAGCCATCGGGTAAATAGCCGATCGCTTGCCCGGCGTCCTTGCCCGGGCGGACTAACTCCACATTAATCCGCGTACCAACAGAGACTTCTTGATTGAGCGCTTTAACCAAGGCGGTCAGATTAAGCCATTCAATACCATGGAATTCAGCAAGCTTGGCTAGATTGTAATCTGTTGTCAGCAGCTTGGCTTTCATCGCCTCGGCCAAGTAAACCAGCTTTGAATCCACTGCATCGCGGTCGGGGACGTCACTCTGATAAATACGCAGATCGACATGCTTCATCTTACGGATCCGGTTCAAAACCTCGAGGCCTTTACGACCTTTCTCCTTGCGAGCCGGATCGCTCGAGTCGGCCACCGATTGCAGCTCCTCCAAGACGAAGCGGGGAACGATGAGCGAGTAGCCAAACCAGCGGCTTTGACAAATCGCAGCAATCCGTCCGTCAATCAGCGCGCTGGTATCGACCACCACGAGCGGCACCTCCACGCTTTGTGAGCTGAAACGGACATAAGGGATGACGAGATTGAATTCATCCTTTCCACGCAAGGCGACGACCGTAGCCAGATACATGGAAATAACGTAGAGCGCCAGCCGTGAAAGAAAAAGCGTCTCTGCTAAGCGGGGGTCTGCCTCCAAAGGTTCAAAAAGTGGAGAAGTGGAGATCAGATAGGCGATCAACCCACCAATCGCGAGGCCAAAGGTAATCGCGGAGAGCCCACGCAACGAGAAGCCCTGAAGCAGAATATCCGTTAAAATGACCAGCGCCGCCACGCTCATGCCAACAAAAACCACAGGAAGCAGGGTCCATTCTTCAACGACATAGCTTAGAAGCACGCACGCCATCAAACTCATCGTGAGGAAGAAAATGCGGAAAATTAAAATAGTTTTATTCATAAAGCGCTCTACCAGCGAAACGCACCCATCAGCCAAATAAGCAAAAAGGGCAATAAAATCATAAAAGCCATCACAACATAGATGATACGCACAGTGCGCCGGGCCTTCGGCAGAAGCTCCGGTGCGCGATCTGGTTCGTCGGTTGACTCCATTACCTTATAAGGGTGAATTGCCCCCAAAGAAGCAAACGCGAAGTTCACTTCAATGGCAGCCACACTAGTCGACTTGCACGACGAAGCGGAAACCGGCCAAACGGTTACGCTCGCCACGAGGTGCTTCACGAACGGGCACCGTAAAAATAGATTCCATACGGTCTTGCGCATGGCCACCGATGTGCCGAGCATTTTCTGTTTCAAAGCGATCGATCGATTCCAGCCATTCGCTGACATTACCCAGCAAATCGTAAAATCCGCGGGCAAAGGCCTCTTTCGTGCCGACATCTTGGGGCACACCTCCAGAGTCCGAGACACTCCAGACGTGGTTTTCCAAAACCACATAACGCAAGGGCCCCAAAGCTTGTCGAAACTCATTTTCGGTCGGCAGTCGGACCGGTTTACCAAGTATCCAAGACAGGCGTTCGCAGAAATTCTTGGCTTCGATCCAATTGACAGAGTCTACCGGGCGAAGGTCGCCTTTATTACGACTGGGGTTCGTGCCCATAATGAGGGCGTAGAGCGCTTGAGGCACCTCAGTGCGCAGCATCTGCCAAGCTTCCGCTTCGGGCACGGGCAGCAGGGCGTCATAGATGCGGTCTTGGATAAAACCAAGGTCATTCTGGACTAGGTTGAGATAACGCACTTTGAGCTCTAGGTCTTCATCATTTAAGGAGCTACGGGGAAACGCCTCCTGCATCTGTTTGATGTCACGACGGAGGGCCACGATGAGCTCGGCAGCCTCATAAGTGCGCCGGTCGGAAAGGAGCGTTTGCATCCGGTCATGGTTGCGCTCGATCTCCAAGCCGAGTTGGAAGCTTTCCACCGTCTGGCTCTTACGCTGATACTCGGAGACATGCTCGGAAGACGCATAGGGGCTGTCGCGATAGGCTTCGTTCAGCTGCTGCTGAAGGCGCGCAGCCTCTTGGTAAAGGGCCGCGGCTTCAGGGTTCTCATTGGCCGCTCGGCTTGCATCCGCGAGCTGGGCGACGCGCTGCACCTCCATGTAACTCTGGCCTGAGCGGATGCCGACGAGCTTCACGCGCAACTGCTCCAAGCGAGAGACACTGGCTTGGTTTGTCCCGCGATATTCGCGGTTGAGTTTATCTTGTAAATCTATCGCCTGCTGGAGACGCTCTTCGGCCTGGGCCCATTCCTTCGCTTCAATTAATAAGTCGGCCTCTTTCTCGAAGGCCAAACTGCGCTGTAGGAGCGGCTCCGCAGTCAGGTAACGGGCTTGCCGCGCCAGACGAGTTGCACGGCCGACATTGTAAGCCGCACTAATCGGATAGGTTTCGTTGATATTCTGCTGCTTTATGTAAGCTTCGCGATATAAAGCACGGGCTTTTTCGTAATCTTCGCTGGCAGCCAGCGCCTCGGCCTGCAGTTCAAAATCGAGGCTTTCTTGGCGCAAGACCTCAGCCGCAAGATTTTGATAACGCTCCTCTAAATTGACTTGTCGCGTATACCCCTCGGAGTCGACCCCAGTGATCGCCTGCAGGTAGGCCTTCTGCTTATCCAGTGCCTGCTTAAGCAGGGCAATATCTTCAGGTCGCGCCTCCCGGAGGACGAGAATTTCCTCAAACTGTGCCTCAAGCTCGACACTCTCTTGCTGGAGCGCTTTCACCGACTCTGGCACCACAGTATTAGTTTTGAAGTCACGGAAGTCCACATTCCTCGGGCCCAACTGACTCAAGAACCAGAACCCGACAAGTACGCCAGCCGCCAGGCCCACGATCAGAAGAGCGAGGAGGTACTTTTTCAACCCACTGATCTCGTGGGGCAGGCGTTTACGGGAAGACTTCTTAAAAATTGCCATAAGTAAATTGGGGCTGGCGCTACAAATATAGCCTGCCTTAAATGACTCGACGCTATGAACGCCGCAAGGCTAAAGGTGCTGGGGCTAGCCCCCTTGGCAACTTTCCCACGGCATAAAAGTTTCTCCCTTTTTCAGATGTTTCAACAAATCACCATACTCGGGCCGGGCCTTTTGGGCGCGTCCTTCGCTCTCGCATTGAAAGAACGAGGGCTCTGCCAATGCGTCCAAGTCTGGTCACGCCGAGCGGAAACACGAGCCCAGGCAAAGCTAGCCACTTGGTGTGATCGGGTCTTTGAACAACCGGGTGAAGCCTGCGTAGGCAGCGAGCTCGTCGTTGTCTGCACACCGGTCGAAACGATCGTGCCTTTACTAGAGCAAATCGCCCCGTCTCTCGAGCGAGATGCACTCGTAACGGATGTAGGGAGCACAAAGAGCTTGATCTGCCGTGAAGCGCGAGATCTCGCCGAAGGCTTGAACTTCATCGGCTCACATCCTATGGCCGGTTCCGAACGGACGGGCATGGCGCATGCGCGCGCCGATCTTTTTGAAGGCGCCGCCTGCATCTTGACTCCGCTCGAGAATGCCACCGCTACGGAGATCGCCCGCCTAAGTGAGCTGTGGCAGGCGATTGGCATGCATGTCGTGACCCTTTCCCCGGAAAAGCATGATGAGATCGTCGCGCACATTAGCCACCTTCCGCATCTACTCGCCTCCAGTCTCTGCAGCTACTTAGCCGACAAAGAGCCCGAGTGGAAACAACTCGCTGGCGGCGGTCTTCGTGACACCACGCGTGTCGCGGCAGGCGACTCGATCCTCTGGCAGCAGATTCTCGAGCAGAATCGCGAAGAGCTGCTGCGCGCAATCGATGGATTCGAGGCAGAGCTCCACGCCTTAAAAACCGCTCTCCTCGACCGAGATTCTCCGTCCGTCCTGAGACTCCTAGCCCGGGGTAAACAATACCGGGATCAATTGTAAGTGCTGCATTTCAGCTTTGTACGATTGCATCCTCTCCACTTTTAATAATGTCCGACCCGCTTCCCATAGATCCGCTTGACAAGGCCCTCAACCACACGCTGTCCCTCCCTGGCTCTAAAAGCATTACCAACCGCGCTCTGATCTTAGCCGCGCTGGCCGAGGGTAGGACGGAGCTTGAAGGTGCTCTCTTCAGTCGCGACACAAGAATCATGCTGACCGCACTGGATGCTCTCGGCTTTGAGACCTCAATCGATGAAGCGAGGGCCCGCATAACCGTAAAGGGCCTCGGCGGCAGAATTCCCGCTGCAGAGGCGAAAATCGAGGTCGGCAATGCCGGCACCGCCGCACGCTTCCTGACCGCGTTTCTCGCGCTCAAGGCCGGAGGCGAGTACCCACTCGACGGCGACGACGCGATGCGCGAGCGGCCCATGTCCGGCCTACTCGACGCGCTGGTCGCACTGGATGCAGCCGAGTTTGAGTTTCACGGAAAGCCGGGACACTTCCCCTTTACGCTCAAGGCGAAAGGCTATCAAAGCGGCGAAGCTGCCGTCGATGCCCGCGCTAGCAGCCAGATCCTCTCCGCCCTGCTCTTATCCGCGCCGACCTGTTCGACACGCTTAGGGCCGGCTGGCGGCACCGTCAAAATCGTCTGCCCGGATGTGCGCCCGCACTACGTAGCCATCACTTTAAAAATGCGTGAGGCCTTCGGCGCCGCCCCAGTCGAGACGAACGAAGCCGATACCTACACGCTCCCATCCACCAACTATACCGCACCCAGATCCGGCCGCTATGCAATCGAGCCCGACGTCTCTGCAGCCAGCTACTTCCTCGCACTCACTCTGATTCACGGCGGCACGCTCCACCTCCCGAATCTCAGCGGCGACCCTCTCCAGGGCGACGCCCATTTCGTCGAGGTGCTCGCCCACCATGGACTACGTGTTGATGCCGAGCACAACGAGTGGATCGCTGTCTGCAAAACGCCCGATGCCATACAACGCGGCCATCGTGAAATCGACTTCAACGGCATCTCCGACACATTCCTCACCTACGCGGCGATCGCCCCACTCCTCGGGGGCTCCGTCCGCATCACAGGTATCGGCCACACCCGCCTCCAAGAGACCGATCGCATCGCAGGCATGGCCGCCGAACTCTCGAAACTCGGGCAACTGGTGAAAGAAGAGGAGGATGCCCTCACCATCCAACCCAAGCCCAACGAGCTGCGCGCCCGTGCACTCAAGGCACGTAATGCCGGACAGCTCCTCGCCATCGACACCTACGAAGACCACCGCTTTGCCATGAGCTTCGCCGTTCTCGCCAGCTTTGATCTACTCGGCGATGGCAAGCCCTGGCTTGCCATCAAAGACCCGAACTGTTGCGCCAAAACATTCCCAGGCTTCTTCGACGCCTTAGAATCTTTACGACATGTCTAGTTCCGGAAGCTTTAAGATTATCACCATGGATGGTGGCGCTGCCGTGGGCAAATCCTCCACTTCGCGCGGTCTCGCTGAGCGGCTTGACCTCATGCATGTCGATACCGGCGCGCACTACCGCACCCTGACCTATGCCTTGCTTGCGGCCGGCGCCGATCCCGAGCATCCCGAATCCATTTCCGACCCACTGGTGGCTCTCTCTCTCGACACGCTACTGGAAGGCCGTAGCGCTAAGCTCAGCATCAACGGCACAGTGCCCGCCGATGCGGACATCCGCTCCCCCGAAGTCAACGGGGCTGTGTCCAAGTTCGCCGCGCTGCCTTCACTCCGCTCCCACCTCTTCGAGTATCAACGCAGTCAAGCTGACGTCGCCCGAGCCCACGGCTACGCCGGCCTCATTATGGAAGGGCGCGACATCGGCTCTATTATCTTTCCAAATGCCGAGCACCGATTTTTCCTCCACGCCGACGAGGCCACTCGGGCCGCCCGCCGCGCTAAAGAAGGCCAGACTGATTCCATCGCCGCCCGCGACCGAATGGATAAGAGCCGCAAGACGGCTCCACTCGTGTGCCCCGAAGGGGCCACTCAAATCGACACCGCGCCCTTCACCCTCGAAGAGGTCATCGAACAAATCGCCGGGTTGATCGAATCCCACGAATCTCATTCATAGAGACGAAAGGGCGGCTCCTCCAGCTGCCTAGCCAATCTCCATTTTTCATAATTTCCGTTTTCAGCTCGTCCATAATGTCCTCCATCCCAAATCCGAAACTTTACGATGCCGTCCGCATGGTCGCGGCTTGGTATTTCAACTGCTTTTACGATTTCAGCCTCAGCGGAAGAAACAACATACCCAAGAGCGGCGCCGTCATTTTCGCCGCCAACCACATCAGCTTCTACGATCCACCCGCCATCGGTGCCTGCCTCACCCGGCAAATCAACTATTTCGCCCGCGATACTCTCTTCAAAGGCCTCTTCGGTAAGGCGCTGGTCGAGATCGGCACCATTCCCGTCGCCCGTGAGAATGCCGAGGTCAAATCCCTCAAAGCCATCTTCAGAACCCTGAAAGCCAAAGGCGCCGTCGCCATCTACCCCGAAGGCACCCGCTCGCCGGACGGTCAGCTCTCGGAACCTAAACCCGGCGCGGGCATGATCGCCTGCAAATCCCAAGCCACCGTCATCCCCACCAGACTCTTCGGCACCTATGAGGCCTTCGGCCGCAACGATGCAAAACCAAAGATCGGCGGCCATATCCACATCGCCTACGGAGAGCCCATGTCCACAGCAGAAATCGACCCGGGCAAAGAACACCCCGAACGCTACCTCGAAGCCAGCCGCCGCATCATGGCCCGGATCGCGGCATTGGAAATGCCGCGATCCGGGAATATCTAAGGTCTAATAACTAATCTGGGGAAGTTCGAAGCATGCATTTATTGGCCGAAAACATGAAATTCGTAACAGGAGAAATTGCGACTGAACGCACGAGACGTTGCCGAGAGATTTCCAAACAACTCGCTGGCTTCGCAATCTACCTCCGCAATAAATAAGTTGGCTTAATCATCAGCCATTATCCATTACCCATTAGTTATGAGTCATTCACAAGATCGCTACGCCCAACGGGGCGTCTCCTCCTCCAAGTCCGAAGTCCACGCCGTCGTCGACCACCTCGACCGTGGTGTCTTTCCCGGTGCCTTTTGCAAAATCGGCCCGGACATCCTGACGGGCGACGACACCAAGTGTAACATTATTCACTCCGACGGCTCTGGCACGAAGAGTACCCTCGCCTACCTGCACTACCGTGAGACGGGCGATCCCAGCGCCTTCCGCAAAACGGCCCAAGACAGCCTCGTCATGAATATCGACGACCTGCTCTGCGTCGGCGCAATCGATGGCATCCTCATTTCCAGCACGGTTAATCGGAACGCCCGCGCTATCCCAGGCGAGGCACTCGGCCAACTGATTTCGGGCACCGAAGACTTCCTCGCCACACTCCGTGAATACGGGGTCGGCGTCCACAGCGGCGGGGGCGAAACGGCCGATGTCGGCGACTTGACAGGCACCGTTGCCGTCGATTCCTGCGCCGTCGTCGTCATGAATCGCGCCGATGTCATCGATAACGCCAACATCAAGCCCGGCCTCGCCATCGTCGGTCTCGCCTCCTCCGGTCAGGCCAATTACGAGACTTTTGCAAACTCCGGCATCGGCAGCAATGGCCTGACCAGTGCCCGGCATGACTTGCTCAGCCCCTACTATCTGGAGAAATACCCAGAAACCGTCGACCTCACGACCGACCAGCAATATCTCTACTGCGGCCCTTATAAGATGGACGACCTGCTCCCCGACTCGGACATGACGGTGGGCGAGGCCCTGCTGAGTCCGACTCGCACCTACGCGCCAGTTATCAAAAAACTCCTCACCGAAAACCGCGAGAGCATCCATGGCATGGTCCACTGCTCCGGCGGCGGCCAGACCAAGTGCATCCGTTTCGGCACAGGGGTGCACCACATCAAGGACAACTTCCTCCCCATCCCCCCGATCTTCAAGGCCATTCAAACGGCCAGTGGCACGAGCGACGAGGAGATGTTCCGCGTCTACAACATGGGACACCGCATGGAGATCTACTGCGATCCCGATGCAGCCAAGGGCATCATCGCACACAGCGAATCCTTCGGCATCCCCGCACAAATCATCGGGCGCACCGAAGCCAGCGAAAACGTCGACAGCAGCAACCACGTAACCATTCAGCATGATGGCAAAACGCTGACCTACCAGTTGGAAAAGTAGTGGGCTTGCCTTGCAGCTTCCATTTTAAACAAAGGGTAAGTCTGGAATCCCGCTTAGTGGGAAAGCCGCATACCTATGTCCGCTCGTTTAGCTGTGGGACCAGTTCCGGCAGCTGTTGAGGTTTGTGCCCCCGTGGATTTAATGGCACCCTGCGCTTGCCACCCCACTTGTGAACCGTCCACTAGCATTGAATCATTCCACGATATTCCACACCGATCTAGTCAAAAACTTCCGCACCATCGTCGGCGCCAAAAACGTCTTTCAGGGCGAAGGCAGAACCGCCTACTATCGATCGGGCTTCCGCTCGGGTATTGGGGGCGCGCTGGCCGTCGTCTTTCCGAAAACACTGCTCCAGCAGTGGCAGGTTCTGCAACTCTGTGTCGACGGTGGCTGTGCGGTCATCATGCAAGGCGCCAAGACCGGATTGACGGAAGGCTCCTGCCCGAGTGGCGACGCATATGGCCGCCCGGTCGTCATCGTGAATACGACCCATCTAACGAAGCTGGTGCTCCTCGACGGGGGTAAACAAGTGCTCGCCTTTCCAGGAGCCACGCTCCACGAGCTGGAAAAATTAATCCATCCCCTCGGCCGCGCGCCACACTCCGTGATCGGTTCCACCACCATCGGTGCGACCATTGTCGGCGGCATCGCCAACAATGCCGGGGGCGCACTCTGCAAACGCGGCTCTTCTTACACTCGGCTCTCCCTCTTTGCTAAGGTCGATGCAGACGGACGGCTCCAACTGGTGAACCATCTCGGAATCCGCGGCCTCGGCGAGACTCCAGAACAAATTTTCAAACGTCTCGAAAGCGGCCAGATCAACGTGGCCGACCTTGAAGACTGGCACGTCCCGGCTTCCGACCGGGACTACGCGGAACGCATCCGCGACCTCGAAGCTGAGGTGCCCAACCGCTACAATGCCGACCCTAAACGCCTCTTCGACGTCAGCGGAAGCGCGGGCAAAGTGGCCGCTTTCGCAGTCAGGGTCGACACCTATCCTCTGCCTAAGAAGAAGCAGGTATTCATTCTCGGCACCAACCAAACAGAGGACTTCACCGCGCTGCGGCGCCATATTCTGGCAGAGTTCAAAGAACTGCCCGAGATGTGCGAATACATGAATAGGGGCATTTTTACCGTCGCAGAGCGCTACGGGAAGGATGTCTTCCTCGCCATCAAATACATCGGTACCCGCCGTCTGCCGAAAGCCTACGCGCTCAAGTCCACCGTCGAATACCGGCTCAATAAGCTCAACTTCCTACCGAAGTTCCTGCCCGACCTTTTTCTCTACCAAGCCAGCCGCTTTTTCCCACAGCATCTGCCTAAGCGTCTATTGGACTTTCGTGATCGCTTCAAACACTACCTCATCCTGAGCATGTCGGACAAGGGCATTGACGAAGCGCGTAACTATTTGGACAACACTTGGGGACAGCGAGCTGGCGTCGATTCCTTCGAATGCACAGAGCAGGAGCAAGAGGCCGCCCTACTCCACCGCTTCGCCGCCGCGGGTGCCGCCATCCGCTACCAGACCGTCCATCAAAAGACGACTGAAGAGGTACTTGCCCTAGATATCGCCCTCCTCGGCAAGGACACTGACTGGAGGGACTCGATCCCTCCGGAAGTCGAAGCGCAACTCGACCTCGCGCTAGACTACGGCCACTTCATGTGCCACGTCTTTCACCGCGATTATATCTTTAAGAAAGGCACCGACCTCAAGGCAATGAAGGCCAAGTTACTCGAACGGCTCGACGCGAAGGATGCCAAATACCCCGCCGAGCACAACGTCGGTCACCTCTACGAAGCCGAACCTCAGCTCAAGGCCTTTTACAAAGAGCTCGACCCGACCAACACCTTCAACCCTGGTATCGGCAAAACGGGCAAGCGACCGCGAGCAGTGATCACTTAGATTCGTAGCGAACTCGCGCGAGCAAGGCCAATGGACAAAAGCCTCAGACCACCCTCGTCGATCTGACTCGCATCGCTACAGGGCTATTAAATAGAACCATCCTCGTTTTCCGGGGAAGGAGCGTTGAGTTAGCCTATGTGAAGGGCATGGCTCCTGCCATGCCGTGCTTGCGAGGCCACATAGATGGTCCGCAAAATATCAACCCCTCCGCGGTAGCGCTGCCCTCCATTCAACGAAAAACCTAAAATAGCCGGTGTATTTTAATTATGTCGGAGAAACCCTCTACACGTAAAGCCCCTTAAATATAGGCATTCACGCGGTTTCCAAAATCCGATTGCTTACCGAATTGAGATCCTATTCGTCCAAAATCATACGACTTAGCTTTTTCTCTTCTTCCCGCGCTTCTTCTTTTTGGCTTTGAGTAGCTTCTTGACCTTTTTGCGCTGATCTTCGCGCACGATATAGCCGATGCAGTTGTCTGCGCCGCAGAGACAGGGGTGGTCGAGGAAGTGCTCCATGTCGTAGCCATAATCATAGACAAGCTCTTCGCCCTTCTTGATGTCTTTGCGCGCCACGATCCAAATCTCACCATCGTAGTTGATGGCTTCACAATTCCCGTCGCAGGAATGGTTCATGTAGCGCGCGGGATTCTCGCCGAGTCGACCGTCGATGTCGTATGTATCGTCGAGTTCGAAGATATAAACCAAGCCCTCGCCTGTCTCGCGAGCCTGCTCTTCCCATTCAAGGGCCCGCTTAGTCGACTCTTCTTTAGTGATCTTCTCGCCGACGTATTGAATGATCTGTGTCTCCACCTTGATATCGGCGGTGGCGTAGAGCCCGCGCCCATGGATCTTAGAGTTCTTAACTTTACAGAGAGGTTTTGACATTTTTTCGAGTTACTAAATATGGGATGGGGGATTCAAGGCAGTCGATGCTGGCTCCTGCCTGCTGATTTGTGAGCTCTTTTTTATTCCACTTTTAGCTCTCGAGTCATGAGTTGCTGTATGGCGGTGAGTGGCTCAAGGCCTTCATAGAGGATGGAATGAATGACGGAGAGGATCGGCGCGTCCACTTTTTTCTGTTCACAAATGAGCTGGAGGCACTTCGTGGCGCGGTAGCCTTCGATCACTGACTTCTGACTGTCGACGATGGCCTGTGGCGCCTCGCCGGCGCCCACGCGCTCGCCGAAGGTGCGGTTGCGACTCCAAGTTCCCGAGCAGGTGGCTACCAGATCGCCGAAACCACTCAGGCCGAAGAAGGTCGCCTGCTGCCCACCGAGCTGCACCCCGAGGCGCACCATTTCATTAAGGCTCCGGGTCAGCAACGCGGCCTTCGCGTTGTCACCCAGCTTCAAGCCGTCGCAAAGACCAGAGCCGATGGCGTAGATGTTTTTCAAAGTGCCACCCAGCTCCGTGCCACGCACATCTTCGGAGAGATAGGCGCGCAGGCTTGTGTTGCTAAATGCCTCCTGGTAACGCTCCGGGCTCGGGCAATCCTTGCCGACCGCCAGCACGACGGCCGTCGGTTTGCCATCGGCCACCTCGCCTGCAAAGGTCGGACCTGAAAGCACCCCGCAGGCCACGCCAGGCATTGCTTCGCCCACGATTTCCGCAGGGGTCTTGAAGGTCTCCAGTTCCAACCCCTTGCATAAGGTCAAGCAGAGCTTCAGCTGCCAGGCAGCAGCAAGGTGGGGCTTGATCGAGTCGCAGAGCTCCCGCAATGCCTTCGACGGGCAGGCCAGAAAGACGACTTCCGCCTCCATCAGGACAGGGACCGCCTCGCAACCGATCTGGATGCGCTGCGGCAGCTTATAACCTGGCAAATAGTCTCGGTTCTCTCGCGACGAGGCGATCTCCAAAGCGTGTTCCATCCGGCGCGGCACCAGCGTAACCGAGTGCCCGCAACGATCGAGATGGAGTGCCATTGCCGTGCCCCAGGCGCCGGCTCCTAAAATGCAACAATTCATAGAGAAGCTTTTTGAAGAGATTTACTTAATTCAACGATCATTAACGGTTGAAAATACGTCGTGGAAGGTGAATCTGAATGCCTGAACTTCGTTTGACAACTCTTTGTCTTCATCGATTCCAATGCTCCGCCTCATCTATCGCTGGCGCTACCGTCGCGCACGAAATGCCGGTGCCTTTAAACTTCCACCCAAACACAAGGGAGGCGGTAACGGCCGTGTGGATTTAGGCAGCTACCTCTCCCAGTCATCCGTCCGCGGTCGCAGTTTTGACCGCTTCGACCTCCCAAAGAAACGGAGGAAGGGAGTCGCCGTATTCGTCATCATAGGGATCGCGCTGCTCATCGGCTGGATCTTGTTAGAGAGCATCGCCGCCCTAGAGATTTTTCGGAACTAGGACCTTTTTCCACGCGCTCTACAGCCATCAGTCTCTTTGTAGGATATGCTGCATTGCTCAACGGAGGCTGGTCACAGTCAAGATGCCAACTGCGCTAACTGTGCCATAACGGCTTCAAAGTCAGCAGGGAGCGGTGCCTCAAAAGTCATCCATTCGTCCCGCTCAGGGTGCTGGATTCGCAGCTCTGTGGAGTGCAGCATCACGCGCGGTATTTCGATGTCTTTTAATCGTCCGGGCTTAAAGCCGTAAGTGGTGTCACCCAGCAGTGGGAACCTGAGCTCGCTCATGTGCACGCGGATTTGGTGCGTGCGCCCCGAATGGATCACGCAACTCATACGCGTCGCTCTTTGGCCATAGCGGGCCTCGACGTGCCAATCCGTGTGTGCGGGCTTGCCGCTATGGACCACTGCCATGCGCGTGCGCATCACAGGATGGCGGCCAATCGGCTCCTTGATCGTACCGCGACTCGTTTTAGGTATCCCGAAGACAAGTGCCGTGTAGCGCTTAAAAGTTTTTCGCTCGCTGAAGGCCTCGGCCAATTTATGGTGCGCGGCGTCGTTTTTCGCCACGACGATTAAGCCGCTTGTGTCTTTATCCAAGCGGTGCACGATGCCGGGGCGGTCGGGCGCACCGACGCTGCTCAGGTTTTCGCCACAATGGTAGAGCAGCGCGTGGACCAGAGTATTGTCACCCGTGCCGTTGCCGGGGTGGGTAATCATTCCCGCCGCTTTGTTAACAACGATGATCGACTCGTCCTCATAAATCACTTCAAGCGGCAGATCGACGGCAGTCGGTGCAGCATCAAAGCTCGGCTCTTCGAGCACAGCGCGGAGCAGGCCAGGCTGGTTCACCTTAAAACGCTTGTCGATAGTCATGCCGTCGAAGCTAACTTGGCCGGCCTCGAACGCGCGCTGCAAGCGAGCGCGGCTGATATCGTCAAACTGCGCCGCGAAGATTTTGTCCGCCCGCACCGTCTTCGTGCCAGCGGGCACGACGTATTCTATAATCCGTTCAGTCATGGTGTTGTGTGGCAGAGATTCGCTTAGTCCGTTTTCAAAGTATGGGGATCGTAGCGACGCGACGCTAGTCGTGTCGACGTAAGAAGTGATTTGCTCTGTCAGCCAGCGATCGGTCTTGCTCGCGCAAGTTCGCTACAGATTGACCCCCGAACCCATCACCCTGCCAGCTCCCGAGCGGTGGCGCAATCTTTCGTAATCTGGACTTTGAGCGCCTTCACACCATCGAACTTTTGCTCGGGTCGGATGAATTTCAACCATTCGACTTCGATTGCATCACCGCGGTCAAGCGATGTGCCTTCAAGGGCATGGATCTCGAGCGCAGGCGCTTGCGGATCTTGAGCCACCGTCGGCTTGACGCCGTAGTTTGCCACACCGGCATGCCAGTTTTTTGAACCCTTCTCACGAAAATGGACGAAGTAGACGCCGAAAAGCGGAAGACATTCCGGCTGCCAGGGCAGATTCAAGGTCGGGACACCTATCTGTCGCCCAAGCTGCGCGCCACCCGTGATACGCCCGGTCGCGGTATAGTTATAGCCAAGCAGGTCGTTGACGGCAGTCATCGCGCCCGATTCGAGCTCTTTGCGTATGCGAGTGCTGCTGATCGGCTCGCCGTTGTGCTTGATGCGCTCAGCGCTGAAAACCCCCAGCCCCAACTCGCGTCCGGACTGAATGAGGGTGGCAACATCGCCCGCACGTTTTTGTCCGAAACGGAAGTTTTCGCCAACGTAGATCGACTTGAGCGCAGGCAAGGCTTTTTTTAATTCTTCGAGAAAGGCCTCCGCTGGGATAGCGGCGAACGCGCGGTCAAAGTGCTTGCGGATCACGCAATCGACGCCTGCCTGGTGCAGCATGGTCGTCTTGATCTCGATCGGCATGATGAGACGGGTCGGATCTTCCGGTCGAAAAAGACGGCTCGGGTGCGGGTCGAAAGTGAGCACCCCGGATACGCCACCGCTACGGCGAGCACTTAAAACAGCCGCTTCGATGACCGCTTTGTGCCCGAGGTGAACGCCGTCGAAGACGCCGATCGCCAAGTGCAACTGACTCTTCAGCTCCGAAAGGGCTGCAAAGTCATCGACGCTGGCGGGAAATTTCATGGGATGATTCAGTATATAAGCCGTATAGCCGAAACTGTAAAGTTTTGGCAGATCGCAGTCAGCGCAAACATCGCCCAAAAGCTTACGCTTTCGACTACGCTACAACGCATGGGTCGGCACGGCTTGGATGACGGGGATTAATCGTTTACGCAATGCGGACGGCGACATGCTTTCGAGCTCTTCAATCGTCGCGGATTTCTCGACGCGGAACTGGCCGACGGCGGTACGGCGCAGTTCGTTTAGATGCCCGCCGCAGCCAAAGCGCTCACCAAGATCATGAGCGATAGTCCGCACGTAGGCACCCTTGCTGGTGCCAACGATAAAGGAAACCTCGGGCAGGGCGAGCTTTGTCAGTTCGAAGCGGCTGATATGGATCACCCGCGGCTCACGCTCGACGGTCTTACCCTGACGGGCGAGCTTGTAGAGTTTCTGCCCATTGATCTTCTTGGCCGAGAACATGGGAGGCGTCTGGTATTGATCACCTAGAAAGGTTTTCATCTGTGCACGCACTTCTACCTCAGTCAACTCGGGCACGGGGCGCTCTTCGAGCATTGCGCCATCGGCGTCTTGCGAGTCGGTGATCTGGCCAAGTCGCACGGTGCCCGTGTATTCTTTATCCATACTCATCAGGTATTGTGAGGCCTTGGTGGCCTTTCCGATAAGAATGAGGAGCAGGCCCGTCGCCATAGGGTCGAGTGTGCCTGCGTGGCCGACCTTCTTCATATGGTAGACCCGTCGCATCTTCGATACGACGTCGTGCGAAGTGATGCCTTGCGGCTTATCCACTAGAAGGATGCCTTCTGGCACGTCGTTAGAGGGTTGGTGCATGGGCTTTTTAAGGTTGGGGCTTAGGCCGCAGGGCTGGTGGCCATGACTCGCCGGTCTTCACAAGTGAAGCCCCTATAAATTAATCAATCGTTTTCAAATGCTCACCGATGGCGGCCATGAGTTGCGGGTAGAATGCCTTGATCGAACTATCTTCAACGTTGAGGCCTGCGGCGCAGGCGTGACCGCCGCCACCAAAAAGCTTCGCAACTTGATCGGCCGGGAATTTGGGGTCTTTGGCTCGAAGACTGCCTTTGAGCGCACCGGCACGGTCTTCGATCATGACACCGATATCAACTCCAGCAATGGCTCGGGCGTAATCAACGAGCCCTTCGGAATCGTCGATAGTCGCGCCAGTGGCTTCATACACACCGTTTTCGATCAGACCCACACATACGCGGCCTCCGAATTCTAAGGTGAGCGAATCGAGGAAGTTTTGCAGCAGCTTGATTTTAGAAAAGCTCTCGCACTCGTAGAGCTCATAGGCAGCGACAGCGGGTTGCGCACCGCACTCACAGAGTCGGCGGGCGATCTCAAAGGTGTCGGGCGTGGTCGAAGGGAAGCGAAACTGCCCAGTATCGGTCGCTATGCCGACGTAGAGCGCTTGCGCAGTGACCGCGTCGATTTCGTAGCCGTTGTCTAGACAGAAGCCAGCGAGGATCTCGGCGGTCGCGCAGGCAGTGGCGATGACGAGATTTTCGGCACCGTAGAGCTTGTTGGAAATGTGATGGTCGACGTTAAGCGCGACTTCCGGAAAGAGCTCGTTGAGACGGTCGCCGACCCGCTTATAGTCGGCGCAGTCGACCGAAACGGCAATATGGCCATCCGACGTAAAGTCTGCGGCCAGTGCCATCGGCGTATCGCCGACAAAAGCTTCGAGCGTCGACGGGGTGGCATCGCGGTTTAAGCCGATCGCTTCGATGCCGAGGCTTTTCAACAGGCGCACGACTGCGACGGTCGAGCCGATGCAGTCGCCATCCGGGCGCTGATGCCCGAGCACCGCTACTCTGTGACCTTTGAGAGATTCGATCGCCTGCGCGAAGCGGGGGCTCTCTTCTGGGTAAAATTTATTGTCCTTCATTTTCGGCGTCAAGTTGGTCAAGGATATCATTGATCCCAGCACCGCGTTCGAGCGATGGGTCATAAATGTAGTCAAAGCGGGGGAAGTATTTAAGAATGACATGCTTACTCACGCGCTGGCGAATGTCTTTCCCGATCTTGCGTAACAGCTTCTTGGCCTCTTCAATCTGGGCGTCGTCGCCCAGGACTGAGTAATAGATGCGCGCATTGCGCAGATCGGCGGAACAGTCGACCTCACTGATCGTGATCGCAGCAGTATCGGCACGGTAGTAGCGGCGCATTTGCTCACTTACCTCGCGGCGGAGCAATTCGTTGATACGTTTAATGCGTTGTGACATCGTCCTGTTACAAAGACGGGCGCTGTTCTTCGACGGCGTAACACTCGATCGTATCGCCTTCTTCATAGTCGTCGTAGCCGGCCACGTTGATACCACATTCGTAGCCAGCGCGGACTTCCTTAACGTCGTCCTTGAAGCGCTTAAGCGTATCAATCTTACTTTCATGGATAACCACGCCGCCGCGCATCAGACGGGCGATGCAGTTACGCTGGATGATGCCCTCGGTAACCATACAACCGGCGACGTTGCGCCCCTTGCCCATGGAAAATACTTGGCGGATCTCGGCACCGCCGAGTTTTTTCTCGGTGTATTCGGCGTCGAGAAGACCCGCCATGCTTTCTTCGACTTGATCGATGAGCTCGTAAATGATCGCGTGCTGAATGATCCGGATATCGTGATGCTTTGCGAGGCTTTGCACGCCGTTATCAAGCTTGACGTTAAAACCGACAATAGTGGCACCTCCCGCACTAGCGAGGGTCACGTCATTCTTTGTAATGTGGCCCACACCCTTGCTGATAACATCGAGATCGACCTTATCACTCTTGATCTCCTTGAGTGCTTGGACGAGTGCCTCGGTCGAGCCGTGAACATCCGACTTAACGATGACGCGCAGGCACTTCTTTTGCTGATTCTCGATCGCAGCGAAAAGATCTTCGACCGTGGCGGCACCGGCAGCTGCACTTTTCTCACTGGATGCGTTGGCGTCGGCGAGCTTACGCGTTTGGATGGCGTCTTCAGCTGCGCGTTTGGCAGTCTTTTCGTTTTTCTCGGAGGTGAACTTATTGCCGGATGAGGGCACGTCCGACCAACCGGTGATCTTAACTGGCGTCGCAGGCGGCGCGGACTTGAGGACCTTGCCATCGGCATCAGTCATGGTCTTGACCTTGCAATAGACTTCGCCGCAAATGAGCGCATCCCCCTGTTTCAGTGTGCCACGCTCGACGAGAACTGAAGCAGTGGGGCCACGGCCTTGCTCGATTTGCGATTCGATGATAGTGCCGGAAGCCGGGCAACTCGGGTTGGCCTTCAGTTCGAGAATTTCAGCTTGGAGCAGAATCATGTCCAGCAGGTTGTCGATGTTGGTGCCCTTCAGTGCAGAAACCTCGACGGCGATCGTTTCGCCACCCCAGTCTTCGGGAGCGATGCCCTTTTCCTGCATCTGCTGCTTCACGCGATCCACATTGGCACCCTTGGCGTCGATCTTATTGATCGCCACGATGATGGCGTTGTTCGCTTCTTTGGCAAATTTGAGTGCTTCGTCGGTCTGCGGTTTGAAAGCGTCGTCAGCCGCGATCACGAGAATGGAGACATCCGTAACATTAGCACCGCGCTCACGCATCCTAGAGAAAGCGGCGTGGCCGGGCGTGTCGATAAAGGAGATCTTGTGACCGTTGTGCTCGATCTGGTAGGCCCCGATGTGCTGCGTGATCCCGCCCGCTTCGCCGCCAACGACGTTGGCCTTACGGATAGTGTCAAGCAGAGTCGTCTTACCGTGGTCAACGTGGCCGAGAATACAAACCACCGGCGGGCGAGGTTGCAGGAACTTAGGGTCGTCGTCGTCGGGCTTTTCGACCTTGGGCTTAGCTTGGCCGCCTTGCTCGCTCTGTTCGCCGCGGTGATGGATCTCCAATTCAAAGCCATGGCGGGTCGCAAGTTGAAGGGCGACTTTTTCTTCGATGGTTTGATTCATCGATGCGAAGATGCCCATCTCCATGAGTTCGGAGATCAACTTGAAAGGCTTAAGCCCAAGCTCAACAGCAAAGTCGCGCACAACGATGGGAGGCTTGACGTGTATCTTTGTCCGCTCGACGGCTTCGGCGGCCGAGGCATCGGCTGTCTCGCCTTCGACGCCTTGGCTATCGAGAGGCTTGTCCAGGGCCACAGGCGGCTTGGGTGGGCCGGCAGGCGACGGAGGCTTCGGTGGACCCGCCGGGGTCTCCGCTGGTGTCGACGCTGCCGGTGTAGCTGGAGCGGACGATACAGCCGAAGCACTTGGGGCAGCCGGAGGTGTGGCCTTCGGCGGGACAGCGGCGGCGGGAGGGATCGAAGTTTTCGCCGCGCCGCCCGATGGCATCGGTGGTGCTTTGGGTGGCCCCGACGGAGCGGGGGGCTTGGGCGCAACGGACTTGGGCGCCTTGGCCGCTTTTTCCGCCTCGGCGGCAGCGGCCTTTTCTTCATGTTCACGCTGGATATCAGCGGCACTTTTCACGAAGGCGCCGGCTGGAAGCTTCGCTGCGGACGGTGCTTCGGCATCATCTGTGTCGGCCTCACCTGTGTCGGCCTCGGCCGCTTGAGGCTCAGGCACTTGGGACGCTTGAGGCGCTTGTGCCGCGAATTCGTCGCGGAGGGCGTCGGCAGAGATGTTGTCGACCGTGCTGGAAGCGCTTTTCACCTCATAGCCACGACTCTTCAAGAGCTCAATGAGCTCTTTGTTCTCCATTCCTATTTCTTTGGAAAGTTGGTGTATACGAACACTCATGTATGAGTTTTTTCTTTAAGTCTGGTTATTGCAGGTGGGTGGACGGCGTGGATATTCAGGCGTTCTGCTGGAAATACGCTTCTACCTTGGAGAGCACGTCGGCGGCTTCTTCGGCGCTGAAACCGGCGTCGACAAGGTCCTCGGCAGTCACACCCTCGAAAACTTCGGGGCTGGCGAAGCCAATGGCGACCAGGCGGGCCGCGAGTTCCGGCTCAAGGCCATCGATCGCGTTCAGGCCCTCAACCGCTTTAGCGACCTTCTCCTCAAAGCCGACGGCCTCCTTCTCTTCTTTACCGATATCGAGCTTCCAGCCGAGGAGGCGGGAAGTGAGCTTAGCGTTGAAGCCGCGGCGACCAATGGCGATCGAGAGGTCGTCTTCCGCCACTTCGAAGTGAATGCGGCGCTCAAGCTCGTTAATCTTGATATTCTTGGGCAGGGCTGGCTTGAGGGCTTCTTCAAGCAACTGCAGCGGGTCCGAATAGTAGCGGATGATGTCGATCTTTTCGCCGCCGAGTTCACGAACGATGGTTTTGACACGGGCACCACGAGCACCGACACAGGCACCGACAGGGTCAACTTTCGGGTCGCTGCTGTTGACCGCGATTTTCGTGCGGTATCCCGGCTCACGGGCCATCGCTTCAATCGAAACGGTGCCGTCGGCGATCTCTGTAACTTCGAGTTCGAAGAGACGCCGCACGAAATTTATGTTGGAGCGGGAAAGGATAATATCGGGGCCCCGATTAGTCTGCTCAATCTTGAGCAGGAGGCAGCGGATGCTTTCACCCGGCGCGTAGTCTTCACCAGGAACCCGTTCGCGCGGGGGCAAAATGGCCTCGGCCTTACCCAGATCGATGATCAAGTCGCCACGTTCGCGACGGCGGACCGTGCCCGTAACAATATCGCCGACCGTGTCTTTGTAGTCATCATAGATACGATCCTTCTCGAATTGGCGAATGCGCTGCATAATCGCTTGGCGGGCGGTCTGCGCCGCGATGCGCCCAAGGTAGGCGGGATCCACTTCTTTTTCGATCGTGTCGCCGATTTGAGCGTCCGGCTTCTGCTGGCGTGCCTTTTCAATGTGAATTTCCAGAGAGGCATCACTCACGGAGTCAACCACCTGCAATAAGCTCCAAGCTTTCAGCGCACCGGTCTTAGGATTAATTTCCACACGGATGTCCTGCCCTGCGCTCACGCCTTTTTGGGCGGCACTCGCGATGGCGCTGGAGATGGCTTCGATCATGTCTGGACGACTGATCCCCTTCTCTTTTTCCATGTATTCTAAAACTGATAGTATTTCGTGGCTCATTGGGTGCTAAAAATAAAAAAAGCAGGCTAAGCCCGCTTTTAAGTGTTGCTGGGTTTAAAAGTGAAATCGGCAGAGTAAGGAGCGTCGAAGTCTTGTCAAGGTACCTGTGGAGCCGATTTGGAGCCTAGCCTGTCCACTGTAAATTAAATACCCTGTGTATTTATATTTTGTTG
>JACKQG010002721.1_pt1 | contig 22641 bp, 22 predicted proteins | sample 8237621 | NCBI WGS metagenome assembly JACKQG01 (sample SAMN15677084, study PRJNA649215) | marine metagenome | biome: marine; feature: Black Sea; material: saline water; isolation source: suspended particulate matter (SPM) from the Black Sea western gyre | collected 2013-06-09/2013-06-10 | depth... | reverse complement strand
ACAAGGCGGGAAAAACCAACTTTTGATAAACGATTCATTTTATTTCCCACCTTGTCAAGGTAGTTCGGGCGGCTAAGTTTGTGCAGTTGAATAAAATGGTGCTTCCAATGGAATAATCCCATTTTTGGTATTTACTACAAGGACTTTTTCCTATAAACAGGTATTTATTACAAGGACATTTAACAGTACACAATTTTTTTTATTCTTACTTGAAACATTCATTTTCTTAACTTCCCGTCAAGTTTTTACCGAATTATGGACAAATGGATATATAATTATGAATGATTATTCTTACTCGGTGGAAACGTGTCCCCTCAATGGATTGGTTTTTCCCTCGTGAATGTCGGTGTCATCCCGGCCCGGCTGCACTCAATTAGACTCCCCCGAAAGATACTTGCCCCCATTAACGAAAAGCCCATGGTTGTTCATGTATATGAACAAGCTCTGCAGGCGGATTCTTTGGATGAAGTCATTATCGCTATTGACAGTGATGATACAGCCAAAGCGCTAAAACCGTTTAATGTCAACACAGTCATGACATTCTCCGACCATAAATCTGGTACGGATCGTGTGGCACAAGTAGTCGGGGAACTGGATGCAGATATTGTGGTTAATATCCAGGGTGATGAACCGGCTATGGAACCGAAATTAATTGATGATCTTGTGGGAATATTTGAAACACCAAATGTATTTATGGCTACACCTGCAACGACTGATATTTCTGCGGAAGATGAATTGGATCCAAATGTGGTAAAAGTATTGGTAGACCAAAACAATATAGCCATGGCGTTTCGTCGTGAACCAAGACACTATGAATCGGGGGGATATTACAGGCATATCGGTATGTATGCTTTTCGTAAAAAAGCACTTATAAAATTCACCAATATGACCCAGACAGAAAATGAAAAAAAGTATAAACTCGAACAATTACGTATATTGGATAATGGTTTACCAATCCACGTACTCATGACCGATTATACGGGCAGGGGCATCGATACTGAAAAAGATTTAAACGCATTTATGGAGACTCATGGCTAAACAAACAAAATATATTTTCGTACTCGGCGGCGTCATTTCCGGATTAGGGAAAGGAATTGCTGCTGCATCTATCGGTTATTTATTAAAAAGCGCCGGATTGAAAGTGTCCATTATAAAGCTGGACCCCTATTTGAATGTGGATCCCGGGACCATGAATCCGTATCAGCACGGCGAAGTTTTTGTACTCGATGATGGTTCCGAAACAGACTTGGACCTCGGACATTACGAGCGCTTTATCGACGTGGATATGAGTAAGAATAATAATGCCACTACCGGCCAGATTTATAGCACTGTGTTAGATCGGGAACGTAAAGGGGATTATTTAGGCGCGACGATTCAGGTTATCCCCCATATTACAGATGAGATTATCAATCGCATTCGTGCTGTAAATAAACCCCGGAAATATGATGTCGTTATTTGTGAAGTGGGTGGAACGGTCGGTGATATTGAAAGTTTACCTTTTTTAGAAGCAATTCGTCAATTATCATTGGAGGTAGGATACCATAACCATGTTTTAGTTCACGTAACATTGGTTCCGTACATAAAAGCCAGTGAAGAATTAAAAACTAAACCGACCCAGCATTCTGTAATGAAGCTGAGGGAAATTGGTTTAACCCCGGATTTTATTTTCTGTCGCACAGACAGGAAACTGACCAAATCCGTTCGGGATAAACTGGCGTTGTTTTGCAATGTAGCTCCCGATCATGTAATCGAAGGGCTCGACGTCCCGAGCATTTATGAAGTACCCCTTGTTCTACATAAACAAGAAATGGGTCAAGAAATTATGGACAGAATGGAATTGCTGTCTAAACCCAATATTGAATATTTGGAAACATTTATCCACCGTTTTAAAAATCCAACTCACAAAATCAATATTGCTATGTGCGGGAAATACACAGAACTCCCTGATGCCTATAAAAGCATTCTGGAGGCATTTGTTCATTCCGGCGTAGAAAATGATGCAAGTGTTAATGTGAAATGGGTGAATACAGAAAATATTTATTCGGATGCTGATGCGGCTAAAGCATTTAAAAATATTGATGGTATATTAATTCCCGGAGGTTTTGGCTCCCGCGGTTCTGAAGGGAAAATCCTTACCAGTAAATTTTCCCGAGAGAATAATGTACCCTTTTTGGGAATTTGCCTGGGACTGCAATGTGCCGTGATTGATTTTGCCCGCCACGTATGTGGATTGAATGGCGCCAACAGTACAGAATTCAATAAGCGGACAAAATATCCCGTCATTGCTCTCATGGAATCCCAGCGAGCTATTAAGCGTAAGGGCGGAACCATGCGTCTGGGAGCCTATGATTGCGAACTTAAATCCGGGACGAAAGCGTACAAAGCGTATCATAAAAAGAAAATTTCCGAACGTCACCGCCATCGATGGGAAGTAAATAATCGTTACAGAGCAAAACTTGAAAAGAATGGATTGATATTTTCCGGTGCAAACACAGAATTAAACTTGGTGGAAATGATTGAATTAAAAGATCACCCTTGGTTTGTAGCCGGACAATTTCATCCAGAACTAAAAAGCAGGGTTAGCAAAGCCCATCCACTTTTTCGGGATTTTGTTGGCGCAGCAGTTCAATATCATTTAAAATCCGACCATGTCTAATATCATTCAAACCGGAAGCGTCTCTTTTGGCGGAGATGCTTTACCCATAATTGCCGGACCCTGCGTCATCGAAAGCAGGGAGCATTCATTGTTTATGGCAGATGCAATTGCGAATGAATGCTCTAAAGTTGGACTTCCTTTTGTGTTCAAAAATTCTTTCGATAAAGCGAATCGAACGTCCGGAGATGCATTCCGCGGTCCTGGTTTAGATGAAGGATTGGAAATTCTTTCAGCTGTGAAAGAGAAAGTGGGAATTCCTGTTTTGACCGATGTCCATTTACCAAACCAATGTGCCATGGTTGGCGAAGTTGCTGATGTTTTACAAATTCCAGCCTTTTTATGCAGACAAACAGATCTTATTGAAGCGGCGGCAAAAACAGGGAAAACGGTGAATGTGAAAAAAGGACAATTTTTATCACCTTGGAAAGTGGGAAGCATTGTTTCAAAAATTGAAAAGGCCGGGGGGTATCAAATATTGCTCACGGATAGGGGTACAACATTTGGTTATGAGAGTTTGATCTCGGACATGCGCTCCATCCCGGTCATGAAAGAAACGGGTTATCCTGTAATATTTGATGCGACTCATAGCTCACAGATGCCGGGAAGAAGTGGCAGCAATACAGGCGGTTCAAGGGAATTTATTCCGACGATGACAAAATCAGCTGTTGCAGCCGGGGCGGATGGAATTTTCATGGAAGTCCACGATAATGTAAACGAAGCCAAGTCCGATGCTGCCACTCAATGGCCTTTGGATCAATTGGAAGATTTATTGGTGTCTATAAAGCGTATTCGTGAGGCTGTTTGTGGCTGAAACAAAAACACTCTGCGCCAATATTAAAATGCTCATTTCCGACGTAGACGGTGTACTGACGGATGGATCCATTTACAAAGGTGCTAATGGCGAAGAATTGAAACGTTTTAATGTAACGGATGGAGCCGGGTCAGCCATTGCTCGTGCAGCCGGAATGAAATTAGCTTTGATATCCGGCCGCCATTCTGAAGCAACGACCATTCGAGCCGGCGAAATGAAAATTAAGGAAGTTTATAATGGTACATTGGACAAACGAATTCCGTACAATGAAATCAAAGCAAAGCACGGATTAAGTGATGATGAGATTGCTTATATCGGCGATGATCTTATAGACATATCCATCATGGAACAGGTAGCTGTCCCCATAGCCGTAGCTAATGCGTATCCGCTGGTAAAAGAGATCGCTGTTCATATAACAGAAAAATCAGGCGGTGAAGGCGCTTTTCGGGAAGCCCTGGAATGGATACTCACTCAACAAGGCCGTTTAGATGAGGTATTGTATAAACTCCGTGATGAAGTTCAGAATCCTCCCGAAACCGATCCCTATCATTAAATTTTTCATCTTCTTTATTTTTGCTACATTTTGCCGAACACCTCAAGATGTCATAGATTGTAGCAATGAGAAAGCAGGAAAAAATTAAATAAATTACACCACCCCTAAATCCCCTCCTCAGCCCCGGGGTCTCGCCTGCCAGCCGGAGGCGAAGCGTAGGCTGGTGGGGAGGTGATATTATTATGAATACGAGAAATCATTTTTTAATATTTAATTCTTCTCCATTTTTGGGTTTATGGGTTTTTATTTTTATGTGCTCAATGAGTTGCTCTAACCGAGTTGAGGATAAATATACAAATACACGGGAGGGCCTTCCGGATCAGGAAAGTTGGAAAGTAACCATTACACTCACTGATAATGGTACTATTCGCTCCATTGTGCGTTCAGGTCATTTGGAAAAATATGATGAAAAGGAATTTATCCTCTTGGATCAGCGTGTAAATGCTGATTTTTTTGATGAAGAAGAGAATCATACCACAAATCTGAAATCAGAAATCGCTGAAGTTGAAGAAGGAAATGATTTTATGCGGGCCATGGGAAATGTGATTGTTGTATCCGACAGCGGTGTGACACTTTATACGGATACATTGGTCTGGGACTCCAAAGAAGAGTTAATTTATACAGAGGATAATGTCATGCTCACAACCGAAAAGGGCGACACACTTTACGGCATTGGATTTGAATCAGATATCGCCATGGAAAATTGGCGGATTATCAAACCGTCCGGCGTGACATCAATAAAAGATGATGAACAGTAAACACACACTCAAAGGTAAAAACCTTTCTAAACAGTACGGAACCCGCTGGGTGGTGTCAGACGTCGATTTAGAAGTAAGCCAGGGAGAAATTGTTGGTTTATTGGGCCCCAACGGTGCGGGAAAAACAACGACCTTTTATATGATCACCGGGATGATAAAGCCATCTAAAGGGCATATTTTTCTGGATACCCAAGATATTTCCAATGATGCTATGTACATGCGGTCACGTAAAGGAATTGGATATTTGTCCCAAGAAGCATCTATATTTGGAAAATTATCTGTGGAAGATAATTTGAAACTGGTCTTGGAAATGACTTCCATGACTAAAAAAGAACAACAGGATAAGATAGATCAATTGTTGGATGAATTATCCGTATCTCATTTACGGAATAACAAAGGGAATACGCTTTCCGGGGGCGAGAGACGCCGTGTGGAGATTTGCAGAGCTTTGTCCATGGAACCTAATTTTATATTACTGGATGAACCGTTTGCAGGTGTGGATCCCATCGCAGTGGAAGATATTCAACAGATCGTTCGATCATTAAAAGACCGCAATATCGGTGTATTGATTACGGATCATAATGTACGTGAAACACTCTCAATCACCGATCGATCCTATTTATTGTTTGACGGCCGTATTTTGAATTCCGGCACATCTGAATTTCTTGCGAATGATGAAGAAACACGACGCCTGTATTTAGGCGAAAAATTTAAACTGGATTAAGAGTATTTCGGTGGACATTAATATTAAAAGAAAGAATTTTCATGAAACACTTTTTAATAAACCCCCATTATCCCCCTGTTACAGGTGGATAACTAGGATTCTTCAAAGTTCATATGTTTCCCCTGTCATAGGGGAAAAACAAAGGGGTTTTAAAATAGGATTTATCAGAGTTTTCATAACATCATTATTTACTTTTTTATAGAATCCAAATGGCAAAGCTGCAACATCGATTAGAACAAAAACAAGTCCTCCAACCTCAACAAATATTGCAGGCGGCCATTCTGCAGCTCAATGCTGTGAATTTAGAAGAACGAATTTTGGATGAATTGGAAATAAATCCCGCTTTGGATCAAATTGAAGGGACCAATGAACCTGAAGAAGAAACAGCTGACGATGATGGTTTGGATTGGGATCAGGATTATGAATTTGAACCACCCAATATTTATGAAAAAAAAGAATATAAAGATATGCCACTTCCCCAGAAAAAAGATTTTGTGGAATATTTAGCAGACCAATTAAACCTCTGTGATTTTTACACAAACGAAAGAGCAGTGGCCGAAGAAATAATATATAATTTGGATGAAAATGGTTATTTAGCTGTTGATTTGGAACTCATCAGCGATCGTTTTGTGATGGATTTAGTGGATGTACTTTCCATATTGAAGACGGTTCAAACGTTTGAACCTAAAGGTATCGCAGCCCGAGATTTGCAAGAATGTTTATTAATACAAATTGATGATTCAAAACACCCAATCGCTTATAAATTGATCAACGAATATTTTGATGATGTAGCCAATCATCGTTACGATCAGCTGGCGGAAAAAGTAGGATGTTCAGATAATGAAATAAAAATTGCTTTGGACGTTATAAGCCATCTGAATCCAAAACCGGGAGAAGGGCATGAAAGTGCAGAAACAATATCAGTCATACCGGAATTGATCGTGTACGAACGGGAAGAAAATTGGGTGATTGTAGTGAATGACAGTTGGTTACCTGAAGTCCAAGTAAACCGTGAATACGTGGATATGTTGGCGGGTGAATTAGATAAAAAAGCCAAATCATTCATTAAGGAAAAAGTAGATAATGCTGAATGGTTTGTGGATGCTGTTTCTGAACGGCGTAAAACACTCACAAATGTAATGCAGGAAATTATCAAACGACAGCCGGAGTTTTTCCGAGGGAACTTAAATCAATTAAAGCCCATGAAACTCCAGGATATTGCTGATGAAATAGGAGTAGATGTATCAACTGTCAGCCGGTCAACACGTGGGAAATATGTTGACACACCTTATGGCATTTTTGAATTAAAATCTTTCTTCACAGAAGGGATGATTACAGCAAGTGGAGAGGAAATAAGTACTCTACTGATTAAACGCTTGCTGAAAAAAATGCTTGATGAAGAAGAAAAACAACATCCTTTTACGGATGAAAAATTAAAAGATATGTTAAATAAGCAGGGCTATCCTGTGGCGCGAAGAACCGTGACAAAGTATCGTGAACAACTTCATGTTCCTGTGGCTCGGTTGCGTAAACAAATATGAATAAACATATAATTGGAGAAAAATAATGTCACCTAAACGAATCATAATCGGCGACAAAGAGGTCGATTTACCATCCATCGGAATCATCCCCATGCTTGGCATTGGTTTGGTCTTTTGGTTATTGACGGGTATCTATGTTGTGGGCCCCGATGAAGTGGGCGTTGTGCAAACATTTGGACAACATACTCGCGTCACTCAATCAGGATTAAACTATCATTTCCCTTTTCCCATAGAAACTGTGCAAACGCCGAAAGTTACAGAAGTGAAACGTGTGGAAATTGGGTTTAGATCTGTAGGGAAAAATCAATTCCGCACCATAGAAAAAGAAAGTCTTATGCTTACGGGAGATGAAAACATTGTGGATGCCGAATTGATTATTCAGTATAAAATAAAAGATGCAGCAAATTACCTTTTCAATTTTGTTGAGCCAATCCTTACCGTAAGGGAATCTGCTGAGGCATCCCTACGGACTGTGGTTGGCAGGCATAAAATTGATGAAGCTCTGACCTCTGGGAAATTCATGATCCAAGAGGAGACGAAAGAATTACTGCAAAGTATTTTAGATAAGTATGATACCGGAATTCTTGTAGTCGCAGTTCAGTTGCAGGATGTATCACCTCCAAAGCAAGTTATTGCTGCTTTTAAGGATGTGGCTTCTGCTAAAGAAGACAAAAACCGTATGATCAACCAAGCAGAAGGTTACAGGAACGATATTATTCCAAAAGCAAGGGGAGAGGCCCAAGCGATGATTCGGGAAGCAGAAGGTTTTCGGGAAGCACGAGTCAAACGAGCTGAAGGTGAAGTTGCCAAATTTAGCGCCATGCTAGTGGAATACAAAAAAGCCAAAGATGTAACTCGCAAACGGTTATATCTGGAAACCATGGAAGAAATTTTACCCAATATTGATAAATATATCGTTCCGGGTGGAGATGGTGGAAATCTTTTAAATCTTTTGAACCTGAATGAAAAAGGAGGTAACTAATGAAAAAATCTTTATTAGTCATCATTGTACTTGGTCTCATTATTTTTTTTACAACCGTATTTATTGTGGATGAGCGTCAACAGGTTGTCATCCTGCAATTGGGTAAACCGGTCCGTACAATTACAGAACCAGGATTACATTTCAAATTACCCGTTCCCTTTCAAAATGCTGTAACGTTTGATGATCGTCTTTTAGAATACGATGTGGCTCCGGAAGAAGTGTTAAGTAAGGATAAAAAAACGATCATTGTGGATAACTATGTGCGTTGGAGAATTATGGACCCACTATTGTTTCTACAAACAGTGCAGGCAATCCCAAATGCTGTAACCCGCTTGGATGATATTGTGTATTCAGAACTTCGTCAAGAATTGGGTAAACATAATATGTCTGAAATCATTACTGAAACTAGGGAAGAAATCATGGAAACAGTTACACGTGCCAGTGACAAATCTACTGATGAATATGGTATTAAAGTGGTAGATGTACGAATTAAACGGGTGGATTTACCTCGGGAAAATGAAATGTCAATTTATGCCCGAATGGATGCGGAACGAAAACGGCAAGCGAACAAATTTCGATCTGAAGGAGAAGAAGAAGCCCAAAAAATTCGTGCTTCCACAGAAAAAGATAAGACGATTATTCTTGCTAATGCCTATAAAGAGTCTGAAGAAATTCGTGGTGAAGGAGAAGCAAAAGCATTAGAAATTTATGCCAACGCCTTTAACAAAGATGTAGATTTCTACGAATTCACCCGAACTCTGGAAGCATATAAGAAAATAATAGATACGAAAACAACACTTGTGCTTCCGGCGGATTCAAAACTGTTTGAAATGTTGAACGATTAATTGCTTACCCCTCTTCCCGATAGGGAGGAGGGGTAAGAAGATTTGATAATGAATGAATAAACATTTTTTACACATCAAGGATTTGAGCAAAGAAGAAATTCTTGAAATCATTTCACTGGCCAAGAAGTTGAAATCCAAATTTCGCAATAAAGAAGATTTCAAGCATTTCCATAACAAATCATTGGCCATGATTTTTGCCAAACCATCTGCTAGAACACGGATTTCTTTCGAAACAGGTTTTACGTGGATGGGTGGACATGCCTTGTTTTTGGGTCCCAATGATATCGGTATTGGAAAACGGGAAGCTATCAAGGATATTGCCCGGGTGGTGAGCCGATATAATGATGTTATTATGGCTCGGTTATTCGAACATAATCATATTCTTGAACTGGCTGAATATTCAAATTCGCCCGTTGTAAACGGCCTCACGGATTATAATCATCCCTGTCAGATTATGGCGGATATCCTAACAATTAGTGAGTATCGAAATTCATTGGATGACCTCCATGTATGTTACGTTGGCGACGGGAATAACATTGTCAATTCCTGGCTGCAATTAGCGACACGACTGCCCATGAAATTTACTTGTGTGTGCCCGGAAGGATTTACTCCCGATGAAGAAACAGTGAAAATGGCGAAAACAAATAGTGGTTCTGAAATTGTGATTACTCATGATCCCATTAATGGAGTAAAAGGAGCAGATGTTATTTATACAGATGTGTGGGCATCCATGGGACAGAAAGAAGAAGCGGAAACTCGCGAAAAGTTATTTGCTGATTTTCAAGTGAATGGGGAAATGATGGCTCGCACCGGAAAAGAAACTCTTTTCATGCATTGCCTGCCGGCAGAGCGAGGACGAGAAACGACTGATGAAGTGATGGAAGCGGGATATTCTATTGTGTTTGACCAAGCGGAGAATCGTCTCCATGCACAGAATGCCATTATGGTTACGTTGACATCTTAATGAAAAAAATATCCCTTATTTATTTTATGTCTTTCTGTTTGGGGCAAAGTGCTTTTCTTGGCTCAATCAGTTTTGATTATTCCGGTTCCATCAGCGGAACGTTTCAAGCTGAATTGAGTGATTCTACATTGGGCGGTGCCTCCGCAATTAAAACCGAGAATGAAGACGGAACGAGTTTTCTTTTTTCTGCATTTCAGCCCTTGGACTCTGTTACAGTTTCAGCATTATTTATTTATCTTAATTCACCCGATACAAATTTGACATCAAATACATGGTCATTACCTCCAAATGATTGGGAAAATCCTGATGTTGTTTTTGGGTTTTTCCCTGAAGTAGACACCTCATTTTTTAGTCAATTCGCCGATCTTCTTCCGGACTCCATTGATCAAGACTCAACCCTGCTTGACTCAACATTTCTGGAAGATTTATTTACTGAAATAATAATCATAATTACACGCGATGCTTATGTGGGCTTATCAGGCTCAATCAATCTTGTTCATATTTCTGTAGATTCAATCTCTGGCAGTTTTGAAATTGGTGCCCTGCAAGCAGGAATTCCACCGGGGATAATCGATATTTCCAATGGGTCGATCTCCATGATCGGAGTGGCCCTTCCGCAAGTTGACATAGAAGATGAACACATTCTTCCATCACAAGTGAAACTTTATCCGGCGTACCCCAATCCATTTAATCCAACAACTACCATCCGGTTTTCGGTAGAGAAATCAAATTTGCTGTCACTACGGATTTACGATATTACCGGCAGATTGGTGGATGAATTTGTTAACGGTGAATTACCAGCCGGTGAGCATGAAGTCACTTGGAATGCAGTCGATTCGCCAAGCGGCGTGTATTTTGTTCAGTTAGTAAGCGGGAATAACATCCAAACTGAAAAAGTTTTACTTATAAAATAAATTAGTGTTGTGTCAAGTGTGTAGTGTGTAAAAATTCGCAGGTATTATTGTCAGTAACAAGGCGAATGTTTTATTCATAGCCGGAAGCTATGATTAAGATATTCAACGAAGTTAATGATAAAAATAACCAGACTTGGTTACGTCAGTACAGGCTTGACACGACATTAGTCTGCTTCAGTCCAATGTATATCGTATGTACGATATTCAACCGCAGTAGATCCTTCTTCCAAAGGGATGGTTATTATAAAATTGGCTGTAGCTCCCGGTTCGATAGCTGTATCAGAAATAACACCTGTGCTGTATTCCTGATCGGATCCCGATGCAAACGCTGAATCCAATGCTGCCAGTTCAGTTTCCGGTGTCCAGAGTTTTGCAATTATGCGCACAAAATCTGCACGAGCTTTTCCTGAATTTTTCACCATTCCTGTAATTTCTTCATGATCCGGATAGACGCTTACAAATGGATCACTCATCAATTCTATTTTGGGCGCCGGAGGTCTTTCCTCTTCAATATTGACCACTTTATCTTTATCAATGGATAATTGACCGAGGGTGGTTTGGATAATGATTTCCAAATCTGATTCTTCAATTATTTCTCCGATTACCACTGTACCGTTAGTCAGTTCAATTCGGTGTTGGAGTTCGGGTATTCTGATAAGGTTTAGTAATTCTTCATTAATGCCGGGAATAGCTCTTTTCCGTTCCATAACACGAATAACACGTTTTAGTGAATCGATTTGAATCTGTAAACCTTGAAGATCATCTTTATAATCAAAAAAGAAATTTTCGTCCGTGAGTTTTTCTGCTTTATTTTTTTCAATTTTTACTTCTGGGAATTCTGTTCCTTCTTTCTGGACTGTATTCACAGTCGTCGAATCCAATTTTAACGTATCTGTATTCTGTGCAAAAATGAAGGAAATAAAAATTAAAATGAAAAACGGCTTCATTTGTTCAATGCTTCCTGTTGAGCCTGAAAAGCAAGTCGGCGTAAATCTTCCGCAAATACATCTGTTTTACCCATAGTTTGGAGCATATCCATCATGGCCGGACGTAAGGGATAATTATCTGAACTAGCTAGAACCGGTAATACCATCTTGACTGTTTTATCATCTGCAAATCGGCCAAGTGCGCGGATGGCTTTTGCTCTGATTGGAATCGGGAATTCATCATTTTGAGCTATATCAACGGTTGCTTTATATACTTGGGGATCATCGAATTCGCCTAAGGCATCCAATAGTGTATTGAGCATGCTGAAGTATTGGCGCTTTCCAGTGTTATACGTTTCAATAAGAGCAAGAATCAAGTTTTCTTCTTTGACTCCCGCCATGGTATTGATGGCAAATTCCCGTATCTCTGTATTCATATCCGGATCACCCAATAATTCCGCAAATGCCGGCGCCACTTCATGGGGATCTTTCTTTCCCAGGATTTCTAAAGCTCGATTTCGCACAGCAATATTAATATCTGAATCTTTGGAAATGGTCACCAAAATCGGAATCACCTCATCGGATCCAATTGCACCAAGTGTTTCCGTCAGCAATTTATCCGTTCGGGAGACATTTGCTTTGGATACTTCATACAATTCCAACAAGGCCAAAACCTGATCTTTTGTCCGGACTCTGTTTAAACTGCGCACAAGAGTCATGTGCAGTTTATTGGATTTTTCATCAATGGTGTGCATGGCTCTTACCATGGCATCGCCGGCTGCAGGATTATTTCGAAACTCCGCCAGCAGTTCGATGGATGCTTCCATAAAACTCAAATCCAGTGCTTCCGCTTCCGATACAACCGAGGCAATGGCATTCATTGCTGTGGGGTGTTGCGTTTGTGCGAGAACATCTCCTGCAGCGATACGGACATCAAAAGGCAGGTTGGAATCATTATACATATTGATCAATTCCTGCAAAGCCTGAACGCGTCCGTCTTGGTAATCCCGGCGCAGATTTTCTACCTGAGCAAGGTTCACATCGGCTTTTCCTTTCTTTTTTCCAAAGAGTCCTTTAATCATGGAACAGCCTTGAAAAGAAAGGGAAGCCGCCATAAATATTAATAGGATATATCTACGCATTCGTTTCCCAAAATTTGAGTTCAATATCATTTCCATCAAAAATAGCATAGGAAAAATACTGCAGCCAATCGCCCAGAACAACCAGCTTCCCGCCGTTCACATTTTCAATGCGAGCCTGATGATAATGGCCGGTTAAAACATAATCATGGCCATCCGCCGCGATGGTTTCTGTGAAAATTCGTAACTCATTGAGCACCTTTTCATTATACTCCTGTGAATGTTCATAATGGCGGCCTCGCTTGGAAATGGCGTTGGCAATGCCGTAACCAATGGTGGGATGAATCCAGCGATAAAGCCATATAAACAGTTTGCTGCGGATAACAGCTTTTAAAAGTCTGTATCCTCTATCCCAAGATAGGATACCATCTCCATGAGTCAGATAAAATCGTTTCCCATGTATGTCCATTGACACATCATCGAAATAGACCTTTGTCGTGAGAGTTTGGTTCATGAAATCCATGGTCCAGTGATCATGATTTCCGGTTATAAAATGAATTTCAACGCCTGCATTTTTTAAGCTATACAATTTTTGATAAAGAGGAAAATAGACCTTTGGAATAACATGCGTGTATTCAAAATAGAAATCATAAAGATCACCAATGATAAATAATGTCCCTCCGGATTGAGCGACTGAATCCATAAATCGAAACAGCTTTTCCTGTCGATTCTTTTCCTGCTCATTGTAATTGAGCATTAAATGTATATCGGAAATAAAGTAGACGGGCAATTGCATAAGCAGAAACTTACTTTTTTGAAGATGTACAGGCAAAGGAAATGTCATATTTAACATGTTTATTATTTTTGTGTCCAATGATTGACTTCTGCAGTAAACATCCATAGTTTCATGGGAGTATAGTTTCTGGAACTCAATCAACGTATCGACGTAACTTTAACATATGCGAAAAATAATTGTCATTGTCATTCTATTGGCTGAAGGGTTGCTTGCCCAATCATTTGGTCAAAATAAGGTTCAATATAAGGATTTTGATTGGTCCTTGATTTCAGCTCCGAATTTTGATGTGTATTTTTATGGGGATGATACCCATTTAGCTGAGTTTACTGCAAAGGTTGCTGAAGACGCCCACGAGCAGATTTCCAAACATCTACGCTGGACATTAAAAAAACGGGTGTCTATTATTGTTTACTATTCCCACAATGATTTTCAGCAGACAAATGTTATCTGGCAGTACATGCAGGAAGGGATTGGTGGTGTAACAGAATTATTTAAAAACAGAGTTGTGCTGCCATTCGAAGGGGATTATGAACAATTCCGTCATGTTATTCATCATGAGTTGGTTCATGCATTATTGAATGATATGATTTATGACGGCAATATTCAAAGTATCATCGCCGGCCGTGTAAAGTTGAGAATCCCACTGTGGGTGAATGAAGGATTGGCTGAATACCTATCCATGAATTGGGAGACCAAAGCGGATATGACCATGCGCGATTTGTCCATAAATGAAAAAATGCCTACAGTGAAGGAATTGGAATTCTACATGGCTTATAAAGGCGGACAATCCGTTTGGCGATTCATAGCTGAAAAATATGGTCGTGAAAAAATCGGTGAAATTATTAATGCCATGAAAATGACCCAAAACGCAGAAAAGGGTTTCGAACGGGCATTGGGCATGGATTATGAAGACTTGACCAAGCAGTGGCATAAATATTTGAAAAAAGAATATTGGCCGGATGTTGCCGGGCGGGATGAAATAGAAGATATTGCCAAACGTCTGACAGATCATAAAGAAGCGAAGAATTACTACAACATCTCTCCCGCAGTTTCCCCGGATGGGAGCAAGATAGCTGTATTATCAGACAGATCAGGATATTTTGATATTTATCTATTAGACGCAATAGATGGCGAAGAAATCAGGCGGTTGGTAAAAGGAAACAGGTCTGTGGACTTTGAAGAATTAAAGTTACTCCAGCCCGGAATTTCCTGGTCACCGGATAGTAAACGGATTGCCATTGCGGCTAAAGCAGGCAAAACGGATGCGTTGTATTTAATCGATGTTAAAACCAGAAAGAAAGAAAAACTGACGTTTAATCTTGATGGTATTTTCACCGCTGCATGGAGCCCCGATGGAAATGAATTGGCCTTTATTGGTACGAAAGCCGGCGCCAGCGACATATATGTTTATAATCTAGAAACGGAAAAACTAACTCCGTTGACAGATGATATTTATTCCGATTCTGAACCGGCATGGAATAACGATGGAACAGCATTGGTATTTGTTTCAGATCGCAAAGATGATCTTACCGGTGAGTATGAACCTGAATCCATTGAAATGGAAACATTTTCTCAAAAAGATCTCTATACCATCGAGGTGAAATCAAAAACAATCAATCGCTTAACTGCCACAGACTATAATGAAGATTATCCAATTTGGCCTCATACGGAGACGAATACATTATTTTACGTGTCGGATAAAGGCGGCGTGTGGAATATTTATCGTCATAATTTGGATACAGAACCGGTGGCCCTAACCAACATTCTTACCGGCGCTTTTCAATTGAGCCTTACGGATGATGACGGCTATTTGATTTTTTCCGGCTACGCCGATATGGGCTGGGATGTGTATAGCATGAGCCTCCCATTAGATAAAGAAGCCATGGATGTTCCCGTAACGAGATACATAATGAAGCAGGATGAAGTATCTGAAGATTTAACGGATTTGCGTCGCCATAAGAGAGGACGGTGGAGTTCAGGCAGAACTTCGGGCAGAGATTATCAAGATTGGATATTTGCCAGGGAATATGATCATTATAATAAATCCATTGAAACGCCCGAAGATGCATCAGAAGATTTTGTTACGGATACAACGGATTTATCTGAAAATGGTTATATCCCCAAAGTGTATAAAACTCGTTTCACGCTGGATCTGGTTAATGGATATGCATCGTACAATAATTTATTTGGCGCACAGGGAATGACCATGTTTGCATTCAGTGATATTTTGGGTGACCACCAGATTTATTTTGGTACTGAAATGGTCATTGACTTAAAACGAAGTGATTATTTTTTCAGCTATGCATACCTGACTCGCCCCACTGATTATTATTTTTCTATTTCACATATAGCGAATGAATATTTCCTTGGTTATGATATAAATGGATATCAGCATCGCGGCCTGTTAAGAAATCTTTCTTTGATTGGATATGTTTCACGCCCCTTCAGCCGTTTTATGCGCATTGAAGGCGGATTGTCTTATAATTATTTTTCATTTAGCGAATGGCAGCAAGTGAATTATTATGAGTTCGAAGAAGTAAGCACGAATGATTTTTCCGTCATTTTACCTGTCACCAGTTGGGTGTATGATAATACGGTGTATGGTTATACCGGTCCCATTGATGGTTTTCGCCAGAATACAACTTTAGCAGTCAGCCCCGGTTGGGGGAACAAAAAGCTGGATTTCAAAACGCTCAAAATGGACTTCAGAAAATATTTTAAGATCGGCCGATATTCCAGTTTGGCAGGACGGTTAACTTTGGGAACCAGTCGTGGCGCGGATAAACAAAAATTCTATTTGGGCGGTTTGCAAAATTGGATATTTGGCACAGGTGAGACGAACGGAGTAGAAGATGATAGCCGTTCTCGAAATGATATATTGGACGGTGAAAATGATCTCTTCGATGTATTCTTTTCAGAATTTGTTATGCCGGTCAGGGGGCGTAGATATATGGAAAGTGTCGGTTCAAATGTTGCCTTGGCTAATATTGAATTTCGATTTCCGTTTCTTTTGGCTGTGGGTGTTCCGAACAAATTTATGTTGAGCAATCTAGGTTCACATATTTTTCTTGATGTGGGGACTGCATGGGATAAAAGTGATGATTTTAGTAATAATCAAATAGCCGGCTTTGGTTGGGGAATGAAAATCAACCTGGGATATTTCTTACTGCGGATTGATTCTGCCTGGGATATCAATGAATCGGGTTATTCCAAACCACAATATTATTTCTCTTTAGGCACGGATTGGTAAGCTGGTTAGCGGTAGAAGGGTAACTGGTTAGTGGTAACCGTTAACTGATGAATGGCAGGGGCGTAGTCAATAATTTTCTCTGTAAGCTTTGCACAAGTAGCCGGTTACAGATAACTTTCTAACCGGACAATGGCACAATCATCATCAAAAACAATATTTCTCTGTAATAGCTGCGGGAATGAATATTCCAAATGGCATGGACAATGTCCTGCTTGCAGCGAATGGGGAACATTAAGTGAATTTAATCCGCCTAAGTCAAGACGTAAATCCAATGGCGCTCCTGCCAGAGAAACAACGAAACTCCACACAATCACCCATAAAAAAGACCGTAAACGAATATCATCCGGGATAATTGAAGTAGACAGAGTTTTGGGTGGCGGAATGCTCCCCGGATCCATTATTTTGCTTGGGGGTCAGCCGGGAATTGGAAAATCCACAATTGCGTTACAAATTGTTGCCGGTTGTGGTGAGTCAGCTCTCTATGTTTCTGCAGAAGAAAGTGAAGACCAACTTGCGTTAAGAGCCGAACGCTTGGGAGTAAAATCAAAAGATTTGCATGTATCCGGTGAAAATGAAATTTTGAATGTGCTGGAACAAGTATCCGTTATTCAACCAAGTTTGCTGGTGATTGATTCTATCCAAACAGTTTATAATGAAGATTTGGATTCATTGCCCGGTTCCGTGAGTCAGATTCGGGATTGCGGTCAGCAGTTGTTGAATGCGTGCAAACAAAAAGGATTTACCGTTATCGTTATTGGGCATGTGACAAAAGTCGGTACCATTGCCGGGCCAAAAATGCTGGAGCATATGGTAGATACAGTTTTGTATTTAGAAGGGGATGAGCGTTACGATCACCGCATATTACGTTCTGTAAAAAATCGCTTTGGCGCTACCAATGAAGTGGGTGTTTTTCATATGATGTCTGCCGGGTTGGAGGAAGTGACAAATCCGTCTGAACTTTTTCTGGCGGAACGAACTGCCAATACAGCCGGAACAGCGATTTTACCCACGATGGAAGGCAGTCGTCCTATTTTGGTGGAAGTACAGGCACTGGTTTCTAAAGCAAATTTTGGGACGCCACAACGAAATACAAATGGAGTGGACAGTCGCAGGTTATCCATGCTTTTGGCTGTATTGGAAAAGCGCCTTGGAAATATTATGGGTATGAATGATGTATTTGTAAATCTGGTGGGCGGATTAAAGATTCAAGACCCGGCAGCAGATTTAGCGATAATTTCTGCGGTGGCATCCAGCAGTAAAGATAATGTAATTGCAGATGGAACTGTACTTGTAGGTGAAGTGGGTTTAACAGGCGAAGTTCGTTCGGTGGCGCGAATTGATCAGCGTTTGCAAGAAGCGGCAGCTTTGGGATTTAAAATTGCAATTATACCCAAAGGAAATATGAAAAATGTAAAATCCTTCAAAGGATTAAAAATCCACGGTGTAAAATCTGTCCGTGATGCGTTTAAAATTATTTTTTAACGTACTGCAGACATTCCTGTCTGCAGTAGAACAGACAGGAATGTCTGTTCTACCACTGTCATGCATTTGGTAGCAAATAAATATTTAAAGTTTTAAATAGTAAAGACTCATGAAATTCAAAATTCACCATCAAGACGAAAACACATCTGCCCGGACAGGGGAAATCGTTACTGATCGCGGCTCGATTCCAACGCCTGTTTTTATGCCCATTGGCACTCGGGGTACAGTAAAAGCAGTAAGCACTGAAGAGTTAAACAGCATTTCAGCCAAAATCATTTTAGGGAATACGTATCATTTGTATTTAAAACCGGGGCATGAATTAATCGGCCGTGCCGGTGGATTACACACCTTTATGAATTGGAATGGTGCCTTGTTAACTGACAGCGGTGGGTTTCAAGTTTTTTCATTAGCAAAACTGAATAAGATTAATGATGAAGGTGTGGAATTTCAATCCCATATTGATGGCAGCCGCCATTTGTTTACCCCTGAATCATCTATGGAAATTCAACAGCACCTTGGGTCGGATATTGTGATGGCATTTGACCAATGTCCCCCGGGACAGGCAGATTACCAAACGGTTGAAACTGCTGTTGAGCGAACAACACAATGGATGAAACGTTGTAGTGTGTATTTAACTGAAAATCATGGTTTCCATGATTGGGAGCAAAATGTATTTCCCATAGTTCAAGGAAATGTGTATGAAGAATTGCGCCAAAAAAGTGCGGAAGAATTAATTCCGTTTGCAACATGCGGAATGGCTATCGGCGGGTTGGCTGTTGGGGAAGAAAAAAGCGCCATGTTTGAAACGATTGAACAAATGGATGAATTACTGCCCAAAGATCAGCCAAGATATTTAATGGGTGTCGGTCGGCCAACAGATTTAGTTCGATCAGTGAAACGTGGCGTAGATATGTTCGATTGTGTTCTACCAACGCGCAACGCCCGAAATGGGCAACTGTTTACGTCTCATGGAATTGTTAATATCCGAAATGAAAAACATAAAGAAGATTTTTCTACTGTGGATGAAAAGTGTGGATGTAATCTTTGCAAAAATCATACACGATCCTACTTGCGACACTTAATAAATGTGAATGAAATGTTGGGTTTTCGACTGGCAACAATGCATAATTTGACCTATTATATGGATCTCATGGAAACGATACGATCAGAAATTGCCGCAGGAACATTTGATGATTGGTCACATAATTATTTGAAATATATGCTGGACCATAAAGGGATGTAATGGCAGACATTCTAATTCGAGTTGTAGATGCTTATGTTTTTAGAAAGACGGCTGATGGTCTTCGGTTTTTAATATTAAAACGATCCAAAACAAAATTATATGAACATCTCTGGCAGGGAGTTGCCGGAAAGATCGAAACAGGAGAAACAGCCCCAGAAGCAGCGAAACGAGAATTAATGGAAGAAACGGGGCTCACTCCAAAAACGATGTTTGTCGCAGATCATGTAAGCCAGTTTTATGAGGCTCATGGCGACCGCGTCAATCTTGTGCCTGTTTTTGGAATTGAAGTTGATTCGGATATGGTCACTTTATCAGATGAACATTGTGAATATAAATGGGTCACGTTGGAAGTAGCACTTGATCATCTTATTTGGTGCGGACAGAAGCAAGGAATTCAAGTTGTGAACGAAATGGTTTTAAGCAATGATGACCGTATGCGTTGGTCGGAATTAGATTTCAGCCGCAGATAAACGCAGATGAAATAAATAAATATAAATTGACAAAACAAAAAGGAGAAAACATGTTAGAAATTGGAAGCAAAGCACCGGATTTTACACTACAAGACCAAGATGGGAATGAAGTATCCTTGTCCGGATTGAAAGGGCAAAAAGTTGTATTATGGTTTTATCCTAAAGCCAGTACCCCTGGCTGAACAGTTGAAGGAGAGGGATTCCGGGATGAGTTCCAAACATTTAAAGATAAGAATGTTGCTATCATTGGCATGAGTGCAGATTCTGTGAAACGGCAGAAGAATTTCAGCGAAAAATATAATTTCCCTTTTCCATTACTTTCGGATGAAAGTAAAGAAACGATTAAAGCCTACGGCGCTTGGGGGAAGAAAAAATTATACGGCCGGGAATATGAAGGCATTTTTCGCTACACGTATATAATAGATGAGGATGGAAGTATTGAAAAAGCCTATCCAAAAGTGAAAGTGAAGACACATGCTTTGGATATTTTAAATGAAAAATAACTTTATTTAAGTATAATCAGAATTGAATCTGAAATCCTAAAGCGGGTAACACTCCCGTTTTAGGATGGTGGATAAAAGAAGGGTTCAGGGAAAAAGTCCATTGGTAATTATCATTATCTCTTTGGACAAATCTCTTTTTGGAGACTGTTTTAAATGTAAAATACCATCCGGCAGAAACAGCAGCCAAATCTACCAACCTAAAAATGTCGTCCTCGGTATCCATTGAAGTCAAAAGTGCAAAACCTTGCCATGCCAACCAGGAAGCACCTGAACCAAGTCCAATGATACTGGCATCTCCTTGCGTCATATCCACAGATTGGACTAAATAATCTGACAGAAAAACAGCACCATTGATTGTGGCTAATCCTAAAAGGATATTTCCTCTATAAGTATCCGGTTCTAAAAGGGCAGATAATTCTAACCAATAAAACAAACCGAGCCCTACTCCTGACGAAACAAAGTTTGCATCACCCCGAGTATAATTTCTTGATTGTACGTATCGATTCGTGTAATACGCAGAGGCAAGAGCTCCTCCATAGGTTAAAGGGATTCCCAAGCGAAGCCAATTCTCTATATCATCAAATTCCTCTGGAATGTCCGTTAAAAATGTGTAAAGGCCCCAGGTATTAAATGTTCCCAATCCGGTACTGCCGGTAATCAATGCTGCCTGGCCATCGGAGGGGTTCCAATTGCGGTAAATTTTATCAGCCTGCCAAATTCCTAAGGGAGCCGCAATCATTTCTATGGTTAAAAATAATTTAGCGTCAGGATCAAAATCAGACCAGTTTTCGAATCCAATAATTGGAATCAAAGTATAGGCGCCAAACATACCTAAACCGCCTCCGGTATTTTGGAATATTGCCCGTCCAAAAGGAATATCCATTTTTTTTGTATAGGATGAAGTTGCATAATATCCGCCGGCAAACAAAAGTAATTGCAAACCGCCCAATACATTTTCGTCTTCAATTCCTAAAACATAGGGTAATGCAGTACCATATAAACCGTTTCCTAGAATCATATTTTGATAAATAATCCACCAGCGGCCTTCCTGATTAAGAATCCGCTCACGAGTTATATTGTCATTTCTGATTAGATTTTGTTTAATCGTTAATACTTGATCTTGTGATAAGTCTAAACTAATCCGCAACGTTTCCAGCATGGATGATTCATCAGAAGAAATTGCGCTGTCTGCCAGTGCGTTTTGCAGCGCATCGCGATAAATGTGTTCTTGGCCTAAACAAATTCCTCCGATGATGAATAAAAACAGTAATGATTTTTTCATGTCTTATTCCTTTAAATAGTTAGAACCAATAAACGAATCGATTGGTTTCGCCACAATATCCACCCGATCTTCTTCAATATTCGCGTACCAAACTGTGCTCAACATAACATATCCACCCGTCTGTCCGTGCTTCCACCGCTGAATAGTACTGAAGCGTGTTTCCTTTATTCCTTCTGACGTTTTAAGCGTCCGCTGGTGGCGCTTGGTGCGTTCAAATTCATCGGGGTGGATTAAGTCTTCCCGATCATATTTATGTCCCAACAAATCTTTTTCTCCATAGCCCATATACTTTTGCCAGTCTCCATGGACATCGGTGATAACGCCATCGGAAATCCGCCCGGAGATAAACAAAGATTCAGCATTTACTTTTTCGATAATATCATCTTTCCCCTTTGACGATTGGATGCGTGTTAAGTTTTGTTTCAGTTGGGCGATTTCATTTTTTAATGTCACATTTTCCGCAATCAGATAATCGATCACTTCCTTTTGGCGATCAGCTTCACCTTGATCGGATAGGGGAGCGGGAGCGGGCATGGAAAGTGACGGTGTAGATTCGGCTTGATATTTTAATATATGCTTGGAGGGAATAACTCCCGTTGTAAGCCACGTGCTCACAGCCTGGGGTGTGACACCGAAATATTCCGCCACTTGGTACTTATGACGAAAACCATGGGTACCCATGACATCAGAAATAATTTCTTGTACTGTTTTCATTATTATTAATACCTAATTTTAATCATTCATAAATAATACTTGAATTAAGTTAACGTATACTGTAATATTATTCAAGTATTATGAATTGAAGACATTAAATAAGTCAATTTGATTTAATTAAATGTGTTTAATGTCTGAATGACTACAC
>JACKQG010002719.1_pt1 | contig 22648 bp, 17 predicted proteins | sample 8237621 | NCBI WGS metagenome assembly JACKQG01 (sample SAMN15677084, study PRJNA649215) | marine metagenome | biome: marine; feature: Black Sea; material: saline water; isolation source: suspended particulate matter (SPM) from the Black Sea western gyre | collected 2013-06-09/2013-06-10 | depth... | reverse complement strand
AAATAATATCCAATAAAAAAAGAAGCCGTCTCGAGTTGTGAGACGGCTTCTTTTTTTTATTCTCAGAAAAAGATTTTTGCTTTATGCATATTGATAGTTGAAATCATTGTTAACTTTTGTTGGAAACTTGTAATCTCTTTTTGTAAGAAATTTTGTGTTTGTAATTTTATTTTTTTTAGATTTACATCCTGTGTATTATTAAAAAAATAGCATATTACAATATAGATTTACACTTAATTAATTTTACCTTTCTATGAACAACAATCTAAATGCCTTATTCGAACCAAAAGCAGTTGCTATAGTAGGAGCATCTGTTAAAGAACTATCCATTGGAAATGTAATAATAAAAAATCTTCTTCATTACAAATATAAAGGGCCTATCTACCCAATAAATCCCAAAGTCGATGAAGTTAGAGGAATAAAAGCATATAAATCAATACTTGATGTTCCCTGTGAAGTGGATCTCGCACATATTGTAATCCCTCCTCCTTTTGTTCCCATGGAAGTTGAAAACTGTGGAAAGAAAGGTGTGAAAGCGATCATTATTAATACCGCAGGATTTAAAGAAATGGGAAACGATGGCAAGGCTCTGGAAGATGATTTCCTTGCACGTGCAAAAAAATATGGCATCCGAATTCTTGGTCCAAATTGTCAGGGAATAATCAATTCAGATCCTGAGATTAACGCATATTGCAATTTTACTTTTACTTTTTTCAAGCCAGGATACATATCTGTAGTTGCCCAAAGTGGTGGTGTTGGAGCAGTTATTATGCAGGCATTTCATGATATGGGAATTGGAATGAGAATGTATGTCTCAAATGGAAACGCATCTGATATATCTATACCAGAAATTATCCGTCATTATGGCGAAGATGAAAATACAAGGGCTATAGTAGTTTATGTTGAAAGTTTGGATAACCCTAAGGAATTTTTGGAGATAGGGAAAGAAGTGACAGCTAAAAAACCAATTCTAGCTATGACTGCCGGACGTACTGAAAAGGGGGCACAGGCTTCCCGATCGCATATAGGAGGCCTTGCCGGTGATATTTCGTTGGAGCATATTTTCAGAAAGGCTGGTATGCTACCTTTTTCAAATCAAGATGATTTATGTAACGCTGCTAAAACTTTTGCATCTCAACCAATTCCGAATGGAAATAGAGTAGGTATAATCACAAATACAGGTGGGCCTTCAGTAATTGCAATAGATGAACTTGTTACCGGTGGCCTTGAAGTACCTCCCTTATCTGATAAAGCCAAAATCATACTAAAAGAAACTATGTTTGAATCAGCATCAATTAATAATCCTTTAGATGTTGTAGCAACAGCGGGGGCTATACAGTTTAAAAGTGCATTTGATGTTATGATGGATGAAGTCCAGATTGATTCTGTTTATGTGAATTTTGTGACCCCACCTTTTGTAGATTGCGAAAGTGTGGCTCGTGAATTTGCCATGATCAGTAAAGCTAAAAAGAAACCCATTGTCTGCAATTATATGACTGATAAAGAAAAATGGGTAGGTACCACAAATATACTAAAAGAAGCAGGAATACCATATTTTGATTTTGCCGAAACAGCAGCTAAAGCACTTGCAGCAATGGTGCGTTATAACGTGATACGAAACAAGGATACCGGAAAAGTGAACGTATTCGAGGACATAAACAAAGATATCGTAAATAACATTCTCGATAAAGCAACAAGAAGGAAACAGGAAGTTCTTACTGGTGAAGATGTATATAGCATATTGGAAGCTTATAAAATTCCTGCTGCCAATTGGGGAATTGCTAACAATTCAAATGAGGCTGTTTCGCTTGCTGAAAAACTAGGATTCCCTGTTGTAATAAAGGCTGATTCGGAAGAAATAATTCACAAGAGCGATGTTGGAGGAGTTGCGGTAAATATAAAATCAAGTGAAGATGTTCGCAAAGTAGTGGAAACTATGAAGAATAAACTTCGTAACGTAGATTTAAAATTCTTTGTTCAGAAATTTATGCCGCCGGGAAGAGAACTCATCATAAGTGCAAAAAAGGAAGAAGGCCTCGGACATCTTATTATGTTCGGTATGGGAGGAATATTTGTTGAAGTTTATAAAGACGTTGTATTTAATCTTACTCCTGTAACTGATACTGAAGCAACTGAAATGCTTGATTCAATAAAGGCAGCGCCTCTATTAAATGATTTTAGAGGGAAGAAAGGAATTGATAAAGCAAAAGTATCAGAGATACTGCAAAGGATATCTGCTCTGGTTACTGATTTTCCTGCTATAAAAGAATTGGATCTCAATCCCATTTTTGCTTACGAAGATAAAGTTTGTGCAGTTGACGCCAGAATTATTCTTTAAGGTTATGTAAATTATTAGTAAATAACAAATTATGTAACTAATCAGAGTAACGAAATGCTAGTATAATGGAGTTTTTATAAACAATTTTTCCTTTGTGTTTTCTTTGTGAAATCCTTTGTGCTTTGTGGTTATTTTTTTACCACTAAGAAACACCAAGCCTGCCTGTTGCAGGCAGTTGCCACATGGGAGGTCACTAAAGAGATATATAATATTATTGTAAAATAACATTGAAAAAACTATTTGCTTTTGCTGACACTAATTAGTTACCAATTATTAAAATAATCTCTTTTTTTAAAAAAGTATGATGAGGGATGCTAAAAAAGCCCTGAATTTGCAGGGCATACTAAAAACTATTGGCCCAGGTATACTATATGCGGGAGCTGCAATTGGAGCTTCGCATCTTGTTCTGTCAACTCGTGCCGGAGCTAATTATAGTTTTATGCTTATTTGGGTAATTATCCTTATTAATCTTTTCAAATACCCTTTTTTCGAGTTTAGTTACAGATATACTGCAGCTACAGGTAGTAGTGTTCTTGAAGGATACAGGAAACTAGGAAAATGGGCAATAATTACGTTTTTTGTATTATCATTTTGCACTGCCATTGTGAATTTTGCAGCCGTTATTAAAGTTACTTCTGATTTGGCTGCATATCTATTTCATATTAACCTTAACTCTTTCGTTACAAGCACCGGCCTTTTAATAATTATCCTATTGATCCTATTTATTGGAAGGTATGCCATGCTCGATAAAATTATGAAAGTAATGATTGCGGTTTTGGCAATCCTAACCGTTACAGCATTCTTTTTTGCATTGAATCGAGGGCCTCAGATTGAGCCCGGATTTGTGCCACCCTATTTATGGGATACTGCCGGACTTACCTTTATCATAATGTTAATGGGTTGGATGCCTACCCCAATTGATGCTTCGGTATGGCCTTCATTATGGGCAATGGCACGAAAAAAACAAACAGGGTACAGTCCTTCTTTTAAAGAATATCAAATTGATTTCCATATTGGATATATTGGTTCTGCTGTACTTGCATTATTTTTTCTGGGACTTGGTGCCCTTATAATGTATGGAACCGGAAAACAGTTCTCCGATAATGGGGTTGTTTTTTCCGAACAATTAGTTGCTCTTTATTCAGAAACAATAGGTAGCTGGAGTACAACCATAATAGCTATCGTAGTTTTGATAACAATGTTTAGTACCGCTTTAACTGTAATCGATGGATACCCACGTTCGCTTGAAGGATCATTAACTCAATTGTTTCCCCCATTAGAAAAAATGAGCAGAAAATTATACATCTTTTGGGCGATCTTTCTCTCAATTGCAGCAGTGATTATCATCGGTCTTTTTACGAAAGACATGCTAGCGTTACTAAAATTTGCTACGATTTTATCATTCCTTACCGCCCCAATATTTGCAATTATAAATTACAAAATCGTAAACAGTAAGTCCTTTCCTGAAGATTTTAAACCGAAAAAATGGCTCAAATTGCTAAGCTGGGCAGGCATTTTATTTCTAATAGGATTTTGTATAATTTATCTATTTTATATTCTTTTCTAAAGGATAATTTTACTTATCTTTGAACAGATAAAGTTCATAGTCTTGTTAATTAATAATAAAGTCAAATCTCAAAACCTATATATATGAGCGCAGAAAAGAGTGATATAATAAGATTGGAATCGGTTGCTGCTATGCAAAAAACCATGGGAGATTATTTTAACCGACTGAAGGATGCTGCAGAAACTGGGAACAAAAAAATTGCTTGGTGCTCCAGTGTTGGACCTGCAGAGCTATTGTACTCCATGGGATTTGAAGTTTATTTTCCTGAGAATCATGGTGCCATGCTAGGTGCCGGTAAAAATGCCGATAAATATATTCCAACAGCTGTTGCTCACGGTTATTCGCCTGATATTTGTTCATACCTCACAAGCGATATCGGCTCATTCCTACAAAATGAAACCCCTCTTCAAAAAATGGGATTTGAATCCGTTCCTAAGCCCGACGTGTTAGTATTTAACACAAACCAGTGTAGGGAGGTTGAAGATTGGTTTTCATTCTATGCCAGGCATTTTGATGTACCCGTTATGGGTATCCATACACCTCTCAATATTAATGAACTATCAGAAGGCATAATCCAAAATGTAGCAAGTCAATTTAAAGACCTGATACCTGAACTGGAGAAAGTAGCCACACAAAAATTCGATATCGATAAGTTTAAACATACCATTGGTTTATCACATGATGGATGTGTATTATGGCGTCAGGTATTAGAGACTGCCAAGAATATTCCTTCACCAATTAATTTCTTTGATGCAGCAATCCACATGGGTCCTATTGTTGTCATGCGTGGAACACAATATGCCATTGATTATTACAAAATACTTTTGGCAGAATTACAGAATAGAATTAAAAACAAGATAAGTGCAGTACCGGAAGAAAAATTCAGAATATACTGGGATGGAATGCCTTTATGGTATCAATTGAGCAGCATGGCCAAACTATTTGCACGACATGATACCTGCATAGTGGCTTCAACCTATTGCAACAGTTGGATATTTGACGATCTTGATTCTAAAGATCCATTCGTATCTTCCGCTCTTGCATATTGCAAATTATTTATAGTGAGATCCGATGATGTCAAAGAGAAGGTGCTGGAAAAACTAATGACTGATTTTTCAATTGACGGAATAATCTATCACGAATCTAAAACCTGTGCCAGGAATTCCAATAATCTCTATGGATTACAAAACCGACTTTACAACAAACTAAACATACCTTTTCTTGAAATTAATGGTGACCTTAACGATCCAAGATGTTATAGTGAAGAACAGACCATTATTGCAATAGAAACTTTTATCAGTCAATTGTCGAACCAGGTTGGAAAACTAGATAAAGTTCAACTATGATCATTCGGTGTTGGTTAATTGACATTGAATAATCATTTATGAAGTCACAAAAGAAACTAACATGAACAAATTGGGAATTGACCTTGGTTCATCATACACTAAAGGTGTTCTGGTTGATGAAAATAATAAAATTGTTGATTATCATGTGAGTAAAACCGGATTCGATTTTATTAAAGCAGCTCAAAAGATAATCGATAAATTTTCATCAAACCATGAGATTCAGTATCCGGTATTTACTTGTGGATACGGTCGTGATCAACTGTTGGTGCCCTATGTTTCAAATTCAGAAATCATTGCTCTTTCCAGAACTGTCTTTGATAGTTACAACAGAAAGTGTTCCGTCATCGACATTGGCGGGCAGGATACAAAGTATATTAAAATAAATGATCAGGGGCAGGTTGATAAATTTAAAATGAACAGAAAATGTGCTGCAGGTACAGGTTCTTTTATAGAAGAAATTGCCTTTCGTCTAGATGTATCCGCGGTTGAATTCAACAACCTTGTTAAGCAGGCAACCGAAGAGGTTAAAATTAACAGTTTCTGTACTGTATTTGCTATTTCCGAAATCATCGGGATGATAAAAAATGGATTTGCCCTGCCTAATATAATATTGGGAATTTATAATTCGGTTGTAGAACGATGTGTCGAGATGTCTCCACTCGAAGATTACCTGATAATAACGGGTGGCGTTCCGGATAATCATCCCGAAATTATTAGGTTATTCAAGAATAGATTTAATAATTGTGACAGCCCTGAAAAATCACAATTTATGGCAGCTTATGGTTGTGTGTTGCTAAATAATGAAACATAATAAAAAAAAGTATTATCTTTGTTACTGAATGAATTAGTACATAATATTGAACAAATAAAATAAATTATGGATGCAATGAAGTACAAAATTGGGATTATCGGATTGGGACCCATCGGACAAGTTCTTGCAGTCCATTTCCAACAAGCAGGCTGCGAAGTGGCCATCTGCGACCTTGATGCCGAAAAATTAAATCTGATTAGAAGTAATGGCATTGAGCTGGTAGGCAAAATTGAAAAAAGAGAATATTTTAAGTCGGTTTATCTTTCAATCGATGAACTCCTCAACCATGATTTTGAAATACTTATCAGCGCTGTGAAAGCGTATCACGTGGATTCGGTTCTTGAGCACATTAAGAAGCGTGATAATAATCATATGTTCCTTCTGTCAGCCCAAAATGGAATTGATATTAGGCAGAAATATTTGAGTCAGTTTAAAGAATCCCAGATACTGAGGATGGTCATTAACTTTGCTGGTAATCTCCAGGCACCAAACACTGTTAATATTACCTTCTTTAATCCACCAAATTATGTTGGATCCGTTAATGATTCACAACCCGATATTGCACATTGGGTTGCTGAGATTCTAACTAGTGTAAATCTGGAAACAAATTATGGCGACTCATTTGATATATCTGACCGGCTATGGGCAAAAACAATCTTAAACGCCGCATTAAGTCCGCTCTGTGGAATAACCCAGCTTACTATGAAAGAAGCTATGGAACATCCCGATACTCTGGAAATTGTTGAGCAGATCATATATGAAGCTGTGGCAGTTGCCAAAGCTGAGGATGTCAAAATTCCTGATAATTTTGTAAAACTGTGTATCAGGTATTTGAAAATGGCAGGCGATCATTTTCCTTCACTTGCTGTCGACCTCATCAATAATCGACCTACTGAGATAGATTTTATGAACGGGAAAATAGTCGAATATGGCAGAAAGCATTATATAAAAACCCCGTTAAACCTAACATTTACAAATTTGGTAAATGCAATATCACATAAAAACGGGTATTCAAAAAAATAAAATTATGGAAAATACAATGTATTCATGGAAAATGACCGCGCTCAATACTGATTTCGAGCTCATTGAGAGCGCATTCCCTGCTTTAAACGAAGGTGAAGTCCTAATTAAAATTGCAGGATGTGGAGTGTGCCACACCGATTTAAGCTTCTGGCATTATGGTGTTAAAACAAAACATGAATTGCCCTTAACATTGGGTCATGAAATAAGTGGCAAAATAATTTCCGGCCCCGTACAGCTGATTAATAAAAAAGTAATAATCCCTGCTGTATTGCCTTGTGGTGATTGTGAATTATGCAACAGCGGTAGAGGAAATATTTGTCAAAACCAGCTAATGCCAGGTAACGACTTCGATGGTGGTTTTGCATCACACATAAAGGTCCCACACAAAAACTTATGTTATGTACCTGATAGTGTGCTTGAGAAATACAAACTCGCTGAATTATCAGTTGTTGCCGATGCAATAACAACGCCTTATCAGGTGATTAAAAAATCGGAATTGCAGGAAGGGGATTTTGCAATTGTTATTGGGGTTGGTGGAGTTGGTATTTATGGCGCATTATTAGCTAAAATTTTGGGAGCAAAAGTGCTTGCATTAGATATTAGCGATGCAAAACTTGACTTGGCAAAAGAACATGGTGTTGACGCAGCTTTAAATGTAAGAGATTTAGATCCTCGGGAAGTAAAACAAAAAGTAAAAGAGATAGCGAAAGATCTGGGAGTTTCAAGATATGGATGGAAGATTTTTGAAATGTCGGGAACTGCTCAAGGACAGGAACTTGGTTATAATTTATTAACTTTTGCTTCAACCATGTCGATTGTAGGATTTACAATGGATAAACCCAACGTAAGGCTTAGTAACCTTATGGCCTTTGATGCCAAGTTAATCGGGACATGGGGCTGCAAACCCGAATTTTATAATGATGTTCTTGACTTTATTGATCAGGGGAAACTGGAAATCAAACCCTTTATTGTAACATTTCCAATGTCGAAAATTAACGAAGTTTTTAAAAACACATTAGAAAATAAATACACTAAAAGATCAGTTCTTGTACCTGATTTTGATTGAAAATGATAAATCTTCGAAAAATATAAACTTAAAAAATCAGCTATGTTAATTAATCACAATTTAACTGATGTCGAGTATAAAGACATTATTTTTGAAAAGCGACCATGCCTTGATACCGATGGAAACCCTATTCCGGATTTGTATAATGCATGGATCATTCTTAATAATCCTTCACAGTATAATTCATATACAACCCATGCGGTTAAAGAAGTTATTCTTGCTATGAGGGAAGCCTCAAACGACAGAAGTGTTGTTGCTATAGTTTTTACAGCAGTTGGTGACAAGGCCTTTTGCACTGGAGGAAACACAAAAGAATATGCTGAATATTATGCAGGTAATCCTCAGGAATATAAGCAGTACATGCGACTTTTTAATGATATGGTCTCTTCTATACTAATGAGCGATAAACCTGTCATCAACCGTGTAAATGGTATGAGGATAGGCGGAGGCCAGGAAATAGGAATGGCATGCGATTTCTCAATTGCACAAGATTTGTCGCGATTCGGGCAGGCAGGTCCAAAACACGGCAGTGCCCCTGATGGTGGCTCTACTGATTTTCTTGCATTGTTCGTTGGTATTGAGGTAGCTATGTATTCGTGTACAGCCTGCGATCCATGGTCGGCACACGAAGCTTTTCGCTATGGGTTGCTTACCGAAATAGTACCTGCTCTTAAAGTTAATGGTGAGTTTATTCCGAACCCAATGGTCTATACAAATAGATGGGTGAATGAAAATGGAGACATCATTTATGGCAGAATGAAAAGAGGTGATGATCTTGTGCATGGCAAAGAATTACTAAAATCGGGTGAGGTTGATCTCGCACTGCTAGATAAGGCTGTTGAATTGCTTTGTACAAAACTTTTACTAACCATGCCAAATTGTTTGAGCAAGACTATTAATTCTATCCGTAAAAAGAAACTGGAGCATTGGGACAAAAATAAGGAGAGCAATCGCGACTGGCTTGCATTGAATATGATGACCGAAGGCAAAGCCGGGTTTAGAGCATTTAATGAAGGACCTAAGGGCAAGCGAGAAGTAGATTTTATTAAACTCAGACAGATGCTTGCCAAAGGGCATGAATGGAATGATGAATTGATCCGTGCGGTTTCGCCTCAGTACCAATAATAAATATTTTTAAAAACATTACACTATCTGGTTTTCAAAGTAGCATACCTGAAAAAATTAAATATAATGGAAAAAGTAAGAATTGAATATACCCATAATAACTCAGTTGCCAGCATTATCCTGGATGATGGAAAAGGCAATGTGCTGGATAACATTATGATGAATGAGTTGATTGAATTATTTGATGATTTCAGCAAAAACGAAAATTTAAAAATTATCACATTTGAGGGTGCCGGCAAACATTTTTCTTTCGGTGCAAGTGTTGAAGAACACACTAAAGATAAAGTAGTTGAAATGCTTTCTGTATTTCATAGTTTGTTTTACAATATAATCAATCTCTCAATCCCAACCTTGGCGAAAATATCCGGACAGTGTTTAGGTGGAGGGAATGAATTAGCATTGATATGTAATTTTTTATTTGCAGATAGTACCGCTTTTTTAGGCCAGCCCGAAATTATTCTTGGCGTTTTTGCACCCCCTGCTTCTGTTATTCTGCCCTTAAAAATAGGAAATGCCAGGGCAGAAGAATTATTAATAACAGGTAAGATTATTCCGGCTGCAAAAGCATTTGATATTGGTCTTATTAATGGTATTTTTGAGGATAGAGAGACATTAAATAAGGGCGTTGATGAGTGGATTGAAAAGAATATACTAACTAAAAGTGCGATATCACTCAGGTATGCCGTTAAGGCATCTAGAGTGATGTTCAACCAAGTAGTAACTGAAAAATTGGCAGAGCTTGAACGTATATTCCTCGTAGAACTCATGGAAACGCATGATGCAAATGAAGGCATTAATTCGTTTATGGAGAAGAGAAAACCTATTTGGACAAATAAATAATAACTCATGAAATAGCCATGTCGGAAAACTCCATCAGAAGGTGATATTAAACTTCATCATGGCGTATTCCATCTGACCTATAAAAAACAAATTAATAACAGATGACAAAGGAAAAAATAATGTTTCCAAAAGCAAGAATACCATATGGTACATGGGGAAGCAGCTACTTCCCAGCTTGGCAAACATCTGCATTGGCAGAAATCAATATCGGACAGTTTGCAGGTGAAGCCATGAACAAGATCATGGGAATGAAGAAAGTTCCAAAAACTGAGTTAGAATACCTGGTTATTGGGTCAACAATACCATGGCACTGGAAGTTCTGGAATGCTCCGATGGTAGCCAGTTGCATGGGACACCGAATTCCCGGCTTTCACCTTGAGCAGGCCTGTGCAACTGGGCTTCAGGCTATTATTCATGCTGCCTCTGAAGTTGAAGGTGGATCTTCGGATGTTGTTGGGGTTCTTACTTTTGACCGTACTAGTGACTCACCGGTAGGTGTTTTTCCTGAGCGACGAGCTTATAGAAGAACAGAGGCAATTGCCGATGTTTGGGATAATTTTGGTTTTGATCCGGCAACAGGTAATTCAATGTTAATCACTGCCGGATTAGCAGCCCGGAAATATAAGATTGACCGTGAGGAAGTTGATGACCTAACCTTCCACCGATACAAACAATATTTTGATACTATAGATTCCGGATGGCTTGATAATATTCTTATACCTTTGGAGGTACTCAATATTCAAGGTCGTTTTCTAGGACTTATTAATGAAGATACAGGGGTTCGCCGACTGAGTCGTGCATCGCTTCGTGCCCAGCGTGAACTCGATACTTGCATTACTCCGGGTAGCCAAACTCATGCTGCTGACGGAATGGCAACATTACTTGTTACCGGGATTGAAAAAGCCAAAGAACTGAGTACCAGACCGGAAATTGATATCCAGTTTGTAGGAAAGACAGAGCTTAGAGTAGGACCTAGCTATATGCCCGAAGCCCCGGCTCTTGCAGTTAAGAAGCTCCTCGACCGTACAGGTTTGTCAATGGATGACATGCTTGTAGTTAAAAACCACAACCCATTTGCGGTTAATGACGTAATTTTTGCCAAGGTTATGAACTACGACTGGCATAAGATGAATAATACAGGATCCTCACTAGTTTATGGACACCCACAGGGACCAACCTTGACACGGACTGTGATAGAGGCATTGGAAGAAGCTGTAACTCTAGGCGGAGGCTATGTGTTGGTATTTGGTTGTGCAGCCGGCGATGTTGGTATTGCAAGTATATTTAAAGTAACAGAAGGAGGGAAAAAGTTATGATAGTATCTATGAGGCAATCAACTCTTCAAACACTCGGACTTGGAACAGTCCTTGAGATATTTAAAAAACACCAGTTGCCTGCAAATTCAAGCAACCTTGTAGATCAGGTATTTGGCGCTAACGATAATAGAGGGTCTCTTGTTATTTCAGGAGCAAATGGTATTGTAGGAGCCGGTAAAGCAATGCAGCTTGGATCGCGGCTTGAAGCCTTTGGTGTGCCTATTGTTGGACTTGATTTTCCGGGTACTCCGGATGGAATCGGCAATCAATTTCCGGGGCTTGTTGAAGCCTTTGGAGCTGAAAATGCCCAAAAGATCATGGCTAATATTATACGCCTGAATTACAATGGTAAAAACCTGCCCAAGGAACTAAAGGAATTAAAACCAAGATTCCTTTTGGAAGCCATTCCTGAAATTCTTGAAATTAAAAAAGCTCATTATAAACTCTTTCGCGAGAGTTTTCCTGGTGTTGAGATCCGGTCCGTAACATCAGGATTTCCTAGTTCAGAACTTGGTGTTGGTATTGCACATCCTGCTTTTCCACACGAGATAAATAAAGTATGGGAAGTAGTTGAACCCGAACCTTCAAATATTACTAAACTTCTATGGTCTTTAGGTTTGATCCCTGTTCCTGTTAGTGATCACTGGTCATTTGTACTTGATGTCCTTTTTTGTGGTATAACACTAGCAGGTTTAAGATATCATCAGGCAACCAACATGCCATATTGGAAAATCGACAAGTATATAAGAAAATTCATTGGGCCTAACCCTTTTAGAGCTCACGATGTAATAGGAGCAAAGGGAGCAAACTTTCTTACCTGGTCATGTCTTCATCATCTGGGTAATAATTATGGTGAGTTGTTCATTCCTACACTTGATCTTACAGAACGTAAAGAAACCGGACAGGATTGGTATCCACCCGACCATTTCAGACCTATGGTTAATTGGAGGCTTGATGACGATGAATCGGACGATTTTTTAAGTTGGACTTTGGGACCACTTTTTCAGATGACAAGTATTTTACTCCATGAACAGCGTGGTAATCTTTCCAACATCAATGCAATAGGGGAGTTATGTGCCCAGTTTCGTAGCGGTATTATTGCTACAATTAGAGATATTGGAGCCGATAGCACTATAAAAAGAGTAGCATCTTATCACAAGCTTCATCCAGTTGCAGCTAGTACGGCGTGGTATCCTGAGGTGTTTGAAAAAATGAACGATCCTGAATGGCAACAACTATATGTAAATGCTGAACATGATGGCAAAGTAGGAGTGATTACTATCAGCCGCGAGAGCTATAACCACGATGTAGATAGTGAACTTAACCGAGCTATCGACTGGCTTAAAAAAGAGGGCATACATAATGTTATTGTAACTGGTGATTTTCATCTTGCCACTCAGATGGTAGGTGCTGATACCAGCGATTTCTTTCCTGCATTGGAGAATGTGGATGAAGGAGATAGGGTTGCAAGTACATGGTCGCTGACTGCCCGAAGGTTGCATAATGAATTTAAGGTTTCAGTTGGATATATCAATGGAAAGCGTTGTATGGGTGGATTTTTGGAGCTGCTGATACATTGCCACTATCTGGTTACTACGGATGAAGTGAAGCTCGGTATGCCTGAAGTAACGCTGCCTGTAGTTCCTGGTATGGAAGGCTGCCACTGGCCTTTCAGGAAAACCATACCTGAAAACTGGCCTAAGTTACTGAAGTTATTACTTGTGGGCAACCAGGTGAAAGCAATAGATACAACAGGCTGGCTCTGCGATTACACAGGCACACAGGAAGAAGCACTGGAAAAGGTTTGGAAGCTTGCAAATGAAGAAGATCATGGTTTGAAGTTACGGAAGGTAGTTGATACGGCGTTAGAAGGAATTCCGACAGATGTTCAATTACCGGCATCAGATAATGAAGGAATGGAAACAGCACGAAAAGTAATCATGGAAACCATAAAAGATTCCTGTAGTGTTTCTTTATCAGAGGCTCTTTCAAAACAAAGTAAACATTCGGCTAACTTCATGATTTCAAAACACTGTAAGACGGGTACGATAGGAACCGTTTTCAATCAGGTAATGAACATATAAGGTTGGCTTAATTATTATAAAGGTTCGTTTAAGGGAGGGATTTGTGCTATTGTATGATAATGTTAAATTTTCTTACTATCAATCAATTTCATAAAATCATCCTCCGAAATCATAGGTACCCCAAGCTTATCAGCCTTCTGCTTTTTTGCCGGACCCATATTACTTCCTGCTACCAAATATCCTGTTTTTGAGGAAATTGTACTGGTGTTTTTGCCGCCATACTGTTCAATAAGAGCTTTTATTTCATCTCTGGAATAATTTTCGAATACACCGCTAACAACAAATGATTTTCCATCCAGGATATTTGAAGCCTCATCTGATGATTCAACCATTTCCATATTAAGGCCTGCATTTGATAATTTTTCAATAATATCATTATGTTCAGGTTTACTAAACCAATTGATAATTGATTCGGCAATTCGAACACCAATTTCATCAACTTCATTTAATTCCTCGAAAGAAGCATTTTTAAGTGCCGTTATATTTCGATAATGACCGGTAAGTTTTTTTGCAACAGTTTCTCCTACAAACCTGATACCTAAAGCAAATAATACCCTTGCAAAAGGAACTTGTTTCGATTTTTCAATTCCTGAAATAATATTCACAACAGTTTTAGCCTGAAAACTGATTTTGCTATCCTTTTTGCCATCCTTACCGGGAATTACTTTTTCGAGGCCTATCAGCATCTCAGGTTTAAGGCTATAAAAATCACCTACATTATGCACAAGGTTGTTATCGTATAGCATTTCAATTTTGCCTTCTCCAAGGCTATCTATATTCATGGCCTTTCGTGATATAAAATGTTCAAGCTTGCCTTTTATTTGGGGTGGACAATGATCTTCGTTAGGGCAATAATGTGCTGCCTCCTCCATCTTTTTTGTAAGAGAGGTTCCACACTCAGGGCAAGCATCTATAAATTTGACAGGTCTGCTATCGGACAAACGTTTTTCAAAATTCACTCCAACAATTTTTGGAATAATTTCGCCTCCTTTTTCAACCATAACATGATCGTCAATACGTACATCTAAAGTTTTTATTATATCGGCATTATGGAGGCTTGCTCTCTTAACAACTGTTCCAGCAAGTTGAACCGGAACAAGATTTGCTACGGGCGTTACAGCACCTGTCCGTCCTACCTGATAATCAATTGATTTTAAAATTGTTTCAACTCGTTCGGTCTTGAATTTATAGGATATTGCCCATCTAGGGTTTTTGGCAGTGCTACCCAATTGCTTTTGTTGGGATATGCTGTTTACTTTAATTACAATACCATCAATCTCGTAATTGAGATTCTTGCGGCCTACTGCCCAGTCGTTTATAAATTCGAATATATCCTCTGTATTTTTGCAAACAGCTATATTCTTTGATATCTTTAATCCCATCTTTGACGCTAATTGCAAGCTGTTGTAATGATTAGTTACATCAAGCTGATTTCCCGGAATGTAATATAAATAACAGTCGAGAGGGCGTTGAGCTACTTCTTTTGGGTCTTGCATTTTCATTGAACCAGAGGCGGCATTTCGCGGATTGGCAAAAGCCTGCTCACCAACTTCTTCACGCTCAGCATTCATACTATTAAACCCGTCTATAGTCATAAATATTTCACCCCTTATTTCAAAATCTCTAGGGTAATTACCTTTAAGTTTTAAGGGAATGCTTTTTATGGTTCTAACATTGTTGGTAACATCATCGCCCTGTATACCATCACCACGAGTAATTGCCTGCACAAGAATCCCGTTTTTATATATCAGGCCAATGGATAACCCGTCATATTTCAGCTCACAAACATATTCAACATTATCACCTATTACTTTTCTTACTCTTGTATCAAACTCCAATATTTCATCTTCTGAGTATGTGTTTGATAATGAAAGCATAGGATACTTGTGAACTACATTGGCAAAGTATTTAGTGGGTTCACCACCAACGCGTAAGGTAGGGGAGTCGGGACGAACAAGGTCAGGATATTCAGCTTCCAGTTGCTCTAATTCTTTAAGTAATCTGTCAAAATCATAGTTGCTAATTGTTGGTGTTGAAAGAATGTAATAATTGTAATTGTGCTGCTGTAACTCATCAACAAGTATGTCGATCTTTAATATTGCATCCTCCTTATTCATCCTCATAATTTTCAATATGTTCAATTATTCCCAAAATAATTATATCAACAAACATTGGAGGAATATCATGCCCCATTCCTTCGACCCAGATATTTTTAGAGTTTGGGATAATTGTATGAGTTTTCTCACCATGCTTAAAATCAATTAATGGGTCAGTGGTGCCGTGAATTACCAAGGTGGGAATTTCCAGAGTAGCAAATTCTTCATATCTAGAACCTGATAACAGTGTTGCGGCAATATGTTGCTTTGAAGCATCAGGATTGTAACCTCTTCTGTTTCGTAGATTGTAAAGAACGGAATTTGCAATATCTTCAACATCAATCTCATATTTTGTGTCACCCATCAGCAATAAACGCGCTGTTAATTGCAATTTAATCTGATTGGTTTCGCTTTTAACCAGTCCGTATTTTACATGTGCGAGCAAGAGCTCAAAAATTTTACCTTGATTTATTGGTGGTAATTCTTTATCCATTATGTTTCCGGTGGACATCATAGAGGTTAAAGTTAGCACTCTATGAGGATAATTAATGCTCATGGTTTGTGCTATCATACCTCCAAGCGAAGCCCCAATTACATGTACCTTATCAATTTGCAGCGTATCGAGAATTGCAATTACATCATCAGCCATATCATCAAGTGAGTATGCATTTTCCTCAGTCCAGTTGATGTTCCAATCCGACATGCCGGTTCCTCTGTTATCAAAACGAATAACTCGATAACCACTATCGACCAGTGGTTTGATGAAATAATCCGGCCATGCAAGTGCATCATTGGCAATGCCCATTATCAGTAATATGTTTCCTTTAATGCTATCTTTGGGGCTTATTTCGTTGTACCAAATTTTTGTCCCATCATTATGAGCATATCCTTGCTTCCCTTCTATTGGGCGCGCACCTTTCGCAAGTGCATTATCGATAATTTTGTTAGTCAATAATGGCAAATCCGGGAGTTTGATATTGATATATATAAATGTACCCAAAAACAGAACAACTAATAACGAAACCAATATCAGGATTATTTTTTTTATGATTTTCATTGCAATTATAGCGTTAATTGTATTTTACTTTGTTAATATTATATCCGATTCAATTATAGACTACCATGATACATTTTGCCGGGATAGGGGCATAGTCATACACCTGGCTCCACCACCGCCTCTCGATAATTCATTCCCCTCGATGGTAACAACCAGCTTGTTGTAGTCTTCAATATTTGATTTACCTTTCACAATATCTTTTGCTACTACAACTTCAAAACCATGTTTGTTAAGAGCTTCAATTGTGTGAGTATTTCTGCCGTAACCGATTATTTTCCCCGGTTCCAGACAGAAAAAATTTGCTCCACTTTGCCACTGCTCTCGTTCCATAATAGTTACATCATTATTACCACCACAAAATATTGGTTCCAGTTCCATGCCTAGTGACTTTAAAGCAGTAAGAATATTATTTTCTTCTTTTATATTTGTAACTTTATGATTATCAATAGTTATGTGTATTGTTAAGTATTTTGTTGCATGAATTATTAATGGCTCGAAAATCATACAACTATCTTTGTCAAGAAATGTGAAAACCATATCAAGATGAATAAATGACTCGGGTTTGTATGGTAACTCTTGAACAATCAGGTGGTGAGTTCCTGGCTTAGTTTTTATATGCTCAATAACAGAGTCAATTCCCTGAGTGCTTGTTCTTTCTCCGGTTCCAATCAAAAGTATGTCATCTCGTGCAATAATTACATCGCCACCTTCAATGGTACCTTTTCCAGACTTATCAAATGACAGTACGGGATTAATTGTGCTAGCTTTAAAAAGAGGGTGATGTTTAAAAATTGCTTCCATTATTATAGCTTCACGGTCACGTACTTTTCTAGCCATCTTGCTAATCAAAACTTCACCCCCAACCGCAAAGCTGGCATCGCGTGTAAAAAAGAAGTTTGGAAGTGGATTTAGGCAGTATCTCTCATTATCGAGAAACCTTGTAAGGTTGTTTTTATGAATCTCAATGCCTTGAACTAATTGTGCAGCAAGGGATTCATTGTCGATTTTTTCAATAAACTTACAAACATCTTCCTCATCATTATGTTCATGGGCACAAATTTGTTTTAGCAACTTGTGCTTCACATGCGAGTAATTAATTATGTCAAGTAATAGTTCACTAACCTCGAATACTTTTGTAAATTTCTTAAGTACTTCTATAAAATTATTGTACTCGGGCAAAGCAACTGATAGGTTCAGAATATCGCTGTAAAGTGCTCTTTGGGCATTCTCAGGAGTCATGTTCTCAACTTCCGGACCTGGCAAGTGAACGATAACGCCTTCCAATTTTCCAATTTCTGAGTTTATATTTATATTAATAGGTTGCATATTACAAAGCTAATCGTTTTTGGGTGATGGGTCAATAAATTCGTAACTATTTCCCATGTATTTTAGATATTTAATAAAATCAGCGTTTTTGATTACAAGGCTTGCCGTATTATCATTTGGGTGGAAACTGATACTATCGGCTTTCTGCAATTCTTCATCTAAAAAGAGTTTTACATGATGATCAATATCATTAACCAATCCGAAAGGTGATACTGAACCCGGCTTTACGCCAAGATATTTTTGAAGCCGCTTTTCAGACCCAAATGTAAGCTTCCCTTGTTTCAATTTTTTTTCAAGGCTGTGGATACTAAATGGTGTTGTATCTTTAATAATAATCAGGTAATGCTTGTTCCCTTTATGATTGCGGAAAAACAAATTTTTGCAATGAACAGCATCAATATCTTTCCAATATTTAAGTGCAACCTTAATTGTGTCGAGAGGTGGATGTTCAAATAATTCAAACTCTATCTTTAAATCTTCAAGGACTTGAAAAACTTTTTCCCGATTATCGTTTAACATAATGTTGTCGTGGTTGTCGTGGTTGTCGTGGTTGTCGTGGTTGTCGTGGTTGTTAATACTATGAGTTTTATAACCTAAGTGTAAAGATAGCAAAAATTTGAAGATAACCAATTAACAGACCGACTACTTATATATATTTGATTATTATTAATCTATTAGCAAGGTTTAAATTTATGTATCCTGTATCTTATCCTTCAAATAACTACCAGTATACGACTCTTTGCAATTAATTATATCCTCGGGAATTCCTTCATAAACTATATATCCGCCTTTATCTCCTCCTTCGGGACCAAGGTCGATTATCCAATCGGCTGATTTGATAATTTCGGGGTTGTGTTCAATCACTACGATTGAATGGCCAATTTCGATTAGCGAATTCAGCGAAATAAGTAATTTGCTGATATCATGCACATGTAACCCCGTAGTTGGTTCGTCAAAAACAAAAAGGGTAGGGGATTCGTCTCCTCCTTTTGATAAAAAATACGCAAGTTTAACACGTTGAGCTTCACCTCCGCTAAGCGTGTTTGAAGGCTGGCCAAGGTGAAGATAACCAAGCCCTACATCGCTTAATGGTACTATTTTATCAACTATTTTTTTACAATTATTTGATGAAATTTCTGATTTACTGAAAAAATTAATTGCCTGATCAACTGTCATATCAAGCACATCAGCGATGCTTTTACCTTCGAATTTTATTTCAAGAACTTCATCTTTAAACCTATGTCCTGCGCACGAATCACATTTAAGATAAATGTCGGCCATAAATTGCATCTCAACCTTTATAACACCCTCACCTTCACATTCATCGCATCTGCCTCCGGGTACATTAAATGAAAAATATCCGGGTTTATATCCGCGTAATTTTGCAAGCTTTTGTGTTGCGAATAAAGTTCTAATATCGTCGAATGCTTTTAGATATGTTGCCGGATTTGACCGTGATGAACGACCAATAGGGTTTTGATCAACATACTCTATTGCTGAAATATTATTAAGTTTATCAGCAAAATATCCATAACGGTTTGCATTTCCATTGTATCCGTCTAATTGTTTTTTTACTATAGGATATAATATATCTTTAACAAGTGTGGATTTACCCGAACCGCTTACACCGGTTATAACTAACAGTATGTTCAATGGTATTTTTACTGAGATATTTTTCAGGTTATTTTGCGTAGCTCCAACAATTTCGATATAGTTTTTCCAATTCCGTCTTCTTTGAGGCAACTCAATTCTTTTTCTGTTGGTTAAATATAATGCAGTATAGCTCTGATCGTTTTTCTTAAGATCATCAAATTTGCCCTGAAACACCAGTTCGCCACCATTCTCTCCTGCATTTAGACCGATATCAATTATTTGATCAGAGGCCTTAATAATTTCTTCATCATGTTCAACAACAATTACTGAATTTCCTATATCACGCAACCTGTAAAGCACATTTATTAGTCGCGCAGTATCACGTGGGTGTAAACCAATACTTGGTTCATCGAGAATATACATTGAGCCTACTAAGCTGCTTCCCAGCGAAGTAGCCAGGTTAATTCGCTGTGATTCTCCTCCTGATAAGGATGATGAAAGCCTGTTCATTGTAAGATAACCAAGTCCAACATCTACAAGAAATTTTAGCCGGGATGTGATCTCCAGAAGTATTCGGTTTGCTATTTTATTATCATACTCATTTAATTCCAGTGTTGTAAAAAAACTATACGCTTCGTTTAACTGGAGTTGCACAATATCATATACGCTCAAACCTCCAACCTTAACATAGTTAGTATCTTTTCTTAATCGTGTCCCTTTGCAATCTGGGCAACTGGTTTTTCCTCTATATCGCGAAAGCATAACACGATATTGTATTTTATAAGTCTGCTCTTCTACAGAGTCGAAAAATGCATTAATTCCATTGAAATATTCATTTCCGGTCCAAAGCAATTCCTTTTGATCTTCAGTTAATTGATAATATGGCTTATGTATTGGAAAATCAAACTTAAAAGCATTTTGAATGAGTTGGTCTTTCCATTCACTCATTTTTTCACCTTTCCAACAAGCAACGGCCTCATCAAACACTGATAATCCTGGATTAGGTATCACTAAATCAGGGTCGATGCCAATTATGCTTCCGTAGCCTTCACAACGTTTACATGCTCCCAAAGGGTTGTTAAAAGTGAACATGTTTACCGATGGTTCTTCAAATTTTATCCCATCAAGTTCAAACTTATTGGAAAATTCAACAACTGATTCACCTTTTAAATCATATGATATAAAACAATCTCCCTTGCCTTCATAAAAAGCAATCTGAGCTGAATCGGTAACACGTGATTCAAAGTCATCATCCTCAAAATCAACCCTAACCCGGTCGATTACCAAAAAGCAGTTGTTGGGTATATCATTATCATCAATTATTTTAATTACCTCTTCAATCCTGCGTATTTCTCCATCTCTGAGTACTCTGTTAAATCCCTGCTGCATTAGCACCTGAAGATGCTGCTTGAGTTTGCGTTCAGCATTAATGTGCAATGGTGCATATATAAGTACATCGGTTTCCGGAGGTAATGCTTTGATGTGTACTACAACATTGGATACTGTATGGCGCTTAACTTGTTTATTAGATACGGGTGAATATGTTTTTCCTATCCTGGCAAATAGCAGTTTAATATATTCGTATACTTCCGTAGATGTACCAACAGTTGACCGCGGATTCCTGCTTTTAACTTTTTGCTCAATTGCAATTGCCGGGGAAATCCCATTAATTGCATCAACCTCAGGTTTGTTCATGCGCCCAAGGAACTGTCGGGCATATGAACTTAAGCTTTCAACATATCTTCTTTGTCCTTCGGCATATAAGGTATCGAAAGCTAAAGATGACTTCCCTGAACCTGATAAACCGGTAATTACAATCAATTTTTTTTTTGGTATGGAAACACTAAGGTTTTTTAAATTGTTAACTCTTGATTTTATGATAGATATGTAACTATTTTCGCCTGGGGTCATTTAGTTTTTTGAATTATATTTTAAAAACAGTGTGCAAAATTAGAACATTATTTGCTTTTATAAGTATAATGGCTATATTTGCATATTGTTTACTAACCAAAAGAGATTGATTATCGAATAAACTTTACCATTTTTTTGTTTCATTAACTCAAAATAGGTAAAATGAGTTTATCAGCTATTAGCGAAAAGGAGCTTATTAGAAGTTTCCTTAAAGGTAATCACTCCAGTCTTCAGACTCTTATTGAACGCCATCAAAACAGGTTGTACTCTTACATCTTTTTGTTGGTAAAAGATAAAATGCTGGCTGATGATATTTTTCAGGATACGTATGTTAAAGTGATTAACACTCTTAAGCGTGGGAATTATAATGATGAGGGTAAATTTATCCAGTGGGTTATGCGAATTGCGCACAATCTGGTAATTGATCATTTCAGGAAATCAAAAAAAGTGCCAACTATTGAGAATTCCCATAGCGAGTTTGATGTGTTTGATACCATTAGATTTACAGACCCCTCGGTGGAAGATCAGATGGTTAAAGATCAAATATATGATGATGTTAGAAACCTCCTGGAATACCTGCCAGAGGAGCAGAAAGAAGTGCTTTATTTAAGATGTTATTCGGGATTAAGTTTTAAGGATATAGCCGAACAAACAGATGTAAGTATAAATACCGCATTGGGTCGTATGCGATATGCAATAATAAATATGCGTAAAATCATCAAAGAAAAAAAACTTATACTATCTGCTTGAGAGAGTGTTAGTTTTTTTTTGGTTTTCAGGTTTCATGTTTCGCAGGTTAGAGTTAAGCTATTAATTTAACTAATGAACATTTTGGACTAAACTAATAATAATTGAACATTTTTGGCGTTACATAGTTAATTATCTGTTTAATTAACAAAATGCCTATGATGAGTTTTACTCCGAAAAAAGATCAGGATTCCCCTGTAATTAAATTAAATAATGCAATGCTAGATTCGCCATCAAAATTAACTATAAAAATTATTATGAGCTATGCTGCAGCATTAAGAGTGTATAATACCAGAAACTTGGGGCATACAAATATCCTGTTAAACTGATTCATTGCTAATTACAAAAGAAGCCGTCTCAAAACATAAATTGAGGCGGTTTTTTTATTTTAGATTTTCACTC
>JACKQG010002718.1_pt1 | contig 22659 bp, 13 predicted proteins | sample 8237621 | NCBI WGS metagenome assembly JACKQG01 (sample SAMN15677084, study PRJNA649215) | marine metagenome | biome: marine; feature: Black Sea; material: saline water; isolation source: suspended particulate matter (SPM) from the Black Sea western gyre | collected 2013-06-09/2013-06-10 | depth... | reverse complement strand
TGGATCCCAACGTCAGCGCGCCACTGGTTGACATTCCGAAGGCCCTCGATGCCTTCCTCTGTGACGGGTGTACTATACAGGTCTAGGACTTCGAGGCTTCCCAGACTCTTGAGATGATTTAATCCGGCATTCGTGACGTGTGTACCACGGATGTCTAGGCGTTGGAGGTTTGTCAGTCCTTGGAGATTCGAAAGTCCAGCGTCATTGACTTCCGTGGCCGCTAGGGCTAGTTCTTCGAGGTTTACCAGCCCCTTGAGATGTTCGAGTCCAGCCCCAGTGATTTGCGTGGCAGAGAGCTTCAAGGTTTCGAGCGTTGTCAGTGCCTCGATACGCTGCAAACTAGTATCCGTGACCTCCGTGCCCCCAAGATCAAGACTGCTAATATGTACCTTGCCCTTGGTATGTTGTACGACCACCTCCACGTCCACATCGCCGATTTCTTCGGGGCAATAGAAGCGTACTTCAATGACATCCGTAAAGAACTCATGACCGATCCAATTCGTTAGCCATCGTGGCGGCACGGTGGAGCCTCCGTAATCGTGGAGCACGTAACCCCCTGCTTTCCTAATCGCTTCTACCGCATTCCGCCGTGGATCGGCTTGCCGCATCTTCACCGTGAACCAACCCATCGCCACCAACAGCGTCAACGACGCAACAAGCTGTGTGCGAAGGCTGAACCACCATCGGCGTTTTGGTTTGGACTCGGCCATAATAGCGATCCCTTCGACACCATCATACCATTTTTCGCCCCTTCGATGAAAGAAAGATCCGAGGAAGTCACCCGAGTCAAGCCCAGCGTATTGGCCCAGCCTCGCCAAGCTGGTACGGTAGAAAATGGCCCTGGAGGGGATCGAACATGAACACCCGCCGCTTACGACTGGTTCGGCCAAGATGGACGCTGGGGACGATGCTGCTCATCGTCGGTTGGTCTGCTGTTGTGGTCTGGTTGAATGTAAGGCCACGGTTGTATTACTTCTCTCTCGTCGGAGAAGAGCCTTCCCTATTTTCGATCTCCCATGGCTGCCCATGGATCTACGCCTTTCATCCGGGGTTCCACATAGATCTTCCATCCCGCTCAAGCCTTAGAGAGGCTTTGATCTACGAGTATTGGCCCCTAACAGCCAACATAGGCATCGGCCTACTTGCCGTTGCCGTTCTAACATTTGCATCAAAGTATCTGGTCAGAGCCATCGTAGCCGGTTTAAGAGCGGTTCTAAGCAAGCCACCACCGAGCGATGAGAAAGGCCCCTAGAAGCCGAGTGAGGGCGTTTGACATATGACCAGCAGACTCAGACCCAAGAACTAGCCAAAGGAGAAAGGGAAGCAGTCATGGTACACATCCTAGCACAGATGGCAGAAGAGCCGGTTTACGATCCAGTTATGACCGTTCTTTGGCTCGCAATCCTGCTTCTACCTCTGGTATTGCTCGTTGTCCTAATGATCAGTTACAGAAGATATGTGCGCTTCGCCCGTGCTCATACCGAGAGGAGCGAACAACACATGGAGCGGGTCGAGGCCCTACTTGAGCAGATCGCAGCAAACACGGCAAAACACTCTACGGGGTAGGGCCTTGCCACCACCAACAAAAAAGGCCCTTAGAAGCCCCGTGCGGGCTTCTAAGGGCCTTTCCATTTCCCTTCCCCATCGACCCTCCAACGCTTCCATGATGTCCAACAACTCTCGGGTTTTCTCCATGCCCTGTTGATCGACCACCCCCTTGAACGCCTTGACAGCATCTTGGGTAGACCCGCCCTTAGCGGCAGCCTTGGGCTTTGCCTTTGCTGCTGGCTTCTTCTTTGCGGCTTTCTTCTTTGGCTTTGGCTTGGCGTTGTAGTAGTCTTGGCACGTTGGAAACGTGCCCCACGTTAGGACCGCGCGGAGGCTATTCCCATCAATTCCAGAATCTGGTTCGAGTATCGCGGTCCGAATTCGAAGGACTCCTTGATCCGCAGGTCCATGTCCAGTGGATTGCGCCGTTGCGCTGGAAACGGCCCCGTGCGCAGCACGTACGGCAGTCGCGACGGCGGCAGAGGATAGTCGCTGCCGTGAATGATACGAGATTTGATCTCCGGCGATTCACGGCTGAGCCGTTTCAGCGACCGCCAACGAGCCATCGTGGCCATAATCGATGTATCGCCGTACAGATTGTCGTATCGCTGCATCGTGCGGATAAAACTCGGGTAGAAGTCCTCCCGGTCGAAGAAGATGCAAGTGCCGCAGTGGGCCGCGATCACCGGACCGCCGTGATCGAGGACTCGCGCCAGACGACTGGGATCGGAGAATTCCTGAGAGACGACTTTGCAGGAGTGCTCGTAGCCGGTGTGGAACATCAACACAATGCCCAGATCGCAGGCGCGACGGTAAAACGGATCGTACTTGGCCAGCGCCGGGTCGACGCCCTGGATGGAAGTGTGAACCTTGACCAATCGACAACCGGCTTCGTAGCAGCGTTCAAGCTCGGCCACGGCGTCCTTGCGGATTGGATTGATCGAACAGCCGGCAAGGACCTTCGGCGCGCGATCTGCCAACTCCAGGACGTACCCGTTCGACACATAGAAATCGGTCGCCGTTTCGTCCCGGGATCCGTCGTGACGGTAGACCGCGTCCTGCGCGAGGACGACGACATAGTCCAACCGAGACTCGGCTACTTCGCGCAAGAGCCGATTGCGGATCTTCTCGCTGAGCGTCGCTCCGGCTTCGCGACGTATGCCGGTCCACCAGACGGCGAACCGTGTCAGCCATGCCTTGCGAGTGCGCTCGCTGAGGAATCCATCGCGCGGGTTCTCGCCCCAACAAAACACGTGGGTATGGGCGTCGGCAACGAGTCGGTCATCCATGTTTAGCCGAGGCCTTTCTACGGCGCGCCCGGTGGCCTTGGCGGCGGGACCGTGCCTGGAATTCCTGCGGGCGCTCCGTGCGGTGTCTCGCGTGGGATCAGCCCCCGGTTGGTGACTTGGGTGGTGCCGATACCGTTTCGCTTCGTCGGATCGAGGAGTTTCTCTGGGATGTCGACCTTCTCGAAGAAATCGACGTTCGGGCGTTGCCAGCGATTCACTTCGCCCTGGGCCGTCTCGCCTTCCTGCAACCTCATCATGGGCGGGGCGCCCGTGCTGGTGCCCGCTTGCCATGCCACGTTGCCGCCGACTTCGATCCGGACCTGCGAAATGTGAGGCGTGATAGAGACGGTCTCTTCACCGCCCATACCTCGGCCGCCTAACGATCGGTAGGTGACTTGCTGCGTGTCGCCGATCTTCATTTCGGCCACGACAACAATCGACGCACTGCCACTCACCGTCCAGCCGTTTGCTTGGATCTCGCGCTCCAACGCCGTCTGGACTTGAGCCGAGTCGCCGCCTGCGCGCACGTCGAGTCGCACGGCGGTACCGGGCTTGATGATCATCAGGGACTCCGGATCCAGCGCCGCTGCCGCTTCGTCGACCTTCGGGCCCGGCAGTTGGACGGACCCAACGGCCAACCCCCGCTGCCCGCCCGCCGACACCGACGCAGCGTACACCAAGTGACCCGCGATGATCTCGCGGACGCGGCGACCCTTCGCCTCGCGCACTGCGTCCATATCGAACTGGTAGTTCCACAAGGCCAGTTTGTGCTCGAGGCTGAACAGAACGAGCCCCCCGTGCCCGCTGCTGGCCATCACGCGCCGATTTCCCACCCAGTTGAGCGTCGCGCGGAAAGGCGTGCCGATCGCTTCAGCCTGATAGCGGTGGGGCGCGGCGTCGGCACTGGTCAGGTCCCAGACGGTCAAGGTGCTTCTGCCCAACACGGCGGCCCATCGGCCGTCCTCGCTGGCCGCAACCGCGGCCGCACCGTCTTCGACGGGCAGTGTGGATACCAGGCGACCGGTCGCTGTCTCCAGGATGCGGACCTGCTTGTCCTCGGGCATGAACAGATATTTTCGGCCGCCGCTGAGCGTCGGTGCCGGGGCAAAGAACGACTCCTGATTGGTGCGATATCGCATCCGCTTGCCGCTCGTGTCCCAGACGACGAAATCATGGGCCGTCCATCGTTGGACTACGGCGTTTCCGTCGACCAGCCGTGCCCACGGCTCTTGGGGACGACGCTCGCTGGGTTCGGCGTTCCAGCGGACCACGGGTTTCACTTGCTTGTCGGTGGGCAAAACTTCCCACAACGTCAGCACGGACTTCCCCCAACGGTTTTCAGGCGTTTCTACCTTGGCGTAGGTCAACAGCCGATGGCTGGGCGGGTGGTAGTCCAAGACGACCTCACCCGGCGGCAGGAGTTGCCTCCCTTCGATCTGCTGCCGCTCGAGCGATGCCCAAAGCAGTCGCGTGGGCAGAGGTTCGCTGGGGCTCTGATGCTCCACGGCGGCCAGCAGCCATCCGTCCGGACCGCCGATCGGCAATACCGCCCCGATTCGATCCCAGAAATCCTCCATAACAAAGCCGACGCCGCCGTGCTTCATTGTCAGATAGGCCGGTACCGGGTCGGGGGCCAGGGCCGCGCGTCCAGTGCCTCCGCCAAACGCCGCAGTACCGCCGCCCTGAGCCACCGTGAACTGTTCGATGGGCGGCGGCTGCGGTGGCTTTCCGCCTCCAGGACCGGCTTCCTTCTCCAGACGCTCAATGAACCGTTGATCGCTGTCGCTGAGTGCGGTGATCGGGATTTGGACTTCCGCCATGTCGGGCTTGCGGAGCGTGACTTTGTCGCCATCGATCGACAGAAGCACGGCGCGCTGGCGGAACGTGCCAGACGCGTCTTTCCAGAAGCGAGGCTTGGACAGCGCTCCAGCTTTATACGCCAAGCGTACCTCGTTTTGCTTGAAAGCGTTACGCTTCGGTCCTCCGGCGAACTCGTACTCGGCCAACACCATGCCACTGCGGTAGTTGACGACTACTGCCGGCCTCCACTTGCCCAGGAAGAAGACTTCCACCGCGTCCCCAGCTCTGAAGGAGTCGGCGGCAAGGGCTACGGCCGGGTGCAGGATGAAGCCGAGCGTTAGCAGCGCCACGGCAGTCCGGGCGGCAAGTCGCTTCGCGCGTATCGGCACGTTTAGGGTTCGCATGCCAGCCACGATCCACGACACTGCACGTCTACGCGTCGTCATCTCACTGCTCCTTCACAGATCAACGGATGCTCTGGAATGTCCATCACATAAACAACGTAAACCTGACGCATGGCTACTGTCAACTAGCACCGAATGGTACTCGATGGGTTTGGGCCGCAGAATGAGGTCTTGCGGTCTTGGACGCCCCCGCTCTGCCAACCGACTATTCTTCACCGCCCGTCGACTGGTTGGCAATCATTGCCTGAAATGCTCGCCAGCCTTCCAGTTGCGACGGCGTCAGCGTGGGGCGCTTTGCCGATGGATTGGCAAAGTCGAAGGGCGTCTCCTTTGCCATTTTCGCGCGATGCTCGACGGCGCGCAGCCATCGGCGGGTCTTGCGAGGAAGGTTCACACCGTCGTTGACGACCAGTCCGGTTACCATCTGGCGGTGATGGCGCCGGCGAACGCTTTGCTTCTTGCGTCGGTGTACGCGGTAACCCTCTTCACCCACGACCCGCCGCACAAAGGCTCGCATGAAAGCGATCTTCTTGGGGCATCTGGCCAGGCTGAACGGTGGCGGCTCGCCCGCGCGCATGACCCATTCTTCTTCCGGCTCGTCTTTGGGGAACGAGATGGTGATGTCGTCGGCGTATCGTGTGTACACGCCGCCCAGTGCGTCGGCCATGCCCGCCAGCCGGGCGTCGATCCGGTAGTTGACCAGGTTGCTCAAACGGGGACTGGTTGGAGCGCCTTGAGGCAGACCACCTTCGTGCGTACACAACCGCGTGAGGATCTTGGCGCATCGGCGGTTCCAGCCGATGCGGCGGAAGTACGTCTTGACGCGTTGAATGCTCGTCGACGGGAAAAAGTCCACCAGATCGAAACGGGCGACGACCTCTTGCCCTTGATGCGCCCGCGCGTTGGTGACAATCGACCGGCCTCGTTCGAAGCCGTGGGCCGCTGGATGAGCACGCAGTCGAGCCAATAGTCGACGGAGTATCCGGCGCTGCAGCTTCTTCAATTCGTCGTCTGGAGCGAGGATTCGCCGGGTCCCGCCCGATCGTTTCGGAATGGTGAACCGCCGGTATTCCGGCTGGAAGCGGCGAAGCTCGCGCGCGTCCATGTCGAGCCACCGGGCCAATTCGCCCAGACCGAACCCGCGACCCCAGAGCAGCCAACTGAGAAACCCCATCACCGACCTCCGCGAGTACTGAGTGGAGAAAGGAAAGAGGTCTTTGGCGAAACAGAGGGCGCCGCGACGGCCGTTGGCCTTCGCAGCGCCCTGACTGTCTTGCTTCGTGTCGGCCACCTGTATTTGCGGCCCGGCGCGCCGGCGCCGAAAATACAGGTGGCCGACACGCCGTCTCTCTGCGAGTCCATCGGGACCCGGTCGACGAATCATCGACCTGCGCTCAACGAGTGAGCGCCGCCAAGACAGTAGCATCATCATCGGCGTCCGTGTCACGAATGTCAAGCGCCGGCATCTGGTTGCGTGCGACGGTTGGCGTTCGTATGATTCGGCACGGATGAACCTGCGTTCCGAAATCAGATAGAAGGAGCCCCAAAATGAGCACACTTGGTCTAACACTCAGCAGTCTCCTATTAACCTGTTCCGTGGCGTTGCCAGCCGAGACGGAGTTCGAGACGGACGCGATTTCAACGTCCAAAGGTGATCTGAAGATTACCTTCATCGGGCACGGCACGCTGATGTTCGAGTTTGGTGGAATGGTGATCCACGTCGATCCGGTGAGCCGTTACGCGGACTACTCGAAAATGCCAAAAGCAGACGTCGTTCTGGTGACTCACGAACACGGCGACCATTTGGACAAGGAAACGATCGAGAAGATCGCTACCAAAGACACAGTCGTGGTATTGACCGAGGCGTGCAAAGAGCGGAGCCAGGCGGGCGAGGTGATGAAGAACGGCGACGTCAAGAACGTCAAGGGATTGAAGATCGAAGCCGTGCCCGCGTACAACATCGTCCACATGCGCGGGCCGGAGCGGCCGTTTCATCCCAAGGGCGCCGGCAACGGATACGTAATCACGTTCGGCAAGACTCGGGTGTACGTAGCGGGAGACACGGAGAATATCCCGGAAATGTCCAAGCTGGCCGGCGTCGACATTGCCTTTCTACCCATGAACCTCCCGTACACAATGACGCCGGAAATGGTCGCAGACGCCGCCAAGACGCTGAAGCCGAAGATCCTCTACCCCTACCATTTCGGCAAGACCGACACGTCGAAGCTTGTCGATCTGCTGAAGGACTTCAAGGATACGGACGTGAGGATCCGCAAACTTCAATAATCCGCGAAGTGGTCGACGGGTGGCCGGGGCTGAGTCTTCGAAGCCCCGGTTTTTGCGGGGTCGTGAGGCTCCGGGGCCTCGAAGATTCGGCCCCGGCCGCCCCTGTGGTAATCGGCCTCACGGGCTTTCCTGCGGCTGGATGATAACGAAGTTTGCCCCATTGGCCGCGATGGTCAAAGGCAGCAGCAATCCGCCTTCGCGGTCCACCGTGTGAGACGATTCTCTCGTTACCGTCAGGGTCGATCGTTTGCGAACCTGTTCCACTTCGTCGGGTGTGTAACAGACCTGTTGGCCCATGGCCTTTTGGCCGGCCTTCATGATGGCCTTTCGTACGGCGTCGTCTTTTGTCCGCTCGTACAGCCGGAAGGCGGCTGCGGCAACTTCTTCCGGTATGACGCTCAGCGTCGTCGCCTTCTTGATTGCGGCGATCTGCTCTGCTGTGTCTTCCGAGTTCAATTGGTCAACCAGCTTGCTGACTTCGTCCGCGGTCAGGCGAACTCCGCGCGAAGCGCCCGCGGGACGGTCTCGCAGTTGGAGGCCCAGTTCGAAATAGGAATTGTTTTGCTTGTCGAAACGGTACTCTTGCACACGAGTCTTCTTCCACGGTACGTGCTCGAACGCGAGCGTGGTTTCAAACGTGTCTTCTGCACGCGTCTGAACGTCGCGCTGGTTATGCGAATACAACAGAACGTACAGTGCATCTTCTGTCTTTGACGCACATCCGGAAACAACGTAGGGGCCCACGACTGTTTCCGGCAAGGCCCAGTAGTCATCGCCCATGCGCGAAACGAGGCCGAGGAAGTTCAGGATCGGCATGGCTACCGTCTCGCTGCGATCCGTCCTGCCGTCGCCGTCTTCGTCAACAGCAATGACCCGGGTCGCATTGTTGTGGCCTCGGAAATTGCTGTTAGGCCATGGCCAAAACGTGAGGATGGTCTCGCCGAAGGCAAAGCGAGCGTCTTCGGCGGCTTTCGAGAGTTGGCGGCGAATCACGTCTGCGCACCAGGTGGGGAAGTACCCGTTGCCCAGGTAGCTGTCCGCCGCAGCCAGGTCAGGCGGCGGCGCCCAATCAGGACAGGACTCGTAGGAGTTGACCCAAAGATCGGCATAGTATTCCGAGTCGATTTCCAGTGCGATTTCCTTGGCTCGGATCAGCTTGGCAGCCGTCACGACCGAGGCGTTGTAGGAGTGGATGGAGATGAAGTCGCACGGGGTGCCTTTGCCGTCACCAGTGCGGCAGAGTTCTTCCACGCGTTCGGATCGTCTTCCATCAAGGCGTGGATCACCAACCGCGGCGTTTTTCGGCAGCGCACCGTCGCGAGTCGCCTTGGGAGAACAGTGGGCCAGAAAGATGCCCAGGACCGGCTGTTCGATGCGCGCGCCGAAAATAGCGCCGATCTCCAATCCGCCTACGAAAACGCGGTTCGAGTCGTAGCCTTGGTCCTCGAACGCGCGAAGGATGGCGTCGACTGTGTAGTCGTAGAATTTCTGCAATTCGTTCCAATCCCGGCTGCGCCAAAATGCCGCGGCCAAATCCGGCTCGTTAAACACGCTCCAGTGGAAATCGAGACAGGCGTCGCCGTAGCGCTCGATCACATGCGTTGTGTAGACACGCACGACCTCGTGGTACTCGGCGTAGTCTTTCGGATAGGTGAAGTCACGACCGTCGATCGCCAGATCCCCCGGTGCATCGACGAAATTCACGACGAGGCGGCGTTGGAAGCGTTGGGCAATGTCCCACTCCTTGTCGACGCGGCCCCAGTAGTAGTGAGGCGTGCCGTGCGGCCGGAGCTTGATAAAGTAACACCCGCCAGGCGGGAAAAGCCCCGGAGAGTTGGGGTCTTCTGCCTTGGGAAGGGCTCCGGCGTATTCAAGTTTCCAGCCGTCGGCTGGCTCGTCGAAGGTCGTTACCCGCAGCCGCCTGGCGCCGCGTGTATCCTTGACGATTTCCAGAACTTTTGCTTCGGCCGAGTTGACGCCATCGGCGATCAGCACCTCGTCCCCAGGATGGTAGTCTTCTCGAAGCGAGCGATCCGAAGCGATGTTGTATTGCTGGTGGCCAAAGAAATCCTCCACGCAAAGGATGGTTCCCTCGTCGCCTTTATCCATCGAGACGATCCGTCGTGTTTCGCGCTCGCGCACGACATTCGGAGGCTTTTGCGACAGGAAGCGCGGTTGGCGCTCCATCCCGGTCAAAGTGAAATCCCGCTGCAGGCTCCACGCCTTTGGAGATTGCTTTCTGACTTCGTCCATCAACTCGTATCCTGGGATACGGTTCGAGGCACTGGTGCAGAAGCTGGGTTTGCAGAATCCGGTGAAGAATCCGCCCTGCCAGCGAACGGATGGAGCAGACAGGTCCAATTGCAGTGGTAGGGTATGTGCGACTGCCTCGCCGCCCGTCGTGAAACGCCAAGTGCCTTTCTCGCGGCCAAGCACGGCTCCTTCCCGTGATCGAGCGGTAACCGACACGACATAGGTGGTTGACGGCGCCAGTTCGTCCGCACCGTCCAGATACACGGCTACGGCCGGACCGCGGCGGTCATTGGACGTGATCTTGCCAGTGTATCCATCAGCGAAGACACGGCCGGGCTTCAGAATCTCGACCTGTTCTTTGCCAACGGGGCCAATCCGCACGGATATCGAATCCGGCAACACGGCGTCGGTGGCGTCCTTTTTCTGAAAGCCGACCTGGAAAAAGAGACTCGTGGCCACAGGCACATCGGTTTCGCCGGGCGCGGGTCGAGGATAGCCGTAGGGATCCGGATTCGCTCGAAGTAACCGGATCTCCTGCGCGTGGACAACCTGACACATGCACATCAGGAGGACTGTCAAGAACGGTCGCAGAAATCTCGAGTTCCGCGACAGCGACCACACGTTTCGAGACTGTGATAACAGGGATCTGTTCATGGCTTACTCGGTGTTGCGGTTTCTGGAGTCAGCGAAAGATAGACATTATAACCAGAAAGACCGGCCCTGATGAGCTTCCTTGGCTGCTTTGCCCCTGGCTGCTACATTGGACGAACTGACGCGCGCCGCCGCTGCGCTTAGCAGCAATCGGATCGTTTAACCGCAAGCCCAACGGGCTGCGCGTTGGCGAGGACGTTGTGCAACGTGTCCTTTCAGCTTGGAGAGGATCGCCAGTTTCAACTCAACTCCCGCGCGGGCCGCTGGCCCTGCGGTTAAACGAACACGCCCGAAGAAGGCCAAATCGCGACACACCTGACATAGGACACTCCCTACTATGAAGCATCATGCTACCAAATCGTCGATTTTTGGATCGCTGGTTGTTTGTCTCTCGTTATGCGGTGCGTTTGCGGGTGAAAACCAAACATCAAAATTGGCCAGGGACATACTCGATTCGACCGGCGTACAAGGTGGCATTGTGGTCCATCTTGGATGTGGTGACGGGAAGCTGACGGCGGCCCTGCGGGTTGATGATCGCTTCACGGTTCACGGTCTTGATGCGGACCCAGCCAATGTGGCAGAAGCGCGAAGACATGTCCATTCGGCGGGCCTCTACGGTCCGGTCTCCGTCGAGCAGTTCTCGGGGACAAAGTTGCCGTACACGGATAACCTGGTGAATCTCGTGATACGGGATGTGGGATGCGAGATACGGGATGAGGAGATCATGCGGGTGCTGGCACCTGGTGGCGTCGTCCTTTTCTTCAATCGGCAATCGCAAATCGAAAATCGCAAATGGATCAAGCCCTGGCCCGACAACATCGACGAGTGGGGGCATTTCCTGCACGACGCCACGGGCAACGCGGTGGCTGACGACTCGGTCGTCGGGCCGCCGCGAAGTCTCCAGTGGATCGCGCCGCCCCTGTGGCTTCGCAGTCACGAGACGCCGTCCGGCATCCAGGCGCCAGTCTCGGCAGGCGGCCGTCTGTTCTACTTCTTCGACGAAGGGCTCATCGGAATCACCGACGAACGTCTGCCCGATAGTTGGTCGCTTGTGTGCCGCGATGCGTTCAATGGCAAACTGCTCTGGAAGCGATCGCTCGAGTCTTGGGGCTGGCGCGAGTGGGCCTACGAGCGATACGCCGGAAAGGACTGGTTGAAGTTGCGATCGGCACGAACGGTTGTACCTGACGAGAATCAACGCCGAATCGTCGCCGACGGCGATCGGGTCTACGCGACTCTGTCGTACCGAGGCCCCCTGTCGATCCTGGACGCTGCCACGGGGGATGTCATTACCACGGTCGAGGCCACGCAGAACGCGAGTGAGATCCTGGTCAGCGACGGGATTGCCGTTGCCTACACTCGACAAGCGCCCGACGATACGGCCGAACGAAGAGGAACCGGAGATGCGGCGGGCGCGGCATTGGTCGCCGTGGATGGTCAGTCGGGAGAAGTGCTTTGGCGGCATGAAAGCGGTCAGATCCGCCCGCTGGCTTTGGCGATCGACAACGGGCGAGTTGTCTACGTGGCTGGAAAGAACCTGGTTGCTCTGGATCTGAAGGACGGTAACGAGTTGTGGGGAGTGCAGCCAAAACGGGCTGCGCCGAGGACGCTGGTTGCCATCGACGACGTTGTCCTCCTGCACAGCGGCACGCACGTGGCCGCCCACGACGCGACAGACGGCAAACAACTCTGGGAGCAGACCGGGCCGCCGATCGGTGGCGGAGAAGTCGCCGATTTGTTCGTCGTCGGTGGGCTTGTGTGGCGCGGCATGATTTGCGTGACCGACGATGGAAAGCCGACTCGCAAAAGTCAGAACGCACTGGTAGTCGGCTGGGATCTGCGCACAGGCGAGGAGAAGAAACGAATCCTTGTCGACAATCTGCGAAGCCCCGAACATCACCATCGCTGCTATCGCAACAAGGCGACAACTCGGTATCTGATCAGTTCCTTCGAAGGCGCCGAGTTCCTGGACTTCCGGGGCGACAACCACGGCATGAACAACTGGCTTCGCGGTGCATGCCGAAACGGAATGATGCCGGCCAACGGCTTACTGTACGTCCCGCCGGATCAGTGTTTCTGTCAGCCAGGTTCCAAGCTGCTGGGATACGCTGCGGTGAAAGCCGGATCGGATGCCCCTCCAGAAACGCTGGCGGATGACCAACGACTTGAGCGCGGCCCGGCGTTTGGGAAAGTAGAAACTGGAAACTGGAAACTGGAGAAAAGCGAATGGCCGACGTTCCGTCACGATGCGGCACGCAGTGGCGCGACCGCCGACAGCGTGCCGGCTGGTGTGGCTGTCGATTGGAAGGTCAAATTGGACGGTACGCTGACCGCTCCTGTGGCCGCCGACGGCAAACTGTTTGTGGCCAAGTCCGACGCTCACACCGTCTTTGCCTTGGACATGATGAGTGGCGAGATATTGTGGCAATTCACTGCGGGCGGCCGAGTGGATTCGCCTCCGACGGTCTACAAAGGCATGGTCCTGTTCGGATCGGCTGATGGGCGAGTGTATTGCCTGCGGGCCACGGACGGGGAGCTCGCGTGGCGATTTCTGGCGGCACCGGTCGACCGGCGAGTGGCCAACTTCGATCAAGTCGAGTCTGCCTGGCCGGTCCACGGCAGCGTCCTGGTTGTGAACGATGTGGCGTACTTCACCGCGGGCCGGTCCACGTATATGGACGGAGGGATCCGCGTGTACGGGCTCGAACCATCCACCGGGAAGATCCTTCACAAAGGTCTTCTGGAGGGGCCGCATCGTAGTATTGACGGCGAACGTGACCTGGCCTTTTTCATCCTCGGCGCCAATTCGGACGTGCTGGTTAGCGAAGGCGGATTCCTCTACATGCGTCAGAAGAAAATGACGCCGGACTTGCAGGAAATCAATGTGGACGTCTTGTCCAGCAAAGGCGCACAGGACGTGGGGCTGCACATCTTCTCGACTTCCGGGCTGTTAGACGGTTCCTGGTACAACCGTACCTTCTGGATGTACTCGAAGCGATGGCCCGGTTTCCAGCTTGCCAACCAGGCGCCCAAGACTGGGCAGTTGCTGGTGGTCGACGACCAGAAAACCTATGCCGTGCGGGTGTTTCATCGCCGAAACGTTCACAGCCCGATGTTCTTCCCCGGCACGGAAGGTTACTTGGTGTTCGCTGACGAGAACTCGAACGAGCCCCAGATCGTCGGCGAGGAAGGATCACGTGAGCCGGTCCGATGGTTGCCGCAATCCGATTACTCTCGCGCCCGCGGCGACGAAATCCGCAAGCTGGAAAGCGAAGCGTTTGGAGTGGACAAAATGATCGGCTATACGCGAGCCGAACCGCCGGTATGGATGCAGTGGCTGCCGGTGCGCGTCCGAGCCATGGTGAAAGCGGGCGACACGCTGTTTGTCGCAGGCCCACCGGACGTGTTCGATTTCCAAGATCCCCACGCGGCCTTCGAGGCTCGAAAGGGAGCCCAGGTCGTCGCGCTCTCTGCGAAGGATGGCGAGAAGCTGTCCGAGGTGCAACTCGAACACCCACCGGTATTCGACGGTATGATCGCGGCCGGCGGGCGACTGTTCGCTTCGCTGCGAGACGGGAGCGTCGTGTGCCTGGCTGAAAAGTAGCCCGGCACCATCGGCTGTTCCATGACGCACGCAAATCGAAATCGCTATTCGCCGACGGTCACCATGATAGGGATATCCTGTCGCAGAAAGCGACACGTTCCGCCTGCGTCTTCGCAAACGTAGTACAAGGCGTAGGCAGCCAGTTTGGATGGGCCGCTTGCATCCCGGGCCGCACGGACCTCGAACTCAAGGCTCCGCGGTTCGACCGTCTCCGGCCCGCCGCCTTTCGGTGCAGTCAACAGCCGAGGTTGCACTTGCCAACCAGGCGGCGGATCTATCCACAGCTTCGTCGGTTCGGCCTCGTTATTCCAGTGCGCCTTCCGCTGTTCGTTTGGGCGGAGTGTCAGGTGGACACGGACGGCTTCCCCGGGCTTCACCTTCGGCGGGACGATCGTTACTTCGGCCTGGATCAGATTCTCCGTGTCGCGGAATATGCGGCCTTCGGGGTCAGGCGACTTGATTTCTCGATGCTCCGTCTCAAAGCTGCGTGCCGGACTGGCGAATTCCGAGCCCGTAGGCAGAATCTTCAACTCGACGGGTTGATCGCCGCGTGCTCGAACGTCATTTGCCGCCGTATTCACCCAATCGTAGAACGGATACGGCTTCGTGAGTCGCGGGCCGTACTGTTCGACGCGTCGTCGCCAGATGTATTGGTTGGGCTCGATTGCTCGGGCCTTCGTCCAATGGTCCACCGCCGTTTGAAAGTCGGTGGGCGTCGGGCGGTTCGACTCGTAACGCATGCGATAGCAGACCCCCAACCGGAAATGGGCCGCGCCGTCGTTTGGATTCGCTTGAATCGCCTTCGCGTAAGCACTGATGGCATTGTCAACCTTGGCAGGTCCCTCCCAAAGCACAAAGGCGTCGCCCAGCTCGCGCCACGCGTCGGACGAATCAGTCTGCTCGGCTTGGCGACGCAGGGCCACCAAGTCGGGTCGCGTTGCTTCGTTGGGTTCCCGTTGTGCTTCTTTGGGTGGGGGTGCAAACGTCTTGTCTAGAAACTCCTCCTCGAGCGTCTTCGCATCGGGACGGAGGCTGCGAACGATTCCGTGCTCGTCGATCGCCACCTCGATCGGCACGCCCCTCACCTGCATCAGATTGATTGGATCGTGCAGGATCGGCCAATCCACTTGGTGCCACTGGGTGAACAGCCGGCACCGATCGGGATGTTGCTCTTGCGCAATTCCGATGACAACCAGTTTCCCCTGTCGGACCCACCCTTGCGTCTTTTCATGCCAGGCCGGCACGGCCCGTCGACAACCTCGTCACCAGGAGGCGTAGTGGACCAACAGAACTTTCCGGCCGCGAAACTGCGACAACGAAACGGGCTCGCGATCCGCCACGTTTGGCAACGTAAAATCCGCGTGCGGTTGGCCCACGCGCGGCGAGTAGCTATCGGCGCGACTCGGCGCAGCAGCGGCCGAAAAACATGCACAAGTCAATGTCAGCAAGCTGAGATATCGCATCGTTCGCCTCACAATCACACTTTAACGCCTTCGGCTCCCTTTGGGAACCGTTCTATAGCCTCCCGCCACGCGGAGGGCCGAACACTACTCTTCTCCGAAACAGGCAACGCTTCCGTTCTCCATTGACACATACAGGCATCGGCCCGCGGCTGCCATGCCGTCCCATACCATCGGTACGTCGAGACTGATGGTTTGGACCGTCTGTCCGTCGCTCGCCGAGAGCGATTGCAGTTTCCCCTGGTTGTTCTCTACCACGCCCAGCCAGAGTTGGCTGCCAGCCTTCACGATCGCTTTCGGTCTGAGTTGGCCGATGAGGACCTGCCAATCGTGCTGAGCGTCGCCTTTCTTTTGATCGCTAATGGCTCTTCGAACGACGCGGATGACTGGGTCTTTGGAATACGGCCTTCTGCGAAGCACACTCCAGGCCGCGCGCCCGTCATATGCCAATGTCATCCCACTGATAGGGTCTACCTCGCATTTTCGATTGAGCGCAGCCACATACGGAAATGGCAGAATGCTGAAATCGCCCTTGCCAAGTATCCAGTGCGTGCGACTTTCTTCTGCGGGGTCATTAAGGAATCCACCCGTCGAGAAAAGATGACGCGACATGTCGTCCTGAAGCCGCAGATCGGAACTGAACTTGACTTGATGGAGGAAGACATTCACCCCATCGCTCACCATTATGTCGGAAACCGTGCCGCCGGCCATGGAAAAGGACCCGGAACGATCCGACTGTAGAAAGGTCTTGTAGTCCGCTCGGTTTGATCCCCTGGCGAGTTGCTTGACGACTCGGTCCTGGAACGCCTCCGCCTTTTCCCGAACGGATTCGGCTTGGTCCTTTCCTTGTCTGAATACGGGGTGTTTGCTTTCGTAGTGATAGTGGTGCAGCGAATCGCCCGTCACTGGATCAAGACCGTAAAGCTCGATCCCCTTGTCAAGCCACGTCGAACGCCCGGCTGAGAAGTAGACCGTGTCATTCAACATCAGAACACTGCCATGAACCGGCCAGACCGACTCAAGCCGATTCCAAACCACGGTTCTTAGATCGGCGGGCGCGGCGAGGAAACGCCAGACAATCGCTCCGTCGTCGAGTCTGAGACAGTAAACCCACCCGTCGGCACTTCCAAAGAGTACCAGCCCTTTGTAGATCGCAGGAGGTGAATCCACACGCCCGCCAACGGTGCGGCTCCATGTCGTCTTTCCTGTTTCTTGGTTCAGGGCATATATCTGGTGACGATCGACTGCGGATACTATCACTTTTCCGTGCGAAACTACCGGCTGAGAGAGCCGGCCCCCGATCGGTGCTTCCCAGCGTCTGGCAATCGTCTCGGGGAGTTCCGTTTCGGCCGCACCCGTACGGAGCGCATCGTGGCGGAACATCGGCCAAGCCCCGGTTTCCGGCTTGAATTGAGCCGATTGAACCGTTCCGTAAGCCGGGCCTTTCTCCAATCGCGAGGCGCGGGATTTGCGGGACTGGACGGTGGCTTCGTCTTTCGTCGCGGAATACTCCGGAGCCAGCGCGAAGAAGCCCCGTACCATGGATTCCGTGTAACATCCACACGAATGAGGAGGCGCATAGATCAGCCCGTTGGCAGGCATGATCCCGTATTGGCATGTTCCGCGGACCCAGTTGTTTCTGGAATGGTTGTCTTCCGCGATCTCGAACATCTCTATTCCGCGCTTGCCGGTCATGATGTACCGCAACGATGCCTTATTGCGGAAGCACCGGTGGTGATGACCGACGCTTTGCAGATCGACCATCACACTGTTCCTGTATTTCACTTCGCCGGTGTGAAGATCTCGCCCCACGCTGAAATCATCGACCGGCGGTGGGGATATCGAGTCTTCCGGATGATTGCCGGTCCACACAATGCCGTCAATCACAAACACATCCAATGGAGCGTGAAAGCCCTGACCACCCTTGCACGACCACAACTTCTCTCCACCTTCGATCGAGATGGCTGTCAACTCACCTGCCAGATCGCACAAGACAACGCCGTCGGCAATGACCAAGACGTGTTTTCCGAATCCCTTCGGAAGTACCTGCCTCTTTTTCAAGTTTGCGGAGCCATATGACCAACGCCTTTTTCCCGACGCGAGATCCAGACAGACCACGCTGCCGTCAATTTGGATGCAGATGTTTTTCCCGTCAGCGGCGAGTGTTTCCGGCATGGGGTGTCCGTCTAAATCGGCATGTTCCCAAAGCGTTTCTCCGGTATCCGTATCGATGGCAATGACTGACTTTCCTCCAGATGCGTCGACGGACGTGCCCTTCAAGACCAGCAACAGCTTATCCACCAAGAGGATCTCTTCTGCGCCACGACTGGAATCGTATGTCTTCAGTACCCTTCCGGTTCGGCCATCGATCTGAGAAACAGGCTCGCCTAACCCCAGGGGGACGTAGACGTGCTGCTTTGATGTCACCAGCATCCGGGGAAGCTGCGGTGGCCCGGATCTGAAACGGATGGTATGCAGTGCCCATGACTTCATGGGCTTCCGCCAGAGTTCAACTCCATTGAAGGCGTCCCGAGCAACCAACACCCATCTGCCGGGCACCGACATGGTGCTTCCGGTTGCCTGGTCAAGTATGAAGAATATCCGCCCGCCCGCGGTGACCACCGAGCTAATACTGTTCAGCGTATTATGATCGCGCGTCCATCGTGGGCCGCCAATCCACTGCACGCGTTTCGGCGGACCGACGACGGTGTCCTCGGCAACGGCGTTATTCGAGGGATCGTGCAAGTAGTGGGTCCACTCGTCGATGTTTCTTGACCAAGGCTTGACCGTCTTCTTCCATTCACCGTCGTCCTTGACAAGCGCAACGCCCTCCGGGCAAAGGACGCGCAGCACCTCCTCCATACTGACCTTGCCCAAATCTTCGGCGACGAGCAGACGCACGACGTTGTCCGCATAAGGCAACTCATCACTGTCCCACTGCTCCACGGACACCTTGCCATCGAGGCCCAGCGAGCTGATGTGATCGCGCGCCGCTGTAACCCTCGTTGGATCTGCGTCCAGCCCGTGGACAAGATAGCTTTCGCCGGCATGCAGAGCCGCCGTAAGCTGGCCGTCGCCACAACCGAGATGCACGACGAGCCCGCCCCCAAATCCGCTCTCCTCGAGCAGTTCGCGCGCATCAGCAGACGCAGCAATCGCGCTCGCGCCGAAAGATGACTGGCAGACCGCGAGCAGCAGAGCGAAGCCAACGAGGCACGCAACGGCTGTCTTCCTATTTGTCATTGCTATCATTGCCGTTTTCCGGTCTCCTTAGAGATTCCATCCGTCCACTGCGCAACTACCCTATACGAGCGTCGCCGTACCTTTCCACTCCTCGTCTCGCATTACTGCCGACAAGGCAATGGGCTCGCCAGTCAAGTCCGCCACCTTAACATCCGCCAACTGGCAGTAGGCATGCAGCGATCGCGTTACGTCGCCCAGCACGCACCATTGGTGATGCCCACTGCCCGTCTTGAGTACATCTCGGACATCGTCCAATTCGAACCCTACGGTGGTACGACATCCGCCACAGGGCGGCTGCGCAAAGTCCTCGGTGTTTGCTACCACGCGTCCGGTGCCCAATGAGAGAGCGTCCTCGTGGAAGTCCATGATCGTCGCCCGCTTGCCGATCGGCCAGGCCACCATCGGGCAGACACCGCCGCCCGTGTTGTGGAAGTCTCGCAGAGTGAACGGTGCTCGGTAGTCCTGGTGGATGCCTTCCAGCTTCAACGCGCTGGTGCAGTGCGACACAACCATCCAGTTCTTCACCGTGTCTACCGAGGGATTGCCCATCAAGCCGGGTAGATCTAACAGGGACAGCGTAAGGAACTGGCACATAGCCGCGGCCTGATCGCCCTCGCAGGCCGCCACGACTCCTTCATCCAACAGCTTGGATAGCGCCACGCAGGCTGGGTTCGACGTGGGGCCGTCGGCCCCGACGCACAGGTCGCCTCGAACCGTACAACCATCGTAGTTCCCTTCGTCGATCAACCGACGGAGCACCAGATAGTGCTTTGCCGCCAGAATGTTATGCATCCGGGCAGGCTCGACGATCCCCTTGGCCGTCTTCATGTAGAAGTCCGCCACCGCACGCAATTCGTCGCTCTCGGTCACCTTGTCAAAGGCTTCGGCGTAGCCCTCGCCAGGACAATCGATCACGCGCATTCGTTTGGATCGCCACACGGTGTTGAGCAACCTCATGGCGTGCTCCAGCCAGTTCACGTCGTGCGTCGAGCCGAGGTAGATACCGGGCCCCTTGGGTACGGTATCCAATACTCTCGTGAAGTTCGAAACGTTGGCATAAACGATGGTGGGGATGTCGCCTCGTTGCTCGGCGATCTTGAAAACCGGCCCCCACTCCTTCAGGTCCAGTGCCATGAGGATCTGACCGTCCGGCGAGGTCTTCTTTACATGCTCCAGATAAACCGCATCGTCCTTTAGTGGTTCCGGCACGATGTCGAGCCGCATGCCAAGCTTCTTCGCAGCGTCCGTAAGGATCTTCTCGTACTGCGTCCGAATCTGGGCGAGCTGTTCGGTCGTGCCGGCCGGCCACCACTTCCCGCCCTCGGTGCGAAGCGCGAAGGCCACGCTGATAAGCGGCTTGTCGCTGGTCTTGACGCGGGGCTTTTCTTCTGCCCCAAACAGCGAGGAGGCATAGTCGAGTGCATCCAGTTGAACGGCCACGGCGGCCGCTCCGGCAGCCGTCAAGAAACGCCGCCGGCTCCCCGTTTCAGCACAACTCGATTGCTTGCATTTGCGACACTCGGACATTTGGATTTCCTTTCAGTTAAGGCCTCGTGTTCGTGGGTTTCGAATGGGTATTCCAACGAAGAAGGAAGGAAACGAATCAAGTGATAGTTCATTGCACTCCCAAAACCACTACTTCTGTCCGAACGCCCGTACGGTCGACTCCATGGTCACGTCGCCGCGGGGATACCAGTATGTGCGAGCCTCGATGGTGGAGCCCTTCTTGGGGCGGCCGTAGCGAAAGGTGATCCGCCAGAAACCGGCCTCCTCTGGAAAACGCTGCCACTCGTCGAACAGTCTCAGCAATTGGGCCTTGGTCTGCTGGAGTCGTTCGAGGTTCTCCTCCGCCTCTGGGCCCTTGGTGTCTTTGATCGCTCGATTTCGCCACCAGGCCTCACGCCAAAGGTAGAGCGTACGCAGGTACAGGACCGTCTTGTCGATGCCGTCCGTGAACTCGGCGTACGCTCTCTCGTCCAGCGTCTTGGTCGCATCGGTACGAGCGAACGCTGCCTCGATGCGATCGATCGCATCCATCGCCCGTGCATTCGACTCCAACATTTTCCGAAGCGGGTACTTTTGAAACGCTTCTTCCATCCGATCGAGACGAGGGTGGAAAGTCATCGTCCACTTGAGGTATGTGGGATGGATGCCCTGGAAATACTCCTCCCGAAAGGCGTCCTGCGTGGCCAGCAGGGCCTCGGTCGCGGCTCGAGCGTTTTCCTTGCCGAGGTGCATCGCACAGAAGTCGTGGGTGATCTCCGCCAGCGATGCCTCCGGATCCCACGCCAGGCGGCTTAGTAGATACGCGTTCGCCTGCCCAGGGGTGAATCCGCGCGTGTACATGCGGTAGCTGTTCCAGTAGCCCGCCCAAGAGATCTTCTCCTTTTGCGGCGCACCCTCTTGGTCCCTCAGGTAGCCGGGCTCCCAGTCAGGCCAGATGCAGCCTTCCGACCAGGGGCCCCAGGCGTTGATGCCTTGCACGCCATTCGCGTGGCAATCGCGCACGGCACCCGCATATCGCTTCATGTAACAGAATAGACGCGACCAGCCGTCGAATTGCCGGAAGACGTCGAAAATGACCACGAAAGGCTGTTCCTTGGGCAGTCCGCTGGTAATGACGTTCGTGGTGGGCGAGCTGAAGAAGAAGTCGCCGCCCGTGTTCTTGATCGACAGCATGGCATCGTCGCGGATGTTGGCGATGATGGGTTTCGCTCCGCTCACGTTGCCCGCGATCCGCCACAGGCGAAACACCACCCGCTTGCCCGCGTCGTGGCACGCGTCCGTGAACATATTGATCATCTTGGCCGCCCCCGGCGCACCCGTCGCCCGCCAAATCATGTTGGACCGGTATCCGCACCGCGGATGGGCCTCGGTGGCCGTAACGTACAACCCGTCCAGCGGCACTCGCTCGAACAGCTCACGGCACTTGGCCTGGATAATCTTGGGCATGTCGGGGCTGTCGATATGCACGCGATAGTGCTGTGCGAGTTGCAGTGGGTACTGAAGCTCGTAGAGCTGGAGCCACACGTCAATGTGCCGCTGGTGGGCATAGTTGCACAAATCGGTCAGATACCGGCAAAACACGGGGGATCGGGCCCTGTGTGGATCATCGTCGGCATACACCGGCTTGTCCAGGTACTTGTAGTCGACGTATTCCTCGAAGCTCAGGTGCAGGATGACCAGCGTGTTGTAGCCTTCTCGGGCCACGTGATCGACCAGCCGTTTAAGCTCTTCGAGCTCTTCCTGGAGCCGCTTTTCGTTGACGTACGGTGGCTGGTCGCTGTAGTAGGCCACGTCGGGGATGTCCCAGAGCTGCCCCTCTTCGGAGAAGAAACGCAGCGGGAATGCCGGGGCCGCGTCCAGCTTCATCGACCACGGGTCGTCGCCAAGCTGTATCCGCCGTGCAACCTTGAACGTCCCATACATCAGCCCTCGCTCGTCGCCCTCGACGACAATCCCCCGCCCGCCCGAGTGCTGAAACGGCTTGATGCAATAGGCCTCGGGCGCAGGCGGCGTGAACGCTTCGCCGGGGACCGCCGCGCGCTGGCCGACCACCACGACATCGCCCGGAGGCAATTGTGCGCCGGAGTCGACGTACACGACTTCTGCCTTCAACGCTTGTGCCAAGTCACCGACCGCCAACGCCAGGCCGACGTCGTTCTGCTTGGCGTTGTCCACGACGATAGTCGTCGCGGCCAGGGTCGCGGCGGCGTGGAGTATTGGTACGAAAGCAAGGCAGAGGGTCAAGCCACGTTTCATGATCTGATTCCTTGCGTTCAACCGGTGGGCAGATTGAACCGCGCAACCGCTTGCCAGGATAGGCGAGGTTGAATCTAAAGCGCCGTCACAGCCATGTCAAATCCTGGCTCCATTGACGTTCGCAACGCCGAAGGCAGACGATCCACTCCGCTTGCACGAATCCACAATCATTTTGCCCACAAATCATTTTGCCTAACATTCTTCGGGCAAGATCCTTGTCGGGCAAAATCATCTTTCGCCGCGACGTTTCCGGATCTGCTTTGGCTACGGCAAGGCCCAGTCACGCGGGGCGTCTTCGTCCAGAAGAGTTGACGCATAAATAAGACGAGGGCGACGGTGGGTACTGGATTAGGGTGCGA
>JACKQG010002159.1_pt1 | contig 22660 bp, 27 predicted proteins | sample 8237621 | NCBI WGS metagenome assembly JACKQG01 (sample SAMN15677084, study PRJNA649215) | marine metagenome | biome: marine; feature: Black Sea; material: saline water; isolation source: suspended particulate matter (SPM) from the Black Sea western gyre | collected 2013-06-09/2013-06-10 | depth... | reverse complement strand
ACCTCAGAACCTTTTGGTAAGGTTGGTTTTGGTTTAGCAGTTTCAGCAGGTTTTGTTTCTGCTGGTTTTACTTCAGCTGGTTTTGATTCTAGCTGAGTAGAAAGTTGATTTAGTTTTGCTTCTAATTCGGCAATCTTGGTTTCAAGATCTGCTTTAGTTTGCTTTTTAGCAGCTGCCATATTTTTGATGGTCAATCCGGGGTTTATGTACATTTGGGTTGATTACGCCAACTAATTTTGATCAAGTTTTATATGCTAAATTAGGTAATTGATGGCATGGATGACTTTGAAAAAGAATTCCCAGATTTTGATTGGAAAAATACTCCAGCCTACAAGCATCCAGGAGGCAAGGACTGCCCATGTCCAAAGCACGAATACATTCGAGAACAGATCAATTTTACAAAGCAGGTTAATGAAAAAGGCAAAGAGCCATCTAAAGTCACCCTAAAGTTTTGTCCCGATCACTACAGAGTGTACATGGATGAAGTAATTCCTGCAATGCCACTAAAATACAAACTCTTAACAAAAATCGCGCTAAAACTTGGAGCAATTCAAGTTGAGCAATTAAAGTACATGGAGTCAGAATTATGTTTTTACTGTAAATTCGGTTCTGGTGGACATGATAGAAAAACCGAACTTCCACCAATGTAGAAACGAGTTAAGCTTATACTTGATCTGACTAAAGAGTCAACGTGGGAATAGAAGATATCAAAGATTTCATTATAGAATTAGAAAAACATGGTGAACTAAAAAGAGTCAAAACAGAAGTTGATTCAGATTTAGAAATTGCCGAAATTATGAGAAGAGAGATGTACTCCAATGGTCCGGCAATACTTTTTGAAAATGTAAAAGGATACGATATGCCAGTTTTAGGAAATGCATTTGGTTCCATGAAAAGATTAGAGATAGGATTGGAAATGACAGACTTTACAGAAATAGGTCAACGTATTGCAGATATGACAAAGATGGATGTTCCATCAGGATTACTAAATAAAATTAAAAAACTCCCAGAGCTCACAAAGATGACTGCATCATTTCCTAAAGCAGAAACAAGTGGACCAGTAACTGAGATCACATCAACTGATGCATCATTTGATGACATTCCAATTCTAAAATCATGGCCTGATGATGCAGGACGATTCATCACTCTAGGACTAGTTGCCACCAAACATCCTGAAACAGGAGTTAGAAATCTAGGAGTTTACAGAATGCAGATAGTTGATAAAACTCATGCATTAATGCATTGGCAGAAACATAAGAGAGGTGCCCATCATAGTGATATTTCAAAAGAGAAAGGAGAAAAAATTCCAACTGCAATAATTATTGGAGGAGACCCTGCAACAGTATTTTCATCAATTGCACCAGTTCCTGAAGGATTGGACAAGTACCTGTTTGCAGGAATTACAAGAAAGGAAGGAATCAAGACTGTGAAATGTAAAACAATAGATTTGGATGTTCCAGCAAATGCTGAAATTGTTTTAGAAGGATATGTAGATCCTGTAGACATTAGAGATGAGGGACCATTCGGGGATCATACAGGATACTATACACCAGTGGAGCCATACCCAACATTTACGCTAACTGGAATTATGAGAAGAAAGAATCCAATTTACGTTACAACAGTTGTAGGAAAACCAATTCTTGAAGATGCATATATTGGAAAAGTAATTGAACGTTCATTTTTGCCATTAATTCAAATGTTCCATCCAGAGGTGATAGACTTTAGCATGCCAGCAGCAGGATGGTTCCAAGGATTTGCAATAATCTCAATCAAAAAAAGATATCCAGGTCAAGCAAAAAAAGTCATGATGGGATTGTGGGGCATGGGACAGTTGTCACTAACCAAAATGTTTGTCGTGGTAGACGAGGACATTAATGTTCATGACATCAACGATGTGATCTGGGCAATTACCACAAGAGCAGATGCAGCAAGAGACACAACAATCATCAATAACACACCAACAGACACTTTAGATCCAGCATCACCACTGGTTAACTTGGGTTCAAAAATGGGAATTGATGCAACACAAAAGACAAGAGAAGAAGGATACATGAGAGAAATTCAACAACAAGTCAAAGTTGATGAAGATACAAAGAATTTAGTAGATTCTAAATGGTCCAGTTACGGTCTATGATACAGAAATAGGATTATAAAAATTATCTCGCTCTTCTACCTGATATCCAATTTGATGAATAGCATCAGTGATTATTTTATCAGTAAGTTCAGTAGAACGGGCTCCAGTACATGTAACAACTTCTTCACCAATCAGAGTACCACCAAAGTCATCAGCACCATATTGTAATGCTAGTTGAGCCATACCGACCCCATTAGTTAGCCATGAAGATTGAATATGTGGAATTAATCCATCAAAGACAAGTCTAGAGATTGCAATCATTTTCAAAAGTTGAATTCCACCAGCACCATATTCGACAATTCCTTCCTCTTGCATCAAAGTATTGTTTGGTTCAAAATTCCACGGAATAAATGCCATGAATCCTTTAGTTTTTTCTTGAAGTTTTACAAGTTTAGAAAAGTGCTCAACAATGTCATTATTGTTTTCTACATGACCATACATCATTGTTGCAGAAGATGGAATGCCAAGAGTATGGGATTCATCCATTATTCTAATCCAAGCATCACTGGAGATTTTCTTTGGACTAATAATTTCTTTAACAGAGTCAGTTAAAATTTCAGCACCTGCACCCGGCATTGATTGCAGACCTGCATCTTTTAATCGAGATAAAATTTCTTTTGTAGAGGACTTTTCAACTCTAGCAATCATATCAATTTCAGATGTAGATAATCCATGAACACCAACTGTTGGGAATTTCTCTCGAATCATTCTAAATGCATCTTCATAATATTCGATTTTTAAATTCGGATTATGTCCACCTTGAATCAAAACTTGACGAATCTTAAACATGTCATAAGATGCCTTTATTCTAGCTTCAATTTCATCAAGAGTTAATGTGTAAGAATCATCAGCGCCAGGAGATCTATAAAATGCACAAAACTTGCAATCAGTAATGCAGACATTGGTATAATTCAAAATAATGTTATTTACAAAAGAAGCTTTTTTGCCAAATTGTTTTCTTGTCAGATGACCTGCAGTGAGGCCCATTAAATGAACATCATCAGACTCTAATAATCTTAAACAATCCTCAGGACCAGGTCTTTTTCCATTAAGAGAATTCTCCAAAATATCTTTGATATCGCTTTTCTGTATCTGTTCAGTAGTTTGACTCAAGTGATCTTAATCCTTTAGAATTTCTATTTAATCCTTGATAGAAATAATGGACAAAAAAAAGAATTAAACAAAAAAAGCGATTTGTGCGCAATTTTTGGGAAAGATAAGTTCAGAGATTCACGTTATTTTTAAGTAGGGCACGAAAATGAGATCAAATCATGGTATCAGGAAATCAAATTAGACTTAATCGAATTCTCAGAAAAGGAAGAATGTTATGCATTCCAATGGATCATGGAATTTCAAATGGACCTATTGAAGGACTTGAAAATCCAGCAGATACAATTTACAAATGTGAAGGACACGGACTTACCAGTGTAATCATCAACAAAGGAATCCTCAAAGCATTGCCAAAGCCAACCAAAATAGGAATTTTAGTTCATTTTTCAAGCAGCACATCATTGTCATTATCACCCAATCGCAAAATGCTCACTGGAACTGTGAAAGAAGCAGCTGCAATGGGAGCAGACGGAGTTTCATTACACATCAACATCGGAGGCAAAGAAGAACCAGAGATGTTGGAACAACTTGGATTGATTTCAGACCAATGTCACAAATGGGGAATGCCACTTTTAGCAATGATGTATCCTAGAGGAGAAAATATCAAAAATCCTCATGACCCAGAAATTGTAGGACATGTTGCAAGAATTGGAGCAGAATGTGGAGCTGATATTGTTAAGACACTATACACAGGAGATATTGATTCATTTTCAAAAATTGTAAAGACCACACCAGTTCCAATTGTCATTGCAGGTGGACCTAAAGCAAAAACAGATTTAGATATTCTTCAAATGACTGAAGACGCCATAACTGCAGGAGCTAAAGGAGTCACATATGGTAGAAACATCTTTGCACATAAATCTCCTGAAAAAATGGTAGAAGCACTAGCTGAAATTATTTTCAGAAAAGGAACAGCAAAGGAAGCAATGAGAAAAATTGAGTAAAACAAGAGAATTAATAATTTCACCCAAAGTGTCTCAGACACAATTGGCCAAACTTTTGCCACAACTAGAAGATGAGGGAATAAAGATGGTATACCTTGATCCTAAAAAATTAGACAAGAAAAAAACAAAACTTCAAACAGTATTTCCTTCAAGTGCTGCAAATTATGTAGTATTAGACAAAGAAGGAACAAAACCAAAGGGCAAAAAAGTAGGTAGAAAATTTCAGATATTATCAAACTCAGATATTGAGAATGTCCTCAACATTGCCAAGAAAGGATTAGATTTTGTCATAATTGAAGTAAAAGATTGGAAAATAATTCCATTAGAAAATATCATTGCTAAACTACACAAAATCCATACCAAAATCTTTGCGATTGCAAGAACTCCTGAAGAAGTCAGAAAAATGTTTTCAATTTTAGAAGTAGGTGTAGATGGCGTAATTTTCAGCACATCTTCAATCAACGAAGTGAGAGAGGTGATGATATACTTGGGAACAAAAAGTTTCGAAATGAAACCTGCCAAGATTACAGAAATCAAAGAAGTAGGAGATGGTGAACGAGTATGTGTAGATACAGCATCTATGCTTCACAAAGGCGAAGGAATGCTAATTGGAAGTAGATCAAACTTTCTATTTCTAGTGCACAATGAATCTGTAGGTTCATCATTTACATCACCAAGACCATTTAGAGTAAATGCAGGTGCAGTTCATTGTTACACATTATCCCCAGATGGAACAACAAACTATCTATCAGAAGTAGAGACAGGCTCAGAAGTACTAATTCTTAATTCTAAAGGAAAAGCAAGAAGGGCTACAGTTGGAAGATCAAAGATTGAGAGAAGACCAATGTTAATGATCAAAGCTACTGTAGGGGGAGAAACAGGTGGAATCATAGCACAGGATGCAGAAACAATTCGCTTTGTAAAATCAAACGGACAACTAGTTTCAGTCACTCATCTAAAGAAAGGAGATACCGTAATGGTTCACTCAAAGCCAGCAACAGGTAGACATTTTGGAATGGAAGTTTCAGACGAATATATTTTAGAAAAATGAAATACAAAACTTGCGTATCAATTGCAGAGAAAACACCAAGTAAAACCAAAAAAATATTAAAAATCGCACTTTCAAAATCAGATTTTGTAGAAGTAAGATTTGATTTTTTGAAAAAAGAACAAATCCCAGAAACATTAGAGATGATAAAAAAAGATCTTAACAGAATAGTTTGTACATTAAGACCAAAAACAGAAGGAGGTAAGTTTTCAGGAAATGAAAAAGAAAGAGTTGCAATCATAAAACTAATTGCAGAATATAATCCATTTTTACTAGATGTGGAATTTAATACATTGAAGAAAAGTTCTGATTTGACAAAATATCTAAAATCAACAAAGACAAAATTACTTGTTTCATGGCATGATTTCAAAAAAACACCAAATTCATCAGAACTAAAAAAGAAAATTAATCAAATGAGTAAATTTTCAACAAATGTAAAAATTGTCAGTACTGCAAAATCAACAGATGATTCAACTAGAATGTTAGAGTTGTATAATAAAAAAGGAAAAAATAACTTGATTTCATTTGCAATGGGCGATTATGGCAGAATTTCAAGGATTTTGTGCCTATATTTGGGCAGCCCTTACACATACGTATCACTAGGAAAAGCAATTGCCCCAGGACAGTTTAGTGTAGATGAAGTTAAAAAAATTACAAATTTAAAAAAATAGCAATTTCATAGTTGAGAGTTTAAATCAATCATAATACTCAAGAAAATAAGATGAGCAAATCATTTGCAGTAATTGGAGATCCAATAGATCATTCATTATCTCCAAATATTCACAGTGCAGCATTTAGAGAATTAGATTTAGATTCATCATATATTGCATATAGAATTCCCAAAGGAGAACTAGAAGAAGGAATTGAAGGATTAAAGAAAATTAAAATTGACGGATTTAACATTACCATACCTCACAAAATAGAGATGATGAAGTATCTAGATAAAATTGATGAATCATGTAGTTTGATCGGGGCAGTAAATACAGTATCAAACATAGATGGAGTTCTAAAAGGATACAATACAGACATGGATGGATTTTTAGAACCATTTAAGAAAAAAGAATTAAAAATTTTAAACACCAAAATTCTTCTTATTGGGGCAGGAGGTGCTGCAAGAGCAATTGTTGCAGGATTTGCAAAAGAGAAAGCAAACAGCATCACCATTGCAAATAGAACATTAGAAAAAGCAAGCAATCTTTCGGAATTTGCAAAGAAAATAGGTCTCAATGCAAACGCTGTAAAAATTGAAGACGTTAAAGATTCAGCGAAAAATTACGACATCATTGTAAATGCAACATCAGTAGGTCTCAGAAATGAGCCAAGTGTGATTTCCTTAAAAGGAATAAGTGAGAAAACAATTGTTTATGATATTGTATACATGCCAATGAATACCGATTTTATCAAAAAAGCAAAAGAAGAAAAAGCTATTGTGATTTATGGATATGAAATGCTATTAGGTCAAGCAGTGAGGGCTTTTGAGATTTGGCACGGCATAGAAGCACCTTATAATGCCATGAAAAAAGCATTGTTAGGAGGATTTTGATGGCAAAAGCAAAGGCTACAGTCCATGGAGCAGTCTCATTGGTAAATGCAATTGCAAACCAAAAAGGAGCCACACTGGGAATAGAATTGAAGGTAGAGGCCACAATAGAAACAAGCCCAGGTAAAGGAATAACAATTCAATCCGAAAATAAGAGCCTCAGTTCACGACTAATCAACAAGACAATTGAAAAAATAGTTTCAAAAAAAGATTTAGAACAAAATAAAATTTCAGTAACACTAGATTCAGAAATACCAACAGGTTATGGACTAAAAAGTTCCAGTGCAATATCTTCAGCAATTGCCATGGCATGTGCAAAAATATTCAAGCCAAAACTTACTGATCAACAAATTTTACTTGCAGGAGTAGATGCATCAATTGAATCCAAAGTCAGCATTACTGGAGCATATGATGATGCATGTTCTTGTTACTATGGAGGATTTAATGTTACAGATAATGCAAAGAAAAAAAGAATTCAATATGAAAAAGGCCCATCAAATTTAATTGCAGTAATATTTATTCCAAAAAATAGAAAAAGAGGAAATTTAAAAAAACTGAAAATCCTATCATCAGTTTTTGAAAACTCATGGGAATTAGCTAGAAAAGCAAACTATTGGGATGCAATGATCATCAATGGATTAGCAACGGCATCAATTTTAAATTCAGATTCTAAGATAATTACAGATTTAATTGAAAAAGGAGCACTAGGAGCATCGGTTTCAGGAAATGGACCATCAATAGCTGCAATTACAAAGAAAGAAAATGAATCAGCAATCAAAAAAGTATTTTCAACATTAGAAGGAGGAATAATCGTTTCAAAAATTAATAACAAAAAGGCAGAAGTTCATGAAGTGTAAAGTTGAAAAATCAAAAATTTCAGGTCAAATAGTTTGTCCTCCAAATAAAAGCTATACCCATAGAGCAATTTTTCTCGCATCACTTGCAGGAAAAAATAGTACCGTTGAGAATGTGTTACTTTCAGCAGACACAATAGCAACAATTGATACGTGTAAGAAATTTGGCGCAGAAATTGAAGTCAAAGATTCATCAATAATTGTCAAAAATCCGATAAAAATAGGCACAAAAGTACCCGAAATCAATACAGAAAACTCAGGAACCACTATGAGAATTGCCTCAGGCATTGCCAGTTTATTTTCTGAAGAAATAACTCTAACAGGAGATTCCAGTTTGCAAAAAAGACCTATGCAACCACTCTTAGATGCATTATCAAGCATAGGGGCAAAATGTAATTCAACAGATGGAAAACCACCAATCAAAATTAAAGGAAAGATTGTAGGTGGTGAAGTAAAAATTCCAGGAAATTTCTCCAGTCAATTTGTTTCAGCATTGTTAATTTGTGCACCATTGACAGAGAATGGAATCAATCTCATCATTGAAGGGAATTTAGTTTCAAAACCATATCTAGATGCAACTATTGCCACAATGAGAAAATTTGGAGTTGTAGTTCAAACACTCATCCCATACAAAAGATACAACATATCACCACAAATCTATAAAGAATGTACATTTACAGTTCCAATTGATTTTTCAAGCTTAGCACTTCTTCTTTCAGCTACTGTTCTAAACGGTGATGATATTACAATTAAAGGAAATATCGGAAACTTACCTCAAGGTGATGAAGTATTCATCGACATTTTAGAACAATTGGGAGTAGCTATCAGCATGGATGATGAACAAATAAAAATTAAATCACCTGAAAAATTAAAGGGTGGTAAATTTGATTTGAGTAATTCACCAGATCTTCTTCCGCCTCTTGCAATTTTAGCATTAAATTCATCAGATCCAATTGAAATATTCAATGTTAAACATGCAAGACTAAAAGAAACAGACAGAATTGCAATTGTATCAAGAGAACTTGTAAAACTTGGAATTAAAATTCAAGAAAAGGAAGATGGTATGATTTTAGAACCATCTGAAAAAATCTCAGGTGCAGATTTAATTTCTGAAGAAGACCACAGATTATTCATGGCATTTTGTATTGCCGGAATGTATGTGGGCAATTGTACAGTAACAGATCCTGAATCAGTTAAAGTGTCATATCCAAATTTCATAGAAGAAATGAATCGAATGGGTGCAAAAATACAAATCGAATAAAATTATTTTTCAAAAAATCACCTAGAGAGATAAAAGGCGCGACCCTGTATAGAGTGAAAAGCATTCTCCTCACTCGCAACGCTTTTGCGTAGATAACATGTGTATTTTCGCAGGGCCGCGCAAATTATTCGTTATAATTTACACGATTTTGCATATATATTATACGTTATAATGATATTTAAGAATATATTATAATTATTTCACATAATGTTTAGTAATTGTATAATTTTTAAACAAGAGTAAAGTCTATTCAAAAAATTATCAATTATTCAGCAAAGGTTCCAATAAAATTCAGAATGAGGAATTATAAACATCGATTTACTTTGATAGTATGTTGCCGGGAAGTTCTATTGGTCAGCGTCTTGTTTTAACAAGTTTTGGTGAAAGTCACGGAAAATCAATTGGTGCCGTTTTAGATGGATGTCCAGCAGGACTAGAAATAGACGAGAAAGATATTCAAAAAATGTTAGATCTTAGAAAGCCTGGTCAAAATCTAATTTCCACTCAAAGAAAGGAAGGCGACATTGTCGAAATTATTTCAGGAGTATTCAGAGGACACACCACAGGCGCACCAATTACAATGGTAATTTGGAACAGTGATCAAAAATCAAATGATTATGAAAATTTGAAAACAAAACTAAGACCAGGACATTCAGATTATCCAGCCATGATGAAATACAATCATTACAATGATCATAGAGGCGGAGGAAGATTTTCTGGAAGATTAACTGCAACACATGTAATGGGTGGGGCTATCGCAAGGAAATTGCTCAAAGTAACACTAGGTATTGAAACAAATTCATTTACATCACAGATTGGAAAAATAAAGATGGAAAGAGAATTTAATGAAAAGATGATAAATTCGATTTATAAAAATGAAGTCCGCTGTCCTGAAAACAAAACGGCAAAAATAATGAGACAAAATATTCTAGACGCTAGGAAAAAAGGAGACTCGCTTGGAGGAATAATTGAATCAGTTACAACAAAAGTTCCAGTAGGATTAGGAGAACCTATTTTTAGTTCATTAGAATCAGATTTGAGCAAAGCTATTTTTTCAATTCCATCTGTAAAAGGAATTGAATTTGGTTCAGGATTTAGAGGTTCAGAACTTTATGGTTCAGAAAACAATGATCTTTACACAGTAAAAAAAGGCAAAATAGTCACAGAAACAAATAGATCTGGCGGAATCCTAGGGGGGATTTCTAATGGAATGCCAATTACTATGAGAATTGCCTTCAAGCCAGCATCATCAATTGCTCAAAAACAAAAAACTGTAGACATTAAAACAAAAAAAGAAACAATACTCCAAGTCAAAGGACGACACGACCCATGTGTGGTACCAAGAGCACCACCAGTAGTGGATTCGCTTGTAGCATTAACTATAGCAGATCATGCACTCCTTTCAGGAGCAATTAAACCAGTATTATAAGAAAATGTCAGACATCAATGATCTTCGCAATAAGATGGACGATATCACTCTAAAAATGATAGAGTTGCTCAAAACCAGAACAGATATTGCAAAAGAGATAGGAGAAGTCAAAAAAAATATCGGTAAAGGAGTTACAGATGAAGCAAGAGAAGACAATCTTAGAAATAAAGTGATTGCGTTATGTAACAGTATAGGACTTGATGAAACAATTGCTACAAAATTTTTAAATTTTCTTTTAAACGAATCAGTAAAAGTTCAATCAACTAACAAACAAACACATCTATCAATTTTCTTAAAAGCAAAATCACTTGAAGCACAAGGGAAAAAAATTATTCACATGGAAGTTGGAGAACCAGACTTTTTACCTCCAAAGATTGTAAAAGATGCACTAGAAGAAGTGTTTGAGAAAGGTTTTCTAAAATACGGTCAAGCAAAAGGAATGCCAGTGTTTAGAGAAGCACTTGCAAAATATGTATCTAAAAAATTCAATGTCGAAGTTAAAGAAGAAAACATCATCGTTAGTCCAGGAGCTAGATTTTCAATTTTTACAGCAATAACAACACTGCTCAATCCAGGAGATGAGATGATTGTAATTGAGCCTGCTTGGCCAGCCTACAAAGATTGTGCATTAAATTCTGGAATTAAAGTTAGAACTATCAATACAACTTTTGAAGATAAGTGGGAACCATCATTAGAACAAATCAAAAACACAATTAATTCAAATACAAAAATGATTGTACTTAATTATCCAAATAACCCAACTGGGAAAATCTTGAGTGAGAAATTGCAAGATGATATAATTGAACTTGTAAAGAAAAATAATCTCTACGTGTTAAGCGATGAAATTTATTCACAGTATGCAAAAACAAGTTGGAAGAGTATCCTAAGTTACAATTATGAGAAAAGCATTGTCACTCAATCATTTTCAAAATCTCATGCCATGACAGGATTTAGAATTGGATATGCAATAGCAGATTCAAAAATTGTCGATAAAATGGCAAAACTAGAGGCATTATGTTTAACAAATGTCTCTGAGCCAATACAATACATAGCCATGAAAGCTCTTGAAGCAGACACATCCGATAATACTAATACAGTGCAAAATAGACTAGATGTGTTGGCACAGAAAGCAAGTGAAATGGGATTAGATTTCATCATTCCAGATGGAGCAATGTACCTTTTTGCCAGAATTAATCAAGAAGGATTTGATGGAGTTCAATTTGCCAATAGTACACTAGAAAAAGGGTTAGCAGTAGCCCCAGGAGAAGGATTTGGAGATTACAAGGATTTTATCAGACTTTCTGCATGTCAAAATGAAGACATACTAATTGAGGGAATGAATATACTAAGCAAGATCATGAGTGAGAATCAATGAAGCAAATCACTGTAATCGGAGCAGGGGGTCAAATGGGCCAATGGTTTGCAAAATATTTTTCAGATCAAGGTTTTCAAGTAACAGGATATGACTCAGAAAACAAAGTTTCAGGGAAAGGCATTATTTTATCAGAATCATTGGTTGGTGGAATTTTAAAGGCAGATTATGTTGTCTTGTGTACACCCACAAGAAGAACCCCAGAAATAATTAGATTGATTGCAAAAGAAATGAAACGAGGAACCTATCTAATTGAGATTTCATCAGAGAAATCCAAAGTAGTTTCATCATTATCAAAAATGCCAGCAAAAATTAACCCAATTTGCATACATCCAATGTTTGGTCCAGGAACTAAAACAATTAAAGGTCAAAATATTATTTCAGTTCCAATCAGAGATGCTAAAAAAGAGTTAACAGTTACAAAATCATTATTCGATGGAGCAAACTTTGTCACAATAGATGCAGCAGAACATGACAAAAAGATTGCAGTAATTTTAGGATTAACCCATTTAATGAACCTGGTTTTTGCAAACATAATTTCAAAAGATGAAAAAATGAATCTTACAGAAAAAATGTCAGGAACAACTTTCAGAGTTCAAAAGACATTAGCAGAAAGCATTATGACAGAATCTCCAGAATTAATTGAAACTATTATTGCTAATCCAGAGATTCGTAGAGTTGCAGAAGAACTTTGGAAAGATATTGGCAGGCTTTTAACATCTGTACAAGAATCAAAAACAGAAGAAGTGATAGAATACATAAAAGAATGTCAAGAAAGGCTTGCCAAACATACAGATGTCACAGAATCTTACAAAAGAATGACAAAAATGGTAAAAGCTGTTGAAAAATAGCAGACATGCGCTCAACAAAGATTGTCACATCATTCATTAGAGATAATGATAAACTACTAATTCTAAAACGAAGTGATAAAGTAAAATCCATGAAAGGATTATGGGCAGGAATAAGTGGGATTATTGAAAATGATGAAGAGCCTCTCAAACGAGCAAAAATTGAAATTTTTGAAGAAGTTGGAATTACAGAAGATAAAATCACATTAATCAAAACAACAGAGGAAATGAGGATTAGTTCACCTCAATACAAAAATCACGAATGGGAAATATTTCCATTTTTGTTTGAATCAAAAAACCCCACAGTCAAACTAAACTGGGAAAATTCAGATTTCAAGTGGATAAAGGTAGACGAATTAGAAAATTATGAAACGGTACCTAGTCTTGAAAAAGTCTTATTCAACTTGTTGTAAGTTTTCATTTTCTTTATCATATTTTTTCTGTTGGGGCAACATCATGTATACACAAGCACCACCACACATAGTACATGGTACATTGTTCCCAGGATGCTGTCCAGTTCTACTATGAATTTTTGCAGCTTCTTCAGGATCAATAGATAATGCAAGTTGTTTTTCCCAATCTAATGTACGTCTAGCTTCTGTCATCTCCATATCCCATTTGATTACCTTATCACGAATCTTTACAAGATCACCAGCATGAGCTGCAATTCTATATGCAATTAAACCAGCCTTTACTTCTTCAGCATTTGGCAATGCTAAATGTTCAGACGGAGTTAGATAACATAAAAGATCCACCCCTTCACTTGCAGAAACTGCAGCACCAATTGCACTTGCAATATGATCATGGCCGGATGCAATATCAGTTACCAATGGACCAAGAACATAATACGGAACATCTCCAATTAACGATTTTGCCAATCTTACATTTGCAGCAACTTCATTTAATGGAACATGTCCAGGTCCCTCAACCATCACTTGAATATCATGTTCATGTGCACGTTTGGTCAATCTAGAAATGTTAATCATTTCTTGAACTTGTAATTCATCATGAGAATCTAAAATTGAGCCTGGTCTTAATGCATCACCGAGGCTAAATGTAACATCATATTTTTTGGCAATTTCCATCATGTAATCATAATGAGTAATGTATGGATTTTCTTTATCGTGTTTTAACATCCAAGCAGCAGTAATAGTTCCACCCTTACTTACAACACCGCCATATCTCTGAACTTTAAGAATTCGTTTTGCAATATCTTTTGTTATTCCACAATGAACAGTAGTATAATCAACACCATCTTTTGCATTATTCTCAAATGCATTAAGATAATCATCTTCTGTTAGATTCAAAGGATTTTTGTGAACTTCTACCCCATAGTTGTATGCCTCATAGATAGGTACAGTTCCAAAAGTAATAGGTGCAGCATCCATTAGGGTTCGTCGTATTTTTTTAACATCCCCACCATCACTAAGATCCATTATAGTATCGGCGTGATATTTTATTGCAACTTTAGCTTTTTCAACTTCCTCATCAAGATTCACATTCAGTGTAGAAGTTCCAATGTTGACATTGACTTTAGTTTTAAGTCCTTTTCCAATACCAACGTTGTGTATATTTTGAGGTCTAACATTATTACTTGGAATAATTATAGAACCCTTTGCAATTTTAGGAATTAGCCAATCAAGTGAAACATCTTCATCTTTTGCCACTTGTTTCATTTCATCAGTAGCAACACCGCGTCGGGCAGAGGTCATTTGAGTAGCCATAACGTATTCTATGTTTTTACCTGATTTAAACAATCGTGAAAATCACAAAAAACTTAGATCGCAAGAAAATTTTTTGGCACTATATTAAGAAAAATGATCGATCATATATGAGATAAAACATTAACATGATTCATGAGAACGATCAGAGAATGCAGACATTGCGGTAGAGAATTTTACAGTATGAAAGAAGAGTTTTGTTCTTTTGATTGCGTTACCCAAACATCTTAAGAATACAATTAATTTAATTTTAATTCATTTGCCAAAACTTCTTTTTCAGATTTTATTTTTGAAATCCTATCCAAAATAGGCACAACAAGTCGTTGAGAATCAGGAGAATCTGCAAAATTTTGTTTTATTTCAAATACCCTTTGAGAGAGTTCAATTTCAGCAGAAACTAGTGAAATATAATTTCGAAGTTTTAGATTTTCGGATTTAATAGAATCTATTTCAGACATACCAATTAACGAGGAGGGCTCCAACTCTCCTCCATAGAATCGCCAATATGTTTAGAAATCAGATACTGTTTTCCACATTTGAAACATTGCCACAAGAATTTATCATCTTTAATGGTTTGATATTGCATAGGTAGCAAGCAAGTAGTACACTGCAATGTTTCAGGAGGAGTGTCATCCACCATAGGAATTTTAGCCATCAAAGTAAAAATGTGAATCAAGTATAAAATAGATAGTAAAGAAAACAATCAGATTTTAAAAAAAGAAAAGCAGATTAGTGCTAAAAATCAAGAAATCATAATGAATTTACTTTCTATTGGAGGATCAGATCCTTCATCAGGGGCAGGAATTCAAAGTGATGTTAAAGCTTTTGCAGAATTTAATACATATGGATTAACGGTGATTACTGCAATAACAGGTCAAAATACTTCAAGTTTTGGAATGATAGAACCAGTATCACAAAAAATTCTAAAAAACCAATTAGAATCAATAATTTCAGATTTTAAAATTGACGGAATTAAAATTGGAATGGTTTTCAACTCTCAAATTATCAAGACATTACATCATCAATTAAAAAAATTAAAAATACCGATAGTTGTCGACCCTGTTTTAAAATCAACGACAGGTGGGATGTTAATTGAAAGAGATGCCATAGTAGATTTTCAAAAATATATCATTCCTCTGGCAACAGTGATTACTCCAAATAAATTTGAAGCAGAAATATTATCAAAAACCAAAATTAACTCTAAAAGAGATTTAGAAAAAAGTGCTAAAATCATACAAAAGATGGGAGCGAAAAATGTGGTAATCACAGGAATAGAAGAGAAAAAGGGTAAAATATCAGATTTTGTCCTAGAAAATAATACAAAGTACACCATATCTGGAAATAAAATTGTAAATAGTAATCATGGAAGTGGATGTAATTATTCAGCAGCTATAGTATTTGCAATATCAAATAATAAAACAATACGCGAATCAGTAAAATTTGCAAAAGAATTCACATACAATTCAATAAAAAATGCAAAAAAAGTAGGCAAAGGAATCAAAATAACAGATATTCAAAAAAGAGATGAAATTAATTTAGAATTATCACAGGCAATTAATGAATTTGTAGAGATAAAAAATATCTACAAGAACATTCCTGAATGCCAAACAAATTTTGTGTATTCAAAACAAAAACCAAAATCAACAAAAGACATTTTGGGAATTTCAGGAAGAATTGTCAAGGCAGGAAATAAAGTCATAGTTGCAGGCAATCTGTCATATGGAGGATCAAAACATGTTGCGACTGCATTATTAACAATGAACAAGAAGTTCCCAGAGATTCATTCTGCAATAAATTTAAAATTTCAAAATGCAACTATATCAAAAATTAAAAAATCAAAACTAAAGGTTTCAAGCTATGACAGAGTTCAAGAGCCAAGTAATGTAAAGAACCAAGGTTCCACTATAGAATGGGGAATTAAAAATGCAATTAAAAATCTAAAAGAACCTCCAGATGTAATTTATCATAAAGGAGATTTTGGAAAAGAGCCCATGATCATAATTTTCGGAGATAATCCAAAAAATATTTTAAAAAAAATATCAAAAATTACAGGATAAAATTCTAGTCCAAATTCATCCTCGAACATAAATAGTCATATCTCAAATATCATTTGTGAAGTCAGTGATTTTAGCAGGAGGGTTAGGAACCAGATTACTTCCATTGACTAAAAAAACTCCAAAACCCATGTTACTATTAGGCAAAAAACCAATTTTAGAACATCTCATAGATTGGAATAAAAAAAATGGCGTTAAATCAATTGTTTTGTGTGTGAGTCACCTTAGAAATGTAATTGAAGACTATTTTGAAGATGGTAAAAAATTTGGAGTCAGTATAGAATATGCAATTTCAAATAAACCACTAGCCACTGCAGGTCAGTTAAAAACTGCAGAAAAATTCATTGACAATACTTTTGTTTGCATGTATGGAGATTCAATATTTGATTTTAGTCTTAGAAACATGATAAAACAACACAAAGCAAAGAAAGCATTTGTCACAATGGGTTTAGATGAATATAAAACTAATTTAGAATATGGAGTAATCCATACTTCAAAAACAGGTAAAGTGTTACAGTGGAATGAAAAACCAGAGATAAAGGCAAATGTAAACATGGGTTGTTACGTGATGGAACCAAATGTGTTTAGTTTAATTCCAAAAAATAAACCGTATGGAATGGATGATGTGATCAAAAGAGCAATGAGTAAGAAAAAACTAGTCAGTAGTTTCATTACAAAAAAAGGATTTGTAGATATCGGCAACAAAGAATCATACAAAAAAGCAAATGAGGAATATATTCAAAAATTGGGAAGGGCTAGACAATAAAATGAGTGAACCAATAATTAGAGAATTAAAAGAAGCAGATCTCTGGAATGGATTTTTGAAATCCCTGGACTCACTAAAAGAAGCAAGCAGTATTGATAAAGATAAAGCAAAAGTAATTTTTGAAAAAATTAATTCTAATCCAGATCACATTATAGCAGTAGCAGAAATAGATGGAAAAATCGTAGGATCTACAACACTTCTCATAGAATCAAAATTTATCCATAATGGAGGACTAGTTGGACATATTGAAGATGTAGTAGTCGATAAAAATTATCAAGATCAAAAAATAGGCGAAAAAATTATGAAATTTCTTATCGAGATTTCAAAAAATCGTGGCTGTTATAAGACAATTTTAGATTGTACAGATGACGTAAAACCATTTTATGAAAAACTTGGTTTCAAACAAGTAGCTAGTGAATTAAGATTAGATAATATTTAGAAAAATTCTTTTTTTGGACGTCTTTTTTTTTCTTTTGACAGATAAACACCAACAGCAATTACAGGAACAGATAATGCCATAAACAACAACGGTGTAAATTTCACAACATCATTAAGGTAGACATCATCAATTTTATCAATTAAGGAATAACAAACAAGCATTCCAACGAACAGGATTACTCCACCTCCTACTATCAATCCACCAATAGGCTTTGAACCATAACGTTTTGTCATGATATAAGGAACCGCAGCTAGTATCCCAGCAGGGGCAACACCAATAGAAATGAATTGGAATATTTTAGAATCAAACCAATTATCATTAATCATAGCATTTTCAGGAGGATCAGCAGCATAACTGTAAATCGAAATCATTTCACCTGCAAACATTGCAAACAAACCAATACTGGTAACTGCAAGCCATTTTTCTATTGCCATAATTCTAACACAATGCAGTTGATAAATAAACCATTCAGAAAATCAGACTATGCCAACTAAGTTGGCTAATTCTTTCCTACAAGCTGCCCCAAGTTTTTCTGCAGCTTGTTCAGGAGAGACGTCATTTAAGAAAATCCCATAACCACGCTCTAATCCAGACCAAGATTTAGTAATAGGGTAAATTTCGATATGCCAGTGAATTTGTCTACTGTTTTTCTTTTCAGGAGATAGATGGAAAACTAAATTGTATGAAACGTTTTTGACAGTTTTTGACAGTCCACCCAATGTTGCTCTTAAAATTAATGACAAATCATTGATTTCTTTTTGAGTGATTTTTGAAAAACTAGTTGTGTGTTTTTTTGGAGAAATCCAAAATTCGTAAGGATATGAAGGAGCCCAAGGGCAAAATGCGATAAATCCTTCAGTCTGAAGAACTTGTCTAGGACCGCTGATTTCTTCATTTATAGTCTGACACATTGGACAAACTCCTTTTTCATTCAGAATTTTATGAGATGCTTCAGCTTCTGTTTCAATAACAGGTGGGATTGTAGAGAATGTTAGAAGATTGAGATGAGGATGAGGATTTGTATTTCCTGCCAAGTCACCATGATCTCCATAAATTGAAACATAGGTCACACCTTTTTGAGTATAAAGCCATCGCAATCTATCTTGAACAACTACAAGAACATTTGACCATTGATCAATATCTATAGTAGCAAAAGTATCTTTTTCATTTGGAGAAGCAACAACAATGTAATGATATCCATATGCAGGTTCGCTGTAGAATGGTTTGTCACTGTAAGAATTTTCTGAATCAATTGAAACAATAGGATTTTTACTTTCAAAAACACGAATTGCCCAACCTTTAACGAATGTTTCATCTTCATTGTCTTGAAGACGTTGCAACATTCCATCTTTAGCGACAAGGGATAAAACAGAAGGGTTTGTCATAGATTCATTGCCTGGTGCAAACGGAGATTTTTTTGGATCAACAACTTTATCGTCTTTTTTGGAGACAATCATAAAACGCTCAGAAACATAATCTTTGCGCATATCCCCCATAATGGTTACTGGAAGTAAAATGTATGTTAAAACGTTTACTAAGATCTATCAAAAATCAATTTTAAAAATTTAATTGAAAAAGTATTTTAAAAAATAAGAAAATCCTACTTTCATCAAAAATACTTGTAATGTAAATTAAAAATCATGTACATTATGTTTTATTTTGATCGCAAATTTTGTTGCAAGATTTAAAACAGAGCATCAGATTTTGAATATACAGGGAATATTTTGGCTAATTCTGATATTCACATGATTTACGTTCTTTTGGATGGAGTTGGAGATCTTCCACATCCAGATTTAGATGGAAAAACACCGTTAGAAGCTGCAAATACCCCAACACTAGATAAAATTGCCAGTAATGGAGCAATAGGGGAAGTAATTTCAGTAGGAAAAGGAATTGCTCCAGAATCAGATATTGCAGTTTTCAACATGTTAGGATACAAATTCAAACATGCAGATTATGTTGGTAGAGGAGTAATTGAAGCAATAGGAATTGGAATTGATTTTAAAGATGGAGACTTGGCTCTAAGAGGAAATTATTCTACATTAAATGACGAGGGAATAATCATAGATAGAAGAGCAGGCAGACATATTGAAAAAGCAGATGCCGACGGAGTTGCAAAAGAAATTGAAGAGAAGATCAAATTATCTTCTTCAGACATATCAGTAGTAGTATCTCCAACAATAGGTCACAGAGTAACAGTAAGAATTAGAAAAGAATCTCAAAAATTATCTTCCAGAATCACCAATACAGACCCAGCATATAGTAACATAGGAGGCATGGGAGTTGCAAAAGCAGTCGGAGACTTTTTAAAAATTGAAAAATGTTTACCCTTAGAAGATACTGACGATTCAAAATTTACAGCCAATCTTGTAAATGAATTTTCAGAAAAATCAATTAGCATCATGAAGGAAAGTCAGATTAACAAAAAAAGACAAGATGAAAATAAAAAGGAATTAAGTTGTATTCTACTCAGAGATGCAGGTAACAAATACCCAGATGTAATTCCAATTAATGAAAAATATGGAATGAACTTTTCATGTATAGTAGATATGCCAGTAGAGATTGGAATTTCAGAAGTTCTAAAAATGAAAGCATTTGAAGCCGGCGGATTAACAGATTATGAAGAAAAAGCAAAAGTTGCTGCAAAGGCAATGAAGACTCAAAATGCAATTTATGTTCACCTTAAAGGACCAGATGAATTCGGTCATGATGGAGACGCAATAGGTAAAATGAAAAACATTGAAGAGATTGATCAAAGATTCTTCAAAACGCTTGTTGAGAACATAGATTCAAGTAAAGTTGCAATCATAATTTCTGCAGATCACTCTACTCCATGTATCAATAAAGGACATAGTGATGATCCTGTTCCAGTTGTAGTTTCAGGGGATTTTATTAAAAAAGACGGCACCACAAGAATGACTGAAAAGCAAGCAAAGAAAGGAAGTATAGGATTACTTCAAGGTGCAGAAGTAATTGAAAAATCTCTAGATTTGATTAAATCTCAAATCTAGTTAGTTTGTTTGCATGTTGCATATCAACAGCATTTTTTCTAATTCTGTCAACATCTATTGAATCATAGACAGATGGAGATGTACCTAATTTGTCCAATGCTCTTTGTAACATTCCAATTCCAATACTCTCTTCATTTTCTTGTTCATGAGCAAATGCGACAGCTACAAGAATAATTCCCTGAACGAGCTCTTTTTCCCTTCCATAGCATTGATTCCAGACTCCTTCAAAAGCCTCATGACATTCCCAAAATCTTTCATTGTTAAAGTAAAATATTCCATCAGCAATACCTTTCTCTTTATCTAAATGCTCCTCAACAACATGTCTTACATTATCAATTTCTCCAATAGGAGTCAATTTTTCAACAAGTACATCTAGATCTTCTTTTTCTGCAGCAACATCAAATTCAATGAATTTTGTGGCAACTCTAGCAAGTCGTATAGATACACCTTTCATATCAGATGCAAGATCTCGTGCTTTGTATGCAAGTTCTCTGCAGTTCTGAGGCAAATATTTCTTATTTTTAAAATGCAGTAAATATCGTTCCATGAGATAATTTGGACGGAATTTCTTAAATTTCTTCTGTAATTTCAATCAAGGTTTATATGAAATATCCAGAGATTTTTGATACATGTCCATAATTGAGACAATTACAGATGTAAACAATGGCTTTCTATCAAGAAGAGAGTTAACATGTAATTTTGCAGGTTTAGGTGGTAAACTCAAAAGCCTTGAAGCTGTAGATATGATTACAAAAGAATTCAAACTTGACGGTAAAGTTGTAGTTCCAATGAGATTAAGAACTCATGTTGGTAAATCTCTCATTACAGGTACATTCTATGTTTATGACGATGAAGGATTAGCAAAAAAACACATCAATCCAACAATATTTTCAAGACTAGATAAAACTAAAGCTAAAATTGCAGAAGCTGAAGCAGCAGCAGCACCTGCAGAAGAGGCTCCAGCAGAAGAAGCAGTAACTGAAGCTAAAGCAGACGCACCAGTTGAAGAAACCAAAGCAGAGGAGAAAACTGAATAATGCCTGTAGAGAAAAAAGGTAAGAAAGGATCCAGTCCAAGTATTGCATCTTATTACAAAGTAGATGGAGACAAAACATCAAGAACAAAAAAAGTATGCTCTAGATGTGGAAAAGGAACTTTCATGGCAGAACACAAAGATAGAACCACATGTGGTAAATGTGGATTAACAGAGTTTAAGCAATAAAAAAAAATAATTATTTTAAAACTATTCAATAAAGTTTCTTTTTATGAATTTTTGAACTTTTTTCTTCTAGAACATCCATTTTTGTAATAAAAGCAGGATCAAGTTTGATTTTAGAAAGAGATTCAGCAGATAATTTTATGGTGTTTGTATCTAGAGAAACATTAGATTTTGGAAGATTTCTATCAGCCCAAAATTTCATGACCTTATCTTCAAGTTTAAAATCACGAAATCCTGCAGGGAATTTTTTTGTGATATGGTTAAGCAGTGTACGGTCTTTGAAAACAACTCTAGGTTCAAACAATCTAGTCTCATCACTGTAAACATTTTCAAATAAATTTCCAGAAATTTCATCAGATAGTAACTCCATCTTTGAAATTTTTCTCATCAAATCTAGAAAATGTAAAAATTCATGAGCAAGTATAGCATGTATTGTACCCTTTAATCCATATGCAATCAAAGGGGCGGAAATTTGTATAACCACCTGAAATTTATCTTCAAACACGACAGGGATCGTTCTTGCAAATAAAATTCCAAATTGATACGAATTAGGGTCAGGAGATGAAATTACAAGAGAGGGCTCAACATATGCTATAGGATATCGGATTCCAGATGCCTTTTCAATTCGATTAATCCCTGCAATAACAATAGGAAATCGTTTCATAGTTAAATCAAAAACATCATCAGGAATAATTCCCTTAGAATGTGCATCTTTAAAACGAACTAACGGATCCAACAGTACACCTCGATAATTTTGAATGTAAAAAGGTTGATTAGATTAGGAACGAGGTTTACCGGCTTTCTTTTTCTTACGTGTATCAGCCCTTTGATCAGCGTGTCTCATGTGTTTATTTTTTTTTCTCATTGGCATGATAATTTACGATATTTAGTGCTAGTTAATTGTTATCAT
>JACKQG010002717.1_pt1 | contig 22674 bp, 24 predicted proteins | sample 8237621 | NCBI WGS metagenome assembly JACKQG01 (sample SAMN15677084, study PRJNA649215) | marine metagenome | biome: marine; feature: Black Sea; material: saline water; isolation source: suspended particulate matter (SPM) from the Black Sea western gyre | collected 2013-06-09/2013-06-10 | depth... | reverse complement strand
CGTCAAAGGAACGCCGCTTGATCATGTTCCCATACACCACATTTGACTATAACTCATATGAGGTTCTAGAATTCTTCTTAATACTTGTTCTGCCTCCGTTTTTTTATTGAATGCTATATCTAATACCTCTTCAATATTAGGCCGGAAAGGAATTTCCCAATCAATGACCTTTTCTCTTAATGCATCATATTCAGTCTTTTCTTGTTCTTTTAAAGACATATCATTAAATATAATTACTATTTTGCAATCACGTAGTTCTTTTAAATTGGATAAAATTCCTAGAACTTCATTGATTTTAAGAGCATCTCCCTTTCTATCTAAATCATCAATGCAGATTAAAGTGTCCTCTAAATAATTAAAGGCCAAAGCTTTTGCGGCCTCTCCATATTTTCCGGAAAAGTATTTTGCATAGGTGCTAAATCCTTTAGAGGTTAATCTTTTCAAAAACCCCTTGTTCGGATTCAATAAATTTTCTAAAGAAAGTTTTTTCCCAATTTGGGTTTTATCTATTGATGCAGAGCAAATATTAAATTTGAAATCCTCAATTGTATTAATGCCGAATAGCGAAACATAAGAGTAATTTTTAAATTTATATGTTTCCTTGTTGCCACCTGATAGGGTCTTGTTCCAGCAATAGGTTTTTCCTGCACCCCAAACGCCATTTATTGAAATGATCCCGGGGTTGGGATCGACAAGGAAGTTGGTTATGCGTTCTTTTATTTTTTTAATAGACACTTATTATTTTTATGGATTTGCTGGTGTTGCATTTAATAATCAAAAAGCTGAATAGAATGATTATAAAGGGGTCAAGTCCACTCTTGACTACATCTCAAAAGGTTTACCTCTCTTACCCTAACTACCTCTAAGCGGGGCATGACTCTTCGTGCTTCGAGTACCTCAGCATGGCACAGGGTGACAGATTGGCTCTTCGGGGAAGACCCTTCGAGAGCCTCAGGGTGACAAGCATGACAGATGATTTATTATTTGCGACTCTCGCTAGAGAGTGCCGAAGAGAAGACTCGAACTTCCACACCCTTTCGGGCACATGAACCTGAATCATGCGCGTCTACCAATTCCGCCACTTCGGCATACATCATCAGTCTGCTGGCAAGAGTTCACCAGAACCTACATTACTTGTTTGGGGCAAGTTTAAAGCCGCATTATAACAAATGAAATTTAAATGTCTATTCACTAAAGAAATCATTTGTTCTCGGGCTCTAAGTGCTCCAATTCGGCCTCGGCTTCTTCTTCTGCTTTGATCAAAGACCGCATTGACATATGGTCCTTGAAAACAAAGAACAGCCCCCCGCCAATCAACACTATAAAGCCTACCGCCCAGGCAACCATGCCAAAGCTAACTGCTGTGACCTCTGCTTCGCCTCTGATTTCATGAAGGGCAATCAAAACCCCTGCGTTGAAGGACCCTAAAAAGGCGGGGGTGGGTAGTATCGTTATCAAAACACAAACCATAACGGTGAGTAATAATAAGGATTCCAAGGATTTATCTTGCAAGTCAAAAGCAAAGTACAGTGGATAATTGATCGCAGTTAAGAAAAACCATGTTAATACGGAGAAAAAAATAATCTTTGCCAGGGCGGCGGGGTCTCTGATTATTTTGCACCCCAGAGCAAACTCCCCCACCATAAAAAAAATCTTCTCCCTCCATTTATCTGGAAGAGGTTTTGCAAACCAGCCTATGCAGGACTTAACCCATTTCTCTTTATAGGCCAGCAGAAACATGAAACTCAGCAAACCAACAACCAGTAAAACACAAAGTTTGCCAAACCCCGCCAGCATGGCTTGAACAGATATCCCGGAAAAGGTCAGTTGCGGGTCAAACATGTCTACCTTGACCACAAAGACCCAGACGAACAGCATCAACAAAATGATCAAATCAAACAAGCGCTCAACAATAATGGTCGATAAAGCACCCGCAAAGGTGATGCCATGTTTTTTTCCCACAAGATAAGCCCGGAGGAACTCCCCCGCTCGCGCAGGCAGGATATTCCCCATAAAACCAATCATAAGAGGGGCATAAATATCTTTAACAGGAATTTGCTTAAACGGACGCAGCAAAATTTGCCAACGGTAGGCGCGGGTCACATAGCTTAAAAGAGTGAGCCCGATTGCCGGAAGAACATAAATAAGATCAATATCCTTAAAGGAAGCAACAAGCTCATCCATCGAAACGTTGCGCAGGGTGTAATAAAGCGCCCCCACCGCAATGGCGACTCCAATCAATAATTGACGGGCTTTTTTCAAATTATCTTCCCCAGTATTTTCTTGGCTTTATCAATATCCTGATTAATCTGAACGACCAAATCATCAGCGGACTTGAAGGTTATTTCGCTGCGAATACGCGCTATAAACTGAACTTCGATTTCATGACCGTAAATCGCTTGATTGAAATCAAAGATATGCACCTCGACACTCAACCGGTCACGGTTAAAGGTTGGGTTGAACCCAATATTCGCCACCCCATCATGGGTCTCATTTTCATAGACTACCCGAACGGCGTACACCCCTGTTCCCGGTATCTGCACCTTGCTGGTGTCTATATTGGCAGTCGGGAAGCCGATGGCCTGCCCGGTTTTATAACCGGCAATAACCGGACCTAGAATGGAATAATCCCGACCCAGAAACTGGCTGGCTGTTTCTACCTGCCCGGCCTCTATCAACTCCCGCACATGAGAACTGCTCACTGTGTGCCCGTCGAGCTTAAAGGGTTCCACCACATGCACCTGAAAGCCAAACTCTTCCCCCATCTTTTTAAGGTAGGGGATCGTCCCTTCTCTTCCGCGACCGAAGGCATAGTCGAATCCGACCACGATCTCCTTCACGGCTATCTTTTCAAAAAGAATATTTTTAGAAAAATCACGCGGTTGCTGGTCTGCAAAGCTGCGAGTGAAATCAGCACAAATGACCATGTCGATTCCAAAGGATTCTATCAACTCCATCTTCTTCTTAAAATGGGTCAGCATAGGGGGGACTTTTTCCGGCGCGATGATCTTCAACGGATGTGGCTCGAAGGTGAACGCAATAGAAGTGCCATCATGTGCCAAAGCCAACTCTGCCGCTTTGCGAAACAGAGTCTGATGACCCACATGCACCCCATCAAAATTTCCTATCGCCATTACAGGATAGGGAATCGGGCCGGTTATATTTTTTGTTCCTCTGATTATTCGCATAAATTGACCTTATACTACCCCAAACCACTTAATATTCAAGGCTGGCAGAAAACCATCCCATGAAACCCTCGCCGGATGCATTTGCTCAAGTAATCTGCTAGAATGAATCTTCTCAGGACAAAAATATGGAGCGCGCAAATGTTTGATATCGGATTTTTTGAGCTGATGATTATAATGGGTATCGCCGTTGTGGTTATTGGCCCGCAAAACCTTCCTAAGCTTGCAAAAGCCATTGGTAAAGGTTGGGGTGAATTCCAAAGAACTTTCAGCGGCCTGAAACAAGAGGTCATGGATGAGGCGGAAGGAATCAAACAATCCGTCAACATTGATGGCCTGGAACAGGATATCAGCTCTGCCACTAAAATTGATGTGGATATAAACCTTTCAGAAGCCGATCTGGATATTGCTGGTGACCTGAGAAAAAAATCCGACTAGCAACTAGGCGTTGGGCCAACTGGGTATACATTGCAAAAAAGAAGTCGTCTCGGCCAGATGAGTTCCTGCCCCACTACCTACCCAATCAAGGGTTCCTTATGCAATGATCAGCTCCGTATCGTTCCACCCCTTCATTTCGCATTTTCCTCCTGCCTTATTTGTTGCCGGATTGACACTGCTTTTTTTGGCTCACAAAAAAAATGATGACAAATTAAAAGCCGCGGGGGCTTTCAATCTGAGCCTGGGACTGTTTGCCGCTGTGGTTGCAGACTTTTCCGGCATGGTCTCTGTGGACATCAACTTGCGCACCGTTGTGGATGTTGAGGGGCATCAAGGCTATGCCTTTTTGTTCACCCTTCTCTACGGATTCTCTGCGGGTTACGCCTACACCAACACTTTTTCCCGAACCGCAGTCGGCTTTTATATGACAGGGGTTCTGGCTATGGGCACCTGCTTGTATTCAGGCTACCAATTGGTTTTTCACTAACTGAACGGCCCCGCTTACTTAATGTGTGGAAACTCCGAAGCGATGCACCAATTCTCCACCGAAGTAACCGGTGCTGAGAACACATATTCCCCCGACAACAATAACCAGGAAATATAAAACCCTGCCCCAGGGTTTGCGTAAATATCTGGATACAAGCATGGCCGAAATAAATACCCCGGCAGTGACAAACGCAAACTTCAAGTGACTGGATAAAAAGTCTCGGAACTTTTCCGTATTTTCCAGACTGATCATGCCCAGAAACCCCACCAGCAAAACTGGAAACAGACACCAGAACCCAAAGCGGATGTTAAACCGGCCTGCGGTTTCAGCCGCCTCATCGCTCCGAAGGGCTCCATAAATTTCAAACACCACTCCACTGATTAAAAGGCCCACTGGAAAGTGGACAATCATAGGATGGAGTTTAGCGAAGAAAATCATGAACCTGATTATTTTTTATTGCGGGCTGTTCTTCGACGGTCAATTTCCGCCAGAATGATCCCGGTCGCGACCGATACGTTGAGGGATTGTAGAGAACCTTTTCCAGGCACCCGGACTACCATATCGCACTTTTGTTTGACCCGACTCGAAAGCCCCTCCTGCTCATTTCCCATTACCACTACAGCAGGAAATTTAATCTCAGCATTGAAAAGGGTTTCTTTCGCTCCTGGGTCCGCACCCACCACAAACCAACCCTGCTCCCTGCAATCTCTTAATGCAGAGGGCAGATCACTACTGGTGAATACCGGAACCACTTCAAGTCCGCCTTCCGCCATTCTCGCGGCGGAAGAGGGGATCGCTGAAGCCTTTCCGCTTCCGGGAATTATTAAACCTTCCACACCAAAAAAGGCGCAGGTCCGCAAAATTGCTCCCTGATTATGTGGGTTATCGATGCCGTCTAAGGCCACGACCAGTCCTTTGTCGGGCATTTTCCCTCGGATCAGCCGATGCGCGGATTCCGGCAGGCGCGGCTTGACGACCATGATCACTCCTTCATGGTGAACGCCTGCTGCAACTTTGTTGAGGGACTCCTGATCCAACTGGCGAAAAGGAAGTTTTTTTTCAGAACAAAAAGCTTTGACCTCCTTCAACCCAGAGGAACGGGCACGACTGAAAAACACGCGCAAGAGACTTTCCGGCCTCGCCTTAAACGCACTCATGCACGAGTTCCACCCATAGAGAGTGAACTCTTCCTGTTTCTTATACTGCTTACGCACCCGGTCGGGGCGCGTTTTTTCAAAAGTTATTGTTCTATCGTTCAATTATTTTCCTCTGCGTACAAGTTTTACTCATGGTTCTGAGATATCATTTTCCCGCAAAATAAAGCTATTACACTTTGGCCCCACGCCGAGTGGGCCGCTAACCATGACCTCCCATCATAAAATTTTCACTGTCTTCAAAGGCCGGAACGGGAAGTTGGGCAACCTGGCTGAAAAAGTTTTCTGCCTGTTGCATGACTTCGGCAGTGGTGTGGCACTCGAACATACTTTTTCGGAACTTCGCCGCGCCAGGATAACCGAATACCAGCCAGGACGAAAACTTGCGCAACAAAATAAGTGTTGATCTTAAATCGTAGTTCTCGCGCAACCCGCTCAAATAGCGGTTGAGAAGTTCAAAACTGGCACGCTCGACAGACCCACCATCACATTCTTTAAAAATCCAGGGATTCCGCAAAGCTCCACGACCGATCATCACCGCATCGACTCCGGTCTCATTTAATCTTTGTCTTGCCTGAGCAGCACTGCGGATATCTCCGTTACCAATGATCGGCAGTTTCGCCCGGTGTTTGACTTCGGCGATGAGGTCCCAGTCTGCTTTACCTTCGTAACCCTGCGCCCGGGTGCGCCCGTGGATGGCCACCCACTCACAACCAGATTGGTAAGCTGCTTCGACACATTCATGAATGGTCAATTCGTTTTCATTCCAGCCTGTTCTCATCTTAACAGTAAGAGGCAGACGAATGCCTTTTTTAATAGTGGTCAGGAATGTTTCCAGATAAGCCGGGTCGCGCATCAATGCCGCCCCGCATCCTTTTTTGATCACTTTTTTGACCGGGCACCCCATATTGATGTCCACAAAATCTGCCCCTGTTTCTTCAACCACACTCACAGCATTGACAATGTCCTCCGCCGACTCGCCAAAAAGTTGAATCCCCACAAGGGTCCCAGGGTTTTTATGTATGCGCATCATTTTCCGAGTCTTCGCAGAATTGAAAAAGAGTCCTTTTGCCGACACCAGTTCTGAAATTAAAACACCCGCATGCATTTCATCCATCAACTGGCGAAAACAAACATCGGTGATCCCCGCCATGGGGGCCAGCCAAAACGGACTCCTGGCACGCGCTATCAACCCTTTCTGACTCGCAAGGGCATCCGAATGAAGTGATGATTGCAGTAAGTTCATAAATTTTCTTTTTCCAATCCTGCACAAAAAGAATGGAAATGCGCAGGAGGCGATGCTTTAAATTCGAAATGACGGTCGAAGCATTGGAAACTCAGCTTCCAGGCATGCAGCCCATATTCATAAGTTTCGCCTTCCCCTTCGCCATAAACCTCGTCATTTAAAACTGGCAGACCCTGGCTGGATAAATGCACACGAATCTGATTGGTTCTACCAGACAGGGGAACCACTTTTAAAATCGAATGGGTGTCGGTGGAGGCCAACCATTCAACCTGTGTGGTCGCGGCTTGCGGTTTTAGGATGCCCTCTCCCACACCCCGCTGCGCCCCGGCCACAACTCCTATCGGCGCAGTCAAAGTGAACCGCTTTTTCTCCGGCTTGCCTTTTACCAAGGCCAGATATTCTTTTTGCACCCGGTGCTTTTGAAACTCTTTCGTTAAGAAACCCGCCGCCTGACGGGTTCGGGCAAACACAATCAACCCGGTAGTGGTTGCGTCTAACCGTTGCACTGGACGCGGAACTTCATCGGGAAACATTTCCTTCAAGACTTCGGTCATGCTGTTTCGAAAATACCGTCCGCTCGGATGCACCGGGATGGGCGCCGGCTTGCTGAACACCCGGATATGCCTGTCTTCATAAACGATCTGCAACCGGCGATCCGCTGGAGGCTCCTGTCGTACCCCCGCATGAGTGATAATGCGATCCCCTTCGCGCAGGATACACCCGGGCTGGGCCTTTTCCCCATTTAATATGATATCGCCGTTTAAAATCTGCGCAAGCCAGGCTTCCCGAGTCTGATAGGTAAATCGTAACGCAAAATACTGCTCCACGACAAAACCATTATATTGAGACGAAATCGTAGATTTATAAATCTGCTGGGATGCCGGAGGTTGATGAAGTGAATTAATCGGGCCATGCCCGGTGGGGGAAGGGCAATCGATCATTAAGCCGCTGGGTCCTTTTTCTGGCTGGTAAAAGTCATTGCTTATTGAGTCCAGCGTCACGCTGGCTAGTTCCATTGCGGGTTGACCGGGGCTTTTATCAGGTATTCGTAATCCTTGCCCATGGACTTTACAGCATTTGCCCAGATGCCTTCTTCATTTTCCTGGAAAATAAATTCGCTCTGGGCCTCACAGGTCAACCAACTGAGTCGCGTCATCTCGCCCGCAAGCTGTCCTGCGCCCCAGCCGGAGTAGCCCATATAGAACCTGATATTTTTTTCCGGCTCTTCAACCCGCGTCATCAAGTTATCGAGAAGTTCCCAACTCATTCCCAGATAAACGCCATCACAAATGACATCCAGTTCCGACAAAGGGGTTTTTGAATGGCACAGGTAAAACACCTGCGAAGGGGACACGGGACCACCAATATAAATTTTGCCTGAGGGAGAATCTGGAACACCCATCTCCGCAAAAACCTCTTTGGCACTGATAGGAGCAGATCGGTTAATCACCAAGCCAAATGAACCTTGGTCGTCATGGTTACACAACAAGACCACTGTTCGGGAAAAGTTGGGGTCCGGCAAAACAGGATTGGCAATCAGAAAATGGCCTTTGCCATAATCTTTGTTAGCTTCTGACATAGTGTTTCACATCCCATAAATGAGCAATAGATAAACTGGCGAGCAACGATTTATCTCAGCTTGCTACGACCCTGCTCATTGCCTCCACGGCTAGCGGTTACAGGTTAAGAGATTGGAGCTTTTTAAAGTTAGGCCCAACTTTAGCCTCTTCTTTTCCTTCAACAGAGGCAAAATTATTATCCAAAGCAATACTTACCAGTTCAGGAAATTTTTTCGACTGGGAAAGGGCAAAAATGCCATCATCCCCGATTTCGTTCTGGGCTAGATCCAGGTCCTCAATTTTTCCCAACTGGTTCTCATTGGCAAGGATAATTGCCCCCTCGTCCTTAATACAGTTCCGGTAGAGATTGAGAGATTTGATCTTTTTTAATGCATTTGAATTCGCCAGAAAACGGATGCCCTCCGGCCCTATATCGTTACCGCCAAGTTCCAGCCAACTGACCTTGGAAAACAACTCCGCCTCAGCCAATAGTTTGACCCCTGCATCGCCAATACGGTTGCCTCCGAGGTTCAATCTTCTCACCTTGGCAACACGCTCGTCACGGCTTATGATCGTCATTCCATTCTGACCAATGCAATAGCCCTTCAAACTCAAGTCTTTACCATCCGGTGAGAGCGTTTCGGAGATTATTTTCTCCATGATTTCCCGTAGTTTTTCACCGGTATAGCTACACGGTTCCGCAGGCTTGTAAATTTCAAAATGAGTGATAGAAGGCATATGACCTCTTTAAATAAGATTTAATCGTACACACCCCCAAATCAACGGGGAAATGTCACAAAACAAACAAAAAAAACAACTAATTCGATTTCAAACAGGCTATTATAAGGTTGACATAAAATCAATTATATTTTAGATTTTCGAGCTTCACCTTGAACCAGTATTTATTGAACCAGTATTTATTGGCGTTTTCACCCAATATAGCGAAAGTGTCATTTTGGTCTTCCTCCATGCTGGAGAAGTTTCAGGGTTTCAGTTCCTAATCCCATAATAGTCGCAAATTTAAGCGCATTTTCATTGCGTCATAACGTATTGGAGAAGTTTTTATGAAATTAGATTTTGATAAAATGGGCGGTCTGGTTCCGGCTATCATTCAGGACGCAGAAACCGGAAAAGTCCTGATGCTTGCCTATATGAACACCATTGCCTGGGAAAAAACTCTGGAAACCGGGAAAGCATGGTTTTACAGCCGCTCGCGTGACAAACAATGGATGAAAGGCGAAGAAAGCGGTAACGTGCAGATCGTTAAGGAAGTTTTTGTCGATTGCGATGACGACACCGTTCTATTGAAAGTTGAACAGGTCGGCAAGGCCGCCTGCCATAAAGGTTATACAAGTTGTTTTTTCAGAAAAGTCAACGGTGATGTAGAAGTCATCGAAGAGAAAGTTTTCGACCCGGATAAAGTTTATAAAAAACCCCACTAGGCGTGGGGTCAAAGTGCAATCGCTTTATCTGACGAGCAACCATTTTTCTCGGCCCTGCAAGCAATTGCTCTGTTCCCTTCCACGGGAAGTAGGACATTTTAAATTCAATCTCAGAAGAAAGAAGACAATCCATGAGTGGTAACGTATTGAAGTTAGGAATTCCCAAAGGAAGCCTGGAAGAGGCAACAGTTAAACTTTTCGCACGCGCCGGTTATAACATCAACATCAAGAGCCGGTCCTATTTCCCCACCATCGATGACAACGAAATCGAATGCATGCTGATTCGCGCCCAGGAAATAGCCCGTTATGTGGCAGATGGCGTGCTCGATGCGGGCCTGACCGGCAAAGACTGGATTCTTGAAAATCGTGCCGACGTTGAAGAGATCGCGCCTCTGGTTTACTCAAAAGTTTCTGCCCGGCCGGTACGCTGGGTACTGTGCGTCCCCAACGATTCCGCTATTCAATCTGTTAAAGATCTGCAAGGCAAACGCATCGCCACCGAAGTGGTGAACCTGACCACCGATTGGCTGAAAGGCAAGGGAGTGACCGCAAATGTTGAGTTCTCCTGGGGAGCTACAGAAGTTAAAGCCCCAAAACTGGTGGATGCCATTGTTGAGGTGACCGAAACCGGGTCTTCCCTCAAGGCCAACAACCTGCGCATTGTGGATACCCTGATGGAATCAACAACCCGTTTCATCATGAACAAAGAAGCCAGCCAGGATAAGTGGAAAAAAAATAAAGTGGATCGCCTGGTTTTGATGTTGCAGGGAGCCATGGCCGCAAACGGCCGGGTGGGGATAATGCTGAATGCCCCGAAAGATAATCTCGCTGCAATTATAAAAGTTTTTCCTCCGGGGAAAAAACCCACCATCTCCGAACTTAGCGATGAGGGCTGGGTAGCCGTGAATGTGATTCTGGAAGAAATACTGGTGCGCGATATTGTTCCCGACCTTAAAAACGCCGGCGCAGAAGATATCGTGGAATACCCCTTAAACAAAATCATCCACTAGCTGACCAGCGGCCGGTGGCAGATAGCAAGGACTCATCAAGCCGCCGGATCTTTTATGCAAGATAATACTGAATCAGAAAATCCAGAGAATTTTTCAGAAAACGAAGAACATCTCCCCAATGCAGAAGAAACAACTCCACCAGAAAACTCCGATTCTCCCGACCCCGGGTTTGAAGATCAGGAGGGAGAGCTTATGCCTCCGGACGAAAATAAAAAATCCGGAGCAGGGAAGATTTTTTTATTCCTGATCCTTGTTCTGGCAGGTTCGGGTGGTTATTTATATTTCAACAATCTCATTCCCCCTGAAATTTTAAACCTCGTTTCCCCGAAACCAACTCCACCCTCGCCACCGGCATTGATCACCCAAACAACCCCGTTTGAGGAAGCTGAAATTCCCGAACCTGTTGAAGTTTTCAAGACTCCAGTTGCTGAACCTGTTACCGTCGCACCTCCTGAAACCCCGGAAACACCTGTCAGCGATGACGTTGCTGAACCCATACCATCGCCCCATATATCCGGCAAAGATTTTGATCCAACAGCTATAGAAGAGGAAAAAGCCTTGCAAGAAACAGCAGTCCTTGAAGAAGCCGAGCCGATTATAGCGCAGGAAGTGGTCGAAGAAATAGAGTTCATCAGGGAGCCCGTTGCTGAAACGATCACTCCTCCCGAACCCGCCTCACCGGAGCCAGAAGGCCCTCAACGCAGTAAAGCTTCTCAGGCCTATCTCGACTTCATTGAGTCTTCTGTGCAGAAGTTAGGACAGTTGATTGAAAAGGGATTTAATTGGGGCTGGGATTACTTGAAAAGAAAGTTGGTTTAACAACAGTTCCACCCCGCTCTTAGTGATATTCACCCCATCAAAGTATTGATCGCAAGCCTCCACAGATTAGAATCTATACATAGCACTGAAGTGTAGCCGATTTTGCTCACCTTCGAGTCCACTCTCCAATTCACTACGGACATGCGCATACTCCAGGCTGAAATTTGTGCGTAACAGAGGCAACCAGGAAAGACGCAAGTGAAAGGACTGGGCATATTTCACCGTACTATCCGGTACACGACTCAGATCATTATCAGCCTGGATGTGAGTGGCCGTTGTGGCAAGACGCCAATGTTCGTTCAACCAGTATTGATAGGAGAGGTAGCCAAGGTACAGCATGTGCAATTCGATCTGACCCTTGGCATCAATGCTACCATCGTTGAACGAGTTTAAGCTGGCGTAACGCCCCAGAGTATTCCCCCCGGCCAAACCAAAGCGAACATTATCACTGCCTCTGGTATTCAAGCGTCCTGAGAAATACAGGGCACCACCAACCTTGCTATCTTCAACACCGCCTACAACCGCCCCGTCACTGCGGATTTCACGCAACAGACCAGAGAGGGCTACGGAACCGCGTTCGCTGTACCATAATCCCTTAACCGCCAGATCCGGGAAACGGTCATCTGACGGAGTAATACGTGTGCCGCTGGCATCAGTGAGTGTAGTTTCAGGATTCTCAAGGGCAATTTGCATACTGAAATCTTCACCCAGTTTCTGAGTCCAGCGGATCATAGCTTGTCGATTTGAAATATAAGCGATAGCATCAGGGATGGTATCGGGCCAGGCCAGCAAATTGGCAAAGGTAGATTCTGTCTGACCAATCGTAAAACCTCCAAGCTGCGCATAACCGTGGCGCATGCGTGGATTGTTGGAATTATTAACCCGCTCTTCCCCGGCACTTCCCTTAAAGTCCATTTCCAATAAAGTCTTGAAGAGACCAAGCTTCGTCATTGACGCTGTTTTAAACCAGAATCGCGTTTCCCGGGCACTGAAGGCGAATTGTCCATTCTCGCCCCCCGAACCGATGGGCACACTTGCGGGGCGAAGATCGAATTCTGAAGTCGTTGAATTGCCGGGCCAGTTGCTCACCGCCTCCACCACAATCTGTCCCCCGAAAGAAAATTTAATCTTATTCCTTGACTGCTCAAGAAAAGCCCGATCGATGGGTAACGATGTCTTTTGATTCTTCGGTGCGATTTGCGGGGAAGGGGTACTGACCGACGTTTCGGGAATTGTTTTAGGCTGTTTCAACTGCTGCCGTTCAAGAACCTCGACCCGGTGCTTCAGTTGATACATCAGTTCCCGCAACTGTCGCGCCTCCTCACCGGAGGACATCTCCGCCCATGAACCCGATGGGAGTGAAGTCAGTAACAAGACAACGGTCAACCTGAAAAACTGCAACAGGGTATGACTGAGCCTCCATGAGGTTGTGGTGATTCGGCGCATGTTATTCCAGGTCTCGTTGAACAGTAAGGCTTTTTACATACGTCAGAATTTGCTGTGACAACCGTTGCAGGTCTTAACGATATCGCGAATCATTGAAGGATAAACATCGCTTTTTTCCAGGCGAGCGGCTTCCTCCAGGGCTAAGGCCTGGTTTTTCATCTGATACGCATAATTGCGGAACACCCGTGCGTGATCAGCATTAAGATTTAGCTCCTGATTCACATCCGAAATATTCAGTGCCACTTCAGCCATGGCTTTTGCAGTTTCAGCTATGGATGCCGCCTGTCTGGATCGCTCCTCATCAAACTGCAACTCATCGTATATATTATCGAACATCAGCACCTTTAGAGATCGCATTTTCTCTCTTAGAGTGGCGCTGCGTACCTGATGCAAGGTTGGCTTGCCCGACCATTCGAGTTTCGGCACAGCCGTGTCGTCTTTTTTATGCGCGCAGCCGGTGATCAGAAACAAAAGAATGATGAATAAACCAATACCCAACCCTATATACAACGACATGAATTGCCTGTTATTGGTTATTCTGTTTAGCATATTACTGTAGAGTGTCGTCTCTGATGAGAACGTTAAGAGAAATTTTCAACCTGGATAGGCCGGTGAAAATTGTAGCACGAATAAGTTACTACGTGGTCCGCTGACAACCAGCAGATTATGGGTCCTTAAACAAACCTGAGGGGGAACTTGTTTGGAATCAATTCGATCTCATGGCAAAGCGACTGGAAATGAAGCAGCCCTTCCATCTCCTCGTCACCAAAATCGTAACGAATTTTATTTTTTAGATAGTCCTGCAATAAAGTCACAGGATGCCCGGTTTTGTTTGCCTGGGTCTCGGCAATCGCATCCAGGTTTTGCATGCCTTCCTGCTTGGCATCCATCAAGGCTTGAGTGAATTCAACCTTGACGCCTTCCCGAACTGCGATCACTGCATGAACAAAAGTTTTGCCTGTCCGGTTGAACCACTCTTCACTGAGATCATAAATCGACGCCCCTTCTCTGGAATACCCCAAAGCCTGATCGCCAATGATTAACGCGGCATCATTATTTTCTAGCATCTTTTCCGGGTCAGGTTCCTGAGTCTCCAATTTGAGTCCGGTCGGAAACACTTTCGAATAAAGCACCTGAAGCAATGCCACAGAGGTTCTTGAACGGTCATCCAGAGCCAAAGAACGGATAGAACCAAGGGGAACCTTGGAAACCAATAAAACGGTTCCTACCTTGTTTCTCGACGCTATGGAGATGTTCGGCAAAAGCCGGAACCGATCGGCCTGCTTTAAATATTCAATGGCTGGAATCATGGCGACATCCAGCTCTCCGCCAGATAGTTGATCGGCCAGTTGCGCCGGGGAACCGGTGCGGATTTCCAGTCCCGCCGCCTGTTTCATCAACGGCTCCAAAAGAGGTTGTGAATTTATAAAATCGTGGATTCCAAAAAGCACGAAGCAGATTCCTTTCCATAAAAAAAAGGGATGGGGAAAACCCCCATCCCTTTCATTTAAAACTTATCCTGCTACAGGAAGAATGGTGCCATCACCAAGGAAACAATGGACATCAATTTGATCAAAATGTTCATCGCCGGGCCTGATGTATCTTTCAGCGGATCTCCAACCGTATCTCCAACTACTGTAGCGTGGTGAGCAGGGGAACCTTTGCCACCCAGATTACCCGCTTCCACATATTTTTTCGCGTTATCCCAGGCACCGCCCCCATTGGACATAAACAGAGCCATCAAAACGCCTGTCAGAGTTGCGCCCATCAACATGCCGCCCAGAGCTTCTGCTCCAAGCAGGGAACCTACAATGATCGGCATCAGGAAAGCCACCACACCTGGAGCTACCATTTCTCTCAGAGCCGCCTGGGTGCTGATATCAATACAACGGGCACTGTCAGGTTTTCCGGTACCTTCCATTAATCCCGGAATCTCGCGGAACTGACGGCGGATTTCTTCAACCATCTTCATGGCTGCGTTGCCAACCGAAGTCATGGTGAGAGCAGCAACGTAAAAGGGTACCACTCCGCCCAGAAATACACCGATGACAACCGATGTTTTAGTAATATCAATCGCATCAATATGTGCCGCCTGGGTGAAGGCCGCGAACAACGCCAATGCCGTCAAAGCCGCAGAGCCAATAGCAAAACCTTTACCAATCGCCGCTGTGGTATTACCCACTTGATCCAACCCATCTGTGATTTTACGGGTTTCTTCTCCCAGTCCTGCCATTTCAGAAATTCCGCCTGCATTATCCGCAATCGGTCCGTAAGCATCCACCGACATGGTGATGCCTACCGTTGCCAGCATTCCAACTGCGGCGAGCGCCACACCATAAAGACCGGCGAATTCTGCACTGACAAAAATGGTCAACGCAATGATCATGACTGGCACAACACAACTTTCCAATGCCACCGCAAGACCCGTGATCATTACTGTCGCAACACCTGTTTCACTTGACTCTGCAATGCGGACAACTGGCTTACCAGCCGTATAATACTCGGTGATCAGGCCAATACCGATACCCGCCAGACAACCAAACAGCAGAGCAACAAAAACACCTGATGGCAATCCCATAACCTTAATCAGAAAAAAGGTGGCGAACAACATAGCCCCTGCGCTGATAAAAGTACAATTACGAAGTGCCGCAGAAGGATCCATACTTCCCAAAGCACTCATGGCCCGGATTCCCAGAACAGATGCTACCAAACCCACCATAGCCACCAGAATCGGAAGAGCCATGTATTCGAATCGCATCGTTGCCATGCCCGCACCAAGAGCAATGGTGGCAATCATGGAACCACAATAGGACTCAAAAATATCCGCTCCCAAACCCGCCGTATCGCCCACACAGTCTCCGACGTTGTCGGCAATAACTCCAGGGTTTCTAGGATCGTCTTCCGGGATTCCCGCTTCCACCTTACCAACCAGGTCGGAACCCACATCGGCAGTTTTTGTATAGATGCCGCCGCCCACACGCGCAAACAGCGCAATGGAACTGGCACCCATGGCAAATCCACTAATAACACCGATCGATTCTCCTCGACCGAACAGAGCGAACAATCCGCCAACCCCGATCAGCCCCAGACTCGCCACACAAAGTCCCATCACAGCACCACCGTTGAAAGCGATATTGAGGGCTTTAGCCTGACCGCCCTCTAACGCGGCCTGAGAAGTTCGCACCCCGGAGGTGGTCGCTGCATTCATGCCGAAATATCCAGCAAGCATGGAGCACGCGGCACCCACTGCATAAGAAATCGCAGTCCATATACCGATCCAAAAACCACTCTGCGTGGAAATCAAAATCAACAGCAGGGTGAACACCGCTGCCACAAAATAACCAAGTATTCTATATTCCCGCGCAAGGAAAACCATTGCTCCTTCATGGATGGCATCGGCAATTTCGGTCATTTTTTCATTACCGGCCGGTGCATCATCGACACTTTCAAAAAGTTTCCAGGCAATGACGAGTCCGAACAGCCCAAACAGGACAGCCAGATAAACAAATTTTTGAGATGCATCAAAAGCGGCCATCACCAGGTACAAGACCATGGCAAACCCTATAAAGATCATTTCACCTTTATGTTCCGTTAACATTCTCTTCAATCCTCCGTAGATTTAGATCGTTTGTTGAGTTCTTCGAGCGCCGCTTCTACCGTTTGCACCGCTTGTTCTATAGTTTCATTTATCAGGCCTGAATCTTCTTCATCAAAAGGGGACAAAACATAATCGACAATATCGTCCTTATCTTCGGGCCTACCAATCCCCACACGAACCCGCGCAAATTCTCCGGTTCGTATAGATTGAATCGTTGATCGAATTCCCCGCTGACCACCATCGCCACCTTGGAACTTTTTTTTAATCTTACCAAGGGGAAGATCGATGTCATCATGAATCACCAGCATTCGCTCTGGGGAAATATTAAAAGCGGAAAGCAACGACTTGGCCGCTTTTCCGCTTTCATTCATATAAGTCATCGGTTTCGCTATAACAACTTCAAGCCCACCCACTTCTCCTTTTCCATACAAGGAGTTATATTTGTGGCAATCCAGTCGGATCTTATATTTATCGGCCACGTTATCTGCCACCCAAAATCCAGCGTTGTGACGTGTCAACTCATAGCGTGGCCCGGGATTGCCCAGACCTAAAATCAAGAACACCGTTTACTTTGAACCGTCTTCTTTCTTCGCAGCAGCATCAGCCGGTGCAGCGGCGGCTTCAGCAGCTACAGCTTCCTCACCTTCAGCAGGTTTCTCCTCTTTCACCTTTTCAACATGAACTGTCACGACCGCATCACTCGGGTCATTGACAATTTCCACACCGTCACCCACCGCAAGGTCAGATACGTGAATCACCCGATTGAGTTCCACTTCACCCATCTGTATCTCAATTTTTTCAGGAATATTACTGGGGATGGTTTCTACTTCCAAATTACGGATAATGTGGTTGACAAGCCCACCCTGTTTTTCACCCGGGGACGTACCCACCAGCACAACAGGAACCTTGACCCGGATTTTTTTGGTGACATCCACTTCCAGAAAATCCGCATGGATCCAACCCGTCCTTAATGGATGAGATTGAAATTCCTTCAACACCACGCTACGGTCAGCGTCGCCTTCAATTTTGAGCTCTATCAAGGCATTACGCCCCTTTGCCTCAAGGAGTTTTTTCAATTCCTTGGGATTGATGACCATGCTGATATTGTCTTTCAACCCATACATCACCGCAGGCATGGCCTCATCGTTTCTAAGTTTCCGTGTCGCAGATTTACCGGTTACTTCTCTTAATTTTCCTGCTAGAGCTGACATTCTTTACTCCCATAAATGTTTTGAAAGCTATGAGCGCTCACATATAACGTGCGACGCTAAAGCCTGAATTTTTATTCTCGGGTTGAATCGAATAACGAACTGACCGAGGTTTCCTCGTGAATTCTTAAAATTGCTTCTCCCAGCAACGGCGCGACCGACAGCACTTTGATCTTCGGGTTTTTCCTCAACTCACCCCCCAGGGGAATGCTGTTTGTTGTCACCACCGATTTAATCGGAGAGTTACTGATTCGCTCTCCTGCAGGGCCAGAAAGAACCGCATGGGAACAGCAGGCATGAACCTCGCTAGCTCCAGCCCCCAACAACGCATCCGTTGCCTCCATAAGGGTTCCCGCAGTATCAATCATATCGTCCACAATAAACGCCACCTTGCCCCTTACATCACCAATAATATTCATGGCTTTGGCTTCGTTCGGGATGTCCCGGCGCTTATCGATAATAGCCAGAGAAGTGTCCAACCTTTTAGCAAATGCCCTGGCCCGCTCCACACCTCCTGCATCGGGTGAAATAACAATCAAATTTGGCAAAGCAAGTTTGCGGATATAATCAATCAAAACATTCATGGCGAACAAATGATCCACGGGAATGTTGAAAAACCCCTGAATTTGTCCGGCATGAAGATCGACCGTCAATACCCGATCCGTCCCCGCTGTTTCCAACAAATCAGCAACCAGCTTGGAAGTGATCGGCACCCTGGGTTCACATTTACGATCCTGACGCGCATAACCGTAATAGGGAATCACCGCCGTAATTCTTCTTGCTGATGACCGGCGCAAGGCATCGATCATGATCAGCAATTCCATCAAATTGGTATTGCCGGGATAACAAGTCGGTTGCACAACGAAAACATCCGCCCCGCGAACATTTTCTTCAATCCGCACATAAATCTCCTTGTCAGAGAAATCACGGACCACCGTTTGCCCCAAAGAAACTTTGAGATACTTGCAAATATTCTCCGCTAAAAGCGGATTAGCCCTACCTGAAAAAACAAGCAACCGTCCATTACCGCTGGAATCCATTCTCTAAAAATCCCCGTTAAATCTGGCTGGGGCGGGAGGACTCGAACCTCCGAATGCAGGAATCAAAATCCTGTGTCTTAGCCACTTGACGACGCCCCAAAGTATAAAAACCTAATCCGCACCAACGCGCTGAGGTTCTCTGTTCTTCCAACTTCCTTGCCTCACTTCCAAGCAAGAAAATGAGTACCTCTAATAACTTGATCCCCCCTATGGGGGCACGAAGGCAAATGAAAAATCACCACATACCCCTAAACATGAAAGTATGGGTGGTCGCTAACGCAACATTTCCTCAGGATATAATTCGGATAAATTGACAACGCTTTCAGCTAAAAACAGCCTGAAATCCCCCCTCTCCAACCGGGCATACGCATTGCCTGCTATTTCGGGATTGTCGAAAATACCAAAGACAGTGGAGCCACTTCCTGAAAGAAGCGCCCCCTTTGCTCCCAAAGCAAGCATCTCCTTTTTTATCCCAGAAAGGCCCGGATGTTCTTGAAATACAACGGGTTCCAAATCATTGGACCACGCTGCCCCCAATTGGGCAAACTCCGACTGCAAAAGAAAATTTTTCAAAATGCTAATATTATTTTGCCTTTTTGTCAACTTCAATTTTAGATTTCCATAAACCGTAGCCGTGGACACGGCAAACCCAGGGTAAACCATTAAAATATAAAATCTAATGGAACTTTTGACCGATTCGAGAATTTCTCCCCGACCCCTCCCTATAGCGCAGGGGGAAAACAGGAAAAAAGGCACATCGGAGCCCAGTTCGGAAGCCATTAAAATCAGGTCTTCTCGCTTTAATTTCAGACCCCATAAAAAGTTAAGCCCCAGCAAAACTCCGGCGGCATTACCGCTACCTCCGCCCAACCCCGCTCCATGTGGAATGTTTTTATTTAGATATATTTTTGCCCCCTTACACCGCTCAGGAAACCGGGTTTGCAATAGGTGCGCGGCCTTGATGACCAGATTTCCTTCGTCCGTGGGAATATCCGGTTGGTCGCAGACCAGTTCCAATCCGCGTGAAAGACAGTCTATCCTGATCTCATCACACCAGCTCACCATTTGGAAAAGGGTTTCGAGTTCATGAAAACCGTCTTCACGCTTGCCGAGAATATGAAGGCCCAAATTTACTTTGGCCGGAGTCTTAAAAGAAATGCTGGCTGCTGTCATTGACTGCCCAAAGAAGGCAAGAGAAGCTTAAACGTATCCGCAGGCAACCCTTGATTAATAATCGGGTTTTTGTAGTTCACCCGAATGGTTTCCTGTTTTTCAGGAAATGATAACGTGATCAGATGAGGAAAGTCATAATCCCCTATTTTGGCATATTTCTGCCATTCAACCGAATAGATGGTGTGCCCTCCCAACTCACGGGTCATCGCAAGAGGAAGCAGGGTCATAGCGGAAAACTGGAGAGTGACACTTCCGCCTCGCTGCATATCGGTCAATCGCAGAATATATCGTGTTCGATCTGTATTGAGTCGCGAATCTAAAATCTCAAGCAACTCTAGTCTTGGAATATGACCGACAAAAATCCTGAGATGCTCGTGAAAGTCCACCTGCGTTCCCAGCATTTTCTCCATCAAAGCCTCCACTTCCGCCCCGGAATAAACTCTGCCCTTTGCCGGATCAAAAAATACAGTCCTGCCCTCATGGTGGGTAAAGACCCCCAGAACCTGACCAAATAAGCCATAGGTATCCACCCGAATAGACCGGTTATCTTGAATCAACAGGGATTGACGGAAACTTTGCTTCAGCTCAGGCCCCAGAAAGCTGGCGCGAGTGAATGACTTGAGGTTTTTAATTTTCCCGGCCCGGCCCATCTGTCGTTTTAAAATGTAACCGGTGGTGATCGAATCTTTTAAAAAATGCGGAGCCATTGGTTCAATTCGAGGCTGACACCCCGAACTCAACAACACAAAAATCAGGAGCCTGAAAAAACAAAGGTGGTTTGTCACGCGCGTTAACGGGTAGGAATTCAACGGGCCTTCTTAATAGCTCTGTTGCAAAAGCCTTTTTGCTTTATCAATTTTATTCTTCAGCGTTTGCGGGTTCGGCATTTCTCCGCCCGGGTCAGCCTTATCCTTCACCGTGAGAAACAGACTGTTTTTCCATGCCCCACTGGCCTCATCATAATTTTCCAGCGAGAACAGAATATCTCCAAGATGGTCATAAAGAACCGGGTCCGGCTCGGTGTAGATCAGGGCTTTCTGAATTTGTGTTAACGCTTTTTTTGACTCGCCTTTTTTGAAATAAATCCAACCCAGACTGTCCAGAAAATAACCATTGCGAGGCTGAATGGTCAGAGCCTTTTTCAAATGCTCAAGGGCCTGATCAAGGTCATAGCCTTCCAGTGCATACATATACCCTAAAAAATTATGCGCGTTGGAATGCAAAGGGTTTAACTCAATCGCTCGCCTCATGTTTGCAATGGCCCCCTTATAATCCCCCGACTTTTCCATCAAGGCACCCAACTCAAAATAGTAAGAATCTTTTTGAGGATTCAAAGCCAGGGCCTTGCGCATGGTTGCAATGGCCTTGTCATTTTCATTTTGAGCCATGTAGGCCAATGCCAGAGAGTGTTGAAGCTGATCGTTCCCCGGTTCCATTTCGACGGCCTCATTGAGCAGAGCCACCGAGTTCTGTGTCATTTTCATCAAACTGTAGAGCCGAGCCGTATAAAGGAGAATATCCAGCGACTTCGGCTCCAGCTTTCTGAGTTTTTCAAACTCTGCAACGGCTTTGTCCAGACGGCCATGGGTTTCATAAATCCGGGCCATGAGAACATGCGGATCCTTATAATCGCCTGCGGCAAGAACAATCTGAAACTCATCCAATGCCCGCATATACAGGGTTTGTTCAAAATAAATCGTTGCGATGCGCATGTGGATATTGGGTTGTTTTGCCAAGCCCGAGGGAATGGTCTCAAAACCTTGAGGAGGGTTCTGATTCAAAGCCCCAGAAGAGTGAAGCTGCGAAACCCGATATTTAATATATTCGCTATCCGGTGTCAGCTTTAACAAGAGCCCATATTCTTTCAACGCTTCAATAGCTCTGCCCTGACGTTCCAGCACCCAGGCCAAATGATGTCGGGCCTGTAGCAGGTTGGGTTTCAAAGAAACCGCTTTTTCGAGACTCTTTTCGGCCTCCGACAACTGGTCCGCCCGCAAATAGGCTCGACCCAGATAAAACTGCACAAGAGGATTTTGGGGTTCTATAAACGCGGCTTTTTTATATTCCTCAAAAGCCTGATCAAATTTCTCCAGCTCTTCCAACAAGGCACCTTTCAACAACGGTGCCCGGGCATTTTCAGGATCAATTCGGATAGTCTGGTCATAAAGTGCGATGGCTTCTTCCACCTTTCCCTGACCGGCCAGAATATCCCCCACAATCATCAAAATTTCTTCATTTTCAGGAAAACGCGATAGCGCATTTTGACCGGCTCGAACAGCCTCGTCCAATTGACCCGTGCGGAGCAAAAGGCGAACCCATTTTTCATGGAATCTTTCTGCCTCCGGGTCGTGCTGGACCACTTCTTTATAATGCAAAGCGGCCTGTTCCAACTGATAACTCTTCTCCGCATTCAAGGCCATCAGGTAATTGTAATAAGAACGGGGGTCCCGTGTATCCAGTTCCCCGGAAAGTTGCTTTTTCGATTCGAACGACCGAACCGCATAAGAAGAGGACAAGTCAGTGCTTATAGAACCCGGAGTCTCTGACAGTGTCGTGCAGTTCGCCAAAAACAGGAGCATGAACAACATTCCCCATGCATGCGAAACCTCTTTAGCGACTCCGCAAATAGACTTTAATTCACAAGTTTTGGCTGTCATCTTCTGGGTTGTCCTAACATTTAGAAATTTTTCTTCAGAGCCTATCAGGCCACCGCCTTAAACACAATACTGTTTAGCAACGACTCTCCCGCCCGGCTGTTTATTTCCTGCATAATTTTTATTTTTAATGGCTCTAAAACCGGCACCCATTCTTTACCCTCTACCCGCACATGGAGTATTTTTCCGGCCACCTTGTCAATGGTGGAAACCCC
>JACKQG010001004.1_pt2 | contig 22675 bp, 17 predicted proteins | sample 8237621 | NCBI WGS metagenome assembly JACKQG01 (sample SAMN15677084, study PRJNA649215) | marine metagenome | biome: marine; feature: Black Sea; material: saline water; isolation source: suspended particulate matter (SPM) from the Black Sea western gyre | collected 2013-06-09/2013-06-10 | depth... | reverse complement strand
ATAATATTAATATATTTTTTATTACCAGATTTCCTTATTGCCAATTTACATATTACCAAGTTACCTTTTTACCTTATCACCGTAATAAAGGACAACACAATTGATTTACCATTTTGCTGCCACCGTAAAAAAATGCAAAATCCAGACAAGTGTCTTGACTTTTACCAATATTTTTCTTATAATTATAAGTTTTAATTTTTACGAATTGTATAAGTTTCTAAACAGTGAAATTTTTGCACAAAGGGCAAAAAAATTCTGAACTTAAATAGTGTACTTAAAAGGTAATTTGTCCCCGCTTTGGCGGGAAGGAAACTTAGTAATAAACATCTAATCTGTTGCATGAATCCCCAATTACCTATTAAACTGATTACCTATTTACCTTATTAGTTCAAGTGAGAATAAGTTAGATATAATCTTATGACACGAAGATGGGAAGGAGAAATGTATGGCAAAGATTAATCCTGAAAATGTAATCGATGTATTATCAAAGAATTTATTAGTTGATGGGTATGACATTGTTGTTGATCTGGAAAAGAGCCATGGTAGTTATTTGTATGATGCTAAAAATGGGAAAAAATATCTCGACTTTTTTACTTTTTTTGCTACATTGCCGGTTGGTTTGAATCATCCAAAAATGCATAGAGACGAATTTGAGACAAAATTGTTTAGAGCTGCTATCAACAAACCATCAAATTCCGATTTTTATACAGTGGAAATGGCAGAGTTTGTTGATACGCTTGCGCGGGTTGCTGTACCCAAATCTTTACCCTATCTTTTCTTTATTAGCGGTGGTGCGTTAGCGGTTGAGAATGCATTAAAAACAGCGTTTGATTGGAAAGTTCGGTTGAATTTTAAAAAAGGACATAACAAAGAATTAGGCGCTAAAATACTCCATTTTCAACAGGCGTTTCATGGCAGATCAGGCTATACGCTTTCATTAACCAACACGGCTGATCCGCGCAAAACTTTATACTTTCCAAAATTTGATTGGCCAAGGGTGTTAAATCCGAAAATTTCTTTTCCTCTTGATGCAGAAAATCTGGAAAAAGTAAAACAAGATGAAGAAACAAGCATAAAACAAATTAAAAGTGCGATCAAAGAAAATCCGGATGATATTGCAGCCATTATTTTAGAGCCAATCCAGGGTGAAGGCGGTGACAATCATTTCAGAAAAGAATTTTTCCATCAATTGAGAACCGTTGCCGATGAAAATGACATTCTGCTCATATTTGATGAAGTTCAAACAGGTATGGGCGTAACCGGAAAAATGTGGGCATATCAAAATTATGGTATTGAGCCGGACATTATTGCTTTCGGCAAAAAAATGCAGGTTTGCGGTATCATGGCTGGTAAAAAGATCGATAGTGTGGAAAATAATGTTTTTGTCGAATCCAGTCGTATTAACTCTACCTGGGGCGCAAACCTCGTAGATATGGTTCGCAGCCAGCGCTATTTGGAGATTATTGAAGAAGAAAATCTGGTTGAAAACGCCGCTCAAGTTGGCAAATACTTTCAGGATCAATTACTCAAAATTCAGGATGAAAAAGAAAACATTGTTTCCAATGTTCGCGGTAAAGGACTATTTATCGCTTTTGATTTGCCAACTGAAGAAAATCGTGATGAATTTATGAGTCAAGCGCAAAACCAGGGAATGCTCGTTTTGAAATGCGGTGACAGATCGATACGTTTCCGTCCATCATTAAATGTTACCGCTGAAATTGTTGATGAAGCAATTTCAATTGTGAAAAAATGTCTTGAGATTCTTTTTTAACAAAATTAACCCACTTTAACGGTCAGAGAATTAATGTGATAAGCTAAATTTTATGAATATGTACTTTAGTTTGTTTTTTGTTTTCATCCTTTTTTACATCCCCCCTTTGTCCCCCCTTCAAAAGGGGGGGGATCGCTAAAAGTCCCCCTTTGAAGGGGGATTAAGGGGGATGTTTTGATTGTTTTCTGTATCTTCAGTTAACTTATCCGTTAATTTAGGATAAATTAAATTCAAAACTCAACAGGAGTTATTTTTTTTGCAAACGCCACCTTCCGGCACATTATATTTAGTCAGCACACCGATTGGCAATTTAAAAGATATGTCATTTCGAGCTGTAGAAATATTATCAAGTGTTGAGTTAATCGCAGCAGAAGATACACGACATGCCGGGATTCTATTGAAACATTATGAAATTCAGACTCCGACAACCAGTTTTTATGATTTTAATAAAGAGAAAAAAACACCTGTGCTAATTCATCAGATCAAAGCCGGTGAATCAATCGCTTTAATTTCCGATGCGGGAACGCCCGGAATTTCTGATCCTGCTTTTTATATTGTCAGGGAAGCGATAAAGGAGAATATATCAATTGAAGCGATCCCCGGAGCCACTGCATTTGTTCCGGCGTTGATTATCTCGGGATTGCCAACTGACAGGTTCGTGTTTGAAGGTTTTCTGCCACCGAAAAAAGGAAGACAAACAAGGTTAAAGGAGTTAGCCGAGGAAAAGAGAACCATTATTATTTATGAATCACCTAAAAAAATTTTAAAAACGCTATCACACATTCGGGAATATTTGGGGAATCGACGTATTTCCATTTCCAGAGAATTGACAAAAAAATTTGAAGAAACTTATCACGGCTCTTTGGATGATGTTTATGAAAATCCTGACATCATAAAAACAAAAGGTGAATTTGTTATTGTGATTGAGGGGAAAGCGTCCTTTGATAAAGCGATAAAAAATCATTAAAAGGCTGATTTTGAAAAGAAAATTTATTTTTATACCCGGTTGGATTTTGAATGGATTCATAACATTATTAATACCGACCATCGATTTTTTTGTAAAGAGAAGACTGAATCCGAATCATTTGACCACAGTTGGATTGATTTTAAGTCTGCCAACAGCATATTTATTTGCAACCGGTTTTTTGCGTACCGGGGGTTTTTTGATGCTGATCGGAGGCGTTTTTGATATCATCGATGGCAAAGTCGCACGGGCAACAAACCGCATTACAAAATTTGGCGCTCTTTACGATTCAACGCTTGATAGATATTCGGAATTAATGATACTTTTTGGTTTAGCCTATTACTTTGTAACATCAGGTTGGCGGATTGGCGAATTTAACTTTTCATTAATTACGGCTGTGGTCGTCTCAATGGCTATCGGCGGCTCGGTAATGACGAGTTATGTTCGCGCCAGGTCAGAAGGTCTTGGTTTGAAATGCAAAGTCGGCATGATGCAGAGACCGGACAGGGTTGTGTGGATTGGATTCGGCGCGCTTTTCCATGAGTACGCTTTAGTTGCCGCCATAATTATAGTAGCAGTATTTTCAAATATCACAGCGCTTCAACGTTTGTACACTGTTTGGAAATCAGAAAATATTAAAAAAGAAGAATCAGCATCGGAAGATGATGTTTATTAAATTCGATTAGATTTTCAGTTAAGTTTTTACAGGTAACCTGGAAAAAAGGTAACATGGTAACCTGGTAATATAGTAATTAGTGAATTAGGTTGCTTGGTAACTTGGAAAATAATGTGTGTTATTAGATATTATGTTTACACTATTACCTATTTACCCTATTACCAAGTCACCGAATTACCCAATTACCCATAAACAAAACTCGCTTTTCTTTGAAAAATTTTTCCAACAAAGAAAGCTACGAATGAGGAAATATTGCCGCACGGTAATCCATTAAAAAAGTTTTTGAAGACATCGATACCGGCAGTTATTGATTTGTCATCCCAGACCATTTTTTTTACGGTTGAAGCGATCTTTATCGGCAGATTAAGCACTGCTGCATTTGCCGGGCGCGGATTAGCAATACAGGTTATTATTGCATCTTTGTCAGTGCTCATTACATTCATCGTTGGTGGTTCTTTGATAATTGCCCGACACATTGGCGCTGAACAACGGCGAGAAGCCAATCATGTTTTTAGTCAGGCGATAATGATCAGTGTGGTAATCTCTTTCGTATTTGCTATTGCCTGGTATTTTGGCGGTGTCTATTTATTTAAACTCATTGAAGAAGGCGGCTCTGTTGCCGCCCAGCGAGCAGGGATTTCTTATCTTCGTCTTATCGCAATGTTTGCGCCGATTATCATTATTAACCTGGTTGCAGTGGGCTGTATCAGGGGCGCCGGAGACACACATATTTCAATGATCATTAACGTGGTTATTAATGGTTTAAATATAATTTTGTCGCCATTACTAATATTCGGTTGGTTTGGATTCCCCCGTTGGGAGATTGAAGGTGCAGCAATCGCTGTGGGAATTTCTCATTCTGTCGGTTTCTTATTGACATTTTATATTTTAAGAACAAGAAAATCAGTTTTGTTTTTACCATTTCGTGAAGTATCCAGACCTAACTTCAAAACATTTAAGCGGCTTTTAAGCACCGGCATCCCGACAACAGTTGAACAGTTAGCCTGGGCGCTCGGCTTGTTAGTTGTGTCTATTTATGCTGCCCGGTTAGGTCAGGAATATTTAGCTGCACACATGGTTTTCTACACGCTTTACCAAGTGCTTTCAATGGCATATCTTGGTTTAAGTTTGGGCGCCATGACATTAATGGGGCAACACCTTGGCGCCGAGAAACAGGAACTGGCAGAACGTACAGCAAAAACAACTGCCTATGTGGGATTCATATTTGCAGTGATCGTCGCGACATTAATGATCATTTACTCAAAAACTATTCTTTATGTATTTACCCCAGAAAATGATGTTATTTCGGCAGGTTATCTTACGATGATAATTTTTGCCATTATACAAATTCCCAAAGCTGTTGATAGTGTGCTTATCGGAAATTTACGAGGCGCTGGTGATCTAAAATGGATCATGTACATGACATTGGCGGGCGTTATTACGTTAGAAATATGCTTTAACTGGGTCGTGGCGTTTGTATTTCATTGGGGTATTGCCGGACTGTGGGGTGTCCATTTGATTGATGAAATAATTAGGTTAGCTCTGAATTACTGGCGCTTCAAAGGCGGCAGATGGAAAACGATGAAAGTGTAAACAGCTTGAAAGGTAATTTGGTAATAAGGAAATTGGGTAATAAAAATTTAATCAGTATAATGAACTCCCTATTACCAAATAAACAAATCACCTATTTACCTTATCAGTTTTGGTTCATCCAGGTTGTGAGAATATTATGAGTAACTTATCCTATCCCACTCCTTTGATAACATTCGAAGGCATTGACCTTTGCGGTAAGTCTGTTCAAATAAAGCGATTAGAAGAAAAACTTTTTACACGGAATATCCCTTATTTATTATTGAGGGAACCCGGTGGCACTATCTTTTCAGAAAAAATCAGGGAGGTTTTATTAACTAAAGAAAATGAAACCATGAATCCGGTGACAGAATTTTTGCTTTTCTCGGCAGCCAGGGCGCAAATTGTGCGACAAAAGATCCTACCAGCCCTGGAAAAAGGATTGGTTGTAATCTGTGACCGTTATTTCGATTCCAGTACTGCCTACCAGGGATATGGACGTGGTATCGATCTGAATATGATCGATAAAATAAATGAATTTGCCACTGAAACAATTAAGCCCAATTTATCGTTTCTTATTGATATTGATCTCGATGAAATGGAAAAAAGGAAAAAATTACAAGAAAGTGAATTAGACAGAATGGAGGATCAGGCAAAGGAATTTTTTGAAAAAGTCAGAAATGGATATTTGACAATTGCCAATAAGGAACAGGAACGATTTGTTGTGATAGATGGAAAAAATACTATTGATGCAATAGCTGATGAAATTTGGGAACGGGTTGAAGGATTTGTAAAATGAGGTCGAGATCAATACCCTTCGGGCACAGGGATCGAGATCAAGAAAAAAATTAATAAGATTTTTGTATCCTTTCATTAATTGATGGTAAGAATGGGGTTTTATTAAGAACATTTTATTGCAGAATGATTTGTAGCAGAATAATTCTGCTATAAATTATTCTGCAAACATTGATAACGAATTTGTATCAACAAGCTGTTCTACAAATTACCACCAAATATTGAAAGGATACAGATTTTCTTTCTTGACCTTGATCTCGATCTTGACCTTTCCCAGTTGTAAAATATATGGAAAGAGAAATAAATTTGTAATTAAAAATCATACACCCAGGAGGTGACAATTATGAAAGACAATAAGAGATATTTGCCATTATTGCTTGTTGCAATTTTCATGACCAGCGCTATATTTTTAGGCGGCTGGATTGCAAGGGAGACAAAAACTTCCAAACCGGATTATTACTTTGAAATTGAAAAAAACATCCAGCTGTTTGGAAAAGTTTATGAAGAAGTAACCAAAAGATACGTTGAAGAAATTGATCCTGAAAAGTTTATGAAAGCTGGGATCAATGGAATGTTACGAACGCTTGATCCCTACACTATGTTCATTGAACAAGAAGGAAACAGCGAACTACAAATAATGACAAGAGGCAAGTACGGTGGCGTTGGTATGCGAATCGCCAAAAGAGATGGCTGGGTTACAGTTGTTGAGCCGCCTTTTGAAGGTACGCCGTCAGCCAGAGCTAAAATCCGCGAAGGCGACAAAATAATTGAAGTTGATGGTAAGTCAACCGAAAAACTAACAACAACTGAAACGGCTCATTTATTAAGAGGTGAAGTCGGCACTGAAGTAAATATTAAGATCAGACGTGTCGGTGAGCAAAAACCGCTGGATTTTCGACTGATCCGCGCCGAGATTAAAGTCACTGATGTTACCTATTCAGGATTTATTCAGGACAAAATTGGATATATTCGGCTGGGGCATTTTTCCCGATACGCAGGCAAACAAGTGCATGATTCCATCGCCGTATTAAAAGACCAGGGAATGGAAGCGTTAATTTTTGATTTGAGAGGTAATCCCGGCGGTTTGCTCGAGTCGGCTGTTCAGGTAGCGGAAAATTTTATTAACAAAGGCGAAATGATCGTTTATACAAAAGGTCGCGGATCTAATGCTAATAAAGAATATCGTTCGAGAGTCCCTGCTACCTGGGGTGAAAAACCACTCGTGGTATTAGTTGATAGGTACAGCGCTTCGGCTTCTGAAATTGTTTCCGGGGCAATTCAAGACCTTGACCGGGGTGTAATTATTGGATCGCCAACATTTGGTAAAGGATTGGTTCAAACAGTCATCCCATTAACGAGAGATGGTAACTCTTTAAAAATTACCTCTGCAAAATATTACATTCCCAGCGGCAGGTTAATTCAAAAGCCGAATTTCATGCGGACAAAAGACATTGTATGGGGTTATGACGCCGATGAAGATACTTCAAAAAAGAAAGAAAAAATCTTTTTCACCTCTGCCAAACGAGAAGTAAAAGGCAGTGGCGGAATTGTACCGGACATTAAGGTTGAACCTTCAGAAATTTCTTCACTGGTCATCAATTTGATAATGAAATCGATGTTCTTTAATTTTGGACTGGAATATGCTTCTCATAACGGAAATTTGGAAAAAGATTTTGTTGTGGATGATAAAATTATTTCTGAATTTCAGGAATTCCTTGAATCGAAAAAATTTACTTACAAAAATGAAGCAGAAGAACACATCGAAGCATTAGCAAAAGTTATCGAAAAAGAGAAATATTCCGATAGCGTCAAAGCTTCTTTTGAAGGTCTGAAAAAATCTATTAATGCCGCAAAAGATAATGATTTTGAAAACGACCTCGATGTAATTAAAAAAAGGTTACGAGCAGAAATTGCTGCAAAGTTTTGGGGCACTAAGGGAAAATATGAGAGCCAGTTTAAGGATATTCCCGAGATTCAGAAGGCGATTGAAGTGTTGACCAATAATAAAACATATTTTTCTTTGTTGAGCAATGCGGATTAATTTAAGTTACAGGTTGCATACCCTTCGGGCACAAGTGTTCAAGGTTCAAAGTTGAAAGAAGCTGTTTATAGTATTACAAGTTCAATCTTTGTTTTTTGTGCAAAAGAATTTCTAACCCAGATCAATTAACTTTCATACCGAAAAGGCTGAGGCGAAGGCAAAGGCGAAGCAAGGTATAAGATTCAAGGATTAAGGATATTCTTTTTTTTCCTTCGCCTTCGCCTCAGCCTTCGCCTGCACTTTAGTGCGCTGGGAATCTATAACTTGTAACACCTATGCCCGAAGGTAAAAAACCTGTAACTTGAAACATTAATCCTTGAACATTAAACATTGAACATTGAACATCAAACATTGAACGTTGAATGTTGAACATTGAACATTAAACATTAAACATTGAACATTGAACACAAAAAAAAACCAAATAATAATTTATTGAATTTAAGGAGAGTATTGAATGAGTACGAAGTATGTTTATCGATTTGGAAAAGGTAAAACTGACGGTGATGCGTCGATGAAAGAACTTTTAGGTGGTAAAGGTTCAAATCTTGCTGAAATGTCTAACCTGGGAATTCCGGTTCCCGCAGGTTTTACCATATCAACGGAAGTATGTTCAGCATATTATGAGAATGATGGCAAGTATGAAGATGCAGTAAAAGACCAGGTAGCTGAAGGTGTCGAACATATTGAAGAAATTATGGGAGCAAAATTTGGCGATGCGGACAATCCGCTTCTTTTATCAGTGAGATCGGGCGCGCCCGCTTCAATGCCGGGAATGATGGATACGGTTTTGAATTTAGGCTTGAATGAAACGACTATCCAGGGGATTATTAAAGAATCAAATAACGAACGATTTGGATGGGATTCCTACCGCCGTTTTGTACAGATGTACGGTGATGTTGTAATGGGTATGAAACCGGAAAGCAAAGAAGAGGAAGATCCGTTTGAAATCATTATCGATAAAATGAAAGAAGACCGGGGCGTTGAAAATGACACGGATTTGAATGCAGATGACTTGAAAGAGTTGGTAACACAATTCAAAGATGAAATTAAAAAGAAAACCGGTCAAGATTTCCCGACCGATCCTTGGGAACAACTTTGGGGATCTGTTAACGCAGTATTTGGTTCATGGAATAATCAAAGAGCGCTCACATACCGAAAATTGAACAACATTCCCGCGCATTGGGGAACTGCTGTAAATGTTCAAGCCATGGTCTTTGGAAATATGGGCGATGACTGCGCCACTGGCGTTGCCTTTACTCGCGACCCGGCAACCGGTGAACACGAGTTTTATGGTGAATATTTAGTTAATGCCCAGGGTGAAGATGTGGTGGCAGGTATTCGAACACCGCAACCAGTGAATGAAGCGACAAGAAGTGATGCCAGTCAAAAAACACTACAGGAAATCATGCCCGAACCGTTCGCTGAATTGGAAGCAATTTATAAAAATTTAGAAAATCATTACACGGATATGCAGGATATTGAGTTCACCATTCAGAAAGGTACTTTATGGATGCTGCAGACCCGTACCGGTAAACGCACCGCCGCAGCAGCTGTTCGCATTGCTGTGGAAATGGTTGGAGAAGGTTTGATCGATAAAAAAACAGCTGTTTTGCGAATTGAAGCGGAACAATTGGATCAACTTCTCCATCCGACTTTTGATCCGAATGCGGATAAAAAAGTTATCACTACCGGGTTGCCGGCTTCTCCGGGCGCTGCTACCGGGCGTATCGTTTTCCATGCTGACGAGGCTGAAGAATGGTCAGAAAAAGGCGAAGATGTCTTGTTGGTTCGTATTGAAACCTCACCCGAAGATATTGGCGGAATGAATGTGGCAAAAGGTATTTTGACTGCACGAGGTGGTATGACGTCTCACGCTGCTGTTGTTGCCCGAGGCATGGGAACTTGCTGTGTAGCTGGTTGTGGCGCTTTGAAAATTGATTACAAATCAAAAACAATGACCGTTGATGGTACTGTTTATAAAGAAGGCGATTGGATTTCTCTTGATGGTTCAAAAGGCGAAGTCATTGAAGGTAAAGTTCCTACTGTTCAGCCTGAGCTCTCCGGAGACTTTGGAAAAATAATGGAATGGGCTGATGAGTATCGTAAAATTGGCGTCCGCACAAATGCTGACACACCGCACGATTCAACAAATGCCCGAAATTTTGGCGCCGAAGGTATTGGTCTCTGCCGAACCGAGCACATGTTCTTTGAAGGTGATCGTATTAAAGCAGTCCGCGAAATGATTCTTGCTGAAGATGAAGCAGGCAGACGAGCAGCCTTAGCAAAATTGCTGCCTTACCAAAGAGAAGATTTCTACGGTATTTTTAAAGCAATGCATGATTTACCAGTAACCATCCGTACCTTGGATCCACCACTTCATGAGTTCTTACCCCACGAAGATGAAAGCCAGCAAGAAATGGCAAAAGAGATGGGTATTACAAAAGAAGAAGTGAAAGCCAAAGTAGAAGCGCTCCATGAATTCAATCCAATGTTGGGACATCGCGGCTGTCGGTTGGGAATCACCTATCCTGAAATCACTGAAATGCAGGCGCGCGCTATCATTGAAGCTGCCTGCCAATTGAAAAAGGAAGGCGTCAATGTTCTGCCGGAAATCATGATCCCATTAATCGGAACAAAAGCAGAGTTGACAAACCAAAAGACGGTTGTTGTTGAAGTTGCAGAAAAAGTTCAGGAAGAAATGGGTATAAAAGTTGATTATTTAGTTGGAACAATGATCGAGATTCCTCGTGCAGCCTTAACAGCCGACCTGGTTGCTGAAGAAGCGCAATTCTTCTCTTTCGGAACTAATGATCTCACGCAGATGGCTTTTGGTTACAGCCGTGATGATGCCGGTACATTTTTAAAGGAATATGACAAAAAAAATATTCTGCCGGATGATCCGTTCCAGACATTAGATCAAGAAGGTGTTGGTCAATTAGTTGAAATTGCGATTAAAAAGGGACGCACAACTAAACCCGATCTAAAAATTGGAATTTGTGGTGAGCATGGCGGGGATCCGCGTTCCGTGGAATTCTGTCATAGAGTTGGCATGAACTATGTGAGTTGTTCGCCTTTCCGCGTGCCAATCGCAAGGTTGGCAGCGGCGCAGGCGGCGATTACAAATAAATAATAATTTATAATCTAATTTTAAAAGCGATTGGGAATTTGGTTTTTTTCTCAATCGCTTTTTTTGTTGATTGCGTTATCTTTTAGAAGGTTTGAGACTTGGCTGCTGTGGAATTTGTGAATTGTCTGTGATCGCTATGGTTCATTTTTTATACCTACAATAATTCATTAATAAAAAAACCAGGACATTAGCTACTCCGACAAACGGTTCTCTCCTGCCTTCTCTTTGTTATTATTTCTTAACCTCCGCCAAAACATAAGGCCCCTTCGGAATCACAGCAATTTTTGCATCTTTTCCATATTTTTTAAGCGCCATTTCTATTCCAGCTTCAACAGATTCAACGATAGTCAAAAGTGATTTTGGAATATCTTCCCCGGAAAGCCCTGTACTGTATAAATAAACGTCAGCCTTCTTGAGCACTTTTGCAAGTTCTTCAAACTGCCACTGATCCACAACAAAATAATCGTCTCTTATCATATTTTTTCGGAAAACATCCATGTCTTCTGTCTCGCGGACAAGCTGGCTGAACTCGGGCCCGCCCAAACCTTCCTTACATTCTGCAGCAATAATAATTGTACCACTTTGCTTCACAATGGGAAGCGCTGCTGTCATGCCTTTTACGGATTGATAAAAAGTTGCATCCAACGGCGCACCGGCTGACGATGTTACCACAATATCAACCGGTTCCGGTACAGAATCACCGACATGATCTCTAACAAAAACGACGCCTTGTTTGTGAGCTTCAATGTAATCTCCTGCAAAAATGCCAACGATATTCCTGTTTTCATTCAGCGCCACATTGAGCATAAAATCCATTCCTGCCATCTTTATCATTTCAATGACTTCTTCGTGAAATGGATTGCCTTCAATCACTCCTTCCCGGGCATTGGGATGTTCGAGTATTTTGGGACTGTGCATAACTTTTACGGTTTCCAAACTGGCGATACCGGGACAAATGAGCTTTCTGCCGCCGGAAAATCCTGCCATAAGATGCGGTTCAATAAACCCGGTTGTTATTTTTAAGTCTGCATTCAAATAATCTGAGTTGATAAATACTTCAGTATTTCTTGAAGTTTTCCCCAAATAAGTTTGGTCTTCTTTCCTTTTTGCATAATGATTGACAACATTGTATTTTGAGGCGATTTCTTCTCCAACCAATTGAATCAATTCATCACCCAAATTAGGACGATGAATGCCGGTTGCAATCAAAATGGTGATTTTTTCTCTTTTTATTCCACTTTTTTCCAGCGCATCCAGAATTGGAGGAAGAAGTATCTTATTGGGTACCGGACGCGTGATATCACAAATCACCACACAGGCGGATTCTTTCCCCTTTGCCAGATCAGCCAACGAGTCGGAAGCAATAGGATTTTCCAAAGCTTTTGCAACTGCTTCATTAGGATTCGTGATCGGTTCTGTTTTTTTCATTGCTAAAACTTTGACTAAATTTTTATCGGGCACTTCTATCCACAAACCATCGCTTCCAAAGTCTAATTTTAGTTTCATTTTATAAGCTCCATTGTATTTTTAGTTCCTAAACAGTTAATTTTTTGCCCAAAAAGCAACATTCTTTTAGGTCATAGAAACAGAACAGGTCACAGAAAATAACTTATAAATTTCTGTGACCTGTTCTATTTCTGTGACCAATATTTTTCCATTTTGGTTACTGGCTTGTCCAGGTTGGGATTATGTGAAGACAAAATATAATTAATGAAGTTTACATTATCAAGGTTTTTATTGATAGAAGCTTAAGAAATGAGTCCAATGTTGATAAATTAAATTAAATAACTTCTTTTTACTTGACATTTTGCATTTACTGAGTTATATTAGAATTGAATTAGATATTTTTTTCACCTAGCATTTTGCATTTTGTGAATTATTACAATCATGTAGTACATTTTTAAGATAAAATGAACTGGTTTAAATTTTGGAGTTAGAATAAAAAAAATCCAATCAATAAATAATTTCACCTTCTTAATTGAGCAGGATGGAGACGGATTTTACGTAGCAACAGTACCTGCTTCAAAGAGTTGTTATACTCAAGCCAAAACTATTGAGGAGCTTTATTCAAGGATAAATGAAGTGATTGAGCTTTGTTATAAGAAAGGTTTATAATTATGACAAAAACATTTGCACAATTAATAAAAAAAATGACACATCAAGAACAACGTGAAATTGAAACCTTTGCTGCGTTTATTATTGCTCGCAGAAATCTAAAAAATCAAGAAATACTCACGGATGACACTTCTACTCAAGAGTTAATGCGGCTTGTTGAAAAATCGGGAAGTTTTGATTGGTTAGATTCTGAGCTTGAAGATGTTTATTCAGTAAGAGATGGAGATGACGTGTTATGGCCCACAAAATCGTAAAAAGAGGGAGTATCGTTTTAATACGTTATCCATTTACAGATTTAACAAATTCCAGAATACGTCCAGCTTTGATCCTAACACCCGATGAATTTTTAAACAAAATAAACGATGTGCTTTGTCTTTTCATCTCATCACAGGAACCACTTGAATTGTTAAAAACAGATTATGTTTTAGAGATTTCGCATCCCTTATTTCCATTGACCGGCTTAAAATTTCAATCTGTGTTCAGAACTCATAAGTTGGCACTCTTGCAGAAAGCACTTGTTACTCGCGTATTAGGCGAACTTGGGGGAGATTTAATGTTAGAAATTAATAAACGACTAAAAATCGCATTAGGGCTTTAAATAATGCAAGATTATCATATTAATATATTTTATAGCGAAGAAGATGAAGGCTACATCGCTGATGTCCCTGATTTAAAGTTTTGTTCAGCTTTTGGCGAAACCCCCGAAGAAGCATTAGAAGAGATGCTCAAAGCAAAAGAAATTTGGATTGAGGCTGCCAAAGCAAATGGAAAGCCTATTCCCTCGCCACATTACCGTCCGGTCATTTATCAAGTAGCATGAAATTTTAGTCAATAAAAATAGTATCGCATTACTAATAAATAGTGTCTGAACGAAAACCCCTAATTTTGGTAATTTTCTGTCATTGCGAGGAGCGAAGCGACGAAGCAATCCCATCAATAAGCGTTTAATAATCAAGAGATTGCTTCGCTCCTTCGTCGCTCGCAATGACAGGCGCTTTTTTAAGTTTTGCTAGTTTTCGTTCAAGCACTAAATAGGTGTTATTATAGTATTGCATTACTAAAAACAACAAAGTTGTAAATCAATTCAAGATTTAAATAAACTAAAATTTCGGAAATTCTCCTAATTTTTTTCTATCCTTTACAAAATCTTCCCAACTTTTATATTGCATAATTCCAAAATATTCACTACATTTTAAGGTTTTATTTTTGACGAATTATTAGTGGATATGTTTTCTCGGTTAAGGTTTGTGGATAGCCATTACCTGCACTATTTTAATCGCAAAACGCATGGCGCATAGAGCAGAGCGCATAGCGATAAAACATACATTTTGAGCTATGCGCTCTGCCCTCTGCGCCATGCAAAAATTGATGTCCATTTTTACAATTGAAATTAATATGTTATAAGCTGAACCTTTACGAGAATATAACTTTTAACAGCAAAACAACTCAAGGCAATTAACTAAATGAAAACAGAATTAATCAGAAATTTTTCAATCATCGCCCATATAGATCATGGTAAGTCAACATTGGCTGACCGATTGCTGGAAGAAACCGGCACCTTCAAGAAAGAAGAAATGGTTGACCAGATTTTGGATAGTATGGAATTGGAACGGGAGCGCGGCATAACAATTAAATCCCACGCTATTACGATGAATTATAAAGCAAGCGATGGGAAAAATTATATTTTAAATTTGATTGATACGCCCGGGCACGTTGATTTCTCTTATGAAGTTTCGCGGAGTTTGGCAGCATGTGAAGGCGCTTTACTGATCGTAGATGCATCCCAGGGAGTTGAAGCCCAGACGATCAGCAATCTCTATTTAGCGTTGGAAAATGATCTGGAAATCATTCCTGTCATCAATAAGATTGATATGCCAAGCGCACGAACTGACGAGATAAAAACCCAGATAATTGAGATCATGGGAGTGGATGAAGATGAGATTGTCTGTTGCAGCGCTCGGAAAGGAATTGGTATCGGGGATGTATTGGAAGCAGTTGTGCACCGGGTTCCTGCGCCAAAAGGTGATCCCAAAGCGCCGCTTCAGGCATTGATTTTTGATTCCATGTTTAATCAGTACCGCGGCGCTGTTGCTTACGTTCGGGTATTTCAGGGTGAATTAAAAAATGATGATGCTATAAAATTCTTTGCTCACGACAAGACTTTTGAAGTGGACGAAGTTGGTGTCATGAAAATAAAAAACGTCCCGCAAAAAACACTTTCTGTCGGAGAAGTTGGCTATGTGATTGCGAGCGTGAAAGAAGTCTGTGATACAAAAGTAGGTGATACGATTACTTCAGTAAGTAATCCAGCGCTACAACAATTGCCCGGGTACCGCGATGTAAAACCAATGGTATTCAGCAGTCTTTTTCCGGCAGATAACGATGATTATGAAGGCTTGCGGGATGCGCTGGAAAAATTAAAATTGAACGATGCTTCACTAATTTATGAACCAGAAAATTCCATCGCCCTGGGATTTGGATTCCGCTGCGGTTTTTTGGGACTGCTCCACATGGAGATTATTCAGGAAAGGCTGGAGCGGGAATATGATCTCAATTTGGTGACCACGCTTCCCAGCGTCGAATTTAAAATTCATAAAACAGATGGCACAGTTGAAACGGTAGATAATCCAGCCGATCTGCCAGGGCAGACTTACATCGATTATTTTGAAGAGCCTTACATAAAAGCAAACATTTTGACGCCGGTGGAATACATCGGTAATATAATGAAAATTGCCCAGGAGCGCAGAGGGGTTTATATTAATACGGACTATATCGATCCCACCCGGGCTGACCTTCATTATGAATTTCCTTTGGCAGAAATTATTTTTGATTTTTACGATCGGTTAAAATCAGTTTCCAAAGGTTATGCGTCATTCGATTATGAGTTTTTAGATTACAAACGCGGTGATATGGTGAAGCTTGATATCCTGATTAACAAAGATGTTGTCGATGCACTCTCCATTATCGTTCACCGCAGCAAAGGATACGAATGGGGACGGAAGATCTGTCAAAAACTGAAGGAACTGATTCCCAGACAAATGTTTGAAATTGCCATTCAGTCGGCAATTGGCAGTAAAGTTATTGCCAGGGAAACGATTCGCGCGATGAGAAAAAATGTAACCGCCAAATGTTACGGTGGAGATATCACCCGAAAACGTAAACTGCTTGAGAAACAAAAAGAAGGTAAAAAGCGGATGAAAACTTTGGGGCATGTTGAGGTTCCGCAGGAGGCGTTTTTAGCGGTTTTGAAAGTTGATTAATTTATTATAAAATTTAGCCACAGAGACACAGAGTTCACAGAGAAAAAATGAAAATAAAATTCAAAATTACTATTTCTTTTTTTCTCTGTGTCTCCGCGTCTCTGTGGCAATAGAAGGCATTTTAAAATTCACGGAGAAATATCTTGATCCAGGCAACTGACCTGACTAAAAAATACGACAATTTAATTGCTGTTGATAACCTGAATCTTCAAGTTCACAATGAACTCTTTGTTTTTCTCGGCCCCAATGGCGCTGGTAAAACTACTACAATTAAAATGATGACCGGTCTTTTAAAACCAACATCTGGGACGATTACGATTGAAGGTTATGATCTGCTGCAACACCCCGTTGAAGCAAAACGAATGTTCGGTTTGGTTCCAGATACGCCGGTGCTTTATGATAAACTTTCTTTGAGAGAATTCCTGGAATTCATTGGAAATTTATACGAGGTGGATCGGGATGCTTTCAAACGGCGCTTTGACCAGCTAATTGACCTGTTTGATTTGGATGACCGTGTTAATGACCTGATTCAAAATTTCTCCCACGGCATGAAACAAAAATGTATTCTGGCGGCTGCCCTAATACACGATCCCAAGGTGTTGTTCCTTGATGAACCAACAGTTGGATTAGATCCGAAAAGCGCACGCAACCTGAAAGACTTGCTGCGCGGATTGGTAAACAAAGGCACGACTGTTTTTATGTCAACTCACATTCTTGAAATTGCGGAAGCTATGTGTGACCGTGTGGCAATAATCAATCAAGGTAAAATCGCTGCATTGGGAACGATGGACGAATTAAGGCTTTCCTCAAAACAAAAAGATATAAGCCTCGAAGAAATTTTTCTCGAACTAACCGGCGGCAGTGAGTATGATGAAGTATTGAAATACCTGGAGGATAAATGACAATCAGCCTGGAAAGCATTCTCCTGCTATTTCAAGTTAAATTAAAGATTTTACTGAATGGCTTTACCAAGGGCGAATCCAAAAAACGGTTTCAAAAATTTTTTGCATTGGTTGGTGGCAGCGTTTTATTTGTTTTTATTTATTTATGGATATTTGAATTATTAACAGTACTGGCAAGTAATACAGCATTAAATGTACAGCTCATTGATAATGCCATTATGGCGCTGTTTCTAATGTTTTTTATTTTTCTATTAGCCAGCGGCATCACAATATCAATCCACTATCTATTCATCTCCAGTGATTTACCGTTACTTTTTTCATCGCCCATTTCAGAAAACACCATTTTCACTTTTAAGCTCATTGAAGCGATCTTTGCCAACTCATCTTTTTTCTTTTTTGTAGGCATGCCAACTTTTATCGCTTATGGCATCGTAACTCATGCCTCGTGGTTTTATTATCCGTTGATGATAGTAAATGCCATCTTCTTTCTAACCATCCCGGTTTCAATTTCATTTTTAGGCGCCTTGTTAATTGTTCGAATAATACCGGCATCAAGAGCGCGTGAATTCATGGCGATACTGTTGGCTGTTGTATCACTCGGCATCTGGCTCATTCTACAGGTTGTTAGAGCTTCCGCTTTTGACAGGTCTTCCCCGGACTTTAATCCACAAAATATCGAACAGTTGGGAAAAATCTCAAACATATCGCTTTTAAATCTCCTGCCATCGACCTGGGCAGCGCGAGCGCTCAAAGGATTTAGCGAACTGGATTTTTCATTAATTATTTTCAATTTTTTACCGCTTTTATTACTCGCATATTGCCTGTTTCATTTTTGTTTGAAATTAAGTAAAAATGCATTTGAAAAAGGTCTCATCGGCAGCAAACAATCCGTTACTGTAAAAAAACGAATCGGCGCCCGTAAACGTAAAACAGGCGCTTTACCAATTTTTAGTAATTTCTTTTCCAGCGCCACCGGATCAATTCTACTCCGCGATTTTAAACTTTTCACCAGGGATTCAAGACAGTTTACAAACATACTGATGTTCGCCGCGATGATGATAATATTTCCATTCATCCAGCATTCGGATCAAGTTGATGGTGAATTCTCTTTATACCGTCCTTATCTTTTTATTGTATTATTCGGCGCAATGTCTGCCGTTCAATTAAGCAGCCGGTTGATCCCCCTGGAAATGAAATCATTCTGGATTACCAAACTCGTTCCTCAATCAGGACTCCGCATTATCTGGGGAAAATTTTTATTAAGTTTTTCTTTGAGTACCATATTAGCCTGGTTAGCAGTTCTTTTTATCAGTATCTACTTTGGTCATCCATTACGTTTACAAATATTAGCTCTTTTTGCAACACTTGCCCTGTCTGGTATTTTTTCAGCTACCGGATTATTATTCGGCATCTATTACGCAAAATTCGATTGGGATCATCCAAAAAGAATGCTCACGACAACAGGTGGCTTACTCATGTCGCTTTCAACTTTTCTTGGGACTGGTATTTTAGGCGGGATAGTGGCGCTTATTTTTGTCCTGGGCAATTTTTTAGAGTTGTCGGCACAATTTATTGATATTGCTGCAGCGGCAGCGGTAATTATAATAGCTTTGATAGTTGTAAATATTTTCAATATTGTCAGCGCCAGAAAGTTAGAAAAATTGGAATGGTCTCTATAATCTATTTTAAAACTAATGTCAAAATAATTAGAGTCAAAATAATTAAATCAAAAAAAATCATTTTGACTCTAATTATTTTGACTCAATTAATACTTTATCTTGTCAATCCGGTAAATCCCGTAATCCCCGAAAATCGGGATCTACGACCTGTCAAATCACTTATTGAACAAATAAAAGTAAATTTCGTATAAAAAAAATAAATCAAAAATAACACGAGGTTCAAATATGACGAAACGACCTGTAAGAAAGAAAAAGAATATTATCCGTGAATATGTAGAAGCAATACTGGTCGCATTAATTGCAGCATTGATATTGAGAATTTTTGTCATCCAGGCTTTTCGAATTCCAACCGGTTCGATGAAAGATACATTATTAGTTGGAGATTTTCTATTAGTTAATAAGTTCATTTATGGCGTCCGCACTCCTGACCGGATACCGTTAATAAATGTGAAAATTCCCTATTTACGTCTCCCTGCGTTCAAAGATCCCAAGCCCGGTGATATTATTGTATTCAAGTATCCGCTTGATGAGAAACTGGATTACATTAAAAGATGCATGGCGATTGGAGGGCAAACCATTGAGGTACGAAAAGGAGTTGTGTATGTTGATGGTAAGCCAGAGGGGAAATCAAAACTTATAAAACGTGAATACGATTCCAAGGCAGGCGAATATATCCAGTATTATAAAATCACCAGAAATAACGGCAAGAAATATACAATCCGCCGCTACGAACGCGTTAACAAAAATTTGGAAAATTTTGGCCCGGTCAAAGTGCCCAAAGGGCAATTGTTTGCCATGGGCGATAACCGCGATAACAGCGCAGACAGCCGTTCATGGGGATTTTTACCAAGAGAAAATATTGTTGGGCAGGCATTGATTATCTATTTTTCATGGAATACTGATGCCCCTTTCTATAAACTTTACAAAAAAATCAGGTTTGGCAGGCTTGCTAAGTTGATTAAATAACTGGTGGATTACAATAAATAATTCCGGATGAGATGGATCCGGACAAAAATTATTTTCACGCAAAGGCGCGAAGCCGCAAAGTGATCGCAAAGTTTTCTTATTTTCTTTGCGTAATCTTCGCGTCTTTGCGGCTTTGCGTGATTTTTTTTGTACACCTAATAAATTAATCGTAACAGTTCTTTTATGGATAAAGCCGGACTTTACATACACCTTCCTTTTTGCACCCAAAAATGCAATTACTGTGATTTTTATTCCATCAAAACAAATCCAACTACTGTTGAAAATTTTATTAATGCCTTAATTCAGGAGATTCATTTATATTCAAATCACCAGGTTTTTTCACAAGTAAAGTTTGCCTCTATTTTTCTGGGCGGCGGCACGCCATCTTTGTTATCTTCGAACCAGTTAAATCGAATTATTGATAAACTAAATCAGACTTTCAATTTTGATGCGGATATAGAGTTTACGATTGAGGCAAATCCCGAATCTTTATCATCTAACAAATTAAAAGAATATTTGTCAAGTGGTGTCAATCGTTTGAGTATTGGTGTTCAATCCTTTGCAGATGAAAATTTGAAAAAACTGGGACGCAGTCATAATGTACAGCAGGCAGAAAATGTTATCCGTTGGGCCCATGAGGTCGGATTTAAAAATATCAGCATTGATTTAATTTTTGCTATCCCCGGCCAGACGCAAACGCAATGGGAAGCCAATTTAAATCGTGCTATCGAATTAAATCCCAATCATATTTCAACTTATGGTTTAACCATTGCGCCGGGCACAGTTCTCGAAAAAAGAATAAAGAGTGGATTGGAAAAATGTCAAGAAGAAGAAACAGAACGACAAATGTATTTATCAACCATCAATATTTTTTCCGAACAAGGTTATAATCAATATGAAATCTCTAATTTCGCGAAACCCGGTTTTGAATGCCTGCATAATGAGATGTATTGGAATTTTTCCCCGTATTTAAGTTTGGGGCCTTCTGCTCATTCTTATTGGGAAAATCGGCGCCAGTGGAATGTAAGCAATGTTGATAAATATTTTGAATCAATCAAAAATGGGGAAAAGCCCATCGCTGAATTTGAAAATTTAACACTTGAACAAAAACAACTGGAATTCATCTTCCTTTCTTTGAGACGATCATCAGGAATCGATATTGATAAATTTTACCAGCTTTTTAAAACATCCTTTTTAGAGAAGTACAAAAGTAGTATTAAGAAATTGGAGAGTTATCAAGGCGACAGTCTTTTTACTTTTGAAGATAATCGGTTCAAATTGACTTCAGAGGGATTTGTTCTTTATAATGAAGTTTGCGGATTATTTTAACTTTACTAAACCTTGAAGGTTTAGTAAAGTTGTTTACAGCAAAAACTGTATCACTTTTTTGTTTAGATTTTTATTGACTTGATACAATAAAATTTATTATATTAACTTTCATTTTTTTGAATATAGGCTTTCGGCATTAGTTTCTATTTCTTTTATGGGAGTAGAAATTTCAAGTTTCAAAATTCCAGTTATAGCATCGACAAAAATATCACCAACTTTGCCTAAGAATCCTTTCCCCGGCATGGAGTATCCTAATGGTACCTTCCATTGCAAATTGTCGCCAATAATTAAATCGGGTTCCATGGAATGAATTAAGTTACCTGTGTTCATTAGCAAATATCGATTTGCTTTCTGTCGAGCGATAAACGAAGTTATATTAAATTCACCCTGTAATTCAAACTTAAATTGGATGTTTTTCATTTTAGGAATTTTCATTTTCTCCAATTCAATCGAAGACATGGTAGTAATCCAGAATTTTATGATGGAATTAATATTTTTTCTCATGTATTTTTAATATAATTAATAATCTCATTAATATCAATATTAAATTTTAATACCATCTCTTGTGCAGAATTTTTCTTTTTTAGCTTTAAAAGATTCAATTGAATAGTAATTATGATCAACCCATACAAAAGATCAGATATTTTTAAATGTAATTCCAGTGGACATGAAAAGTTCGGACATAAGGTTTCTGCATATTATGTATTGCGAGTTAAAAAATGTTATCCCCAGGGTTGTTTATATTTTAAGTGGTTTTGTCAGCTTTTAAATAAAGGCAAAACCTGCAAAAGAGGATACAAGCACGTCGGGAAAAAATGTTTTGGCTGTAAATATTATTACGATGAGAAAATCAACAATCAGCCGGTTTTAACTATTTCTGAAGTTGAGTATAATGAATTTTTGGATAGTATGGATGAATTTGAAGACTGGCTTGATTCGATAAATCAAAAAAATTTAAATATCGAAGGAAAAATTCAAACAGTAAAACCGGCATTGTCCAAAACAATACAAAATGAAAGCAGCCGTTTAAGGCTTTATGGATTTTTTATTCATTTTGATGAAGCTTTCATCGACCGCATCCATTGGGAAGATCATTGCTACGCATTCATTTATCCTAATTTTCAACAAAAGTACAAGTTTGCACCAGGAGATAAAATAGACTTCCGTGCAAGAGTAGAATTGGACAATGGGCGGCTGGTATTTAAAAAGATAAATTCAATCGAGTTTTTGGAAAAATCAAATAAGCGAACATGGGATAGCACAGAGGCTTTGATTGCCAGGCATACTGCATTCCCATTTGACAACCAGCACCAAAAATGCTTACATTGCCAGTACGGAATGTTGATCGATGTGACAGACAAATCAGCTCCCAAATGGGAACGAGGCAGGGAATTGATCTGTCTGAAATCTGTTACACATCCAAAGGATTGTATTTTTCATATTGAGGAAAAACTGGTTGATTTGGTTGAATCATGTCCGGA